>Ga0335078_10019513_pt1 | contig 10079 bp, 7 predicted proteins | sample Lox_Sample_32_FD_206711 | JGI IMG/M metagenome (GOLD analysis project Ga0335078, IMG submission 206711) | Soil microbial communities from Loxahatchee National Wildlife Refuge, Florida, United States - Lox_Sample_3.2 | ecosystem: Environmental > Terrestrial > Soil > Wetlands | place: USA: Florida...
GATGCCCGATCGCCAACGCGTAGGCTTCCGCAGGATTGTAGCGCATGATGACGCGGAAATTCGTCAGCATCAAAAAGCCGGGCCCCTGCACGCCGGCCGGGATCAACAAGAAGGCACGTTCATCCGGCCGCGGAAACGGCCTGCTGGCCGGGCGTGTAATTCCGGCATGCTCCCAATCGCGGATTGGCATTGTGCGCGCGCGGTCCGCGAGCATGAAATTGAAATTCGCCGGCACCACGACCTCGTAGCCCCAGGTCTGTCCGCTCACCCAGCCATCCTTTTTCAAGTTATTGGCAGTCGACGCGACAATGTCGGGAACGGAGTCGACAACATCGCGGCGACCGTCGCGATCGAAGTCGACGGCGTAACGCTTGAATGCGGTGGGCATGAATTGGGTTGGCCCGAAAGCGCCTGCCCAAGAGCCGACCAGCCGGTCCGGCCGGATATCCCCATGCTGCAGGATTTCCAGCGCCGACAGGAATTCTTCGCGGAAATAATTCTGCCGACGGCCGATGCAGGCGAGCGTCGCCGTCGAACGGATCACCGGCCGATCGCCACCCATCGTGCCGTAATTGGTTTCCACGCCCCAAATCGCGGCGATGACGTAACGATCGACGCCATAGGCACGCTCAACCGCGTCGAATGTCGCGCGGTAACGCTGCAGCAGCGCGCGGCCTTGCGCGATGCGCTCGTCGTTCACGAGGAGGTCCAGATAATCCCAGAGCGCCTTGGTGAATTCCGGCTGCGCGTCGAGCAAATCCATGATGTGCAGGTCCGGCGTCAGCGCTGAAGCATACGTCGTAAAAAGGCTGCGCGAGATGCCGCGTCGCGTTGCGAGCGGCCACAAGCGGTTGAGACAGCCGTGAAAATTCGCTGCCGCCGCACGGATGGCGTCGGCGGTCATGTTGGGATCGCCCGACGAGCCCGACTCGCCGCTCCAAGCCGGCGCAGCCGCGGCCGCCGGCGGAATTGATCCGGTCGCGCCGGAAAACCGCGCGTCAGGCGTCTGCGCCGCGGCGCTGCCGGCCACGACCGTCAGGGTTAAAGCGAGGTAGCAGCGGATAATCACTCGCATGCCGAAGCAGCGTCTCCGATGGTCGTCCCTAAGCGCCCCCCAATGGGTGCCCCGGATATCGTTTCGACGGCGTTAATAGTCTAGCGGAACCTCTCTGGACCCGCGACCGTTGCCGTGCTTTGTGCTGGCCGAAGCGAATCGCCCAGCCAGCCAGAACCCCGCCGGCATGACTCGTATCCGTAAAGCCATATTTCCCGTCGCCGGCCTCGGCACCCGCTTTCTGCCAGCGACCAAAGCTATGCCGAAGGAAATGCTGCCCGTGGTGGACCGCCCGCTAATCCAGCACGTCGTCGATGAAGCGCGTCAGGCCGGCATCGAGCATTTCATTTTCGTTACCGGGCGCAACAAATCGGTGATCGAAGACCATTTCGACCGGCAGTTCGAACTTGAATTGACGCTTGTCGAACGCGGCAAGAAGGCCGATCTGAAGCTCTTGTCGCAGGATTTGCCGGAACCGGGCACGTTCAGCTTCACGCGCCAACAGTCCCCGCTCGGGCTCGGTCATGCCGTTTGGTGCGCGCGCGAGCTGGTCGGGCATGAACCTTTCGCGCTGCTCCTGCCTGACGTGCTGGTGCACAACGCGCGCGGCTGTCTCGCACAGATGATCGATGCTGCCAAAGCCCTCGATGACAGTGCCAATATTCTCGCGGTCGAAGAAGTGCCAGCCGATCGAATTCAGATGTACGGCATCGTCGGGGTCGGCGCCACGCGCGGCAAGGCTTTCGCCATCACCAAGATGGTGGAAAAGCCGAAAGCCGCGGAAGCCCCATCGAACCTGTCAATCACCGGGCGCTACATCCTGCAGCCGCAAATATTCGATATCCTGGAAAAGCAAGCTGTCGGCGCCGGCGGCGAAATTCAGCTCACCGATGCGATGGTGGCGCTCGCCGAAATGCAGCCCTTCTATGGCCTAAAATTCGAAGGCCGCAGCTTCGACTGCGGCTCGAAGATCGGCTTCCTTACCGCCAACGTGGCTTATGGCCTCGACCGCCCGGATATTGCGCCCGAGTTTCGCCAAGAATTGCGCCACTTGCTTGGCGACAACTAGGCTATCGCTGCAAGCGCAACCCGAGCAGATAGGTGTCGGCGGTATAGTCGTTACCGGCGACATTGGAATGCAGCCAATCGCGGCGTAGCTCGCCTTTGAGCCAGACGTCGCGGTTAAGCTTGTAGGTTAAGCCAAACCCTACTTCATACCGTAGGTCCTGCCGATCCGGGCCGGTCTCACCTGGCGTCGTGATCACGCAATCGCAGATAGCTGCAACGCCGGTTGATGTATCGGTGCCGCCATTGTAAGTGTCGACGCCAAAACCTAGCTTCAGCGTCGCGATCAGCCAGCGGCGCAGTGCGTGGTCGATTTGCAAGCCGACGTCGCGATAGACGATCCCGGACACGCCTGGAATGGTGGACTCACCCACAATCGACGAGGCGCTAAGTTTCACGGTGGTCAGCGCCGTCGCCGTCCAGATGAGCGACGCACTACCGATCAGCGTATCGAGGTTATCGAAGCGCGGATCGGCGTATTGTCGTTGCGTATAGCCGACTGCGACTTCGCCGGTGAGCCGGCGCTGCAACTCGACGGTAGAGCCGACTTTGCCGGTCACGCCCGTCGAATCGCGCTGAAATCCGTTCACGTCTTCGGCAAGATCGTGCACGCGGCTGTCGCTGCTGAATTCGACATAAGGCTTCACTCCCGGCATGAGTTCGTATCCCGCGCGCAACGTGCCGGTATATTGATTGTAGTTGCGGTCAGCATTGCTGGCGGTCGTGCCGTCGGTCAGCGTTGAATCCTGATACTGCGTGCGCTCGATGTCGCCTTTGATGCCCAATTCAAAACGATTGAATTGATGCGTCACACCGGCGCTGCCGCCGAAAGTGGCGAAGACGGGCAGCTTGGCGATACCGGCCTGCAGATTTGGGCTGCCGGGATTGTCGGTCGAAATCAGCAGGCGCGTATTCAGATCAACCTGGGTCGTGCGAGCGACGTCGATTCGGCCGTCCACCCTCCCATTGAAATAGGGACGGCTTAGCGTCGGCGTTTCGTCAGGGCTATAGCCGGTATAGCTGCCGCGCAAGTCGGCCTTGAGCTCATGGCGCGACCAGTTGGACTGCACCCGCAATTCCGGCGCCACGGTGTAAAGCGCGGCGCCCGGCCCGCCGCTCGTCTGGCCGGGATTGCTGGAATAGCCGCCAATGAATTCGACCGCCGGGTAAAGATCGAAAGCGCCAGCGCGGATACCGACCGGCGCAAAGGGATCTTCCGGCTCAATGTGCGCTTTCGGCTTCGGAGGCAGTTTGCGAATTGGTCCCAGTTCGACTGGCGGCGCGCCTGGCGTCGTAGCCAAGGAGGGGCTTTCGGGCGGTGGTGTTTGGTATCGCGTCACGGTCAGGGGCAAAGCGGTCCCGGGCGCGATCGCCTGCGCATTAATCGGCGTAGTGGAATCAATGGGAGAAATGGCGTCGGACGCCGCAGCATTGACATCGCCGCCCGGCGTGAGCGGATTGCCCGCTTGCGTGGTCGATTTGGGCTTCGTCTTTTTGCGGGCGTTGGTGGAGTCGAAACCGGTAACGCCAGCGCCCGATGCGGGAGCCCAAGAGTTGACCGGCGGCCCCAAGGGCGCCAGCGTAGGCCGCGTGAATTTCTGAAAGCGTGGCGGCTGCTGCGGATTAGTTTGTAACACCGGCGACAGCGGATCGGGATAAGGCAAAGGTGGCGGCGTTTGCGCCGACACACCTGCGCTCCACAAGGCGAGGCACGACGTCGCGAGCAGCCACGCGCCGCGCGGCGCAGATGAATTGAAAAAGCGGAAGCGCGGCACGGTTGTCTCTGCTCTCCGGCCCACGGCCGAACGCCGGGCGATCGTCCTTTTGCAAAAGGAGCGTTTCGCCCGCCGATCTGCGGGTTTTGGTTAACAGAAGCTAAAACCGTATGGTTAACAGGGAGTTGATGCGGCGCCGGCCCACAAAACGGCCCTAAATCCAGCCCTTGAGCTCGCGCATCACGACGTCGCGGATGACCGCCATGCCGAGGTCTGAGTCGTTGAGGCAAGGGATGTGCGCGAATTGCTCGCCGCCAGCCTGTTTGAAGACGTGCGCATTCTCCATGGCAATCTCTTCCAGCGTCTCCAGGCAATCGGCGGCGAAGCCCGGCGTGATGACGGCAAGGTTCTTGACGCCTTTGCCCGGCAGCGCCTGCACCGTATCGATCGTATAGGGCTTGAGCCACTCCGCCGTGCCGAAGCGCGATTGGAAGGTCATCATCAGTCTGTCCTCGCCGATCTCGAGCTTCTCGCGCAACAGCCGCGTCGTCGCGGCACATTGGCAGTAATAGGGATCGCCTTTGGTAAGGTAGTCCTCCGGCATGCCGTGGTACGAGGCGATGATGAGGTCGGGCGTGAACGGCAGTTGGGCGAGACCGTCGTTGAGCGACGACGCCAACGCATCGATATAGACCGGCGCATCGAACCAGGCCGGTGCCACGCGCAACGCCGGTTGCCAGCGCATCTTGGCCAAGGCCTCGAAAGCCTTGTCGCAGACGGTGGCGCTGGTGGCCGCGGCATATTGCGGATAGAGCGGCACGATCAGGATACGATCGCAGCCGGCCTTCTGCATCGCGTCGAGTCGCGAGGCAATCGACGGGTTGCCGTAACGCATCGCCCAATCGACCAGGATGCCGTGGTCGGCGGAGAGACTTGCCGCGAGCTTGTCGGACTGCGAGCGCGTGATGGTTTTGAGGAACGACTCGTTCTTCTCCTCGTTCCAAATCTTGTCGTAGTCCCTGCCCTTGCGGCCGGGGCGAACCGTCAAAATGATCAGATTGAGCACCAGCCACCACTTGATGCGGTTCTCTTCGATGACGCGGCGGTCGGAGAGAAATTCCTTCAGGTAGCGCCGCATCGACCAGTAATCGGTGGCATCGGGCGTGCCGAGATTGACGAGCAGCACGCCGATCCGCCGCGCAGGAACGGCCGGGTGACTGGGTGGCAGATGAGCAGCTTCATTCATGCGCGCTATCAGCGGCAAACGGCGGACGGGGTCAAGGGTTGCGTTGGTCCGTCACCCCACCGGCCGTTCGTCGGCAATCACCTTGCCGTCGTTGGGCAGCGCGCCAGGTCGAACCAGTTTCACTGTCCCTTTCAGCTTGGTGACCGCTTGCAGCGTGGCGGCAACCGCACTTGCGAGCGAGGGGTCGATCTGCGTGCATTCGGCCAATAGCGTCATCGTATCCTGTTCAGCCTCTCGGTCGACGACGAGGCGCAGCCGCCTGAGTTCCGGATGGCGCGCGGCAACCGCCGCGATCTGCTTGGGATGCACGAACATGCCCTTGATCTTCGCCGTCTGATCGGCGCGGCCCATCCAGCCCTTGATGCGCATATTGGTACGTCCGCAGGGCGACAGACCCGGCAAGACCGCCGAGAGATCGCCGGTGGCGAGCCGGATCATCGGATAGTCGGGATTGAACGAGGTCACGACCACCTCGCCCACTTCGCCGTCCGGCACGGGGTCGCCGGTTCCCGGGCGCACGATCTCCACCATCACCGTCTCGTTGACGATCATGCCTTCACGCGCCGGCGACTCGTAGGCGATCACGCCAAGCTCAGCGGTCGCATAACATTGCAACACGGCAACGCCGCGCCGACCGAGCTCGTCGCGCAGGCTTGCCGGCAGCGCCGCGCCCGAAACCAGCGCGCGCCTGAACGACGAAGCGTCCTTGCCCGCCTTTTCCGCGGTATCGAGCAGGATTTTGAGGAAGTCCGGTGTCCCGACATAGCCGGGCGGCTTGTAGTGCGCGATCGCCTCAAGTTGTTGTTCGGTATTACCGACGCCACCGGGAATCACCGCGCAGCCGAGTGCTTGCGCACCGGATTCGAGAATGAAACCGCCGGGGGTGAGATGATAGGCAAAGGAATTGTGCACGATGTCGCCGGGCCGAAAGCCGGCAGCGAACAGCGCGCGCGCGGCGCCCCACCAGTCGATGCCGTTGCCTTCCGGTTCGAAAATCGGTCCGGGCGACATCAGCAGCCTGCGCGACCGACCGGGCGAGGTGACGTTGAGCCCGCCGAAAGGCGGGGACTCCTTCTGCAGTGCGGCAAGATCGGACTTACGCAGCACCGGCAATTTGGCGAGCGCGGCGCGCGAATTCACATTATGGGCGTTGACGCCGGAAAGCTGACACGCCCAGCCCGGCGCCGCCATCGCATGGGCGATGATTTTGGGCAGCACCGCGCTTTCTTCGCTGTCGCGTAGAATCGGCGGCCGGGCTTCCAGAGAGTCGTAGTGGCTGGTCATGGCGTCGAACCGGTCAGAGGAAACGGAACCAGCGCGCGATATTGAGCAGGGTCGCGAGCGCCGAAGCGACATAGGTGCAGGCCGCCGCCTTGAGCACGCTGCGCGCCGCCGGCATGTCGCGCGGAGAAAGATAGCGGCCGCGCTCCAGCACCGGAAGCGCCTTGGCGAAGCTCGCGTCGAACTCCACTGGCAGCGTGAAAACGTGCACGGCAACACCGATACCCATCAGCGCGATCGCTGCGAGCACCTGAAGAACGACGAAGGCCGGTGCTTTCAGCACGACGAGCATGACGGGAGCGAGCAGCAACACGACCGTTGCGATGCGTTCGACCCAGATCAGATTGCCGACCAGTTCGATACGCCGGAAAAATGCCGGTTCCCCGCGCGCGTGTTGGATAGCATGCGCCACCTCGTGGGCGGCGACCGCCACCGCAGCGATCGAGCGGCCAGCGAAATGTTGCGGCAGCAACCGGACTGCGCGTAGCCCCGGATCGTAATGGTCGCCCTGATCTGTCGGCTCGACCTTGACGTCGAACAGTTGCGCTTCGTCGAGCCGGTGGCGGGCAAGCTCGCCGCCGGTACCTGGCAGATCCGGGCGCTCGGCGCCGTGCTTCCTTAAGATGTAGCGGACCCACAGGCTCGGACCGAAAACAAGGCCGAGCAGGAGCATGACACCGATGGCGCCGAGAAAGGGCATGTCATCGCAAACCAGGGCGCCGCGACGCCGCCGATGGATTAGGCAAGCCAACGCTTACGTCGCCGATAGTGCTTGCCTTCGCGGAAACTCTTACGCTTGCCCTCGGCGATGCCGAGGTAGAATTCCTTGACGTCCTCGTTCTCGGCGAGCGACTTGGCATCGCCATCCATCACCACGCGGCCGTTCTCCAGAATGTAGCCATAGCGCGCAAAGCGCAGCGCCATGTGCGTGTTCTGTTCGGCGAGTAGGAAGGAGACGCCTTCCTTGCTGTTCAGATTGCCGACGATGTCGAAAATCTCCTCGACGATCTGCGGCGCAAGGCCCATCGACGGCTCGTCGAGCAGGATCATCTTCGGCCGCGACATCAGCGCGCGGCCCACCGCGCACATCTGCTGCTCGCCGCCCGAGGTATAGCCGGCGGTCGAGTTGCGCCGCTCGGCGAGTTTGGGGAAATAGGAATAGACCAGTTCGAGATCTTGCCGGATCGCAGCGCGGCCGTCGCACCGGGTGAAAGCGCCGGTGAGCAGGTTCTCCTCGACGGTGAGATGCGCGAAACACTGGCGGCCCTCCATCACCTGGATGCAGCCGCGCCGCACCAGCTCGTTCGGCGAGAGATCCTGCACCTCCGCGCCCTCGAACAGGATCGAGCCCTTAGTGACATCGCCGCGCTCCGCATGCAACAGGTTCGAAATCGCCTTCAGTGTGGTCGTCTTGCCGGCGCCATTGGCGCCGAGCAGCGCCACGATGCCACCCTTCGGCACATCGAGCGAGACGCCCTTGAGCACCAGGATGACGTGATCGTAGATCACTTCGATGTTGTTGACCGAGAGGATCTTTTCCGCCGCAACGGACGTTTCGCTTTGCGTGGCTGCCGACATGATCGCTCCGTGCGACAAACTCCCCCCGCCGTGACGGCGGGGGGAGCAATCGTTTCGTACAGCTTACGACGACTTGTCGCAGGCTTCCGTGCGCTTCGGCCAGCCGGCGTTCTGCTTGACGTAGTCGGCGGCCGCCTGGTCGGTCAGCGGAACGACCTTGTCCTTCATGGGCGCGATCCAATCGGAGACTTTGACCCACTTGGCGCCATCCCACTGCTGCACATAGGCCGAGCCATGACCGTTGTGGTCGCTGCAGGTGACGTCGATCGGCGCCGCGAAGCCGGGCAGGCCGATTTCTTTCCAGCGCGCCGGCGTGATCTGCAAGGTTTCCAGGCCGCGGCGCATTTCGTCACCGGTAATGTCCTTCTTGCCGGTGAGCTTCTGCGCGTTGCGGATGGCTTCGGCGATTACCGCAGCATTCATCACGCCGCGATTGTAGAAGTTCTCGCCGACCGTCTTCGGGTCGGTGACGCTGCCCTTGCCGATCACGTACTTCTTGATGTCTTGGATGGCGGGGAAGTTGGCGCCCACCGCGTTGAAGTTGAGCGAGAGATAGCCTTTGCCGGCTGCCCCCGCCGGACGGGCGTCATCCTCGCTGCCCGACCACCAGACGCCGATGAAGTGGTCTTCCGGGAAGCCGGTCTTGGCGGCTTCCTGTACCGCGGTTGGGTTCATCGCACCCCAACCCCACATGATCATGTAGTCCGGACGGTCGCGGCGGACGCTGAGCCACAAGCTCGACTGGTTCTGCATCTGCGCGGCCGGCACCGGGTATTCCTTCACGTTGAACCCGTAGTCCTTGGCCATGTCATGCAAGAGCGGCAACGGCTCGCGGCCGTAGCCGCCGTCGAAGAAGATGAAGCCGATGGTCTTGCCCTTGAGCTTGTCGAGGCCGCCTTCCTTGCTGGCGATGTAGCGGATGACGATCGACATGCCGTCCCAATAGGTCGACGGCGGATTGAAGATCCAGGGGAAGTCCTTGCCGACGGCAGACGCCGACAGGCCATAGGCCATCGAGAGGATCGGGATGTGATCCACCGCCGCCTTGGGGATGAGCGCCAGCGTGATGCCGGTCGAATACGGCGTGATCACCGCCGGGTGCTTGCTCTTCAGCGCTTCATAGCACTCGACGCCTTTTTCGTTTTTGTAGCCGGTCTCGCACTCTTCGATCGCTATTTTCGAGCCGCCGATGCCGCCGTCGCGGGCGTTGAGCATGGCGAAGTAGTCGTGCAACCCGTTGGCGATCGGAATGCCGGAGTTGGCAAACGGTCCCGTCCGATAGGTGAAGAGCGGGATGAAAGTCTCGGCGGAGGCCTGCGAGATGACGGCGGATCCGCCGATCAGGCTCGCAATCGCCGCACCGAGAACGACATGTTTCAAGCGCATTTTGTTTCTCCCTCTTGCGCCGGCGGCTTCGTTGCCCCGGCTTTTGCCTTATTACCCTCCGGATTTGGAGGGCCCCTCCCCACACCTCGCGGTGCGGATAGGGCATTGCTCAAGAGTGTGCCCTTTCAATACGGGAAAGGCCACACCCTCAATTTTTGTTTTCCGATCTGCCAGAGCCGCGCCAGTCCGTTCGGCTCGGCGATCAGGAACAAAATAATGAGCGTCCCCAAGATGATAAAGTTAATGTTTTCGAGGGTCGCGGAGGTCACAGCAATGCCGAGACCTTCCTTGAGCATGCGCAGCACGATCGGCAGGCCGTAGATCAAGGCGGCGCCGAAAAACGAGCCGAGCAGGCTGCCGAGCCCGCCGATGATCACCATAAACAGGACCAGGAAGGACTGGTTGATATTGAAGCTCTCGGATTCCGCATTGCCGAGGTAGAGGAATACGAGCATCGCGCCGGCGACGCCGCAGTAGAACGACGACACCGCGAAAGCCAAGAGCTTGGTCGGGTAGAGCTTGATACCGATGAGTTCCGCGGCGATGTCCATGTCGCGCACCGCCATCCAGGTGCGGCCGATGCGGCCGCGGATCAGGTTGGAAGCGAGCAGCGTCATCACCGATACGATCGAGAGGACCACCAAATAGCGCGTGGTCACCGTTGCGGTCGGACCGGTGATCGGAATGCCGAACATCAATCGTTCCGGCACCTCAATCGAAGCGGAGACATTGTAGTTGTACAGCCACGGCACGC
>Ga0335078_10019514_pt1 | contig 10079 bp, 7 predicted proteins | sample Lox_Sample_32_FD_206711 | JGI IMG/M metagenome (GOLD analysis project Ga0335078, IMG submission 206711) | Soil microbial communities from Loxahatchee National Wildlife Refuge, Florida, United States - Lox_Sample_3.2 | ecosystem: Environmental > Terrestrial > Soil > Wetlands | place: USA: Florida...
CGATCCTCCTCGACCATCACGGGTTCGTGTGCGAGGGATCCGGCGAGAACATCTACGCCGTCCGCGACGGCCAGATCCTCACGCCTCCCCACACCGCCGGCATTCTCGACGGGATCAGCCGCAAGTCGGTGATCCAGATCGCCCGCGATCTCGGCCACGAGGTCGTCGAGCGGGACATGGCCCGCGCCGAGCTGTACCTCGCCGACGAGGTATTCCTGACCGGCACCGCCGCCGAGCTCGTCCCGGTGCGCGAGATCGACGACCACGTGATCGGGAGCGGCGAGCCCGGACCCGTGACCTGCGAGATCCAGCGGATCTTCGACGACGCGCTGCACGGTCGCGACCCGCGCTACGCCGAGTGGCTGGACATGGTCGCAGTGCCCACCAAAACGGCATGACTCACATCGAGCTCTACGACACGACCCTCCGCGATGGGATGCAGGGGGAGGGCATGTCGCTGTCCGCTCAGGAGAAACTGCGGGTGGCACACCGTCTGGACGAGCTCGGAATCGACGTGATCGAGGCGGGGTTCCCGAGCTCGAATCCCAAGGAGCTCGAGCTGTTCGGGCTGCTGGCGGGCGAGACGTTCCGGCACGCCCGGATCGCCGCGTTCGGGATGACGCGTCGGCGCGACAGCACCGCCGACGCCGATCCCGGACTGCGCGTCCTCGCCGACTCGAGCGCTCCGGTATGCACGATCGTCGGCAAGTCCTGGGGCCTTCACCTCGAGAAGGTGGTGAAGGTCGATCGCGACGAGAACCTGCGGATGATCTCGGAGTCGGTTGCGTTTCTCGCCGGACAGGGAAAGCGCGTGATCTACGACGCCGAGCACTTCTTCGACGGGTTCGCGGACGATCGCGCTTACGCGCTCAGCTGCGTGCGGGCGGCCGCCGAGGCCGGGGCAGACACCGTCACCTGCTGTGACACGAACGGCGGCACGCTTCCGGACCGGATCGCCGCCGCGATCGCCGAGGTCGTCGCGACCCTCGCCTCCACGGGTGCGAAGGTAGGGATTCACTGCCACGACGACTCCGGCTGCGGGGTCGCGTGCTCCTTGGCCGCCGTCCAGCAGGGCGCCGTCCACGTCCAGGGGACGATGAACGGCTACGGCGAGCGTTGCGGGAACGCCAACCTGGTCACGATCATCCCGAACCTCCAGCTGAAGCTCGGCTACGAGTGCGTCACCGACGAGCAACTCGCCTCGCTCACCCAGGCCGCCCACTTCTTCGACGAGACGCTCAACTTCACACCGGACCCCGACCAGCCGTACGTCGGTCGCAACGCGTTTGCGCACAAGGGCGGCATGCACGTTGCCGGCGTCAACGTCGATCCTGCGACGTTCGAGCACCTCGATCCCGACATCGTCGGCAACCGCCGCGAGCTGCTGATCTCCGAGCTGTCGGGCAAGGGCACGGTGGAGGCACGGGCGCGCGACGCCGGGATCTCGCTCGGCGACGGCGAGGCCGGCCGGCTCGTCGAGCGCGTCAAGGAGCTCGAGCACCGGGGCTACCACTTCGAGGCCGCCGACGGGTCGTTCGAGCTGCTGCTGCGCAAGGAGACGGGGGAGTACGAGCCACTGTTCCGTCTCGAGTCCTGGCGCGCGATCGTCGAGAAACGCGCCGACGGTCGCGTCGAGACCGAAGCCACGATCAAGATCTGGGTCGACGGCGAGCGGTACGTCCGCACCGCCGAGGGGAACGGCCCCGTGAACGCGCTCGACAAGGCACTCCGGGAAGCGCTCGTCGAGATCCATCCTCACCTGCGCGACATCGATCTCGTCAACTTCAAGGTGCGGATCCTCGACGAGACCAAGGGCACGGGCGCGATCACGCGCGTGCTCCTCGACGCCTCCGACGGCGAGCAGGTGTGGGGCTCGATCGGGGTATCGGAGAACATCATCGAAGCCTCCTGGGAGGCGCTGGTCGACTCGCTGGAGTACGGGATGCGCGTGTCGGAACCACGGTCGCCCGACCAGGCCGCCTCGCCCACGGGTTCGTGACCGAATCTTCGAGGCAAAGCGTGGCCAGCCGGGTCGGCGAGGCCATCCCGCTGGCGCGCCCGGTGATCGGCGAGTCCGAGATCGAGCGCGTGCTCGAGGTGCTCCGCTCCGGCCGCCTGTCGCTCGGCCCGCTGCTGGCGGAGTTCGAGCGGGAGTTCGCCGGCCGGGTCGGCGCCGCCCACGCGAGCGCGGTGTCGAGCGGGACCGCGGGGCTGCACCTGGCGCTCAGGGCGGCCGGCGTCGGCGACGGCGACGAGGTCGTCACGAGTCCCCTCTCGTTTGTGGCCAGCGCCAACGTGGTCGTCTACGAGCGCGCCACGCCGGTGTTCGCCGACATCGACCCGGTCACGCTCAACCTCGATCCGGAAGCCGCGGCGGCGGCGGTCACGCAGCGCACCACGGCGCTGCTGCCGGTGCATCTCTTCGGCTGGCCGGCCGACCTCGGCGCGTTCGAGCGGCTCGGGCTGCCGATCATCGAAGACGCGTGCGAGGCGCTCGGCGCGATCGACGCCGACGGCGTCCCGGTCGGAGGCCGCGGGCATCCAGCGGTGTTCGGCTTCTACGCGAACAAGCAGATCACGACCGGCGAGGGGGGGATGGTCGCGACCGCCGACGCCGACGTCAAGGAGCGGATCGACTCCGAGCGCAACCAGGGCCGCGCCCCCGACATGGACTGGCTAGACCACGATCGCCTCGGCTTCAACTACCGGCTGTCGGAGATCGCGTGCGCGCTCGGACTCGCCCAGCTCGAGCACCTCGACGCGCTGCTCGCCGGCCGTGCACGGGTCGCTGCCACGTACGCCGAGGCGCTCGCGGATATCGACGGCGTCGAGCTGCCCTGCCCGGAGACAGGACGGGTGCGCCGCGGATGGTTCGTGTACGTGGTCCGGCTGCCACGCGACGTCGACCGCGACTCGACCGTCCGCGCGCTCGCCGCGCGGGGCATCCCGAGCAAGCCGTACTTCCCCGCGGTTCACCTGATGAGCTACTACCGCGAACGGTTCGGGCACCGCGAGGGCGAGTTCCCGGTGTGCGAGGACGTCGCCGCCCGGTCGATCGCGCTGCCGTTCTTTCCGGACATGACGGACCCGCAGTTGGAGCGGGTGGCCGAGTCGCTGCGCGAAGTGCTCGGGCGATAATCCGCCGTAGATGTCTCGTTTCGCCGAGCCTCAAGACGCGGCCTTCCGCGCGCTCCAGGACTCGCTGTCGTTCGACTGGCGCCTCGGGCCCTACGACGTCCAGCAGTCGCGCGCGCACGCGTCGATGCTCGCGGCGCAAGGGATCATCTCCGACCCCGAGCGCGACCAGCTGCGCGCCGCGCTTGACCAGGTCGAGCGTGAGCTCGGCGACGGCAGCTTTCCGTTTGCCGACGGCGATGAGGACATCCATATGGCGATCGAGCGCCGGGTCACCGAGCTCGCCGGAAGGGTCGGCGGCAAGCTCCACACCGCCCGGTCTCGCAACGACCAGGTGGCGACCGACGTGGCGATGTTCGTCCGCGCCCATGCGAGCACCGCCGTCGAGCGGACCTCCAAACTCGCCCGGACGCTTGTCGACCGGGCGCAGGCCCACCTCGACTGGCCGATGCCGGGATACACCCACCTGCAGCGCGCACAGCCGGTTTACCTCAGCCACCACCTGCTCGCCTACGCCTGGATGGTGATCCGCGATCGTGACCGGTTCTCGGCGGTGGTGACCGCCACCGCCGCGCTGCCGCTCGGCGCGGGCGCGCTCGCGGGCGTTAACTTCGACACCGACCGCGAGCTCGTCGCGCGGGAGCTCGGCTTCGGCGGGGTCGCCGAGAACTCGATCGACGCCGTGTCGAACCGCGATTTCGTCCTCGACTACCTCGCGGCCGCCGCGACCTGCGCGACCCACCTGTCGCGTCTCGGAGGCGAGATCGTGCTGTGGTCGAGCGAGGAGTTCGGGTTCTGTGAGGTTGCCGATGCCTGGGCTTCGGGCTCGTCGATCATGCCCCAGAAGAAGAACCCGGACGCCGCCGAGCTCCTGCGCGCGAAGGCGCCGCGCGTGGCCGCCCACCTGGTCGCCCTCCACGGCGTGCTCCATGGTTTGCCGCTGACCTATAACAAGGACCTCCAGGAGGACAAGGAGCACCTGTTCGACGCCGCCGACACGATCGAGCTATGCCTCGATGCCGCCGACGGCATGCTCTCCTCGATTCGCTTCAGCCGCGACAACATGGCCGCGGCGGCCGCCGACGAGATGCTCGCGGCGACCGACGTCGCCGACCTGCTTGTGCGTCGCGGCATGCCGTTCCGCGAGGCACATGGCGTGGTCGCCGGCCTCGTCCGCCGCGCGATCGACCAGGACAAGGCGCTGTCGGATCTGACGCGCGAGGAGCTGGCCACCGTTTCGCCGCTGCTGGACGAGGAGTTCTACGCGCTGCTGAGCGACGGCGCGTGGCTTGAAAGCAAGCGCTCGCAGGGCGGGACGAGCCTGCCACGCGTCCGCGAGCAGCTCGAGCGGGCCCGGGCCGCGCTTGGATGAAGCGCGGCTTCTACAACCGCCCCGTCGTCGAGGTGGCGCACAGCCTGATCGGGTGCGTGGTGTCGCACGGCGGCAGCGCCGGCGTGATCGTCGAGACCGAGGCCTATCACCACTCCGAACCGGCATGCCACGCGTACGTCGGCCTCACCGACCGGACGTGGGTGCTCTTCGGCCCGCCGGGGCACGCGTACGTCTACCGCTCCTACGGGATCCACGCCTGCCTGAACGCCGTCTGCGAGCCCGAGGGCGTCGCGGCCGCGGTCCTGATCCGGGCACTCGAGCCCGTCGAGGGCGTGGAGCTGATGCGTGAGCGCCGGGGCGTGGTACGGCTCGAGGCCCTGTGCTCAGGGCCGGGGAAGCTTACGCAGGCGCTCGGGATCGGTCTCGAGCTGAACGGCTCCGATCTGATTGCGGGACCGATCGTGATCGAGGCCCGGCCGCGGGCATGGCGGGATGTGCGCATCGTCGCCAGCAGGCGCGTCGGGATCACGAAGGCCGCTGAGCTGCCGTGGCGGTTCTCCGCGCTCGAAAGCCGGTTCCTGTCGCGGCCGGCGCTGTCCCGGGCCGAGAAGGCCGAGCAGGCGGTGCCGGGCTAGCCGCCGCCGATTCCGGCGCCGCCAGAGGTGCCGCCGCCTCCGCCTCCGCTGGCGCCGCCCCCGGCGCCGGTCGTCCCACCACCCCCGCCGCCTCCAGCACCGGTGGTTCCACCGCCACCGCCGGTCGTCCCGCCGCCGGCGGGTCCCCCGGTGCCGCCGCCGCCACCGGTCGCCCCGGTGCCGCCGCCACCCGGAGTGCCCGTCCCGGCGCCGCCGCCTGGCGTACCGGTCGCGCCGCCGTTGCCCGTCGCGCCGCCGCCGGTGTTTCCGCCGGTCGCTCCACCGGTCGGGGTCGTCGAAGTTGTCGAGGTCGGGCCCCCGCTCGAACTAGGTCCGCTCGGCGCCGGCAGGGGAGCGCTCGTCGTGTCCGTCGTGGTCGACGTCGTGATCTTCTGGTGCGGGTTCTCGGTCGCGAGGATCTGAAGTGCCTGGACCATGAAGTTGTGCCAGATCATCGCCGGGTAAGTCCCGCCCTCGACCGGCGCGCCGTTGTACTGGGTATTCATCGGCACGAGCTTGTTTGGATAGCCGACCCACACGGCCGTCGTCAGCTGCGGCGTCCAGCCCACGAACCACGCATCGGCATAGTTGGTGGTCGTCCCGGTCTTGCCGGCGACGTCGACTCCCGAGATCGCAGCCGACGTTCCGGTGCCCGATTGCACGACGCCGGTGAGCATCGAATGGACGACCGCGGCGATTGAAGCCGGAAGCACCCGCTCGTACTGCGGCGTGTCGACCATATTCTTCTGCGGGCACACCGTCGGGCAGTAGATCTGGGCGATGCCGGTCGGGCCCTTGTTCGGGGCACCGAGCTCGTTGCTGTACACCCTTCGGCCGCCCTCAGCGAAGGTCTCGTAGGCGTGGGCGATGTCCAGTGGCGATACGCCGACCTTCAGGCCACCCAAGATCATCGCGTAGTTGCTCGAGACCGGCGTCCGAATCCCGGCACGCCTGGCGAAGCGCGCGATCTTCTTGGTTCCCACGTTGATCCCGACCTGGGAATACACCGTGTTATCCGAGACGTCCGTGGCGTCCTGAAGCGTGATCGGGCCCGAGTACGTGTTGCCGAAGTTGTGGACGATGAAATGCTCCTTGCCGCCGCTGTTGGGGACGATGAAGTTCTGCGGCGCGGAGTCGATGATCGAGTCCGGGCCGTACTTTCCGGACTCGAGTGCCATCGCGAGCGTGAACGGCTTGAAGGCCGAGCCCGGCTGGCGCTCGGCCTCGGTGGCCAGGTTGAACGGGAACTGGTTGTAGTCCTCCTGCCCGTCCACGATCGGTCCTCCGACCATCGCCCGGACCTCGCCGGTCTTGTTGTCGATCGCCACCAGCGACGCGCTCGGCAGTTCGGAGCCATAAGGGAGTTCTTGCGAGATGGCCTGATCGGCGGCCTGCTGGAGCCCGAGGTCGAGTGTCGTGCGGATCTTCAGGCCGCCGTAGTAGGCGCGGTATTCGGCGACGCTATCGGGGACTCCCGGTTTATCCAGCCCTATCGCCGCCAGGATCTGCGGGCGCAGCCAACTCGTGAAATACGGCGCCGCGGCCGGCTCCTGAGGTTGCTGGATCAGCGTTGCGGTCGGAACCGGTTGCTTGACTGAGTCGAGGTACTGCGCGCGGCTGATGTAGTGCTCCTCGAGCATGTCTCTGAGCACAGTGTTGCGTCGGTCGGTGGCGGCTTGCCTGTGGAGCACCGGGTCGAACGCGCTCGGGTCGGCAACCATCCCCGCGAGCAGCGCGGCCTCATAAGGCTCCAGCACGGATGCGCACGATGGCCGGGGCGCATCCCCGCATCCGGAGCCCTGTTGACCGGGCGCCACGGCCGAGTTGTAGCCGTGCTGCTTGCCGAAGTACACGCGCGCGGCTGACTCCACCCCGTACGCGCCGTTGCCGAAATAGATCGAGTTCAGGTACTGCGTCATGATCTTCTTCTTTGGCCACTCGCGGGTGAGGTGATACGCGAGCGCGGCCTCGCGGAGCTTTTCGAAGATCGTCCGGTTGTCCTGCTCGGACAGCGCGTTCTTGACGAACTGCTCAGCGATCGTCGACGCGCCCTGTGTCGAGTTGCCGGACACGTCGGCCACGACCGCGCGTGCGATCCCTCGCAGATCGACACCGGGGTCGGTCCAGAAGCGCCGGTCCTCGACTGACACGATCGCGCGTCGCATCCACGGCGAGATCTGGTCGAACTGGTCGATCACCTCGTGGTTGGGCGGCGCGAACTGACCGATCAGATGCCAGTGGTCGTCGTACAAGTACGAGTTCGCCGATGCCGACGAGTACACCTGGCGGTTCTCGATCTGCGGGAGATCGGACGCGACCGCCATCATCATCCCGAACACCGTCGAGACGACCCCAAGCGCGCCCAGTCCGATGAGGATCAGCAGCAGCCGAAGCTTGCGGACCCTGGGCTTGGTCCGGGGACCCCGGCGCCGGCGCCAGAACCGTCCGCGAATCGACCTCCGCCCGCCTCCGTTGCGCCCGCCTCCATTCCGGCCACGGCGCCCGTTTCCGCCCCGGTTTCGCCTCCGGGAGGTATCGGGAGCGATCGGAGCGTCTGGCTGATCGCCCTGAGTCGGGGTTTCGACGTCGTCGATCATGCAAATGGGGGTGCTCGCGCCGGGCCTTTCCGATGGCCTCGGCGCGCAGCGGGACGTGGCGGCAACAGGGGTCCCGCGGCGGCGAGAGTCTAGCATTGGCCCGGATGGATTCCGAGGCCAGGATGGCGCCCGCCCCACCGCCTGAACCATCCGCCTCGAGTGCCGCCGAGGCGGCAGCCTGGCTTTCCCGAAACGCCGTCGACAGCCTGCCTGAAGGGGCTTTGGCGCGCAAGCTCGCGGAGGGTCGACCGCTCCGGGTCAAGCTCGGGATCGACCCGACCGCGCCAGACATCCATTTCGGGCACACGGTCGTGCTCCAGAAGCTCCGCGAGTTCCAGGACCTCGGCCACGAGGTCATCCTGATCATCGGCGACTACACCGCCCGGGTCGGCGACCCGAGCGGTCGCTCGGCGACCCGCCCGGCGCTCTCGGGCGAGCAGATCGACGCGAATGCCCGGACCTTCACCGAGCAGGCGTTCACGGTCTTGGACCCTGCGAGGACCACGATCCGGTGCAACGGCGAATGGCTCGACATGTCGATGGAACAGCTGTTCCACCTGGCGCGGATCCCCACCGTCGGGCAGCTGCTCGAGCGCGACGACTTCGCCAAGCGGTTCGCCAGCCACACGCCGATCTCGGTGCTCGAGCTCCTTTACCCGCTGCTCCAGGGCTACGACTCGGTGGCGATCCGGGCCGACGTGGAGCTGGGGGGGACCGACCAGAAGTTCAACCTGCTCCTCGGGAGGGACATCCAGCGCCATTACGGAGTGCCCGAGCAGGCGATCCTGACGACGCCGATCCTTCCCGGAACCGACGGCGTGCGGAGGATGGCCAAGTCGCTCGGCAACTACATCGGCGTCACCGACCCCCCGGACGATATGTACGGAAAGACACTCCGCGTCCCGGACGAGGCGCTCGAGATCTGGTACCAGCTGCTGCTCGGTACCGATCCGCCGGCGGATCTCGCGCCTCGCGACGCCAAGCGGGCGCTGGCGCGGGCGCTCGTCGCCCGCTTCCACGGGCCCGAGGCGGCCGAGGCGGCCGAGCGCGAGTTCGACCGGGTCCACATCCAGCGCCTTGCGCCCGAGGAGATGCCGACGGTTCGCTGGACTGCCGAAGAGTCCGAGGTGCATCTCCCGGCGCTGCTCGAGCGCGCCTTCGGGGTTTCGCGGTCCGATGCGCGACGCAGCCTCGCCCAGGGCGGAGTCAAGCTCGACGGCGAGGTGGTGGGGAACGGTGCGCTCGACCTGCCGGCGGCCGAGGTCGACGGCAAGGTCCTGCAGCTCGGCAAGCGCCGGTTCGCGCGCGTGCGCGTGGAGTAGATAGTGGCCGTCCAGGGCGGGCTTTTGCGGCTGGAGACGCCCGGGAACGGGCACATCGTCGACATCACCCCCGGCGTGGCGAGCGTCGTCAACACCGCCGACGTCGATCGCGGAGTGGTCAGCGTGTTCGCCACCGGGTCGACAGTGGCGGTGACCACGATGGAGTACGAGCCTGGCGGTGTCCACGATCTCCAGGCGCTGCTCGACCGCCTCATCCCGAGCGCCGGCGACTACGAGCACAACCGCCTGAACCACGACACGAACTCCCACGCCCACCTGCGGGCCGCCCTGATCGGGCCGTCCGAGACGATCCCGATCGTCGACGGTCGGCTCACGCTCGGGACGTGGCAGCAGATCGTTCTGATCGACTTCGACGACCGGCCCCGCCGGCGGGTCGTGACCGTCCAGGTCCTCTCGTAGGCGCCTCGTGGGCGCCCGAGGCCGGCGGCGGCTCGCGCCGAAGCCTCGGTACGGCGGGGTCCCAGCGCCCGCCACGCGGCGCGACTGCGTCCGGCGCGCTACCCTCGTGTAGCCGGCAAGAGCGCCCCTCCCTACATGGGGTTCGTGGCGCTATACTCACCGGTCCGCTCCGAGAGCGGAAACGTTCTTGGACGCGCCCTGGGAAGGAATCCCCTTCCCGAAGAGGTGCGACGGTCTTTGAAAACTCAACAGCATGCGCACTCTTCGACCGAACCCTCGGTCGAGATGTGTGTCCAGGTTCGACGCCGTCGCTCGGCCGGTCCTTCGCGGACCGCGAGACGACGGTGCCAGATTGAAAACCCCGTCTTGCGTCCCGGGATCCGTGGTGTACATCGGATCCCCTCGTGTGGACGCAGGGGCCTGATCCCACCAGCGGACAGGCCCGGGTCCCGCCACCGCGCTAGGTGGCGCGCGACCTTGACGACTCTTTGTGAAGCGGGTCGCTTCGGCGGCTCGTCTCAGTAGTTCTTCACGGAGAGTTTGATCCTGGCTCAGGACGAACGCTGGCGGCGTGCCTAACACATGCAAGTGGAGCGACGAACCAGGCTTCGGCCTGGGGCTAAGCCGCGAACGGGTG
>Ga0335078_10019515_pt1 | contig 10079 bp, 12 predicted proteins | sample Lox_Sample_32_FD_206711 | JGI IMG/M metagenome (GOLD analysis project Ga0335078, IMG submission 206711) | Soil microbial communities from Loxahatchee National Wildlife Refuge, Florida, United States - Lox_Sample_3.2 | ecosystem: Environmental > Terrestrial > Soil > Wetlands | place: USA...
GCACAGAACTGGGAGGTCCCAGGTACGCCCAGATGATGCCGCCGTACTCTCGCGTGGGATACGCGGTGGTGCGCACCCTGTTATCGAACCCGTACTCGGGCGGCTCATTGGGCATATCGACACAAGTGCCGCTCGCGTCAAACTTCCAACCGTGATAGACGCAGCGCAGCCCGCACTCTTCGTTGCGGCCCAGGAAGAGACTGGCGCGGCGGTGAGGACAGAACTCGTCCAGCAGCCCCACACGGCCGTTCGTATCGCGGAAAGCGATGAGGTCTTCGCCGAGCATTCGCAGGCGCACGGGCGGGCAATCGGGCGCCGGAACCTCGCTTGCCAGGAGCGCCGGGAGCCAATATCGGCGAAAGTAGTCGCCGGCGGGCGTACCGGGTCCGGCGCGGGTCAGCAGTTCGTTCTCTTCACGCGAGAGCATGGGTCGTCTACAGAAACTTACGCAACAGCGCCGCCGCTTCTCGCGGCTTGCGCTCTCCTACCAGATCATGTGCCCGGTGAGCGCCCTCGTGCAAGCGCTTCACATCGGCGTGGTACGCTGCTTCCGAATCCTGGGCCAGCGAAAATCCCGTGAGCGACCAGATCGCATCGAGCTCCGCTTCGCGATAAACCAAGTGCTCGAATTCGGTCGAGGCGTCAAGATGCTCCGCGATGCTCTTCAATGTCTCCGGCGAGAAGTCGCGCACGGCCACCATGTGTGCGGGATTTATTTCCACGGGAACACCGTAACATGGATGGCGCCAGGCACGCCGCAGCCGCCGACGGACCGCACGGCCAAGTCTACATCCTGCAAGCCGAAGCGATGCGTGGCCAGAATTCGCAACGGGAATCGTTCCGAGGCGATGATCTGAAGCGCCGCTTCCACCGCCGCGAAGCTATGGCCGCGGCAGGGCCGCAGAATCAGGCGGCGGGCGAGTAAATCGGTGACGTGAAAATCGGGCGGCGTGGTTGGCGGCGCCGCAGCAAAGAGAACGCTGCCGCCCTTTCGCGTCAGGCGCATCGCGGTGACCAGTGTCTCATCACCCCCTGCCGTATCAATGGAAAGATCCACGCCCCGGCCGCCGGTGAGTTGATGGACGCGCCCGTCCAAATCCTCCTGCGCCACGTTGAGCACTTCATCGGCGCCCAGCGATTGTGCCACTCGCAGCCGCGCTTCGTCCCGCTGCAAGCCACTGATGATGATGCAGCCGGCGCCGGCCGCCTTGGCGGCTACGACGCAAGCCAGTCCCTGCTGGCCGGGCCCCTGAATGAGGATCGATTGACCGGGTCCCATGCCGCCATCGAGTTGGGCCCACTGAATGCCGTTACCGAGCGGCAGGCACAGCGCGGCTAGTTCGGCGGGCATGTCCACCGGCACACGGTGGAACACCGAGTTCGGATGCAGGTATTGGAACTGGCTGTAGCCGCCCCACAGCCCGGGCGGTTCCGAGAGCGGCGTGGTCCCGTAGCGCAGAGCGCCCGGCCGCCGCGACTCGGTCTGTTCGCACAACCGATAATCGCCGGAGCGGCACAGGCTGCACTGCCCGCACGGCAGATATTCTTCGAGCGCCACGCGATCCCCCACCTGCAATCCCCAGCGCTCGGCGGCAACCGGCCCCAACTGGTGTATCCACCCGACGTTTTCGTGGCCCATGATGCGCGGCGGCCGATCGGTTCGATACGCGTGCCAGTCGCTGCCGCAAACGCCGGCCGCTTCGATTCGCAAGAGCCCGGCGTCCGGCGGAATCTCGGGGAAGGGAAACTCGCGGATTTCCGTTTTCAGGGGACCGATGGTGGTAGCTGCGCGGATCACCTGAAGTTCAGCAAAATCTCCGGAACTCCTCAATGGCTGCGTACACAGTACGAACGGTGTTCCGGTCCAATTCCTTGGCCTGTTCACTCCATTGCTCGTAGGGCACCATTAGCTCTTCGCCCGTTTCCAGTTTGCGGCTGGTTACACACTCAACCCGCTTGGCGGCCATCCAAGATGCATGAACCCTGGCCGCCACCGCTTCTATATCGGGAAGGTCTGTCAATCAGGCACCATGATACAAAGCTCCGCGGCAACGAGTACAGTCTCCAATGATGCGGAGCCGGTTACCGAGCCGCGACTTGGGGAGTGTCCCCATGGCCCTGAGGGCAACCAAAAGTGATGAAGACGGACGGGATGCTGGATATCAACCACTCGCCGGGCCTTGAGCTGCGTAACGGAATCTCCGCTTCTGTCTCGGCTCGGTAAACGGGTTCCACCGAACTGCGCGCGTAGTTCGGCCCGATCAATGCGGATCAGGCCGCAGGTCATCTGCAGCCAAAACGCTTGGGCATCGTCTTCGAGAACCCACTGAACGCTATCGCAGGGCAATCCATTCCTGACGGTGAGTGTGGCGGCTATCCCGGCGGCAAGATTTTCAATGCAGCAGCCTTCACGCCATACCCTCCGGTACGCAGGGGAATTTCGGACGCAACGTGTTGCGCGGTTTCGACGCGGCCCAGGCGGATGTAGGCATTGACCGGCGATTTCGTCTGACTGAGCCGGTAGGGCTGCACTTCCGGGCTGAGTTCTTCAACGTCTTCAATCACCCCAATTTCGGAAATCCCAACAACAGCGTGGGCAACCCGTTGTTTCGGCTACTCGACGCAAACCCTGGCGTACAGTTTGGGCTCGGGAGGCGCTTGTGGCGGGTTCAATCCGCTCTACCAGATCGGCGGGCCACGCTCGGTCCAATTGGCGTCGCGGCTGCAATTCTGAGTGAAGACGCAACCGGCTCCGTTCCCGTGTCATAAGGGACAATCTATTAGGAGGAACGCAATGACGAAACTGCTGATCACGGTGCTGCTCGCGGCGGTTGCCGTCTTGGCTCAGGACACGAAGGTCACCCCACTCATGGCGAAAGATTTGGGAATCGCCGGGAACGAAGCCGATATGTTGACGGTGGAATACGCGCCGGGGGCATCCTCAGCCGAGCACCGGCACCATGCGCATACCTTTGTTTATGTGCTGGAGGGCTCTGTGGTGATGCAAGTAAAAGGTGGAAAGGAAGTGACGCTCGGACCGGGGCAGACGTTCTACGAGTCGCCCGAGGACATCCACACCGTCTCGCGCAATGCGAGCCGCACCCAACCGGCGAAGTTCCTCGTGTTTTTTGTAAAGGATAAGGGCGCCCCCGCTACCTTGCCGGCCAAGTAGCCGTGCAAGGCGGTGAATCATCCGCGTCCGCATGCCACTAAGTCCGACGAGCCAGGGCGCGAGCACTACCTCGATTAAGGTACGACCCTCCCAACCCTGTGGGTTACCGCAAAAACCTTCATTGTCGGGATGCCTGTCTTTCGAATCAGCCGCATAGTGTGGTTAGACGGTTTTGAAGGCCGTCGAATCCAAGCTTAGGGCTAGCCTGGGGCTGCCACAGGGAGAAGTAAGATGGCGAGACTTGCACTTTTGGACCCTACTAAGACGGGTAAGCAGGCGCAGGATCTGGAAAACAAGTTGCGCCGCATGGTTGTAGGACAGGACGAAGCGATTCACGAGATCGTCCGAACGTACCAGACCCACGTGGCAGGGCTCGCGCCGTCAGGCCGTCCGATCGCCAACTTTTTGTTCCTGGGGCCGACGGGTTCCGGCAAGACCCGGATCGTCGAGGCGACTGCCGAGTGCTTATTGAACGATCCTCGCGCGGTGATCAAGATTGACTGCGCCGAGTTTCAACACAGCCATGAAATCGCGAAGCTGATCGGCTCGCCTCCGGGCTACCTGGGGCATCGCGAAACCCACGCTCTACTGTCGCAAGAGGCGCTGAACCAGTATCACACCGAGAAGACGAAGATCAGCATCGTGCTGTTCGATGAAATCGAGAAAGCGTCCGACGCGTTGTGGAATCTTCTGCTGGGCATCTTGGACAAAGGCGTTCTGACGTTGGGTGATAATCGCAAAGTCGATTTTTCGTCGGCTATGATTTTCCTCACCAGCAACCTGGGCGCGAGTGAGATGTCCGCGTTGGCTAACCCGCGACTGGGCTTTCACTTCGCGAAGGCGGACGATGACGAGTCCAAAGAGGAAGTCAAAGGCCGCATGTCGCGAATCGGTGTCGCGGCGGCTCGCAGCAAGTTTACGCCGGAGTTCGTCAACCGGTTGGACAAGATCGTCGTATTTAAGCCGCTCGGACGCGAGGAACTTAGCCGGATTGTAGAGATTGAGCTCGATATCGTGCAAAAGCGTCTTCAGAAGGCTGCCGGCGGCGTCTCGTTCGAGGTGGATGTGACCGAAGCCGCTTGCGATTTTCTGCTGGACGAAGGCACCGATTTGCGGTATGGAGCGCGCCACCTCAAGCGTGCCATCGAGCGCTACCTGGTGCAGCCGCTTTCGAATCTGATCGCCTCCGGCCAGATCCAGCGCGGCGATCTGATCCGCGTGAGCCATCGCGAGGATTTGTCGTCCCTCATGTTCTTTCTGGATGTCGGGGCCTCCGAATCCTGGCGAACAGCCCGCCCGGTCGCGGCGTAGCTGTGCTGGTTCAGCTGAAATTGGCGTGCCGAGGCGAAACGAGAAGATGGCTCAACTGAACTGGAAGCTATTGACGAAGAAGCGCGATGGTTCCACGCAAGGACTGCCACCGGGCCGGAGATCCTCGAGGGAGATGCCCTCTAGCTAAAAGTGATTGGTCTCGGCCATACGGACACGGCGAATGCCACTGCGCGGCACGTTGCTTCGATTAGGAACGGTTATATCCGGAGATGCGGTCTATAACAATACGCATCCCTGTCTCGCCGAATGCCACGAAAACGCCCGGGCCGAGTCGCTGCGAGCGCTCGACAAAATCGAGGCTCTCGATCCGACCTTGTGCCGCGCAACGTGCGGCCCTCAGGCAGCTTTGCGCATAGCTTGGGATTCCAGCCTGGTCAAGAGTGGTGCCAGCTTCTTCTTCGCGCTAAATACTCTCCACTGCACCGTTCCAATGGGAACCTGCTGGGCCGCGGCAATTTCGTGATATTCCCACTCTTCGATAAACCGCAACTTCAGGGTCTCTCTCTCACGTGAGTCGAGGAACGAAACCCAACTCTGGAATTCGAACGCCGCGCTTCCGGCCGGCTTGAGCGAATCGGCAATCTCCCGTTCCGGAAGATTGGCCATGTCCACCGTTTCCACTTCGCGCGCCTGTTTCTCGTAGTGCCGGAAGAGGAGATTGCGTGCGATTCGGAACATCCATGCGCGAAAAGCGGCGCGATCTCGAAGTTGCGCCACATTGCGATAAACCGTAAGCATGACTTCTTGCGCCAAATCCTCGGCGGCCTGTTCGCAGCGGCGAGCTCTAAAGAACGCGAGCAATTGGGGCGTAAAGATTCGGAAGAGATCGGCGAACGACGCTTCGTTGCGCGCGTCCAGAAATTGTTTTGTCACACCTTCTTCACGGAGGCGGTCGGCATTCGACTGGCTGGTCATCTCACAACACTCCAAGCCTCGACTATGCGGGATCGGACAGCGGAAACCATCCCGCAATCGAAGGGTTCTTGGATACCGCGCGAGTTGAATTACGCAGTACCTATTTCGAGGTACACAGGCGCACCGTCGATGTTACGCCGCCCGGCTGCGTTTTGGTGCGGCCCACTCGATCTCGGCCATATCCTTGGGGCCGTGGGCGGCAACCTGAAGTCTCCGTGATACCACTTCCAGTTGTGGCCGGCGAGGCATGATCGCGGAGCGCTCGAATTCAAAGGAATCTGCCCACGGTACGGAGAACCGCCGGCCACAACGTTGACAACAATATTCGCCGTGGATCGGCCAGGTTGTGGAAGAGTGCATTAAGGAACACCAGATCCTGCCAAGTTTCTGCCATAGAGTAAGACGGTTCCGTTGTGCGAGCATGATAAACCTCGGTGCTTTCGATGATCTCGTAGTGGTTGCCAAAAAAACGTCATTGGCCGCAGATGAACGCCGATCAACGTTGATGAAAACCAGATCGTTCTTGATCCGTATTTACCGGTGTTCATCGGCGGCCAACCTTTTCGTGTTTCTTCAGCCCTGAAACTATAAATAGCCGGACCGCCATGCTGTTGACATCACGCCAACGAAGGTTTTTCGCGTAACACTTAGGGCGATTAGACCGGCTAACCCAATTGAGTAATGCTCCATTACTCATGAGGATGCACCGACACCTGGGCGACTCGGCCGCCGCTAAATCGTCAGCGCGTCCGGTCTCGTCGTGAGTGTTTTCAATAGGTTTTTAGCAGATGACGGTGGTCTCCCGAGTGCGTATGAATTAGGCGAATGCCGGCGATTCAAGCGCCCGCAAATCTTAGGAGAAATTCAAATGAGGATCAGTTGCAACCGGTTCTTGCTGACGTCCGCGGCTTTGATCGGTTTTACGATGACCTCGGCTATGGCCGACGAATGGAACAAGAAAATCGTTTTTCACTTCAACCAGCCTGTGGAAGTGCCCGGAAAGGTTCTGCCAGCGGGCAAGTACATCTTCAAGCTCGCAGACAGCCCGTCAAATCGAAACATTGTGCAGATCTTTTCGGAGAATGACAAAGGCCAATGGGATTTCGTAAAGATGATTATGGCCGTGCCCGCCTATCGGGACAATATCCCCGAGAAGTTCAAGGTGCAATTCGAAGAGCGCCATCTCGGCAATCCCGAGGCGATGAAGAGCTGGTTCTACCCAGGCTCGCACACCGGCTGGCAGTTCGTGTATCCCAAGTCGGAAGAGTTGCAAGTAGCCACCAACACACCGCCGCCTCCTCCCACGCCGGCTCCGGCCGAGGCGCCGGAGCCGGTTGCACCGGCCGTGGAGCAGACTGCAGAACAGCCCGCTATTGTGGTGGAGAAAGAAATCGTAATCGCACAAATCGAGTCGGCACCGGCTGATGACATCCAGCCCCAGCCCACCGCTGATCGCGAACTGCCGGAAACGGCCGGGCAATCCGCCCTGCTGGTTTTGGCGGGATTTGCGATTCTAGGTACCGGTCTGGCGCTGGTGTTTGTATCGTGTCGCAGAACGCAAGCTGAAGTGATTTAGCAATGCGACACCCGCGTTGGCTAACCTGGCTTGGTGGCGCCCTCGTAATGGGGGGCGCCACGCTATTAGGAACTTACTTCTACCGGCAACACTCCGCGGAAACCGCGCAGCGCGGCGCGGCAGAATGGCTGCAACACAGCGCCCAACGGCAGCCACACAAGAACAAGATGGCCGGCGCCATTCCTCGCCGCCTCCGCCGTGGTGATGTGATCGGTAAGTTAACGGTTCCCCGGCTGCGCTTATCCGTGATGGTGTTGGAGGGGGACGATGGCGGGATTCTGAGAATCGGAGCGGGGCATATCCCGGCAACGGCTCTTCCCCAGGGAAGTGGAAATGTTGGGATCGCGGCGCATCGAGACACCTACTTCCGGCGGCTGCAGTTCATTCGTCCGTGCGATTCCATCGTGGTTACTACGCCGGAGGGCACTTCCGAGTACAGTGTTACGCAAACCGAGATTGTCCGGCCTGGCGATATCTCTGTTTTGGCGAACGCTCCCGGCCGCGACCTGACGCTAGTCACCTGTTACCCGTTTTACTATATCGGCCGAGCCCCAAAGCGATTCATTGTGTACGCGAAGAAGATAGCCTAGCGCATTGACCGGGAAATCCGTTTCGTTACGGTCGCGGTTCCGGCCGGAAAGAACCGCGCGCGTCAGCAAGCGGGGAACGAGCGCAGGCGGTCGAGCTATCAGTGCCAGCCGAAAGAGCTTCTGTCGAAGGTTGGTCACGATGCTGACAACACATCGCCGCGGCGTCGTGGCGTGTTGGCTGTTTTGAATCGCTTTTGACTGGTCCACGAGATGCATATGCTGTTGGTCATGGATATGAGTCTCGAAGTTCTGGTGATACCGGTCTCTGACGACGACCGGGCTAAGTGCTTCTACGAGAAACTGGGATTCCGTTTGGACGTGGATTATGCCGCGCCCGACGGGAACTACCGAATCCTACAGTTCACTCCTCCCGGTTCCGGCGCGTCGATCATCTTCGGAAAGGGAATCACGTCTGCCAAGCCCGGCTTGGTCGACCGCCTGGTCCTGGTGGTATATGACATCGACGCAGCCAGCGAAGAGCTCCGCTCGCACGGCGTGGACGTGAGCGTGTTCCACGACGCCGCCGGCGGCCTGGGCGGCGGCTTTTACGCCGGCGCGGAGAGGCGCGCCGCAGGGCCGGATCCCCAACGTCGTTCCTACGCCTCGTACGCCACATTTCGCGATCCCGACGGCAACGTTTGGCTGATGCAGGAGATCAAAGAGCGGCTCCCGGGAAGGATAAACCACACCACGCTCAACGGGAAGACGAGCGAGATCCTGTTGGAGACGCTCAAGAGTACCGCGCTGGCGCACGGATTTCACGAGAAGGAACTGGGCAAGGTCGATCCGGACTGGCCGCAGTGGTACGCCGAGGACATGACCCGCCGCCTGGAAGGCGCCGGGTACCACCTCTCCGGGCCGTCCGCATGACGGATCGGGAGTCGCAGTGACCACCCCATTCGACGCAATCATCGGCACGGGGCAGGGCGAGCTCCGCGTCTCTCCGCCGGGTTGAACCCGGCCGGCCCTTTCGACTTAGGCTGCCAGTAACAAGCCGGGATCCCCGGAATCCCGTTTGCGCTCGGCTTCGTGCTGACAGGCAATACAAAGAGCCGTCCAGGGGACCGCGGCCAGGCGTTTTTCGGAAATCCCCTCCTCGCATTCCAGGCAAATTCCGTAATGGCCGTCGCGAATGCGCGCAAGGGCGGCGCGGACCTGCCGTGCTTCGGAAGCCCGGCGGTCCAAGTCGCGGCTGGCGAGTTCCCGCTCGTAAGCCTGCTGCGTCTTATCAGTTACGTCACTCGTAGCGCGGACCTGAATCGCGTCGCGCCAATCATTTGTGACAGTCAGTTGTTTCAGTTTCCATTCCAACTTTCGCTTAACAGATGAATCCGGTGTCATAGCATCTCCGATCTCCCGCCAACACGCAACTACGATGCCTTCGCGAGTGTGCTGGTGTTTTGTGGGGTTTAGAGTTGCACGCGCCCAGAGAGAGCCTGACTTCGAGGCGAACTCCAGACGCTGGTGTCGGCCGCGTGTCACACGGCTAGGTCCCAGCGCCTAGGACCGCTTCCTTGGGTCGCGGCTCGGTATCGGTCAGCGGCGGTCTTGCCGAGCCGCGACTAAAAGGAGCGGTCGCTAACGCTTTAGTGGTATCGGCTTAAGCGACCGGAGTGTTATCGCAAAACGCTTCGTTTTAGGGAATCTTTTTGGGTCCCACCTGCCGTAGTCTCTTGCCATGGAGATTTTATGGCCACCACGGCACGGCTTGCAGGGTTAAGGATTGGTTGGGCGTGTGCGGCGCTGGCTGCGCTGTGCGCGCTCCTGCTAGGCGGGTGCGCTGGAACCAGCCAGGCTGCGAAGGCACCGGCGACGCTCCCCGTCGTGGAAGTAGCCAGGGTCGAGCAGCGCGATGTCCCGATCTATAACGTATGGATCGGAACCTTGGATGGGTTTGTCAACGCGGACATCAAGGCGCAGGTCACGGGTTACCTGCTGAAGCAGGACTACACGGAGGGCTCCTACGTTCATCAGGGCGGTCTGCTGTTTGAGATCGATCCGCGTCCATTCCAGGCCGTGGTAGACCAGGCCCGGGGCCAGTTGGCTCAGGCGAACGGCCAGCTTTCGCAGGCCAGGGCGCAATTGACACAGGCCGAGGCCCAGGTAGCGGTCGCCAAGGCCAACCAACGAAGAACCCAGTTGGACTACGACCGCTACGTTCCACTCGCCGAGCAGCAGGCCATTACGACGCAGGATCTGGATAACGCCACTCAGAACAACCTGGCGGCCAAGGCGCAAGTCCAAGTGGCGGAGGCTCAAGTCGAAACGGCAACCGCACAGATTCAAGCTTCGGCCGCGTCGGTAGAAGCAGCCAAAGCCGCGTTGGAAACGGCCGAAGTCAATTTAGGTTTCACCAAGCTGACTTCGCCGATCGACGGCATTGCCGGGCTTGCCCAGCAGCAGGTGGGCGCCCTCGTGAATACATCGAGCGGTCCCGTGACCACGGTTTCGACGCTCGATCCGATCAAAGTCTATTTCACGGTGAGCGAGCAAG
>Ga0335078_10019516_pt1 | contig 10079 bp, 8 predicted proteins | sample Lox_Sample_32_FD_206711 | JGI IMG/M metagenome (GOLD analysis project Ga0335078, IMG submission 206711) | Soil microbial communities from Loxahatchee National Wildlife Refuge, Florida, United States - Lox_Sample_3.2 | ecosystem: Environmental > Terrestrial > Soil > Wetlands | place: USA: Florida...
ACGACGTTGCCGCTTTGCAGGTAGGTTCGGACATCGGTCATGCCGGCGTCCGTCAGCACCTTGCGCAGTGCGGGCATGGGCAACTTACGCTGCTTGCCGAGATTCACGCCGCGCAGCAGGCAGACCCAGACCGGCACCGCAGCACACTAGCATGAAGCCGCCTGCCAGCTCCCCTCGGGCCGCATTGCTACTGCTCGGGATCCGGGTCCTCGGATGCAAATGGTCTTCACCGTGTGCCATTCGAAAAGACTGGCAAACGTGATGGTACAACCGAGCCAGAAGCGACCGGAGTAGCAGATGGGCGCTTAATTGAAACCCTGATAAGGAAGCGAATTCTCATAAGTCACCTCAGACGCTCCCTGTACCTTGAGCATATTCGGTCGGCCGACCAGAAGTGCCAAATTTGGGGGGTGCGCCCAAGCCATTAACGCCGTACTATAGGTCCACCATCCGAGGCCATAGAGCCCGCCATCAAGATGGAATCTAGCGATCAGGCGAAGGAGGAAACCATGGCCACTGACGAGGGCAAGGACGAGGCGAAGCACAGGGCCACACAAGAGGTGCGAGACATCCTCAATGCAGTCGCCACCGGGGACAAGAACGTCGACCAGGCGCTGGACGAAATGGACGTCGACGCCCTGCTCTCCTGCCACCATCCGTTTGCCGACAACGGCGTCTGAACCAAGTAAGCGGCGGCCGCGGCAGGGATGCGTCCGGCGTCGTGCACCACGGAAGAACGTGCCCGCAGCTATCGGCTAGCTGTGAGTCAGGCCCATCGTGTTGCCGCGGCCGCCCTAGCTGCAGCATCAGGCAATCGGGCCATGGTCGCCTGCTGCGGTTCTGGGCCTGAGACCAGGTGGCTGGCTGCGAAGGTGGGCCCGCTCGGCGCGGTGTTCGCGGTCGACCGCAGCACCGACGCACTTGCCGTGCTGCGGGAACGGCTCGAAACATGGGGTGCTACCCAGGTTCGGGTGATGGCGGCCGATGTGACGTATCTTCCCGATGATGTGCGGCATCTGGACAGGATCCTGGTCGCGTTCGGGCTGCACCTGCTTGCCGTACCTAGGGCGCTGCGGCATTGGGCGGGCAGAAGCGTCCCTGGCGCCCGGCTCGTGAGCATCGACTGGGGCCCGACCAGACTGGCTCTGCAACCGGTCCGCGATCGGACGGCTCAGGTCCGCGGCGAACGGGACGACGGTCTCGCCGTACACCGATGTCATGGGTGGCAGAAGCTGTCCACCCTGACCATTCCGTTTACCTTGCCCTACGCGGACATCGAGGATCTCAGGACGGACTTGGCAATGCGTAACCAGCAGCTATCCAAGCAAGTGCACCAGGTTGACGGCCGGTTCTGGGTCGAGGCTGCCGTCGTGGTCCGTTCCTACGTCCTTCCGCCCGCCATCTGCCGGTGAAGCCCCTCGGCTTGGCGCTTCCGATCGGGCACCGGATCTTTGAGGATCAGTGGCCGATGATCGAGCAGGCCGTCGACGCGGGCTTCACTGGCCTGTGGTTCCGGGATCTGCCCGGCCACGAGCTCGCCGACCGGGACGCCGGGACCGGCAGAGACCCATTCGCCTACCTGGCCTACTGTGCGGCCCGCTTCCCGGGCCTGCCGGAACTGGGCACCGCGGTCATCGGAGCCGGGTTCCGGCCGCCCATGACAACCGCCCGGGGCTGCGTTACGCTCACCGAACTCTGCGGCCCCCGGTTCATCCTCGGCGTCGGCGCCAGTGACAAGCAGGCTGTCGCCGCCGCCTTCGGCGGCCCCAAGGCAACCAAGCAGGAACTCGTCCATGACTTCACCCGCGATCTATGGGATCTTCTGCACGGCCAGGCCAAGCTGCCTGCGAACGTCGGGTTTGCCGTTCCCGATGGCTTCGCCCCTCCTCCTATCCTGCTTGCCTCCACCAATCTGGACCTGTGGCGGTCCCTCGCCGGGAACGTGGCGGGCGGCATGCTGTGGTTCCAGCGGCCCTCCCAGTTCGGTGCGCTGGTCAGCGCCATCCGCGCGCTCGTCGCGCAGGCCACTATCAGCATGAGCATCAACCTATGGCTAGATCGCGACGCGACCGGCATGCCAACGGTCATCCCCGACTACCGACCGTGCACCCTTGCGGTCGGCGAGGCGAACCTCCCGGCTCTTTTCAGGGCCTATCTACGATTGGGTCTGGATCGCCTGCTCATACATTTCCCCATCACCGAGAGCATCGACCGCCAATTTCGGCTGGCGGCTGGGGCCTGGACCGAAGCTCAAGCGGCCGTGCCGGGCCCGGAGGATGCCGGTGCTGCGCTCCGGGTCGGCAATGGTGTCGGCACATGAGCTTGCTTCCGGCCGCCGGACGGTTCGCGGCTCGCCGCGGTTCCCTCGCCGCCGTCTTGATCCCGCAGCGGCTGGACGCGCTGGTCTGCTGCTCGCCGCACGACTGTGCCTGGCTGACAGGCAACTACTCGCTCGCGCCCGTGACGTGCGTGGACGGAGAGTGGCTGGCTCTGGCGCCCGGCAGCCACGCATGTCAGCGCGTGACGAGGGGACATCGCCGTGGGTGCTTCCGCCTAGGCGTGACGGGTGCCATGCCCGCAGGCGAGCTGTCCCTGTGGACGACGGAGTTTCCCGGGCTCACCGTGGTCGACTGCTCACCGGCCGTGTCCCGCCTGCGCGCGACCAAGGACGCCGCCGAACTGCGTCATCTTGCCGGGGCGGCAGCCGCGACCGAAGCTGCGTTGTCGGATCTCGAACGACAGCTCAGACCGGGCCTGACCGAGCTGGACGTGAAGCATCTTCTCGAGACCGCCATCGAGTCCCGCACCGGTCAGGGGCTGAGCTTCGACGCGTCGATCGGCTCCGCGGAACGTGCCTCCCTGGTATGGGCGCGGCCCACGTTGCGCCGTCTCGGTCCCGGAGACCCTGTCGTCGTGGACGCCGGCGCCCGGCTGCAGGGCTACTGCGCTGATATGTCGCGCACCTACATCTTGGGCGGGCCGGTCACTGCATCGGGCGCGATTGCGAGACAGGCCACGGAACTAATCGAGGAGATCCGCGAAGAGGTGCTCGCCAGCCTGAGGCCAGGAGTCAGGGCGTCGCTCCTAGCGGAGGTTGCGCGCCAGGCCGCCACTCGCGCGGGGGCCGCGGCCGGCCTCGGCATGCCGCATGCGATCGGCCATGGGATCGGCCTGGAGGTCCATGAACGGCCTTACCTGACCACCAGCTCCGACGACGTCATCGACGTCAACATGGTGATCGCGATCGAGCCGGGCCTGTATGCGCGCGGCACGGGCGGCGCCCGGATTGAGGACATGGTCGTGGTCACCGCAGACGGTTACCGAACGCTAACCGAGACGGGGGTGACGTCATCCAGTCCGTAACCGGGAAGGTCCGCGGCCGGCTGCTTTCCGGCCCGTTGGGCATCAGTGCCGAATTCCGCTCCTTTTACCTGTCCCGCACGCTGTCGGCGCTCGGGTCGGCTCTGACCCTGTTCGTGCTGCCGCTGCTGGTCTTCGTAAGGACCCATTCCATCGAGCTGACCACCTTGTTTACCGCGATCGTGGTTGCCCCCTATCTGGCGTTCGGCCTGGTGGCCGGATCTTTCGCGGACCGGCACAGCAGGCTGCGGATCATGGTCACCTGCGATATCACCTGCGCCGCTGCCATGACACTGACCGCCGCCGCAACCAGCCTCGGCAGAGGCTTCGTCGCGGTGGCCCTGCCGGCGGCCCTCGTGTCCAGCTCCGCTGCCGTGTGGTTCGACGCGGCATCGTTCGGAGTCCTGCCGAATCTGGTGCCGTCCGAACGGATTGTCCCCGCGAACAGCCTCATCTGGGGCAGCGCCATCGCCGCGGCCGTCATTGCGCCCGCAGCGGGCGGCCTCCTGCTTACCGTCGCGCCCGCGGGCTTCATCATCGGCATCGATGCGGCCTCGTTCGCCGCGTCGGCGCTATTGCTATACCGGGTGCACCGGTCTGGCCAGATCGAGCACCCGAGACATGCTCCAGGCGCAGCAGAGGGGGAGAGCCTGGCCGGGCACATCGTCGAGGGCCTGCGCGCGCTCTGGAATATGACCGTGGTCCGCTATCTCACAGCCGTAGGCGCGTTCAGCGCCCTCGTCGGCGGCGCCTGGACGGGTCTGGTCGTCGTGTACGCCGTGCGGCAACTGGGCGCGTCACAGTCAGGCCCGCAAATCGGCATACTGTTCTCGGTCAGCGCGATCGGCGGGCTGATTGCCACGCTGGTGCTGCCGTGGCTTAGCCGCAGGAGTCAGCTCCCGCTGCTGACCTGCGTCGCGGTCACGTTCGTGGCAGTGCTGATGTTGCTGCTCGCGCTGTCGACGAATTTCTACCTGGCGCTCGTGCTGGCGATGCTGTTCCAAGTCGCCTACAGCGTCGTGACGATCAATGGCATCAGTATCAGGCAGCTTCTCGTCCCCGCCGGGCTGCAAAGTCGCGTGAACACGACGGCAAGGACGCTTTCCTACGGAGCCACCCCGGTGGGAGCGGTGCTCGGCGGCCTGCTTGCGAGCGCCATGGGGGTGCGTACCACGCTGCTTGTCATGTCCCTGGCGGGCGCCGCCGGTGCCTTGCTGGCCTGGCTCTCGCCCCTGCGGACCGCTACCACACAGACGGAGCGCAAGTGAGTCGGCGCGCTCTCGCCCATCCGGTGACGGCAGGGTACGATCCGGCCGGTGACGGTACCGCCGGCAACGTCTGCGCGCTTCCGCCGTGGCTGACCACGGCGGAAGCTGACCGGCTGGCCTACGGGGGAGTGTGCTTCTGGCCGGCCAGCGACCAGGCCGCCTGGTATCGGCTCCAGCTCAGCGCGGGTCCGAGCGCCGGGCTGCGGATCGTCACATCCCCCTCGCGGGACACTAACCCGCCTCCGGCCGTACTGGGAGACGACGACAGGGACTCGGCGGTCGGCGTTGCCGTTGACCGCGCGAGTCCTCGCGGATGGCGGACCCTGATCGGTGTATCCGCGGCCGTGTACGGTCATCCGGTCACCGGCGAGGCCCCGATCGTGCCGCTGGTGGCGCATCGTGACCGGATCGTCCTTGGGCCCATCCTGAATGCGCCTGACGGACCCTGTCCTCTGTGCGTGTTCTGCCGTTTCGGATCTACCTTCTTCAAGGCTGCCGCCTACCTCGATCTCGCACGGGCATGCCGGCAGTTTCCTCAGGTACGGCGGCGGCAGCAGGCAGCGGTCCGCGCGATGCTGCACGGCACGACCGACATCATCGGGTCGGCGGTGAGACGGCTGCTTGAGTTGCCCGCCGGGCACTTCCTGCATGCTCCGGTCACAGACCCGGCCGCCTGGCAGTCCGAGCCGCTGCCGACGCTGCCGCACCCTCCGGGCCATGACGTTCGCGGCGACGTGATCACGCTGGCCCCACCCGTTCGCTGGCCATGCCGGACGACCAGGGACGCGCGCCCGTGCGCATTCAGCCTCGTCGTCGGGCCGCTGTTCCGGGCCAGGCAGCTGGCTCCCGGGCCCGGAGAACCACACGCCATCCGGATCAGCCTGGTCAAGGTCGCCAACCTCGGCGCCTTCCTGACGTGGACCCCGGACCCGGTCGGCTCCGGGGTCGGGTTCTCGCCAGAAGCCACGGCGGCAGCTGCGGGGGAGGCGGTAGAACGCTATTGCGGCAACGCGGCCGCGTACCGCCAGCCGCAGACCTCATCGGTCCTCTTGCGGTCCCGTGGCCTCCGGCACCGGCCACCGTCACGATGGCGGCTGTTCGCGGCTGCCCAGTATGCGCGCCCCGGGTTTCCATTCACGCCGCCCTGTGACGATGCCTCCATTGGCTGGACCACCGCTCGCGACCTGGCCCGGACCCGGACCGAGCTCGTGCCTGCCGCCGCGGTGTGGCTGAACTACCGCCCCCAGCCTGCAGAGCCGCGCTGCTTCCCTGTCGGCCTCGCCGGGATCGCCGCCGGCAGATCTCGCCGCGACGCCCTCCGCTCCGCCCTGCTGGAACTGATCGAACGAGACGCCGCCACGCTCTGGTGGTCGGCCGGTCTCAGGGCGACCGAGTGCATCATCCCGGCATGGACGTCCTTGCACCAGCAGCTGACCGCCGGCACTCGCAACACCACCCGGCTGTGGTGGCTAACGCTGCCCACCGACCTACCCGCCCATGTGATCGCCGGCTGCCTGCACGATCAGGCGCGCGACATTCTGGCGGTGGGGTTCGCGGCCCGCCTCAGCCTGGCCGAAGCGATCCGCAAGGCAACGGCAGAGGCATGGCAGCTGCACCGGGTCGCCTGCGACCTGCTTGACCCGGACAGCACGCTGTGGCGAGCTCACGCGGACGGCACCATCAACGTGCGGCTGCGGCCATACCGGCTGGACCGGTCCTACCGGGACGCTTTCCTGCCCGACTTCAGCGACATGACACAGCTTTTCCACCACGCCCAGTACTACCTGGATCCCCGAGCCCACGCAGCCGCGCTCAACCGGCTGACAGGATTGCCGGCCGTCGACATGGCCGCCCTGGAGGCGAATCCGGGCCGCCGCATCGCTCCGTCCCGCACGGCCCTCGTTAACGACATGACGCTGGCGGACCCTTCGTTGTTCGAGGCGGACGTGACCTCCTCAGACATGCGCCGGGCTGGATGGCGGGTGCTGCGGGCAGGTTCGACGCGGTTGTGCGGCAACATGCCAGCCGCGTTCCCGCTGCTGGGCAACCCGCGGCTGCAGCACGCGATCGAGCTCTCCGCCCTGGGCTTCGATCCCTTGCCGTGTCCGCACGCCTGAGGAGGTGAGAAAGCCTTGACTGACTGGAGATGGGAGCAATTGATCGGCCCCAAGGCGCCCCTGTGGACGGTCTACCTTAGGGGGCTGCCGGACATCGACCCGATCCCGTTGCCAAGCGGGTTTGCTCGCAGTCCCGGATGCACCTTCTGCGAAGCCAGGGAGTTCGTGGACATCGTCGTGACACCGCCGCGCCATCTGCACGTGGACCGAGGCTTCGAAGGCGGCGTGGCGACGGACGACTCGGGCGATGAGGGCTCCCGGTATGTCGGCAACCTCAGCTTCGCCGCGCTGCGCCGTCGCTGCCCGCTGCTCGCCTCGACCAGGCCTATAGAGCTGCAGAAATGCGTCGAGGCGGCATGGAGCGACCAAACCAGCAAGATTCAGGGTCCTGCCGGATGCGCCGTGATCTGGCGAGAGGTCTGCCAGACCGCGACTGTCTGGCAGAACGGGCAGCCGATATCGGAATCTAGGCACAAGGTGCGGGTGCGGATCACGGTGACCATCCGTCGCGGCGACAGCGTCGCCAGGAGAACGAGGTCCCTCGGCGTCCGACTCCGCGAGATCTGGCAGGCGGACCGCCTCATCGCGGCAATTCCCGCCCTGCTGGACTCGGCCGCGGTGGCTGCCGAGACCGCGCTGCTTCCGGCCGAGAATCTCTACGACGCAGGCTCCCGTCCGCTGCTGTTCATCGGCGGATCAGCGGGCCTCATCGCGCACGAGGCCATCGGCCACCCGCTCGAGGCCGACAACATCATCTCCGGCGCCAGTCGGCTTGCCGCGGACATGGGCCACGAAATCGCCCCACAGCACTTCACCGTGATCGACCATCCGAGAACAGTCGACGGCTTCGGGTCATGGGACATCGACGACGAAGGCCAGCCGACCCGCCCCGTCGTGCTCGTTGAACACGGCGTCGTCACCGGGATGCTCACTCACCGGGCCACCGCGTCAACGCTCGGTGGCTCATCCACCGGGCACGGACGGCGGCTGAGTGCGTGCGGGCCCTGCATGCCCCGGATGTCCACGACCGTGATCATGCCAAGCATCGGAGATCCTCTCACCGACGCCGCCGGCCTGGACGAGACGATCGTCTGCTGGCAGGTCGGCAACGGCTACGTCGACCATGACACCGGTCAGGTCGCCATTGAGATCCAGGAGGCTGCCTTGCTGCGTCACGGTGAGCCTGTCGCCCGGCTGCATCCCTTTACGCTCGACGCCGACCTGCGCGAGCTGCTTCGAAGAATCGGACCCATAGGCCAAGGGCTCGACTTGTGCCAGGGGATCTGCATGAAGCGTGGTCAGTGGGTCCGGGTCAGCTATGGCTCTCCTACGCTCCTGCTCATGGCCAGGTGATCCGCTCATGTCAGCCATCACCCCGCTGAGGCGCAGCCTGGAGTCCCTCCTGAGACGCGAGGAGGCGGAGATCTACGTTCGCCGCCGGATCGCGACCGAGACCGTCGTGGGCGGCGCGGGCTCCGCCGATCGCACCGGCCACTTCGACTCCCTGGGCGTCCGTCTGGTAACCGCCGACCATCACCTCGGCACCGCCTGGGCCGTCGGTTTCGACCCTGACACCACCCTGCCAGCCACACTTGAGCTAGCCCGCGAATGTGCGTTCGAGCCCGGTGCGCTACCAAGGCCGGATAACACGTCCTCTGCCGCGGCCAGCGGCTGGCTTTCCGTCGAGGATGCCCACAAACTGGTCAGTTCATATGTGCAACGTGAGCTCCAGCAAGCTGTTGACGCCGGTTTCGCGACAACCGGCCGCAAGGGGCTGTTGTGCCGAGCACGGATCGACCAGGAGCACATTTTCAGTACCCTCGGAATGGACGTGCGTCAGCAGACCGTCACCGTGCGAGTCGATGCCTACCTAACCCACCCGACCGCCAGTTACGGCGATGCCGAGCCAGGCATCGGCATTCACCTCATCTCGTGGGACTCACGCCCCGCCGTCGGCGCGTTCGCCGGGACGCTTGCACGGCTCACCCCGCATCCTGTGCGCGCACTGCCTGACGCCGTTACAGATAGGCCGCTCTTCATCGCCCCGCCTGCCGTCGCTCTGATTGCCAGGCTGCTTTGCCGGGATATCATCCAGGACCGGCTCCCCGCCGTCCAGGACACCACCTCCACGTGGTCCTTCGGCGATCACGCCGCGCGGACCACTCTGGATGGCACACCCGCGTTCGACGGCGAAGGGTACACCTGCCGCGATGCCACCATCTTGGCCCATGGGGAACTCTGCCAACCACGGCACGCGGCCGACGCCCAAAACGAAGGCGGTACCCCATCCGCCTCCACCAGCAGGTCGGATTCCGACGCCCTCCCGCACCTGACCATCCACCGGCCCTGCCTGAACTGTCAGCCCAGCGACCCATGTCCGACTCAGCCGGTATGGGTCCCCGACGAGGAGGGCTCTATCATTCTCCAAATCCACGGACCCACATGCCACATCGACAGGCAGACCGGCGAGCTGTACGGCGAGGCTGTCGTCGGCTATGCCACGGAGGGAGCCGTCGGCCTCACTGCCGAGAGGCCGTTCCGCCTCTCGCTGCCGAACTACCTCAATGCCGCGACGTCCGTCGGCCTGCCGTGGGACGTCTCCTCCGGAGGAGCGGTGCTTGCGCAGTTGCTCCGCGGCTCACCCGAGCACCTAGTCCTCGCCTGAAACCCCGCCCGTATGCACGGAATCGGTCACACGGAGTCGGTCGACGCCGCCCCGGCCCCGGCCCCGGCCGCCACTTCTGAGTCGGGGACGACCCCTGTTCGTCAGCTGTATGCGAGCGCGGTCGACTTTACGTGGCAAAGAACCCTGCGGATTGCGCGCATCGAGCGAGCCGTGCTGATGTCTGTGCTGGCGACCCACCTGCTACCGAACGCTGAGATCGGCGATATCGGCGGTGGCAACGGTGCCATCGCGTTCGACCTGGCCGACCAGGGGCATCGCGTCATGCTCGTGGACTTGACCCCGGAGCTCGTCTCGGACGCCCTCCGGCGGAACAGGTCTGCCAGGAACCCGCTCCGCGGTGTGGAGGTTGCCGACGCGCGTGCCCTGCCATGGCCAGGTGAGTCCCTGCAAGCCTGTTTGATGCTCGGACCGCTACTGCACCTGCGGATCGCAGCCGACAGGCACCGAGCGCTCAGTGAGGCGTATAGGGTGCTGCGACCAGGAGGAGTGCTCGTCGTCCAGACATTCACGCTGATGGCCGGGCTGAGATACCTCCTGACCCACCACCCAGAGTCGATCGGCTCTTTCGACATCGAGGCCTATCGCGCGTCCGGCTGCTTCCCGTCTGACCACCCGTCGTTCCTGCTGAGTTGCAGCGTGTTCCTGGCG
>Ga0335078_10019519_pt1 | contig 10078 bp, 6 predicted proteins | sample Lox_Sample_32_FD_206711 | JGI IMG/M metagenome (GOLD analysis project Ga0335078, IMG submission 206711) | Soil microbial communities from Loxahatchee National Wildlife Refuge, Florida, United States - Lox_Sample_3.2 | ecosystem: Environmental > Terrestrial > Soil > Wetlands | place: USA: Florida...
CAGTCCGCGGCCGTGGGGCTCGCGCTCGCTTGCGCCTTATTTCCCCGAGATGGCGAACCTCGCTGAGCCCATCGGCGAGGCCTGGATGACCGGCAACGATTGCCGTTTTGCGAATGGCCCGTTTGCCGGGCGCAAGCTCGGCGAAGTGTGGCCGCAAATGAGCGCGGAGTGGGCGGGCACGCAGATTGAGCGCAGCGGCGATTTCCCTCTTTTGGTGAAATTTATCTTCCCGCAGGACAAGCTCTCGGTGCAGGTACATCCGGATGATGCATACGCCGCCGTACACGAACAGGCCGCCGGCGGACGCGGCAAGACGGAGATGTGGTACGCAGTTCAAGCGAAACAGGGCGCGGAAGTTCTCGTTGGGCTCAAGTCGGATGTGACCCGCGAAAGTTTCGAGCGGGCGATTGCGGATGGCACGGCGGAAAGCTGTCTCGAACATATTCCGCTGCGTGCAGGCGAAGCCGTTTTCGTTCCGGCTGGGACGGCGCACACGATCGGACCGGGCTTGGTTCTTTGCGAAATCCAGCAGAACTCCGATCTCACCTATCGCGTTTACGATTACAATCGGCGCGACGCAAAGGGGCATTCGCGCGAGCTGCACATCGAAAAAGCCCTCGACGTGATGCGCTTTGGGAAGCAGTGCGGCGGGAAGATCACGCCGATTCCGATGCGCGGCGGTGCGACTGCGGAAAGCTGCTACGCGATCTGCCGCTACTTTACAACGGAACATTGGGCGTTTGAGCAAGCGGCGGAATTCGGGACGTCGCTCGAACGCTTTGGGCTGCTTGTCATCCTGGAAGGCGCGGGGCAGATTCGCTGGGGGGACGAGGTTTTGGAATATGGGACTGCGCAAGTCTGGTTGATACCTGCCGCGCTCGGCAATTTCGATTTGGCGCCGAGCGGGCGAACTTCCCTATTGCGAACGTATGTTCCCGGCGACTTGAATGCACTGAAGCGCAGTTTCGCTGAACGCGGACTCGGCGAAGAACAATGGCGAAAGATCGTTCACCTCTGATTTGCAGCCAGGCTCCGAATGAGCTCTAAGAACCGAGACGCTTCCTCAAAGCTCCCGGTTTGCGCCGTGCTACTGGCAGGCGGGCGCGGCACGCGTTTTTGGCCGCGTAGCCGGATACGCACGCCGAAGCAATTGCTGAACATCGTTGGCCGCGAAACGATGCTGCGCCAAACCCTGGCGCGGCTCACATCGCTCGTCCCATCGCGCAATGTTTGGGTGGTGACAAATGCCGATCAGGCGGCCGCCGTGAGGCGCGAATCGCGCGGTGCTGCGGGCGCGCACGTGCTCGCTGAGCCGGTGGGAAGAAACACAGCGGCTGCCATCGGTCTTGCTGCGGTGCATCTCGCGCGCGAGCGTGGCGATGCCTTGATGGCTGTGCTTCCGGCGGATGCGTACATTCGCGACGTTGCGCGGTATCAAAATTTGGTTCGGGCGGCGCTGGAGCAAGCGCGCTGGCCGGGCAACCTCGTTGTTCTCGGCATCCCGCCCACGCGCCCCGAAACTGGTTATGGCTACATCGAGCGAGGCGGTCGTGTCGGCGCGTTGCGAGGTGCGCCTGCCTTCTCGGTAAAGCGTTTCACGGAGAAGCCGGCGTTGGCTGATGCGAAAAAATATTTCGCTTCCGGAAGATATTTTTGGAACGCGGGTATGTTTTTCTGGCGCGTTTCGACATTTCTCGAAAATCTAAAGCGATTCTTACCGGCGACCCACGACGCGCTCGAAAAGCTCGCGGACACCATCGGCACATCGCGCTATGGGGCCACATTGCGCCGCGTTTATCCGCGCCTCGAAAACATTTCGGTCGACTACGCGATGATGGAACCGGCGACGCGCGCTGCCGGAGAATCCCACGTCTCCGTGATTCCGGCGAAAATCGGCTGGAGCGACATCGGTTCATGGGCGGCGGTTTATGAACTGCTCGCGAAAAAGCCAAGAGATAATATATCGGTGGGAACTTCATTCGCGCTGGATGCAAACGGGAATTATTTTTGGAGCCCGAAAAAGCTCGTCGCCGCAATTGGCGTGCGTGATCTCGTCCTCGTCGAAACCGACGATGCTGTGCTTGTCTGCTCGCGCGAAAAATCGCAGGACGTAGGCAAAATCGTGAAATGGCTCGAGGAGAGAAAGATGAGAGATTTGCTCTAGCCCAAGTGCGCGATGACGACTCCGATCAAATTCGGCACGGATGGCTGGCGCGGCGTGATCGCGGAAGATTTCACGGACGAGAATGTGCGCAAGGTCGCGCACGCGATTGCGCGTTACGCCGTTCGTGCGGAAAAACCGGGAAGCGGCATCCTGGTCGGCTACGACACGCGATTTGGCTCCGAACGGTTTGCACGGGTTGCCGCAGAAACGGTGGCGGCTGCCGGAACGCCCGTTTGGCTGGCGACGGATGCGTGCCCGACGCCGGCGCTTTCGCTGCTCGTGCGGCAAAGGGGCGCGGCTGCCGGAATTCAAATTACGGCGAGCCACAATCCGTATCGATGGAATGGCATCAAGTTGAAGGCCAGCTATGGGAGTTCGGCATCGGCGGCGATTGTCGCGCAGGTGGAAGTCGAACTCGCGAAAGCGTTGCGCGACGGCGTTCCCGTCCTTCCACCTCGTAAGAACCTCGTGCATTCGCTCGATGTGCGCACGCCATACCTCGAAACGCTTACGGGTCTCGTCGATTGGGAACGCCTGCGCGCCGCGAAACTTCGCTTTCTGATCGATCCGATGCACGGTGCAGGGCGAGGCTTGCTGCTCGAGCTATTCCGGAGGCACGGCGTCGAATCAGCCGAGATTCGCGGGGACCGCGATCCGTTGTTCGGAGGCGTAAACCCGGAGCCGATTGAGCCGCACATAGAAGCGTTGCGGCAAGCAGTGCGGGAGGGCCGTTACGACGCGGGGTTCGCATTCGATGGCGATGCCGACCGCATCGGCGCCATCGATCACGACGGCACTTTCATCACGCCGCATCAAATCTTCTCGATCCTCTTTTGGCATCTCGCAGGCGCTCGCAAACTGGGCGGCGACGTCGTGAAATCGTTTTCGACGACGAAGATGATCGACAAGATCGCTCACAAACTTGGCCGCAAAATCTGGGAAACTCCCGTCGGCTTCAAATACGTCTGCGACCGCATGCTTGAAACAGACATTGTGATTGGGGGCGAGGAAAGTGGGGGAATCGCAACGAAACTCCACTTGCCGGAACGCGACGCGACCGTGAGCGCGCTGCTGCTTGCTGAAGTCATGGCTTCGCACGGCAAGCGGCTCGGCGAACTGGTTGCCATGCTGCATCGCGAGTTCGGCGAGCATCATTACGGGCGGGTCGACTTGACGCTGCGCGACGGGCAGAAAGAAAAAGCCATCGAGCGTTTTTCGGATTCCAAATTCTCGCGATTCCTGGAATGGCCGGTCGTGCGCCGGGAAGATCTCGACGGCATCAAGGTCTATCTGGGAGATATCGGTTGGGCGATGGTGCGTGCCTCGGGGACAGAACCAGTTCTCCGTGTGTACGCTGAAACGACGTGCGCGGAGACCACCCGGCGCGTTCTGGACGAAATCACGGCATTGGTGCGGAAGCTGTGATTACTTCCCCGCCGTGCGCGTGCGCGGCGCGAGATTCTTGAGCGCGGCGTCGAGAATCCCATTCAGGAATGCCGGGGCTTCTTCGGAGGAAAATTTCTTCGCCAGTTCGAGCGCTTCGTCGATCACGACTTTCGACGGGGCGGTCGCGGCTTGAAATTCGTAAATCGCGAGACGCAATATGTTGCGGTCAATCGCTGCAAGCCGGTCGAGCCGCCAATTCTCCGATAGTTTGCCGACTAGCTCGTCCGCCGAGTTGGCCCGAGCGACGGCGCCTTCAAATAATTCGTTTGCGAACTGGCGAGTCGATGCGGCAGCCGGGGCCGATTTCCAGAAGTTTTTCTCCACGTGCCGCGGCTCCTGGCGCGTCATATCCCACTCAAAAAGCATTTGCAGCGCGAACTCGCGGGATTTTCGCCGCAGAGTCATCGGCGATTGGATTTGCGAGGGCCCTTTGCTGGAAAGGCCGCTGATTTGGGGGCCAGGGTTCGCATCAGGTGAGCCATTTCGACAGCCGCTAGGCCGGCTTCATAACCCTTGTTCCCGCCCTTTAAACCGGCGCGATCGATGGCCTGCTCCAGTGTGTCACAGGTGAGGACGCAAAAAACCATCGGCACACCCGTATCCAGTTGCGCGAGCTGAATCCCCCGCGCGGTTTCGGAACAGACGTAATCGTAATGCGATGTTTCTCCCCGCAGGATGCACCCGATGCAGACGATCGAATCGAAGCGCCCGTTCGACGCCAGCTTCTTTGCGGCCACTGGAATTTCGAATGAGCCAGGCACGCGCACGACCTCGATTTGTTCTTTCGCGGCTCCCGTTCGTTCGAGTGCGTCCAGCGTAGCCCCCAGCAGGCGGTCCGTGATAAAGCTGTTGAACTCGCTGACGACGATCGCAAAACGCATTCCCGCGGCGGCGAGCTGGCCGCGAACCGCTTCTGATTTTCGGTTCTGCGAGGGCATGGGGTGTGTGAGGTTTAAGGCGTGGCTAACGCAACGAGCGCGTCTCCGCCACGCTGCCGCACGTCGTCAAGTCCGCTTTCCGCGCGGTTGATCCATTCGGTCACCCGGTCTTCCGTATCGTCGGCCGGGCGCGACGAAGCTTCGGCGACAATGGCGCTGATCGTCAGCTCGCCGGCCCATCCAGGCTGCACGGTAGCCGCAACCTGCCGCAGCTTCTCCGCCAGCGATCGCGCATTCTCAAGCGACGTATTGGGCAGCACGAACACCAGAGACCAGGCTGTGAATTTTATCGCGATGTCCGTCTGCCGAACCGCTGAATTGAGCGCGCGCACCAGTTGTTGCATGTATTGATCCAGCGCCGCGTCGCCCTGCTGGCGGAGGAGATCGCCGCCCCGGTCGATCTGCAGCACGATCAGCGAGAGCGGCGTCCCTTGCGAGCGAGCGCGATTTGATTCAACAAGAAGGCAATCGATGTAAGCGCCGCGGCTGAGCAAGCCGGTTTTTTCATCCGCCACTGCAAGCGATCGCACCAGCGAGCGCAGGCGCGTATGACTCACAGAAAGCATCAGCTGATCGCCGATCGCCTGGAGGAAGAAGCTCTCATTCGGCTTCCATTTGCGGCTCTTTGCGTCACCGACCAGCAAGGCCCCCGACGTGGTTTGCGTCTCTTTGTCCGTGAGCAATACGGCGAGAGAGGATTCGATTCCCAGTTCGCCTAGCGCTGGGCTGGATGACGCGGAGAGCTCAATGCCGCCCAAAGCATCGGCGGGCGCATTCGACGCCAGCGGGATGATCGAGGCGATACGCGACGCGCCTACCGGCGTGACGCCCGGAGCCGAATACTCGGCGGCCACTTGTGGCGCTTCGCCGGTCGCTCCGATCGCGATCAGGCAGCGCGCCACGCCCAGATATTTGCCGATCTCCGCGGCCGTCGTCCCGACGACTTCGCGCGGCGTGGGCTGGCGGTACATCAGGCGGTTGATCTCAGCGATCGCGGCGAGATCGCGATGCGTATCGACGGGAGCTGGGATTGGCGGTGGCGCAGGCGGCGGAGCTACTGCAACGGACGGGGGAGGAGCGGCAACCGCTGCCGGTGCGGGCGGTGCAGGCGCAGGTTTGACGGGCACTCCCTTTGGCCACCAGTTGGCGCGTTCATACAGCGCTCGAAGGCGTTCGTTTCTCTCCTCTTCGCCCGGAAAAAGCTCAGCGATGCGCTCAAGTCGCTCGACGGCCTTGCTCTGAAGCGAGTACTGCAGAAAAATTTCTACCTGAACGACCAAATCCTCTAGCGCCTGCTGAGCGCGCATCTCCTCGGAGACAGGCGTCGCTGCTGCGGCTGCCTCGGAACCTGCTCCCGCGAAGCCGTCGGTGCGCGTCGAAACGGTCGCGGCCTTGGCCGCTCGCGAATGAATATTGTGGAGAAAAGCGGGATCGGCGCTTCCCTCCAGTTTCGCGATGCGCTCTTGATTGCGATAGTCGTAGGGGTCGATATCCACGAGCCGGTCCAGCGTGTCGCAGGCTTCCTTGATGCGGCCGGCCGAGAGATACAGATCGAAGAGGCGCACGAGGGAATCGAAATACTTCGATTCACGGTTGAGTTCCTCGTAGGCTCGCGCCACGGTTTCGGCCAGCGGCAATGAATTCGGGAAGTCGCTCGTGAGCCGGTCCATTTGCGATACAAGCTCGGGTTCGCGGCGCCCGGCGCGCATCCAGTCTTTGAGATCGCCGACCAAAGCGGCCGCCTTGCCATCGTCGGCAGCGCGAACGTACGCGCCCGCGACTTCAAAAAGCTTGTCGAAGCCTTCCGGCTTTTGGCGGTAGTACGCCTGGAAGATCTCTCGCGCGCGGTCGAGTCGTCCCGTGCGCAGCAGAGCTTCCCCAAAAAGGCCAAGATAGGTCGTGTCTTTGTCGTTCGGCACGAGTGGGTCAAGCAGTGCAACCGCTCCCTCAGCGTCGCCTTTCCGGAGTTTGGCGTCCGCGAAAAGCAACGAACCCGACCGGTCATTGGGTGAAAGCTGGTGAGCGCGGCCGAAATAGTCCAGGGCCTCATCGAGCGATCCGACGGCTTGCGTCAATTGCCCTGCGCGAAGAAAGCTGCGAGCCGCCAGATCGGCGTGGCGAAGGCGCTCGGCGAGTTCGCCCAAAATCACGTGACGTGACGCATTTTCCGGATCGAGGACAGCCATGCTTTCATAACAGGCCAGGGCTTCGATTCCCCGTTGCTGCTGGAGGAAGAGTTCCGCTGCTGCGCCGAACTGCTCCAGGGCTTCCGGGCTGCGATTTTGTTTTTGAAGCAGCGTGGCGTATTGCATCAGCCGGCCGGGCGGTTGGGGAAATGGCCGCAGAAAACGCGAAAAAATAGCGGAAGCTTTGGTGTGATCGCCAGCCTCGAGCAGCCGGTCAAACTGAACGCCGTAATATTGCGCGGCGAGAGCCGGCTCGTTCAGGCGCGTGTAGATGTCAGCCAGCGCCTGCAAGGCTTCCTGATGAGCCGGCGCTTCGTTGAGCACGGCCTGATACTCGGTTACGGCTTCGCGGAGCTTGTTCTTCTCGAGACTCCGCCGCGCGCGTTCGAGATGCTTATTGATCTCCGCTGTCATGGAAATCGCGTGTTCTTCGCCCGGCTCAGGAAAGGACGGCCGAGACCGAATACCGGCCGCAATCGCAGAGCGAAGAACTGGAAATTTAACTATATAACGGAGCCGCCGCGGCCCTCACAGGAAATACGCCGGATGTGCCGATGACGTGCGGGAATTGTGCCTAAGTTTGCGTGCTGGGCTTAAGCGTTTGCCGGGGCAATCCGCTGACCTTCTCGCGCAGGGAATGAAGGGACATTCCACTCCGTATCAGAGCGGCGAACCCGAGAAACACAAAAGGGACGGTAAGAGCCAAAAAGGCAAAAATGGAAAATCCTGTGGCCGTACCCTTTTCGATATCAAAAACACTGAGGCCCAGGACGCAGAAAAACTGATACGCGCCTACGTTCGCAGGCGCATTCGGCAGGGAAACGCCCAGGTTGATGACCAGAAGCACGACGACGGCGGGAAGAAAACTCATCGGGCGATCGGTGTACTGGTGCAAGCCGTAAGCTCGCATCATGGCCCAAAGGCCGAGCACCTGACAGAACGGAATCAAAAGCGAAAAGAATACGGCGCCATAGAAGCTCGGCGAAGTTCCCATGGAATGAAGGTCAATCAGAGCGCCCATGAGCTTGCCGGGCAGTCGATGCCGCGCCACCGTCGGCTCCACGGCCCCACCCATCTTCAGCTCCAGGTAGAAAATCAGGATCATGATGATCGCAACCAGGATAAGGGTCGCAATTCCGAGAATGTCGGCCGCTTTCTGGAAGCGGCGCGGCAAATCGACGAACAGCGACACCACGGCGAGTGAGGCGGTCGCGATAACCAAGTCGACGAGGCGTTCGACGCCGACGGACCCGATCACGCGGCCGAGCGTGATATTTTCCGACGCCGACAGCAGGTAGGACCGCAACAACTCTCCCGGCCGGAGCGGAAAAATCAAATTCGCAAAGAGTCCGGCGAAAACGGCGCGAATCGAACGCGTGAGCCGAACTCTCCCAAATGGCGTCAGCAGGACTTGCCAGCGCAGCGCCTGGACTCCGTAGCTGAGAACGTCGAAGCCCATTCCTACGAGAACCCATCTCCAATTGACCTCCGCCAGTTCGCGCAGGAAGCGGACGACGTGGAAATAGCGAAGCACCCATAGGAAAAAGATGATCGCCAGGCCGTATCCCAACAGGATCAGGAGCCGCGATCGCGTGCTGTTTTGGCTAGGATTGCTCAACGGGAGCCTTCCGCCCGGGGCGCGTCAGGCCGATACAAAAAGTCGATATTCAGCTCGAGAGGCTTTGCAGTTCGCAGCTGCTCGATCGTTTCGGTAGCAGGGATTCCCGGCAGGGAAAACCACATTTCTGCAATTTCCTCCAGTGCTGGGTTCCGGAGAGCCCTCGGACAGGGACCTGGGCGGGATGCGGACCGGTATCCGTGGGCGCCCTGCATATCTTTTCGGCCGTTCCCCAAACCTGACCGCTACGAGGACGACAAATGAGTCCCAAGTCGGGCTACAGCCTACGACATCACGCTCCGACAGGCAATCCGGGACTGCTCGTCGGCGGCTGCTGGTGTGTCGTGCGATATATAAAGAGCGTATAATTGCTGCAGATGAGAAGGGGCCGTCGCAATCTTGGGTTCCCCGTCCTGCAGCAAACCTGAATGAAAACCTCCCAACCCGTTGATCGAAGAGAACGAGTCTTGCTTGTGGGCATAAGCCTTCGGCGTGGGCTGCGCGCCCAAGGCGGCGGAAATGCAGGCGGTGCATCGATCGCCAGCCGCGATTCGCTGGATGAATTGCAAGAATTGGCGGAGAGCGCCGGCGCCAACGTGGTAGGACGAGTACTGCAGGTGCGCGATGCCGTCGATCCCGCGACGTTGGTTGGGGCAGGCAAGCTGCGCGAAATCGCAAGCGAGGCTCAGGCCCGACACGTTCCTCTGGTGATCGTGGATCACGATCTGACTCCCGTGCAGCTACGAAACATGGAGAAGGAGATCGGCTGCGGCGTAATCGATCGCACCCAATTGATTCTGGACATTTTCGCCACGCACGCGCGGACACGCGAGGGCCAACTCCAGGTGGAACTCGCCCAACTGAATTATCTCTTGCCAAGACTCACGGGCCGCGGCGAAGAGCTTTCACGCCTCGGGGGCGGAATCGGAACGCGGGGACCCGGCGAACAAAAGCTCGAAACGGATCGCCGCCGGATTCGCGAGAGGGTCCGAAAAATCCGGGACGCGATTGAAAATGTCCGGAAGCAGCGAACTACCAGGAGGCGAGCGCGGCAGGCCGTGCCGCTGGGAATGGTTGCGCTAGTGGGCTACACGAACGCGGGAAAGTCCACGTTGTTCAACGCGCTCACTGGAGCCGGCGTTCTCACCTCTTCGAAAATGTTTGCGACGCTCGATCCCACGATTCGGGCCGTTCGGCTACCGTCGCGGCGCCGCGTTTTGCTCTCCGATACCGTGGGATTCTTGCGCGATCTGCCACCCGGCCTGATCGCGGCGTTCCGCGCCACTCTCGAGGAGGTGCAGGAAGCGGCGCTGATTCTCCATGTGACGGACATTTCGAGCCCGCATCACGCCGAACAGGATGCCGAAGTCTTCAAAGTGCTGGGCGAACTTGGCGTGGAGGACCGCCCGCGAATACATGTCTTGAATAAGATCGATCGTCTCAAAGAAGAAGATCTGAACGCGTTGCGGAACCGAAATGGCCACGGGCGCGATAACGTACTCACCTCTTCGATGACCGGCGCGGGACGGGAAGAACTGCTCGCTCGAATCGATGCGGCAATGCCGGTTGATCCGCTGGTCAGGCTGCGTTTGAGAGTGCCCTCGACAGACGGAAGGCACCTATCGATGCTCCAGGCGGGCGGCCGGATCTTGCAATCGGAGATATCCGATGGCGATCTGGTGATCGACGCGGAGTTGCCCGAATCAACAGCCCGGAGGCTGCAGGG
>Ga0335078_10019520_pt1 | contig 10078 bp, 7 predicted proteins | sample Lox_Sample_32_FD_206711 | JGI IMG/M metagenome (GOLD analysis project Ga0335078, IMG submission 206711) | Soil microbial communities from Loxahatchee National Wildlife Refuge, Florida, United States - Lox_Sample_3.2 | ecosystem: Environmental > Terrestrial > Soil > Wetlands | place: USA: Florida...
AGGGATTCTTCGACTCCATCCCGCCGCCGCGCAAAAGACGCGCGACTGAAAAGCGGCGCGGGACTTCGCTCAGAATGACACGGCTTAATGTAACGCCTATTCGTGGTGGTACTTCACGTCGAGCGAACTGTGCAGCGACGGGATGTGCAGGTTTTTTTTCTCGTAGGCTGAGATTTCCGGCTCGTGGACGAGCGTGAGGCCAATGTCGTCGAGGCCCTTTAGCAGGCAATCACGCCGGAAGGGATCGACAGTAAACGAGTAGCGCAGGCCCTTGTCGTCGGTGACCACCTGCTGATCGAGATCGACCGTCACACGATAACCCTCATTCGCTTCGGTGCGCCTGAAAATCTCGTTGATCTGCTCGTCGGAAAGCGTGACGGGCAAAATGCCGTTCTTGAAACAGTTGTTATAGAAAATGTCGGCGTAGCTCGGCGCCAGAATCGCGCGCACGCCAAAATCGAGAATCGCCCAGGGCGCATGTTCGCGGCTTGATCCGCAGCCGAAGTTCGCGCGGGCGACGAAAACGCTCGCGCCCTGATAGCGCGGCTCGTTCAGCACGAAATCCGGCTTCGGCTTTTCGCCGGGGAGATAGCGCCAGTCGTAGAAGAGGATGCGGCCGTAGCCCTCGCGCGTCAGCAGCTTCAGGAACTGCTTCGGCACCATCTGGTCCGTATCGACGTTCACGCGATCGATCGGCGCGACGAGCCCTGTGTGCTTTGTGAATGCTTTCATATCACTCGGCTCCATCCACGCCGGACCATTTGCGAATGTCGACGAAGTGGCCTTCGATTGCGGCGGCGGCGGCCATCATCGGGCTGACGAGATGCGTCCGGCTGCCTTTGCCTTGGCGGCCTTCGAAATTGCGATTCGACGTGCTGGCCGAGCGCTCGCTGGGCAGCAGCACGTCATCATTCATCGCGATGCACATGCTGCAACCGGCATCGCGCCACTCGAATCCGGCATCGCGAAAAATTTTATCGAGGCCTTCCTTTTCGGCTTGCAGTTTGACGACGCGCGAGCCGGGCACGGCAAGCGCCTGTTTCAGTGACTTCGCCACGTGCTTGCCCGCGACGACCCGAGCTGCGGCGCGCAAATCCTCGATCCGCGAATTTGTGCACGAGCCGATGAAGACGCGATCGACCGGAATATCTTCGATGCGCGTGCCGGGATCGAGCGCCATGTAGGCCAGTGCATTTTCTGCGGCCTTACGATCGACCGGATCCGCAAACGAGGATGGATCGGGCACCCGGCCCGTCACCTGCGTGACCATGCCGGGATTCGTCCCCCAGGTGACCATCGGCGCAAGATCTTGCGATTTGAGGACGACCACCTTGTCATACTTCGCCCCGGGATCGGTCGCGAGCGACTTCCAGTAATCGACGGCTTCCTGAAAATTCTTCCCCTGCGGCGCAAAAGGCTTGCCTTCGACGTACGCGAAAGTGGTTTCATCTGGCGCAACCATTCCTGCGCGGGCGCCGCCCTCGATCGACATATTACACATCGTCATGCGGCCTTCCATCGAGAGGCCGCGAACCGCTTCCCCCGTGTATTCCGCCACGTGCCCATTGCCGCCGCCGATGCCAATTCTTCCGATGATAGCGAGGATGATGTCTTTTGCCGTGACGCCGCGCGGGCGTGGGCCCTGCACGTCGATCTGCAGCGTCTTCGATTTGAATTGCGAGAGGCACTGCGTGGCCAGCACGTGCTCCACTTCGCTCGTGCCGATGCCGAATGCGAGCGCGCCAAGCGCGCCGTGCGTCGAAGTGTGGCTATCGCCGCAGACAATCGTGGTCCCCGGCAGCGTGATGCCGAGTTCTGGGCCGATCACGTGCACGATGCCCTGATTCTTGCTGAACATGTCGAAGAGATTGATGCCGGCTTCCTTGCAATTGCGTTCGAGGGCATCGAATTGCGATTTGGCGTCGGGATCAGTGATTGGAGCAAGGCGGTCTTTCGTCGAGACGGAATGATCCATCACGGCGAAGGTCAGTTCGGGCCGGCGGACTTTGCGGCCCGCGGCTTTTAGCCCGGCGAATGCCTGCGGCGAAGTTCCCTCATGAACGAGGTGGCGATCGATGTAGATCAGCGACGGTTGTCCGGACTGCTCGTGGACAACGTGCGCATCCCAAATTTTCTCGTACAGCGTGCGTGCAGCCATTAGCTGGAGTTAAATTCCCCTGTGACATTGTAGCAATTCGGAGGTTCGAGCGGCAATTGAGGCTTCCACAGCGCAGCGAAGCAGCTCGACTAGGCTCGCAGTACACAATGAGATATGGTAGCTTGGTGGGCATTATGAGACATCAAAGATTCCTCGCATGCGCGGTCGTGTGGCTCGTGATTTTTGTTGCGGCCGGATCGTTTGCAGCGTTCGCCCCAGATCAGGCCCAAGACCAGACACCGGCAGAGGCTCCGCAGACCCCCGAGGCCCTGCTCAAGCATGACTCCATTATTACCTCGATCACGCTCGGTGACACCCCGCCGTACAAATTGCACGCCAAGTTCATCTTCCTCGCCGGTCCCTTGAAAGGGAAGCAAGGTGAGGTCACGACGCTTTTCGCCTCGCCCAGCCGCTGGCGTGAGGACCTTACATTGAATGGCACGGCGAGCACGCAATGGGTCGTTGATGGCCGGGACTGGAGAAAGAATTCGGAAGCGACCCGTCTGGCGGAGATGTACCTAAGGCGAGCCCGTAATTTTCAGTCGTGGCTAACGCCATGGCCGGACGCAAAAATCGCGGTCAAAAAGAAAGGCGACTTGAGTTGCATGCAGGAGACCTTGGATCGCGTAATGAAGAGGACGTACGCACCCGCTCATTATGAGCGTCACATATGCACGGGCCAGGAGGGATTGCCGACTTCCGTGGGTGGGGGTAGCGAACCGGCCGAATTTGACTTTCCGGCGCAATATCTCTCGTTTGGGGCGAAGCGGTATCCGAGCAAGATCGTCTATAGCGAGCAGGGTGCCAAGGTGCTGGAGGTCGACACGGATACGCTCGCCGATGGCCTGTCCGATGCTGATTTGCAACCGGCGGCAGATGCTCTCTCCGTGCCCTGGTGTTTAGACGAGAAACCCGTGCGAATCAAACACCTGGCCGGCGTACCGCCGGCGTTGGACGACATGCTTGCATTCGGAGCGCAGGATTTCCAGGGGCAGAGCGCCATGACCATGAATCCTGATACCGTCGCCATCGCGGCTTTCTCAATGGTTGTTTTCAGTGTGGACTCGCAAGGGCATGTAAAGAGCCTCTGGGCTTACGACAGGCACGGAGCGCTCGTTACCAACAGTCCAAAGCTCAAAACTCTGAGCGGTTCAACCTTCGAGCCTTCTACTTGCGGCAGTCAGGCAGTCGACGCGGACGCCACGGTTCAGCCTCCGAATTCGTCCGGACCCATGCAGCAGTGACGCCGGCGGATCACTTGCCGAAGGAAACGTTCAGCCCCGTCGACAGAATCACGTCATTCGATTTCGTCCCTACGATCGGTGGATTAGTGATGTAACGGTCGCTGATGGCGGCCTGCCAGCCGAACCACTTATTGATCTTCGTCACTGCCGTCGCATCGAAAGAAAACCGGTACTGGCTTATGTCGCTGAGGTCGGGATAAAACGCGGCGGTTTCCGTCAACGTCGTCGCTGCTCCGAATTTGTGCATGAAATTTTCGCCGAAAGTCAGGCCCGGAAGATTTCGATTCACCGCCGGCGACGCGGTGGCCGTGTCTCCGCTGTAGCTTTCATGCGTGTAGTTGATGCCGCCCAAAACATCGAATGTCGTCGTCGGCTTGTCGATGAAGTGCCAGCCGAACCCGCCCGTATAAATCGACTGAAGGTTGAGGTGCTGCAGCTCGTCGTGGGTAAAATCCGCCGCGCCAAAGGCGAAAAGCTTCGGCGTGATATTGCGTTCGTAGCGAGCGCCGCCGAGGATCGCATCGGCTGTCACCTGGTTGGTGCCGGCGAGACCGTTCGTGGCGTACACGGAGGAGTCATACGCCGTAATATCGTCGGCGGTTGTCTTGCGCTCGGCCTTGAAGGCTGTATTTAGCGTGGTCGTATCGCTGTTTCCGCGGGCCAGCGCCAGTCCCAGGCTCGCGCTGCCGTTCCAATCCTGATCCCAGTTTGGATGCAGGCTCTTCTCGTACGCGTTTTCGCCGACTGAGGAGCGAACGGCGGCGATATCCGTGAAGGGCACTTCTACGGTCGCGCCAGCGGTGGTGTGAACCGTCAGATTCTTCCCGCTGGGCACCACTGAGCCGCTGATGGTTTTCTTCTCGTGGGTGGTCACGTAAAGCGGCTGCGCGGCCACGAGTTCCTTGATCGCGGACCACTGGATCTTGACGTCTCCGGCGTAGGGCGTTTTCAGCGTGAGCGTTTTGCCATCCGAATCACTGATGTCACCCGTAATGCGATCGCCATTATTCAGAGTGACGCTTTCGGCGGATGCGGCAAGCGGCAGGACGAAAAGAAAGATAGAAATCGCGTGTGCAAAAGAAAAGGCGCGAAGCCTCATGAATTCCCCCGGATTGGAAGTTGTGCGGGAGCCGGACCACCGAGGGCTGGGTCAAGGCGCGGCTCGCAGGCCTTTTGCCGCGCGTGCGATCTACGCTGAGGGGCAGCGCCGCGCCGGCAGGCGTTTACATTCTACAGTGATTGTCGCGGCCGGATGATATTAGTACGCGGCCGTAAAGCGCCTGCGAATGAACTGCGGCTTTCCGCTGACTTAATATTTCATGTCATGTTAGAGTTTCCGCCACTCAAGCCCGTCGCGAGAGGTCAATGATGAGCGAGTCTGCCCAGCCCGACCATCCGAGTCCTGACACCCCCGATCCAAGCGCGCAACTTTCGACTCAGCCGGCCAACGCCAAAGCGGCATATCGATCGATCGGCAATTATCGATTACTGCGAAAGCTGGGCGAAGGAGGCATGGGTCAGGTCTGGCTGGCAGAGCAGACGGCCCCTGTCCGGCGGCAGGTGGCGCTGAAGCTCATCAGGGCCGGCATGTACGACGACGCCATGCTACAGCGCTTTCAATCTGAGCGGCAGGCGCTGGCCATCATGGAGCACCCTTCCATCGCGAAGATTTTTGACGCTGGATCGACGCCTGAGGGCCAACCGTACCTTGTGATGGAGTATGTGCCGGGTCTCCCAATCACGGATTATTGCGACCGAAAGGATCTGAGTATCCAGGAGCGCCTTGAGCTATTCATTCAAGTATGCGAAGGCGTCCAGCATGCGCACCAGAAGTCGATCATGCACCGCGATTTGAAGCCCGCCAACATTCTCGTCATTGAAGTCGACGGCAAACCTGTGCCCCGCATCATCGATTTCGGTCTCGCGAAAGCGCGAATCCCTCAAGGTTTTGGCGACCCGGCGGTGACGCTTGTCGGAGCACCCCTGGGCACGCCTGCCTACATGAGTCCGGAGCAAGCCGACCCGGAGTGTCGCGACATTGACACCCGGACCGATGTGTATTCGCTCGGCGTCCTGCTCTACGAATTGCTCACCGGTGCGCTGCCATTCGATCCAAAGCAACTGCAGGAGAAGGCGCTGGCCTACGTCCTTCGTCAAATTCGCGAGGAGGATGCTCTGCGCCCGAGCATGAAATTCAATAAGGAGGCCAGCAGCCACAGGGAAGCGGCGACAACTACAGCGGGCCACCGGAACACGGACCCTGTGCGGCTCGTCAAATTGCTTCGCGGTGATCTCGATTGGATCACCATGAAGGCCATCGAGAAAGACCGGAGCCGGCGCTATGGCACGCCGACCGAGCTATCGGCCGATGTTTCCAGGTACCTGCGGAATGAGGCGGTCGTGGCCGGCCCTGCGACAGCGGGTTATCGTCTGCGAAAGTACGCCATGCGGCATCGAGTGGCGCTGGGAGCGACCGCGGCCGGAGTGCTCCTTTTGTCCGGCTTCGCGGTGACCCAGGCGGTGGAATTGCGCCGGATTCGACTGGAGCGAGACCGGGCAAATCGCGTCACCGACTTCATGACCGGCATGTTTAGGGTCTCCGACCCGAGCGAAGCGCGTGGTAACAGCATTACCGCGCGGGAAGTCCTCGACAAAGCGTCCGCGGACATCGGCACATCCCTCGCAAAGGATCCCGAGCTTCAGGGGCAGATGATGTACACGATGGGCGACGTCTATCGCAATCTCGGCCTTTCCTCGCGCGCGGAGACGTTATTGCAAAGCAGCAGCGACATCCGAAAGCGAGCGCTCGGATCCGACAATCCGGAGACGCTGAGATCGATGAGCGATTTGGCTGTCGTCCTGGAGGACGAAGGCCGCTTTGCCGACGCAGAGAAACTGGCTAGGGAGATACTGGATATCGACAATCGAGTGCTCGGGCCCAAGAGCGCGCAAACATTAAGGGAGAAGATGACGCTGGCCGATGTGCTTGAGGACGAAGGGCACTACCCCGAGGCAGAAAAACTAAATCGGGAAGTGCTGGACGTCGCGCGCCGCACGGTTGGACCGGAGAGCCAGAGAGTTGCCGATTGCATGACGAATCTGGCGAGCGTCCTAAGAGCGGAAGGCAAATATGCCGAGGCGGAGCAGTTGGACTGGCAGACTCTGGACCTGTATCGCCGCGTCCTTGGAGCGGAACATCCGAACGCACTCGTGCTCATGAACAACCTGGGCAATCTTCTGCGCGAAGAAGGCCGATACGCCGACGCAGAGAAGATGGACCGCGAAACCATCGAGATTGAGCGGCGGGTTTTGGGGCCTGAACACCCGAATACCCTGGGGTCGACGACGAACCTGGCCGAAGTGCTGCAGGAGGAGGGGCGTCTTGCGGAAGCGGAAACGTTGAGCCGGCAAACGCTGGATGTCAAGCGCCGCGTTAACGGGCTCCAACATCCGAGCACGTTGCGAGCGATGGCAGTCTTGGCCGGCACCTTGGAACTCGAAGGGAAGTACGCCGAGGCGGAGAAGCTGAATCGGGAAGCGCTTGAGGCGCAACAGCGCGTTCTCGGACCGGAACACCCGGAAACGCTCTATTCAGCCGACAGACTGGCAGCGGTTCTCGTTGATGAAGGTCGTGAAGCGGAGGGAGAGAGATTGGAGCGAGAGACGCTGGAAAGCGCTCGACGCGTCCTCGGGCCGGAACATGCCGAGAGCCTTATGTTCACCACCAACCTGGCGGAGATCCTGCTGCGCGAAGGCAAATATGCCGAGGCCGAGAAGTTGGATCAGTCGGCGCTCGAGGTCGAGAGGAAGGTGCTCGGCCCGGAAGACCCGGAGACTGCAAGCACAACCTACAACCTCGGGTGCATCGCCACGCGTAAAGGACAGCGCGATCGGGCGTTCTCGTTCCTGCGCGATGCCGTCGATCACGGGCTTCCTCCAAGCGAGGATTTGGGCATCGACAAGGATCCTGACCTGAAATCCTTGCGGAAAGACCCGCGGTTTGCAGCGCTCGTCGCGCACGCGAAAGAACGCGCCGCCGAGCTTCAAAAACTAAAATAGGTCCGGAGCTTGCGCTTTGCCGGCAGGCAGTTCCGTTAACGTATCGCGCGAAATCGAGAGGCCCGATATTAGTAGGCCGCTGTAAAACGTTTGCGAATGAACTGCGGCTTTTCGATTTCATCCAGCATCGCGACGGCATAATCCTCGGCTGAGATTCGGCTCTCGCCCTTCGCGTCCGCGAGGAACTGTTCGGTCCCGAGACGAAATTTCCCGGTCCGTGTGCCGGGCTGGATAAACCCGGCGGGACTGAAGTAGGTCCAGTCGATCGGCGCTTTACGCAAAGCAGCGAGAGCGTCGCGATGCGCCGATGCGATTGGCTTCCACGCCTCCGGGAAATTCGGCGTGTCAACGAGCTGAACGCCCGGAGCCACTTCCAGGCTGCCTGCTCCTCCCACCATAATCAGGCGAATCGAGCGGTTCATTGCATTGTTAGCGGACTCGATTGCTTCCGTCAGCGTGCGAACGGACTCGATGGCTTCGCGAGGATTGTCTTTTGGCGGAGAGATGGAACTGATGAGCACGTCGCAACCCTTGATTGCCGAAACCAGCGTTTCCGGCTTCATCGCGTCGCCCGTCTTCACCTCGAGGCCCGGGCGCGGCGCGATTTTGGAGGTATCGCGCGCGATGGCGGTGACTTTATGCTCGCGCGAAAGCGCCTCACTCAGGATTCGCTGCCCGATCATTCCCGTCGCGCCGATAAGCGCAATTTTCATGGAGTCTCCTCGTTGAATTAGCAGACTCTGACTGAGCCTGCGGGTGGACCTCGCTAATTTTCCGCGACGATTGTACGACAGAACTCCAGCGGCGCTAGGGAGAGCTCAGTGCACCAAGACGTGATGCGAGAGCCTTTTGCTCGTCGCGGATCGGGGCGGGAAGGCGTGCGCCGAATTTCGCGAAGAATTTGTCGATGGCCTGTTCCTCTTCGGCCCAATCCTGAGGATTCACGGAAAGCAGTTCATTCAAGCCTTCGCGCGAAATGGAGAGGCCATCGAGAGTTAATGAAGATGGCGTTGCGACGCAGCCGATCGGAGTGTCCGACGCTCCCGCGCGGCCCTCGATGCGATCGAGCATCCACTTCAGCACGCGAACATTTTCGCCGTAGCCGGGCCAGAGAAATTTTCCGCCGGGGTCGCGACGGAACCAGTTCACGTGGAAAATCTTGGGCGGCTTTTTCAATCGCGGGCCCATCTCGAGCCAGTGCCCAAAATAATCGGCCATGTTGTAGCCGCAGAAGGGGAGCATGGCCATCGGGTCGCGGCGAGTGACGCCGACTGCGCCCGTGGCGGCGGCGGTCGTCTCCGAGGCCATCGTCGCGCCGACAAAAACGCCGTGCTGCCAATCACGCGATTCGTAAACCAGTGGCGCCAGCCGCGCGCGGCGTCCTCCGAAAATAAGCGCGGAGATGGGCAGGCCTTCCGGGTCTTCCCAGTGCGACGAGATGGAAGGCGATTGCTTTGCGGGAACGGTGTAGCGCGAGTTCGGATGCGCCGCCGTGCTCTTGCCGCTGGACCACTTGTTGCCCTTCCAGTCGGTGAGGCCCGAAGGCGGCGTGGAGTCCATGCCTTCCCACCACGGCTCGCGTGATTCCGTCATGGCCGTATTTGTGAAAATCGTGTTGTGATGGATAGCGCCCATGACGTTGGGATTGGTTTTCGCATTTGTGCCGGGGGCGACGCCGAAGAATCCATCTTCCGGGTTGATCGCGCGGAGTGTGCCGTCGGATGCGACATGCATCCAGGCGATGTCGTCGCCCACGGTCCAGACGCGATAGCCTTCGGAAGCGAGCGCCGAAACCATCATCGCGAGATTGGTTTTGCCGCAGGCACTCGGGAACGCCGCAGCCATGTACGTGACTTTGCCCGAGGGGTCTTCGAGCCCAAGGATCAGCATGTGCTCGGCCATCCAGCCCTGTTCACGGGCCATCCAACTGGCGATTCTCAGAGCGAAACATTTCTTGCCCAGCAGCGCGTTCCCGCCGTAACCCGAGCCGACGCTCCAGATCAATTTTTCTTCAGGGAAGTGGAGGATGAAGCGGCGGTCAGGGTTCAGATCGGCGAGAGAGTGCAGGCCGGGGACGAAATCGTCGGAATTGCCGAGGCGGTCGAGCGCGATCTTGCCCATGCGCGACATGATGCGCATGCTCGCGGCCACATAGGCACTGTCGGTGATCTCGACCCCGATTTTGCTATAGGGCGAGGCTGCCGGTCCCATGATGTAAGGCACGACGTACATCGTGCGGCCTTTCATCGCACCATCGAAAAGGGGGCGGACTTTTTCCTTGGCGTCAGCCGGCGCCATCCAGTTGTTTGTCGGGCCCGCATTTTCTTTTTTTGAGGTGCAGATGAAGGTGAGGCCTTCGGTGCGGGCGACGTCGTTGGGGTTGCTGCGGTGGAGGTAACAGCGGGGGTAGGTCTTCTGGTTTAGTTCCGTGTACGTGCCGTCATTCAGCATCGCCTCCGTGAGGCGTTCATTCTCGGCGTCGGAACCGTCACACCAGACGATCTTGGCCGGCTTCGTTAGTTTGGCTGATTCTTCTACCCAGGCTTCCAGTGGCGTGGACACCCAACCTCCCCATGATTACGCCGGGACGCACATGTGACCCCTAAAATTATCGCGC
>Ga0335078_10019521_pt1 | contig 10078 bp, 3 predicted proteins | sample Lox_Sample_32_FD_206711 | JGI IMG/M metagenome (GOLD analysis project Ga0335078, IMG submission 206711) | Soil microbial communities from Loxahatchee National Wildlife Refuge, Florida, United States - Lox_Sample_3.2 | ecosystem: Environmental > Terrestrial > Soil > Wetlands | place: USA: Florida...
AGCTTGGTATTGGCCCAGAAATCGCGCTTGCCGAGCTCGATGAAGCGGCCATAGGGCCGCAGCAGTCCGACACCCTTGTGCAGCGCCTCACCGGCCAGCGAGTTCAGCACGACGTCGACGCCTTCGCCGTCGGTCAGTCGGCGCACCTCGTCGGCAAAGCCCAGCGAGCGGGAGTCGACGATGTTGCGGATGCCGAGACGGCGGAGGAAGTCGCGCTTCGCCGGCGTTCCCGCCGAGGCGAAAATCTCCGCGCCGGCCCATTGCGCATACTGGATCGCGGCGAGGCCGACGCCGCCGGCGGCGCCGTGGATCAGCACGCGCTCGCCGCGCTGCAGCCGCGCCAGGTGATGCAGCGAATAGTACGCGGTCAGCATGGCGACCGGCATCGTCGCTGCAGCCTCGAAGCTCATCGCCGGCGGTTTGCGGAAGAGGCCGTCGGCCGGCAGCTTCAGGTGCGAGCGGAGCGCGCCCGGCGCGAAGCCGAACACGGCGTCGCCCGGCTTCCACGCCGTCACTCCCTCGCCGACCGCCAGCACCTCGCCGGAAAACTCCATGCCGAGCGTGGCGCCGGCGTAGCCGCCCTCGAAGGCTTCTTCGGGCAACAGCCCGATCCGCTGCAGCACGTCGCGGAAGTTGAGGCCGCCGGCGCGCACGCGGATCGTCGCCTCGCCGGCAGCGGGGCCGGGCACCGGCATGGGCTTCAGGAGCAGGCCGTCCTGGCGGCTGTTCTGCGCGAGCTCGAGGCGGTAGCCGGCGGGCGCCCCGCTCGCCTCAATGGCGGTGGGCGGCGGCCCGCGGCGGAGCCGGCGCACATGGCGCGCGGTGCCGCGGAGAATGACCTCGTCCTCCTCGCTCGGATGCAGGATCTCGCCAACCAGCAGGGCGGTCACGACCTCCGGCCCGTCGGCGAAATCGATGTCGATCGCGCGGATCGTCATGTCCGGCCGCTCGTTCCTGAGCACACGCGCGACGCCCCAGAGCGGCGCCTGGGCGGGATCGCGGAGACCCGGCCGCACCGGCGAGGCGGTGGCGCCGGAGGTCGCGACCCAGAGGCGGGTGCCGCCGCTGATGCCGGTCTCGACCAGTGCCTGGCAGAGCCGCAGCAGGCCGAGGCTGCCGCGCTCCTGGGCCGCGAGCGGATCGCCGGCGGAGTTGTCGCGCAGGCCGCGCAGGTAGACGATCTCCAGCGGACCGTCGGCGGCTTCCTTGAGCGCGCGCGCGAGATGGACATGCCCCTCCGCCGCGTCGAGCGGCGCGCGGAAGGTGCCGTTCACCCGCTCGAAGGCCGGCGCCTCGGTGACCGTCAGCAGGCGATGGCCAAGCGCCGCCAGCCGCCGCCCGATCAGGGTGGCGGGAACGCCACGCTCGGCATCGGATCCGCCGGTAATCAGGACGAACGTCCGCGGCTCGCCGGCGGGCTCCGCCTGGGCGTGCCCGTTGCCGGTGGCGGTGCGCGCCAGGATCACCGTCACCGGCGCGCTCTCGCGCGGCAGCACGGCAGTCTCGGTGAAGGCCGCCGCGCGCAACGCCGCCTCCCACTGCGCCGGCGGCATCAGCGGCGTCTCGGCGCGCAGGTCGAGATCGGCGAAGGACCACCAGCGGCGGCGGATGCCGAAGACGAATTCGAGGAAATCGCTGGGCGCCGGCTCGACCAGCAACAGCAGCCCGCCCGGCCGCAGCAGGTCGCGCGCGCGCGCCAGCGCGCGGCCGAGATCGGCGCATTCGTGCAGGGAATTCGCCGCCACGATCACGTCGAACTCTGCGACCGTAAAGCCCTGGCTCGCGATCTCCTGATCGAGGTCGAGCGTCGTGTAGCGGACGAAGGGATAGTCCGTGAAGCGCCCCTCGGCGCGCGTCACCGCCGCCTCGCGCGGATCGCTGAAGACATACTCGACCCGCTCCGCCGGCAGTTCCGGCAGCAGCGCGGCGGCAAGGCCGCCGGTGCCGCCGCCGACCTCCAACACCCGGAGCGCGCGGCCGGCAGCAACGTGCTGGCGGATATGCCGCATCACGCCGGCGGCGAGCTCGTTGCCGAGGCGGGTGAAGGGATCGGAATCCTCGAACTGCTCGCCGGCATTGAAATCGCGCTCCGAGAACAGCAGCGACTCCGCATCGGCCTCGCCGCGCAGGATCGCTTCCAGCCGCTCGCCGCACCGTCCTACCAGCTCGAGGCTGGCGAGATGATCGGGATATTCCGCCACGAGGCGGCGCCAGAGCACCGCGGGATCCTCGCCGCCGCCGTCGTCGCGCAGTCGCCATTCGGTGCCGCTCTTAAGCGCGGCGCCGCGCCGCTCCAGCATGACCAGCAGCGCGCCGAGGTACGGCTCGCTCTCCGGCGCGAGCCGCGCCTGCTGCACCAGGCCGCGCACCGAGAAGGGCGCCTCGCCGGCGCCGAGCGCCCTCAGCGCCCGCGCCGCGTAGCCGACAGCCAGCCGGTCGAGCGACGGCTCGAGCTCGCGACGGAGTTCCTCGATGCCGAGAGCCCGGGTCAATCGCCCGCTCTCGCCCGTCAGCGCGACGGCGCAGTCCGCCGGACCCGGCAGGTCCGCGCTGCCGCCAGCCGCCCAGCGATTGAGCTGCACCTCGGCGTCCCAGTGATAGGTCGGGATCTCGCTCGCGCGCGCGAGCTCGATGCGGCGCAGCCGCAAGCCCTCGACCTCGGCGACCGCGTTCCCGCCGGCATCCAGCAGCGCGAAGTCGACGATGACGCCGGCACGGTCGGCGCGCGCGACGCGGGCGTGACACCAGGCGATCTTGTCGCCGCCACCCAGCGAGCGGAACCGCTCCACGCGGACGGGAATGAAGGTCGAGCGGTCGCCCGCGCGCTCCGCCGACTGCAGCGCGCCGGCAGCGGTCTGCAGACAGGCGTCGAGCACCGCTGGATGAATGTGATAGGCGCCGAGCCCCGCCGCGATAGCGGCGGGCGCCTCGATGCGGCCGAGCGCCTCGCCTTCGGCGGCCCAGATCTCGCGCAGGCCCTGGAAAGCAGGCCCGTAGTCGAGACCATGCGCGGCGCAGCGGGCAATGTGCTCGTCCGCGCTGACGCGCAGCGGCAGGCTCGCCTGCAGGGCCTCCACCGCCGACCGCGCGGGCCGCGGCCCTTCCGCCAGCGCGGCCAGCCGCCCGACCGCGAGCGGCGGCGATGCCGGACCCGCCTTCTGCTGATTGAGGATGTGGAAGGTGTTGTCCTCGGCGACGGCGAACTCGAGCCACTGGCCCGACTTCTCGCCGAACACGAGAGGACGATGGATCTCCAGCCCCTCGATCTCCACCGCCTCGGTGCCGAGATGCGTCGCGGCCGCGGCGAGCGCCATCTCGATATAGCCGGCGGCGGGGAAGACGACGCTGCCGCCCACCACGTGGTCCCTGAGGAAGGGCACGGTCACGGCATCGAAGCTGTTCTGCCAGGTCGGCTCGGCGGTGGGCGCGCGATAGCCCAGCAGCGGATGCTGGCGCTTGGCAAGCTTGGGCAGCGCCATGCGCTCGCTGGTGTCGAACCAGTAGCGCTCGCGCTGCCAGGGATAAGCCGGCAATGCCACCGGCGCGCCCTCGCCGGGGAAGAGCGCGGCGAAGTCGAGAGTGACACCGGCCGCGTAGCAGCGCGCCAGCGCCAGCCACAGTGCCTCGCGCTCCGGCTCGCTGCGGCGGAGCGTGCCGAAGATCGTGCGGTCCGCGCCCTGCAGGCATTCGCGGAGATAGCCGGCGAGCACCGGATGCGGCCCGATCTCGAGGAAGACGTCGATGCCGTCGTCGGCGAGCTGCTTCACCGCCTGGCCGAATCGCACCGGCTGGCGAATGTTGCCCCACCAGTAGGCGGCATCGAGGCTGGCGCCGTCGCGCTCGCCGCCGGTCACGGTGGAGATGAAGCGATGCTCGCCCGCCACCGGCTTCAGACCGGCGAAGGCCGCCATGATCTCGTCCTCGAGCGGCGCCATCGTCTTGCTGTGGAACGCGTAGTCGAGGCCGAGCACGCGCACGAACACGCCTCTGGCCTCGAGCGCCTCGGCGAGCTCGGCGAGGGCGCCCGGCTCGCCGGAGACCGTCACCGAGGCCGGGCTGTTGACGGCGGAAATCTCCAGCGCGCCGTTATAGGGCGCGATCGCCTCGGCCGCCTGTTCCTCGGTGAGACCGACCGCGGCCATCTTGCCGGCGCCGGCGGTGCGGCCCTGCGCCTGGCTGCGGCGCGCCACCACCAGGCAGGCCTGCTCCAGGGTGAGCGCGCCCGCCGCATGGGCGGCGGCGACCTCGCCGACGCTGTGGCCCAGCATCGCCTCGGCGCTGAGGCCGCGCCGGCGCAGCAAATCCACCAGACCGACCTGCAGCGCGAAGAGCGCCGGCTGCGCGATCTCGGTCTTGTCGAAGAGCGTCGCCGGCGCCTCGCTGGTGAGCATCTCCACCACCGACCAGCCGACGAGCGGCTTCAGCACGGCGTCGATGCGGCCGACGCAGGCGGCGAAATCGGGCTCGCGGGCCAGGAGATCGCGGCCCATGCCCACCCATTGCGACCCGTTGCCGGAGAACACGAAGGCGATGCGCGAGGGCTGATAGCTGGCCTCGCCCTCGGCCAGCATCTGCGCGGGATAACCCGCGGCAAAGGCCTCGAGCCGACCGACGACCTCCTCTCGGCTCTCGCCGAACGTGGCGATGCGGAGGGGGTGATGGCTGCGGCGGGTGGCGACCGCGCGGCAGATGGTGCCGAGAGCGGGGCAATCCGCCTCGCGCAGGCGCCGCGCGTAGCGTTCCGCCAGCGTCTTGAGCGCGCCCTCGCTGCGCGCCGACAGCACCAGCATCTCGATGCCGTCCTCGACCGCGGTAGGTGCGGGTGCCGGCACGGCAGGCACATGGCTCTGCAGCACGAGATGCGCATTGGTGCCGCCGAAGCCGAAGGAGTTGACGCCGACCATCAGCGGCTCGGCGCGCTCCGGCAGCAGCGTCAACTCGCGGACGACCGAGAGATTGAACTCGTCGAAGGGGATCTTCGGATTGAGGTTGCCGGCATGCAGCGACGGCGGGATCGCGCGGTGCTCGAGCGTGAGGGTCGCCTTCAGCAGGCCGGCGATGCCCGAGGCCGGCTCGAGATGGCCGATATTGGTTTTTACCGAGCCGATCAGGCAGGGATCCTCGGCCGCCCGCGTGGCGCCGAAGACGCGGCCCAGGGCGGTGCATTCGACGCGATCGCCGGCGCTGGTGCCGGTGCCGTGCGCCTCTACATAGGTGACATCGGCGGGGTCGATGCCGGCGCTGCCGTAGACTTGGCGCAGCAGCTGCTCCTGCGCCACCGGGTTCGGGAGCGCGATGCCCTTGGTGCGGCCGTCTGAGTTGACGCCGGCATTGAGGATCACCGCGTGGATGGTATTGCCATCGGCGAGCGCCGCCGGCAGCGGCTTCAGGATGACGACGCCGCCGCCCTCCGAGCGGACATAGCCGTCGGCCTCGGCGGCAAAGGCTCGGCAGCGGCCGGTCGGCGACAGCATCGCCGCCTTGCAGAAGGCGCCGTGGGTCTCGGGGGCGAGGAGAATGTTGACGCCGCCGGCGATCGCCAGCGAGCTCTCGCCGCGCCAGAGGCTGTGGCAGGCGCCGTGCACCGCCACCAGCGCCGAGGAGCAGGCAGTATCGATCGCCAGGCTCGGCCCGTGCAGGTCCAGCACATAGGAGATGCGGTTCGCCGCTACTGCGAGCGCGGAACCCGAGGCGCCATAGGGATCGGTGATCGACTCCGCGGCATTCCGCTGCAGGATGCCGTAGTCCTCGTTCGAGATGCCGATGAAAACGCCGGTATCGGAGCCCGCGAGCCGCGCCGGCACGATGTCGGCATGCTCCAGCGCCTCCCAGGCGAGCTCGAGCAGGATGCGCTGCTGCGGATCCATCTGCCGCGCCTCGCGCGGCGAGATGCCGAAGAAGTCCGCGTCGAAGCGATCGATCACGTCGAGGAAGCCGCCGGCCTTGGTGTAGATGCGGCCGGGGCGCGCGGGATCGGGATGGAAGTACCAGTCGACATCCCACCGATCCGGCGGGACTTCGCCGACGGCGTCACGGCCGGACTTCAGCAGCTCCCAGAACTGACCGATATCGGCGGCGCCAGGCAGGCGGCAGGACATGCCCACGATCGCAACCGGGAATGGCGGCCAAGACGGCTGGTTAGCGCTGGGCATGCCACTTCATTCCGAGCTCTCGCTTCCCGACAATCCGCCGATTTCCCCGCCATCCGCGGCGCTGGCCTCGCAGCGCGCGTGATTTATGAATTCCGGATCCCCCGGACCCGTTCACGAGCGACGTGATACAAGCATTTTCCCGCGAGGTACATAGGGTTGACCATAAAATCGGGCAGCGTTCCCGATAAAATTCAAACGGCGATCCGGCCGTCGGCATTCCCCTGAACGACGCTGATTCCTTGATAAGTCCTGCCGCAGGACCGGCACGAAACCGCAAGCATACCCGGGACAACGCGGCGGCAACGCCTCCCAGCATCAAATCGCACCCCCCGATGACCGCGGCCCTCCCCGCTTTCTCGACAAAGCAAGTATAGGGCCGCGGCGGCGATTCGGCCGCCGCGAAATCCGGAGCGCGCCTCGCCCGCAAGGGTGCCATGGCGCCCGGACATTCGAAGAGCGCAGGTGAGGAAATCTGTGTAAATGGCTGATAGACCGTATTATCGCGAGTTATCCCCGGGTCTCACAGGGAGCCTGTCGCCGGCCCCACGACGAGGCCCGGCGCCGCCGCCCTCTGCGGGTGTTGGGACTTTGGTCTCGGCAATGGTCGCGGTCCGCGCGAGGACTCGGCGCACGCTCCGGCGGTGGCATCGGCGCGTTGGTGGCGCATCTTGTTGCCGGCCACCGATAGACACGCTCAAATAGGCAGCGCACTGATCGAGGGGCGCGCGCAGGCTCGGAACGACTCCCGGCAGAAACCCTAAGCGCCAGGAGCAGAAGGGAGATCACATGGACCAGCATTACGACCGCGCTGTCGAGGATCTCGGCAATGTCGTCGGGCTGGAGCACGTTAACGTCCGTGTTCCCGACCAGACCATCGCCACGCTGTTCTACGTGAGCGGCCTTGGCCTCACCCGCGACCCCTACCTCATGACCGGCACCGACAACATGTGGGTCAATGTCGGCCGCAGCCAGTTCCATCTGCCGACCGGCGCGCCGCAGGTGCTGCGCGGCCAGACCGGCATCGTGGTGCCCGATCTCGCCGCCCTCGCCCGCCGCCTCGCCGCCGTGCGCAAGCCGCTGGACGGCACCCGCTTCGCTTTCCGCGAGCACAACGCGTTCATCGACGTGGTATCGCCCTGGGGCAACCGACTGCGCTGCCATGGGCCGGCGGAGCGCTTCGGCCGGATCAATCTCGGCATGCCCTATGTCGAGTTCGAGGTGCCGCCGGGTAGCGCGGCGGGCATCGCCCGCTTCTACCGCGAGGTGATGGGAACGCCCGCGGAGGCGCTCGACGACGCCGACGGGCGGCGCGCGCGGGTTCCCGTGGGCACGGAGCAGGATCTCGTCTTCCGCGAGACCGGCGAGACACCGCCGCCCTATGACGGCCACCACATCCAGGTCTATGTCGCGGACTTCTCCGGGCCGCACCAGCGCCTCAAGGCGAGGGGGCTGATCACCGAGGAGAGCGATCAGCACCAGTATCGCTTCGAGACCATCGTCGACCTCGAGACCGGCAAGGCGCTGTTCACCATCGAGCACGAGATCCGCAGCATGCGCCACCCGCTCTACGCCCGCCCGCTGGTGAACCGGAATCCGGCGCAGAGCAACCGGAACTACGTGCCGGGCCGCGATGCCTGGACCTGGTCGATCGCGGATGCCACCTAGGCAGCGGCGGGAGTAGGCCATGGCGCCGCGAGAGGATGACGGGATCCGCGCCGACACCGCGCCGGTGGACTACCTCGCGCGGGCAGAGGCGCTGGCGCCGCGCGTCGCCGCGGCGGCCGACGAGATCGAGCGCGAGCGGCGGATCACCGGCCCGCTCTTCGCCGCGATCATGGATGCGGGGCTTTACCGCATGCTGCTGCCGCGCTCGCTCGGCGGCGCGGAGCTCGATCCCCCCACTTTCGTCCGCGTGATCGAGACCATCGCGAAGGCCGACGCCAGCACAGCCTGGTGCCTCTGCCAGAACACGGTCTGCTCGATGGTCGCCGCCTCGCTGCCGCTGGAGAGCGCGCGGGAGATGTATGGCCGCGATCCCAACGCGGTGCTCGCCTGGGGTCCGGGTCCGAGCCGCGCCGTGGCGGCGCCTGGCGGCTATCGCGTCACCGGCAACTGGTCCTTCGCCAGCGGCGGCCGCCACGCCACCTGGCTCGGCGCCCATTGCCCGGTCTACGAGGCGGACGGAACGCCGCGCCTCGGCCCGACCGGCACGCCGGTCATCCGCACCCTGCTGTTCCCGGCCTCGAAGGCGCCGATGTCGGACATCTGGCACGTGGTGGGGCTGCGCGGCACCGCCAGCGATGCCTACTCGGTGACCGATCTCTTCGTGCCCGACGCCTTCACGCTGGCGCGCGACAATCCCGCCGAGCGGCGCGAGACCGGTCCGCTCTACAGCTTTCCCACCAACAGCCTCTATTCCTGCGGCTTCGCCTGCGTCGCTCTCGGCATCGCCCGCGCCCTGCACGACGCCTTCCTGGCGCTGACGCTGGAGAAAACGCCGCGCGGCTACAAGAGCAAGCTGCGCGAGAACGCGGTGGTGCAGTCGGAGCTGGCGGAATCGGAAGCGCGGCTGCGCTGCGCCCGCATGTACATCCTGGGCACGCTCGGCGAGATCTGGAGCGCGGTGCAGCGCACGAACCAGATCACCATCGAGCAGCGGATGGCGATCCGCCTCGCCTCCACCTACACGATCCAGGAAGCGGTGAAGGTCGCCGATGCCGCCTATCATGCGGCGGGCGCCACCGCGATCTTCAGCAGCAATCCCTTCGAGCGCCGGTTCCGCGACATCCACACGGTGGCGCAGCAGGTGCAGGGCCGCCGCGCGCATTTCGAGACGGTGGGCCGTCACCTCCTCGGCTTCGAGAGCGATCTGCTCTTCGTCTAGGAGCGGCCTCGGCCGGTGACATGCCGGGCGACGAGGCCCGCCACTTCCTCCGCATGGGTCGCGATCATGAAATGCGCGGCGCCGGCGAGGGTGACCGCCGAGGCTCGCGGCAGGCATTGGCCGAGCAGCTGGTTGGCGCGCCGCACCGCCGGATGACTGAGGCCGCCCCAGACGACAAGGGTCGGGATCTCGATCGTGGCCAGCACCGCCGGTGCCAGATCGAACGCGTAGGCGGTCGCCCAGTCGCGGATGTTCACCGCTGTCGTCTCGGTGGCATAGTCGCGAACACGCTGCGGCCAGGCATCGAACGTGCCGGCACCGCCGAAGAAGTCGATCATGCGCCGGATCGCCTCCGCCTCGCCGCGCCGGAACGCCGCGAAATAGGCGTCGGTCATCGCGCGAATCTCGCCATAGGGACCGAGCTCGCCGAGCGCCGGCAGCACAGTCGGCGCCGGCGCCTCCAGCACCGTGAGACTCTGCAGCGGCACCTGCTGGCGCAGCGCCACCGCGAGACCGACCAGCCCGCCGAAGGAATGGCCGACCAGATGCACCGGGCAGGCGGCGCGGCGGATGACCGTCTCGAGAACCTCCGCCTCGAGAGCGATGCCGGCATCCTCCTCGGTCCGGCGCTCGGCGGTCCGGCCATATCCCAGCAGGCTGGTGGTGATGCACCGGAAGCCGCCTCGCCACTGCGACACCATCGGCCGCCAGGCGGCGCCGGTGCTGCAGGATCCCGGCGCCAGCACGATGGTCGCGCCCTCGCCGCACTCGTCATACTCGATGGAATCGTCGATGCATTCGATCATGGGATCAGTCGGAAAAGTCGTCGCCACCAGGGCGAGCGGTGAGCGCAGCTCGCGGGCGGAGTCAGGCTCCGCCCGCCCTTTCTTGTTACGCATCGGAGCGGCTGACAACCTTGCGGCGCGGCAGCGGCAGCAGCATGGCGACCTGCCTGCGATAGAGCCGGTACTGGTCGCCGAACATCCGGATGAGATCGCGCTCCTCGAGCTGGATCGCGATCAGGATGTAGCCGGTGGTCGCC
>Ga0335078_10019522_pt1 | contig 10078 bp, 8 predicted proteins | sample Lox_Sample_32_FD_206711 | JGI IMG/M metagenome (GOLD analysis project Ga0335078, IMG submission 206711) | Soil microbial communities from Loxahatchee National Wildlife Refuge, Florida, United States - Lox_Sample_3.2 | ecosystem: Environmental > Terrestrial > Soil > Wetlands | place: USA: Florida...
CGCGATTGCGTCGCCCGTTTCTTTACGACCGGTACTTCTTTGTGACGGTGGCCCTGCTGAAATCGAGACGGCGGCTTCACGAACCTGATTTCGAGCGCCTCGCCTATGCCATCGCCCGGATGCGCCGCAAGCACGGGTTTCTGCTGACGGCCTGGGTCTTCCTGCCCGACCACAAGAGCAGTGACTCGTGACTGATGGCTAGTGGCTAGCCCTCAGGAAAAGACACAACGACCCCGCACCGCGAAGGCGGTGAAGGTGAGCTCCGCGATTGCCGTCAACGCCCGTCTCGGGTTGCGTGCAGACAGGAGTTAAGATGGTCTCGGCGCCATCGGTGTCCGGCTTCAATCCTCCCGCCAGACGACATAAGCGGCGAAGACCATCAAGGTGAGAAAGGCGGCGGCGCTGGCGGCCAGCAGAAGAGCCGGGGTTTGGCTGGTCCAAGCCTGCGCGAGCCGATGGAGCCAGTCGCCGCTGGGAGAGTATTCGGGCCAGCGCGCGAAGCGAGCCAGGGGTTCCGGACCCTGTGCCCGGTGAAGCCAGCCCGTGATGCGTGGCCACTGCCACACGCCCAGCACCAGCGCCGCGAGCGTTCCGAGGGCATAAGCGGCGCGTTCCACCAACACCATCGGGGCGGCGGCGCGCTGCTCGGCGGCGCGCCGTGCCGCGCGCTGGGCTTTCCACCAAACGAGTCCGGCCGAGGGCAGGCCCGCGCCCGGTGGCTGAAGTTCGCCCCACGCCAGTTTCTCTTCTCGCTGAAACTCCTGAGCGGCAAACGCCACCTCGGCACACACCGCACAGGTGGCCGCGTGCTGCCGGATCTCCTCGCCCCATGCGGTCTCCCATCGGCCGGACCGCAATGCGTCCACCACCTCCGGTTCCCGATCACATTGTGGAAGCTTCATCTGCCGCTCAGCTTTCATGAACCTTGACTGGTGCCGGCCTGGGTGTTCATCGCCAGGCGGGGCCGCGGGAGCAGTTTCATGAACTTCTGCCGGGCCCGAAACAGCAGCAGACGGACGCTCGCCGCTCTCAGGCCCAACACTTCCGCGATCTCCTTATGGCTCGCGCCCTCGGCGTAGGCGAGCCACAGGAGCTCGCGCTCCCGCGGTTTCAGGCGTCCCAAAACCCGTCCCAGGTCCGATCGTTGCTGCACCTGCTCGGCGGTGCGATCGTCGGCGGGTACCTGCTCGAGACGGTCGGCCTCCCCTTGTTCCTGGCGCGGCAGGCGGCGCCAGTGGTCGCGCGCCAGATTGGTCGCAATCCGGAAAAGATAAGCCTTTTGATAGGCCGGATCGTCTGATTTCAAGGTGGCGCGCAGGAAGCGGTAGTAGCTTTCCTGGGCAAGGTCGTCGGCGAGCGTCGGACTGCCCAGGATCCGGGAGAGATAGGACCAGAGGGGGCGCGCCGTGGTCTCGTAGAAAACCCGGAAGGTCTGCTCGTCCATGTGGAAAGTTTGCTCGGCTGCCTCTGCTCCGACCTTCGAACTCTCCAACTCCGTCACGGTGATTTCCCGCATGAACATGCTCAGATTCTGCCACGAAACGGGGCCGGAGTTCAGGATTTCTTTGTCCGGCCCGTCACCCTATGAACGCTTCAGGGCCAACTCACTTCCCTGCACGGCTCCGCCGATCAACCCGAGATGCTTGGATAGACCATAGGAAACCAGCGCCGAAAGGATGAAACCTGCGCCCAGGGTCGCTCCCAAGGTTCCAAATACCAGCAGGACGGACGCTTCGCTCGGGTCCATATGGTCACGGATCAGGAGTAGACCGAGACCCACCAAGAGCAGGACCAACCCGGCTTGGAGCGACCAGAGAATCCGGCCAATGGCATTGGGCAGGCCGCGTGAACTGGTCTCCAGCGCTGGCGGAGTCCATTCCAACAGCCGTCGCCCGCCTTCGGACTGCATGTAAGCGCTTAAGTCCTGGCCGGAAGCAAACTTCTCAATCAGCTTGGTGTGGACCTCCTCGTGGACCTTGAAGCTCCGGTTCCAGCGGCGATTGTCCAACAAGGTGCGAAGCACCCAGAGAAGCGCCAACAGGAGACAAACGAACACCGAGAAAGGAATAAGATCGCCCAAAAGCTCATCGAGCTCTGACCTGGAAGGCTCGTTCCGCCATGCTCGCGGACTGATAAATGCGCGCGGGTCGGCTTTCACCAGCGGGTGGGTTTCCAGGAAAGCTTGCAACTCCGGGTGTTCGTGCAGAAAGTTCGGGTCGCTCATGGCGGCCGGTCGGACCGCCACCTCGTTCCCGATCTCCGGGTGCGAATCCAGAAAACGATCCAACGCGCCGCGCTGCGCGTCGACACTCGAGATCTCTTGGTTCGATGGGCTGGCAGCGCTGCTCACCGCCGGGGACTTCTGGCCATAGGCCGGTAGGAGCCCTACGCCTACCGAACCCCAAACTGCCCCGGCAAAAACCACTGCCCAAAGGGCGCTGCGACGTTTTGCATTGGTTCTCATTGCTGTCTCTCCTTCTCGATCCCTCCGGCCCTCGAACCAGCAGCGGTCCGGATCGCTTAACTCCCACGAGTTGTCTTCGCTGGGTATAACGTTCGGGAAGGGATTTGGTTAACAAGCCTCAGGGCCTCAGGAAGCGTGGCGCGAGCAGTGAAACCGACTTGGGCCGGCCTCGCGCTCGTTTCCCCGTCCACCCGGCTCTGATCGGCCGACGGGAAGGGCAAGCCGGGGATTCGGGAGGTTACTGCGGCAGAATAAGGCCGGCGTCCAACCATTCCAACACCAGCTTGCGCATGGCGGGTGTTTCCTCGTGCGCGCAATCAAAGAGATCGATGCGGCAATCGTCCTTCCGGCCGTACTTCTGGTAGAGGGGAAGAAGGTGGTCACGCACGCGTTCCACGCCCGCCGGCGGCGTGAGCGGGTCAAGCCGGCCATTGAGACTCAGCCGCGGCCGCGGCACGATCAACTCGTTGATGCCGGCCGTATCGAAGTGCTTGAGCAGCGAGGGGACATAGTAATAGACGCCGTGCTCTTTCAGTCCATGGGTACGGATCAGTTCGTCGTAGTCGGTGAGGCAGCAGATGTCGATCGCCAGCCGGACGCGAGGCTCGAGCGCGGCCAGCCACCAAACCTTGGTCGCGCCCATCGACATGCCCAAGGCGCCGAGGCGCGCCGGATCGACTTCGGGGCGTCCCGCCAGGTAATCGAAGGCCCGAAACTCATCGAACATCATCATGCCCCACAGCACCCGGCCGCGCCAAAGCATCAGCTTGAACGTATCCTCCTCGCCGTCGCGCTGGTCGTGCAAATGGTTGCGCTCGCCAAAGCACCAACTGTCGATGGCCAGGGTCACCAGCCCCTTCTCGGCGCAAACGGGAGCGTAAGCCGGCTGCACCGCCGTGCCTTTAAGCAACTGTTCCTTGCCCAGCTCATACTGGCCCGCGTGCCAATGGATAAAGAGCAGGCCGGGGGCGCGCGCCGGACGACGGTCGGGAATCAGCAGCAGCGCGGGCACCGGATCGAGACCGTTGAGGTCGAGCCGCAGGCGCTCCAGCGTGTAACCCTCGTGCTTCTCCCTGGAGACCAACTGCGCGGGACCGGGCTGGTGATACCAGGGCAGGTCGCCCAACAGGCTCCACAGGTCTTCCCGCCGCTTGTCCTGATAGGTGGTGAACTCAGGTTCGGTCGCGGCCTGGCCGTCGGCGTTCATGAGGGTGCCTTTCCCGGCGGCCAGTGCCACCGAGAGCTTGAGTAGTTCACGTCGATCCATGATAGTCGTTCCAGCCTGGAGCAGGATCCCATGCCGGCGGTGCCACCGTCGCGAACACAAACGACAAAGGCCGCCCGAAGAATTGACGATTGACGATTTTCGATTAACGATTGAAGACCTGAGTTGGCCTGCGTCTTCTCTTTCAATCGTCAATCTGCAACCGTCAATTTTCTTCCAGGCGGCCTTCGCGACTACTTTCGTTTGGTCAAGCGCCTTAAACGCCGACTTTTTCTCCGAGGGCTGCGGCCTTGGCAGCGCCGTTGCCGTTCCCATTGCCATTGGAATGGCCATTCCCGTTGCCGCTGCCATTGCCGTTTCCGGCCGGCTTCGCGATGGGGGCCCCAATGGTGACGAGTTGCGGAGCGGGCTTCTTCAGCACCAACTCCTCGTAGAGCTGCCGGGCCTGCTGGGCTTCCCAAGCCAGCTTACGCCGCCGCTTGTCCTCTTCGGCGGCAGTCATCGGAACATCGTGCTCGCGCTCGCGGACGCGGGCGGCGTCGTCCTGGTTCACCTGAAGCGAGTGCTCGTAGTTCCCCAAGTCGACGCTCTTGCCCTTGGCGTAAATCTCGTGCTTGCCGTGGGTCTTATACCACTCGGCGACGGTGGCGTTTTTGTGCATGTTCTCGATGATGTTCCGCCAACCGATGCCCGTGTTGTAAGCGCAGAACGAAATCTCGCCCTTCTGCGTCGCGTAGGGGATGATGCACATCTCGGTGCGGCGGAAGTCGTAGTTGAACAGATCCTGGAACCACATGCCGGCGATAAAGAGGAAGTTCCAGGGATCGGAGCGGCGCTTCAGCGTGTCGTCGAGCGTGCGGTTGGGATCCGCCTTGCCGTAACGCTCAGAGGCGCCCTTGGTAAGGGCGAAGGACTTGTCAAACTTCTTCAGGATATCAATCAGCGCCATGCTGGGCGGCGCCTTGAAGGGATGGTAGTTCTTCAGCAAGCAAAGAGCCATCATGAAGTTGGAGAAGGTCCGGCCGCGCCCGGCATCCGTAATTCCTTGCATATCGTGAACGATGCCCGGGATATCGAGGAACTGGGGCACCGGCGCCCACTCCTTGTTCTCCTTGTTGATCATCAACGCCGTGCCGACGCCGCAGTTGGGATGGCATCCGCAACTCACCTGGCCCCACTGCGCTTCCGGCCCGTGCACGAGATCGGCAAAGTCAGAAAACGCGCCCATCAGCGAGAGCGGGAACCAGTCCCGCGTGGGCTCGGTGATGCCGACCTGCTTCTTCACGTCGATGGCCATGTGCGAAAGCGTGTAGCGCTGGCGCAGGCGGCGCTCCGGCGTGACGTCCTCGTCGCGCCCGGCGAACGATACCGGTTGGAAGGAAACAAAGGCGATCTTCTTGGGATTCTCGCGGGCGAAGTTGATGATGGGGCCGACCTGGTCGTTGTTGACGCCGTTGACCAGCGTGGTGACCAGGACGATCTCAATGCCGGCCTCGTGCATGTTGTCGATGGCCTTCAGCTTCACATCAAACAGGTTGCCCACCTGGCGGTGACTGTTGGCGTCGTTGCCGATGCCGTCGAACTGGAGATAGGCGTAGCGGAGGCCCGCGTCGAAGGCGCGCCGGCAGTACTCCTTGCTCTTGGCGAACTCGATGCCATTGGTGGCCGCCTGCACGCTGTTGTAGCCGACCTGGCGCGCGTAGCGCACGGCATCGATGAAGTAGGGCGACATGGTGGGTTCGCCGCCCGAAAACTGCACCGACATCTGGCGCCGCGGCTTGATCTTGATGGCGTTGTCCAGGATCTCCCGAATGTCTTCCCAGGAAAGCTCGTGGACAAAGCCGACCTGGTTGGCGTCCATGAAGCAGGGATCGCACATCATGTTGCAGCGGTTGGTGAGGTCCACTGTGAGGACGGAGCCGCGGCCATGCTTGATGGTGCTCGATCCATGATTGTGGAGCTTCTCGTCGTTGTGGGCGCGAATGTCGCGGCCGGGGAAGTTCTTCTCGATCCACTTCAGGAACTTGGAATCGATGGCCATGATGTCTTCGAAGTGTCCGTGGATGGGACAATCCTTCTCCATCCAGATCTGACCGTCGCGCTCCACGATGCGAGCCTTGATTTCACCCACCTTCTCCGTCAGCAGCGACTGCCAGTCCTGCTCGCCGTTGATGATCCTTTCGCGCGCTTCCTTGACGCAGCCGGGACAGAGCGAGTCCGTCTCGCGGGGGAAGCCCAGTTGCGGCTTGGTCTTCTCCCAGGATTTCAGCAAGGGCTGGTCCGACCACCGGGGAGTGAAGGTCGGGCTGGGATTGTACTTGTTGAAAAACTGAATGGTATCGAAAGCGACGCCAGCGGCGGCCGTCACGGCCCAGTCAACGCACTTGAGAACTTGCTTGCCTTTGCTCCTTGGCATGGTTTGTAACCTCTCTCGTTAAGATAGCGAACCGCCGCCCCTCTCGGAACAGCGCTAGCATTCTGGATCAAACGAAGCGGGTGACCCGACCTCGAATGACACTGAAAATCTGGCTTGCCTGTTAGTGGTTCCGCTTGAGTTTCAACCCTGCCCGGGCGCCGGAACCGTCACGCTCAAGCACACCAGCCCCCTAGGGCATGGTAGGGGCCGACCGTGCACCTCGCTAAGCACTTTCTGTTGAACGGTCGCTTTGGAAGGCTGGATGGTACAAATCAAGAACCGAATGGAATCGGTTGATGTGGTTGAAAATCAACAGCCTGGGAGCGCGAGCGGCGGTGAATTGACGATTGCAGATTGACGATTGAAGACGGCCCTTTCAAAAGGCCATCCACAATCGTCACTGAGTTTCTCTTTCAGTCGTCAATCGTTCAATCTGCAATCGTCAATTCACCGCCGCCCGCGCTCCCGGGCGACCCTTCGACGTATACTGAAGGAGTGTCTATGAGCACGATCACGTCGTCGGAAACGGCGCTGCCTGTTAACCTTACCTCGTCGTTGAGTCGTCGACTGGCAACCTCGCTCGAAGTCCTTGCGCTGTTCGCGGCTATCCTGCTTTACATTTGGCGCTGGCAGAAGACCCACCCGCTCGTCTGGATGGTGTTGCTGGCGGCGGTGGTGGCCAGCCATTTCCTTCACCATGAGACGCCGCGTCGCCTGGGCTTGACACTGGACGGCCTGGGAGCCAACGCCGCGCTGACGCTGCCCCTCACCTTGATCCTTCTCGCGCCTCTCATCGTCTACGGCTTCGTTCACGGGAGGCTGGTGTTGGGGTGGGAGGGAAAGGGGGCTCTCCTCTGGTTTGTAGAATACGGAAGCTGGTGCGTTTTCCAGCAGTACCTGCTGCAATCCTACTTTCACAACCGCCTGATGAGCATCATTCCCAATCGTCACTTCAGCTCTCTGCTGGTGGGCGTGATGTTCGGCGCCGCGCACATTCCCAATCCCATCCTGATGGTCGCGACCACGCTGGGCGGCTTCATGCTGGCCGAGATGTTCGAGCGCTCCCGGAATATCTGGCCCCTGGCGCTGGCGCAAACCGTGGCGGGCGCCGTGATCGCCGCGGTGTCGCCGGCCGCGCTGATCCACAATATGCGCGTCGGGCCCGGCTACTTTACCTTTCGGAGCTAGCCGGAATTGGCGATGGATGATTTTCGGTTGACGATGGGAAGACCAGAAGACAATCCACAGATTTCGCAGATTACGCAGATACAGGATATGAACGGCACGGTTCGCTTCTCTTGCCTCGTTGCGATGAGTCTGTGAAATCTGCGTAATCGGCGGATTCATTTCTTCTCTTTCGCTCGGCCATCGGCAATCGGGACCGGCTGGAAGTACTCCGGCGGGTAGGGGTCGTTGTAGTGGACGAAAGTGCGAAAGGTCTCGGAGGCACGCTCGTCGTTCAGGAAACGCGCCATGTGCATGGCCGTCTGAACGCCCTCGTAAGGCAGGTAGTCGCTGTAGACGTCCGAATAGTCGTCGAAATCCTGCGTCTGGGGATTGCGGATTCGATAGCTGATGCGAATGGGGAGGAAGGTCCTGGTGTTGAGATAAATCTTCAGGTGGGTGTGCTGGTTGTCGAAAGCCTCCAGCACGTGCGCAGGGAGGTTGTCGACGAAGTCCACGCCGCCATCCTGCACCAGGGCGCCGGGCTCGTGGATGCGGAGGCGCAGCACGTTCTCCAGAGTGTAGCGTATTACCAGTTGCCAGTTTCGAATCTGCTCCTTGGACTGTTCGAATTGGCCGAACTGGTCGAGATGCCAGCCGTGATCCCCGTCGTTGATGAGGATCACCGGCTTGTCCTTGCCGTAGGAAAAGCGGCGCTTGTCCGGGTACTGGAACCAGCTTTCAAAGGGCGCCATACCGGCGGTCTTCTCGTCCTGAATGGAGTAGATGCGCCCGCGGGTGGTGAGCGTCTTGGAGTTCATAAAAGCGTCGCCGCCCAACGCCTGGATGCACCGGTCGAGAAACTGCTGGGCTTTGGGATCGATCACCACGGGCAGCGCCACCGGCGCAGAAGCTGCGGTTGACTGACCGGCGGGCGTGGCGGCGTTCTGTGTGCCAGGATTTTGAGCCCCGTTCGAAGCGCCGACCGACAGCATTCCCACCAACACCAAACCAACTGCAAGACAAGAAGCAATCCACAGATTTCGCAGATTACGCAGAGATAGAAGGCGAACCGCACAACTCGTGCCTCTTGGCTGGCTGCCATAAGTTTGTGAAATCTGCGTAATCCGGGGATTCATTCTTCTGCTTCTGCCTTCTAATGTCTGATTTCTGATTTCCTTCCTACCCGCACAGAACGTTGCCCCCGTTGACGTTTAGAATCTCTCCCGTGATGTAGGATGCCATTTCCGAGGCCAGGAACAGGATGGGCATGGCAATTTCTTCCGGCCGCGCCAGGCGGCGAAGCGGAATCCCGGCGTTCACCTTCTCCAATTCGGCGGGATTGGTGGTGACTCCGAGGCACATGTCGGTATCCACCCACCCAGGTGCCACGCAGTTCACCAGGATGTGGTGGGGAGCGAGTTCGGTGGAGAGACCCTTGACCAGGCTGATGACTCCGCCTTTGGACGCGCCGTAGTGCGTGTGAAACGCCTCGCCGCGCTGGCCGGCAGTGGAGGAAACCACGATAATGCGCCCGGCCTTCTGCCGGATCATATGAGGCGTTGCCTGGCGGACGACCGTATAGACCCCCTTGAGGTTGATGGCCATCATCTCATCCCACTGCCGCTCGGTCATCTTCTCGATGGGCGCGGGGGCGGCGTTCCAGATGCCGGCATTGGCCACGAGGATATCGATCCGGCCAGCCTTCCGAATAGCGGCGTCGATCAGCCGCTTGGCATCAGCCATTTTGGAGAGCTCGGCGCGTACGGCCAGCGCTTTCCCGCCCGCCTCGGCCACGGCCTTCTCCACAGCCCTCGCCGCAGTGACATTCCGACGATAGTTGAAGACCACCCTGGCGCCGGCGGCGGCGAGTAGCTTCACCGTCGCCGCGCCGATTCCGCGTGACGCGCCCGTAACGACCGCGACTTGCTCCGTCAGATCGATTTGCATCTCTGTTGGTTGTCCTTGGTCCACTTTCCGTTGCAATTGGGACTGGAGATTAGCTCCCCCTCTTTCCGCGACCTTCGGCCGTTTTCGAGAATCCCATTCCCCGCGCCCCGCTATTCAGACCTTGACATAGGCGACCGAACTCGAACATCTTTTTGGCAAAATCGGTCACGCAAAGCCACCGTTTTCTGTTCTCTCTAGTGCGTTTTTCCCATCGCAACTGAATCTGTGTTGGCGTTCGGTGGGCTGGTAATCCATTCATATTTTCCAAAAATCGGGCCTTCAAGCCGTCCAAAGCAACTGAAAAATAAAGGGATATTCGCCATGGGTTTGATCGGTGCATTTCTGACTTATCTCACTCATAATAATAGCCTTAACGGCTAGGGTTTGATCTGCTTTCACCCCCATTGGCCTACCACCAACCGGCCAAAATTGGCCTGTTTTTGGCGTGCTACCCCTCCAGCCAGATCCGTATTCGGACCTTGTTGGGATGGCGTTTTCGATTTCACTCTTCGGCCAACAAGGTTCAGTTCCGGGAATTCTCCATTCACTATTCACAATTCTCCGGCCTCCCAACCCATGCCCCTCGCAAATCGGCTATATAGAGCACCGCGTCATCGGTAGTAACTTGCCGAAAAACGGCCCTAAAATTTCCGTAACCGACTGATTTGTAATCATGTTAATCGCCGTGGCTTTGTTTCTCCTGATTTAAACTTAAATTACTGAAAACAGGCTGGTCGCGGTAGGGACGCCAGTTACCCGACGCCCCCCGCACGGATCCGTACGTGAAGCATTACCTCATACGGCTCTTACCTCGGATGCGTCACGGCGAAGCGCTCCTGCGGATAAGGGCGTAGGATGC
>Ga0335078_10019523_pt1 | contig 10078 bp, 6 predicted proteins | sample Lox_Sample_32_FD_206711 | JGI IMG/M metagenome (GOLD analysis project Ga0335078, IMG submission 206711) | Soil microbial communities from Loxahatchee National Wildlife Refuge, Florida, United States - Lox_Sample_3.2 | ecosystem: Environmental > Terrestrial > Soil > Wetlands | place: USA: Florida...
CGGCCAAAACGCCGTTCCTGCTGACCGTATCGTACCTGGAAGTTCATCACCAGAACGACACCGACACGTTCGACGCACCCAGGGAATACGCCCGGCGCTATCCGAATCCGTTCATCCCGCACGACCTGCGGCCCTATCCAGGATCGTGGCCCAGCCAGATTGGCGATTACTTCGCCTGCGTCGCGAAGGTGGATGAAGCGGTGGGCGAGATCCGGAAGACGCTGGCGGAGACCGGACTGGAGCGCAATACCATCCTGGTCTTCGTTAGCGATCACGGCAATCATTTCAAGACCCGAAATTCGGAGTACAAGCGTAGCCCGCACGACGGGTCCACGCACATCCCGTTGATCATCGAAGGCCCGGGGTTCAACCGCTCGCTACAGATACCCGAATTGGTAAGCCAGGTGGATCTGGCGCCGTCGCTGCTGGAAGCCGCGGGTTGGACGGTCCCGGATTCGATGCAGGGTCGCAGCTTTTTGCCATTGCTGGACCGGCGCACGGAGCGTTGGCGCAATGAGGTGTATTTCGAGATGTCCGAGTTCGTCACCGGGCGCGGCCTGCGGACAGCGCAACACACCTATGCGGTGATGGCGCCAAAGCTGCCGGGCTGGAACAGCGCGCCCGGGGCGGACCGTTACGTGGAATACGTGCTCTACGATAGCTACGCGGACCCGTATCAGCAGGTCAACATGGCCGGCCGCGTGCCGTACCTTAAGGTAGCGGAGGAGTTGCGGGAACGGCTGCTGGCGCGCATCCACGAGGCCAGCGGTGCCAGTCCCGCAATCGAGCCAAGCTGGTTCCCGTATTCTTGATTTGTTTCGCAGCCCGCCATGGGGCATGTGGGACGGCCTCCGGTCCGCCCTGCGGGCGCTGCCAAATGTCTAACGCACCACGTCGGGGGTGCTTAACCGGTCTGGGGATACTGATTGACAGAAGCGCCCCTGACGCGGTGCCCTCTGGGCCCGGCTCGGTAAGCCTCGCGAGAATCAACGCGACCATTACCGAGCCGCGACCGTCAGTGGAGTGCCCCATGGCCCTGCGGGCCACCAAAAGCCAAAAAGACGCGCCTGGGACCGGAGTGATGGAATCAATGAACTGCGCGCCGTCTTCAACGACCATCCCGCTTATCGACGTGCCGTCTTTAACGCAGCGGTTTCCCCTACAGCAGCGAGGGGTCCAGGCCGTTAGCCGCCATCGCGGCGGGCGCAGACGTCTCCGCGCGCGGTTCGTCCCGCAGAAACTGCAGCAACTCGTGCGCGGAGCTCTCGAAGTACGAATCCAGGAACTCCTGCAAAGCCAGGCGCCGCATGGAGTCCCGCGTGACCGCCGGGGCGTACACAAAAGCGCGGCCGGCTTTGCGCCGCGTGACGATCCCACGGCGAGCCAGGCGGTCGAGCACCGTCATCACCGTGGTGTAGGCCAAAGGACGGCTGGCGCCTACCAATTCCCGCACTTCCTTCACGCTGCCTTGCCCGCGCGACCAGAGCGCACTGAGGCACAGTAGCTCCAGCGGCGGCGGGATGGCGCGCGTGGCGGCTTTGCGCATCAGCCCTCCCGCTTGGCCTCCGCGGGCTGCCACGCCTGCCGTAACTTGTCGGCGAATGGCGAATGGTTCCTGGGCGCCGCCACGGGCGCGGCTACGGGCGCGCGCGCAGTCTCGGCTGCGGGCCCAGCCAGATACCGGTCTTTCTTCAGCACCACGCGCTCGAGGCTCGGACTGAAACTGGTGAAGTTGCCCGCGAACTGCCGGTCCGTCTCAATCAGGTGGCGCATGCACTCCATCTTGGAGTCCAGGTCGTCCAGATAGTGGAGCAGCATGGCTTCCGGGAATACCGGCGTCTTGGGAGATCCGAATTCCAGTTGCCCGTGGTGGCTGATGATCATGTGCTCCACCAGCGACCGCAGCCGCGGCGGGAAATCCGGGATGTCGCGCAGCTTCTCGCCCACCATGCGCACCCCGATCAACATGTGCCCGAGCAACTGGCCTTCGTCGCTGTAACTGAACCCGCGCTCGTAGCTCAACTCGTGGATCTTGCCGATGTCGTGCACGATGGCGCCCGTCACCAGCAGGTCGCCGTCGATCATGGCGTAGTGGCTGGCGGTCAGCCGCGCCAGGTGGCACAGCGACAGCACGTGTTCGATCAATCCGCCCAGATAAGCGTGATGGATCTGCTTGGCGGCCGGCGCCACGCGATAGCGCCGCGCGATATCCTCGTCGTCCAGCAGGGCGGCCACCAGCTTATGCAAATGCGGGTTGGCGATGACCGCGGCAAATCCGCGCAGTTCCAGCCACATTTCATCCGGATCGCGCGCCGAGGCCGGAAAGTAATCCGCGAAATCGTGCTGGGGAACGTCGATCTTCTGGATGGTGTGCACGGTCAACTGCGGCCGGTTGTGGAAGATTTGAACCAGCCCTTTGACCTTGACGAAGTCGTCGCGATCGAAGGTCTCCATCACTTCAGCCACGTTGTCCCACATCTTGGCGTCCAACTCGCCGGTGCGGTCGCCGAGTTGCAGAGACAGGTAAGGGTCGCCCTTTTTCTTCTGGCGGATCTCCTTGGACGAGACCAGGAAGATGCCGGTAATAATCTGTTCCGGCTTGAGTTCGTTCACATAGGGGGATTTCATGGCAGCCGCGCTTACGGCTTGGGGGGCGCAGTGGCCGTGGCGCTGGTGGGCGTGGCCGCCGGCGGGAGCTTGATGGCCACCTTCTTGTCGCCGGTCCCGGGAACCGGCAGTAAGAACAACAGCCGCTTGCGCCGGTGGTGGGCTGCCACTTCCTGCTTGGTGACGGTCTGCGGCTTCAACTGCGCGACATCCTTCCAGGTGGTGTCCTTGCCGGGCGCCGCGCCGCTGTCCACGTAGCCGGGCTTGATCTCCAAAAACGCGTCCTGGCGCAGTTTGGTCAGATAGGCGCGCACCTTGCTAACCATCTGGGGCCCGGCCATTCTCTCGGTGATCTCGTTTTCCACCTCTTCGTAAGTGGCCAGTCCTTTCTCGTGGCGATCCACGATGCGCGTGATCAGGAACCCGTTCGGCCCGCGAATCGGATCGGTGATGTAACCTTTGTTCTGCTTGAAGACGATGTCGTCGATCTCTTTCAGCAACTGGCCGCGTTTGAACGGAGGCATTTCACCGCCATTGCGGGCGGTCTCCAAATCGTCGGAATTGGTGGCCGCCAGGTCCCCGAACTTCTCTCCCTTGCGTGCCCGCGCCACCAGGTCCTTGGCCTTCCTCTCCGCCGCGGCCACCTGCTCGGGGGTCTTCCCTTCGGTCGAAATGAAGATCTGCTGCACGAAGACTTCCTCGTCCCGCATGAAATCGCTCTTGTGCGCTTCGTAGTATTTCCGCTTCTCCGCCTCCGGGATGACCACCTTGGAGCTGATCTCGTCGCCAATGACGCGCTGGGTCAGCATCTGGTTCTTGACCTGCAGCTTGAAATCTTCGAAGGGCATCCCCATCTGCTCGCGGATAAAATCGTGGAATTTGTCCGGATCGTTGATCTTGCTTTGGACCTGCATGGCGGCCAGCCGCTTGGTGATCTCGGAATCCACGTTGATGTTCAGGTCCTTGGCCTTCTGCACCAGCAGGAGCTGATCGATCTGTTCGCGCAAGGCGTCGGCGGCTCTCGCCTTGACGGCCTGCTGCAGCTTGGCCCCGCTCAACCCTTGCTGGCGAAGGTCAGCTTCGATTTCCTGCTGGGCACGCAACATGTCGCCGCGCGTGATCACTTCGTTATTCACTTTGGCGACAATCTCTTCGACCACGTGGACGTCGGCCGCCGCAGCCATGAAGCATGAAGCCGCCAGAAGGAGGATGAACCTGCGATACATATTGGACATTTTAGCATTGTGCCTGGTGGGGCAGACCTCCGGCCCACCGATTGTGATGAAAGCCGTGTGGGGCGGGCGTCCACGCCTGCGGCGGGTCTTCAGACCCGCCCTCCCGCCATTGGGCGGCGCGTTGTATAGTTGCCTGATGAGATACCTCCCGCGTAAGCGGCGGATTGCCATTTCCCTGCTGCTGGCTCTGCCGGTAGTTTTCGCCCAGGAACCGGCTCCGAAGAAGTCGCCCGAAGCGGAACGCGCCGAGTATTTTCGCGCCAACTACACCAAATACGAATACCTGATCCCCATGCGCGACGGCGTCCGTCTCTTCACCTCGATCTATGCGCCCAAAGACACTGCGCAGAAATACCCAGTTCTGCTGATGCGGACACCTTACACGGTCTCACCGTACGGTGACGACAATTATCGCGGTCTGCCGTCCAACACCGAGAAGGTCGCCAGGGAGGGCTTCATCTTCGCGTACCAGGATGTGCGCGGAACCTCCAAGTCCGAGGGCTAATACGTGAACATGCGGCCCTACCTGCCCGTGAAGCATGGCCCGAAAGACGTGGACGAAGCCAGCGCCGCCTACGACACCATCGACTGGCTGGTGAAGAGCATACCGGACACAACGGGAATGTGGGAATCTGGGGCATCTCGTATGCTGGCTTCTACGCAGCCATGGCGGCCATCGACGCGCATCCCGCCCTCAAAGCCGCTTCGCCGCAGGCGCCTATCACCGACCGGTTCCTGGGCGACGACTGGCGGCACAACGGCGCTCTCTTCCTGGCCCACGCCTTCGGCTTCTTCTCCCATTGGCCGCAAGCCGGCGCTTCTATGACAACTCGGTCCGCGGAGAGCGGCGCTTGATCGCGGACGGCACCCGGGATCAAGCCGACGTGGTCTTTGACCAGGATTTGTGGAACAATGTGAACAGGGAGTGGAGATGAATTCGCGAAACTCGGAAATGCCGGACAAGAAGGACATCGGTCAAATCTTTTCGCGAGGGTACAGCCATCGATGAAGCAGCTGACCGAGCGGATCGCAGAACCGTCAAGGAGCACAAGCAAAGGGGCCTCCCCACGGTGTTCTGGGAAAACAGAAAAACCATCGAGGTTCCCGCCGACCAACTCCCCGATCTTTTCATAGACTGACGAAAAACTCAGCACCGTAACACATAGGACCAATTCCATAGCTATCCGCGCCTGATTCGCGGTAAACTCCGACTGATGACACCACTTCGCCGTGTAGCTGTGCTGGGAGCTGGCACCATGGGTGCGCGCATCGCGGCCCATTTCGCCAATGCGGGCATCCCGGCTTTATTGCTCGATATCGTTCTTCCCAATCAGGCCAATCGCAACGCCGCTGCCCTGGGTGGATTGGAAACCGCACTAAAACAAAAGCCCGCCGCTTTCTTTACTCCGGAAACCAAGTCACTCGTCACGCCTGGCAACTTTGAAGACGACCTCGCCAAAATAAAGGACTGCGATTGGATCGTCGAAGCCGTCACCGAAAATCTCGCGATCAAGCGCACCCTGATCGAGAAGGTGTTGAAACACCGCAAGCCCGGCTCCATCTTCTCCACCAACACCAGCGGCATTCCGCTGGCCAGCATCGCCGAAGGGTTTCCCACCGAATTCCGCCAGCATTTTCTCGGGACGCACTTCTTCAACCCGCCGCGCTATCTCCACTTGCTTGAAATGATTCCCGGCCCCGAAACGCTTCCCGAGGTGCGCGATCACATCGCCGATTTCGCCGACCGCCACCTGGGCAAAGGCGTGGTGCCGTGCAAGGATACGCCCAACTTCATCGCCAACCGCATCGGCAGCTTTCTCGGCGGCACCGTGCAGAATCTGACTGTCGAGATGGACTTCACCATCGAGGAAGTGGACGCGCTCACCGGCCCGCTCATCGGTTTGCCCAAGAGCGCCAGCTTTCGCCTCCTGGATATCGTCGGCCTGGATGTCTGGGCGCATGTCACCCGGAATCTTTACGACCTGGTGCCCGGCGATCCCTGGCGCGAGCGTTTCGTGCTGCCACCCTTCTTCGCCCGGATGATCGAGCGCGGATGGCTGGGCGATAAGACCGGCCAGGGCTTTTACAAACGCACCGGCAAGGGCGACAAGAAGGAGATTCTGGCTCTCGATTGGAAAACGCTCGAATATCAGCCATCCAGGAAAGCGCGCTTCCCTTCCGTGGAGGGCGTCCGCAATATCGAGGACCTGCCGCAGCGCCTGCGCGCCCTGATGGCGCTCACCGATCGACCGGGCACGTTCCTCTGGAGGCTATTCAGCGACCTGGTGTTGTACTCGGCCAGCATGGTGCCCGAGATTTCCGATCGCATCGTCGAGATCGACCGCGCCATGCGCTGGGGCTACGCCAACTCGCTTGGCCCCTTCGAGTTGTGGGACGCGCTGGGTGTTGAAGAAACCGTCGCGCGCATGCGCCGGGAGCAGCGCCAGATTCCCGAAAACGTCGAGAGAATGCTCGCGACCGGGGCGAAATCCTTCTACGAGGCCCCCGACCACGACCGCCGTCCGCACCACGAGTACTTCGATCTGCTCGCCAACTCCTATAAGTGGCTGGTGGACCGCCCCGGCGTCACCTTGCTCAAGGACGTCAAGCACGCGCACGGCGTGGTGAAGAAGAATGGGGGCGCGTCGTTGATCGACATCGGCGACGGCGTGCTCTGCCTCGAGTTCCACAGCAAGATGAACTCGCTCGGCGACGACCAGGTCTCTCTGATCCGCGCCGGCATCGAAGAAACCAGCAAGAACTTCCAAGCCATGATCATCGCCAACCAGGGCGAGAACTTCAGCGTCGGCGCGAACCTCATGTTGGTGCTGCTGGCCGCCCAGGAAGAAGAGTGGGAGGAGTTGGAAGCCGCCATCAATCGCTTCCAGCAAGCCACCATGGCGATCAAGTACGCGCCCAAGCCGGTGGTGTCCGCGCCGTTCGGTATGACGTTGGGCGGCGGCTGTGAGATCGCCATCCATTCGGCGCGCGTGCAGGCATCCGCGGAAACCTACATCGGCCTGGTCGAAGTCGGCGTAGGTGTGATCCCCGGCGCGGGCGGCACCAAGGAAATGTTGGTGCGCTTCGGCAACGCGCAGAAGGCTTTCGAATTGATCGCCTACGCCAAGGTCGCGACCAGCGCCGCCGAAGCCCGCAACTTCGGTCTGCTGCGCCCGCAGGACCAGATCTCCATGAACCCCGAGCGCCTCATCGACGATGCCAAGACGCTGGCGCTCTCCATCGCGCCCGGCTACGTCCCCGGCGTGCCGCGCACCGATGTGGAAGTGGGCGGCGCCGAAGATCTCGCGCTGCTCAAGACCGGCATCTACCTGGCGAGGCAAGCCAATTACATCTCCGATTACGATACCGTAGTAGGAGAGAAACTGGCATACGTATTGAGCGGCGGACCCCTGACCGGCCGTCAGACCGTCTCCGAACAATACCTGCTGGACTTAGAGAGGGAAGCCTTCCTCAGCTTGTGCGGCCAGCGCAAAACGCAGGAACGCATGCAGCACATGCTGAAGACCGGAAAGCCGCTGAGAAACTGAGCCGCGCGCGTCAGCCAGCGGTCTAAGAGGAGCCCATGCAAGAAGCCGTCATCATCGATTGTCTCCGCACCGCCGTGGGCAAAGCGCCGCGCGGCGCGTTGCGCACTTCGCGTCCGGACGATCTCGCCGGCGCGGTCATCCGCCGCCTTTTGGAAAAGCACCCGCAGGTCCCCGCCGCCGATGTCGAAGATATAGTCCTCGGCTGCGCCATGCCGGAGGCCGAATCGGGCAACAACATGGCCCGCTGCGTGGCCCTCCGCGCCGGCCTGCCCGACAGCGTCACCGGTGTGACCATCAACCGTTTCTGCAGTTCCGGCCTGCAGGCTATCGCCATGGCCGCCGACCGCATCCGCACCGGCGGCGCGGACATTATCATTGCGGGCGGCGCGGAAACCATGAGCCTGATGCCGCGCGGCGGCCATAAAGTCGCCCCCAGCCCGTGGTTCGTCGATCATTGCCCCGCAATCTACATGAACATGGGGCTCACCGCCGAGTGCGTGCAGCGCAAATACAACATCCCGCGCGACGCGGCCGACGCCTTCTCCTACCGCAGCCATCAGAACGCCCTGCGCGCCCAGGCCGAAGGCAAATTCGACGACGAGATCGTGCCCTTCGAAATCGATTGGGTCACCCCCAACGGCCGGAAACCCAAAGTCACCAGGAGCGTTTTCGCCAAAGACGAAGGGCCGCGCGCCGACACCACCATCGATGCGCTGGCGAAACTCAAGCCCGTCTTCCATGCCAACGGCACGGTCACCGCGGGCAACTCCTCTCAGACTAGCGACGGCGCGGCGGCTGCCATCGTCATGTCCGACCGCAAGGCGCGCGACTTGGGCCTCAAGCCCATGGCCCGCTTCGTCAGCTTCTCCGCCGGCGGCGTGCCTCCGGAGATTATGGGCATCGGACCGGTGGTGGCGATTCCCAAGGCCCTCAAAATCGCGGGCCTGACCCTGGACGATATCGGCCTGATCGAACTGAACGAAGCCTTCGGCGTGCAGGCGCTGGCCGTCATCCAGGAGGCCAGCCTCGATCCCGACAAAGTCAACGTAAACGGCGGCGCCATCGCCTTGGGGCATCCGCTGGGATGCACCGGCGCCAAGCTCACCGCGACGATTTTGCGGGAGATGGCCCGCCGCAAGGTGAAGTATGGCATGGTTACCATGTGTGTAGGCGGCGGCCAGGGCGCCGCCGGTATCTTCGAACTGATGTGACAGGAGCTTAATATGGCAACGGCAACAACAGCGGTCTCATTACCTAAAACCAAAGGCGGCGCGTTCCTGATCGAAGAGCGCCTGCCCAACGAAGTTTTCACCCCGGAGGATCTCACTCCGGAACATCTGGCGATCGCCCGCACGGTGGACGAATTCTGGGCCGCCGAAGTCGGCCCCAATGTGGAAGCCATCCAGCACCAGGAGCCCGGCGTCGCCATGGCGTGCATGCGCAAAGCCGCCGAACTGGGCCTCACCGGCATCACCATCCCCGAACAATACGGCGGCATGGAACTCGACCTGGCCTCCGCTATGATTGCCATGGAACACATGGCCGGTGACGGCTCCTTTTCGGGTTGGTATGGCGCGCACGTCGGCATCGGCACGCTGCCCATTCTGTACTTCGGCACCGAGCAGCAGAAGAAGCACTACCTGCCCAAGCTGGCGTCCATGGAAATGTTGGGCGCGTACTGCCTCACCGAGCCGCACTGCGGTTCCGACGCTCTGGCTGCCCGCACCCGCGCCGACCTCAGCCCGGATGGCAAACACTACATCCTCAACGGCCAGAAAATGTGGATCACCAACGGCGGCCATGCGGATCTGTTCACGGTCTTCGCCAAAGTCGGCGGCGAGAAATTCACTGCCTTCCTGGTCGAGCGCAAATTCCCCGGCGTCACCTCCGGCGCCGAAGAAAAGAAGATGGGCATCAAGGGCAGCTCCACCACCGCCGTCTATCTCGATAATGTGCCCGTGCCTGTCGAAAACGTGCTTGGCGAAATCGGCCGCGGCCACATCATCGCCTTCAACATCCTGAACGTCGGACGGCTGAAGCTCGGCCCCGGCACAGTGGGCGGCTCCAAGAATGTGCTGGCGGTTTCCCTCAAATACGCCAAAGAGCGCAAGGCCTTCGGCCAGTCCATCGCCGAATTCGGCATGATCCAGCATAAGCTGGCCGAGATGGCCATCCGCACCTATGCGGCCGAGTCCATGACCTATCGCGTGGTGGGCCTGATCGAGTCGCAACTGGAAAACTTCTCCTGGTCGCAAGCCAACGCCGCGCAAACCATGCTGAAAGCGGTGGAGGAGTTCGCCGCCGAATGCTCCATCATCAAGATCTACGCCTCCGAGGTGCTGGACTACGTGGTCGATGAAGGCGTCCAGATTCACGGCGGCTACGGCTACCATCAGGATTATCCCGTGGAGCGCGCCTATCGCGACTCTCGCATCAACCGTATCTTCGAAGGCACCAACGAGATCAACCGCCTGCTCACCACCGGCATGCTGCTGAAGCGCGCCGCGCGCGGCCAGCTCGGCTTGGTGCAGGCGGCCACCGGCGTCCTCCAGGAAATCCTGGGCGGACCGCGCGGCGGCGAGGACCAGCCTACCGGCCCGTTCGCCGAGGAGACCAAGATCCTGATCAACGCCAAGAAGATCGCCCTCATGCTCATGGGCGTCGCTTACCAGAAGTACATGCTCGAGA
>Ga0335078_10019526_pt1 | contig 10076 bp, 7 predicted proteins | sample Lox_Sample_32_FD_206711 | JGI IMG/M metagenome (GOLD analysis project Ga0335078, IMG submission 206711) | Soil microbial communities from Loxahatchee National Wildlife Refuge, Florida, United States - Lox_Sample_3.2 | ecosystem: Environmental > Terrestrial > Soil > Wetlands | place: USA: Florida...
GACGCTGTGGTGGATGGTGAAGGTCTGCCGCCTGATCGTCTGCTGTCTCGAGAGCAGCGGGGAACGCGTGCGGTTTGCGATTGGACGGAGTGGCGATCTTGATCAACGGCGAGTCCTGTTTCGCCCGTCTGCGTCCGAGAGTTAGTGTTAGTGTCGTCCGAGAGCTGGTGGCGGAATGCATCGAGCGTCAGGATGTGGCCGCGGTCGAGCTCGAGCCAACCCTGAAACTCGCGCCGCTCGCCCGTGGCCGCGGTCAAGGTGCCGCGGATCACTGAGCGCTCGAGTGCGCCATCGAGGATCACGCGCTGGTTATTCATGCCAGCGAGTCTCCCTGGGCAGAGCGCGTAGCGCATCGGCTCCGGGGAGTTGATCTTTTGGTGCGCGGGGTTCTAGGAAATCGCCGCGGCGGCGCTCTCGTCCTGATCACGGCTGTCGTCGAGGAGGCCTGTGAGCGCATCGGCGAGTTGGTCGCGGCGGCTGATCCCGAGCTTGCGGTAGACGCGGTTGAGGTGCGCCCTGGTGGTCGCTGTGGTGATGAACAGCGCCTGGGCGACCTCGCGGTTGGTGAGCCCTTCGCCGGCGAGCCGCGCGACCCGCAGCTCGCCAGCGGTCAGCGCGTCGCGGCCCGTGATCGCGTCGCGCCTCGGCTTGGCGCCCGCGGCGATCAGCTCCGCGCGCGCCTGGTTGGCGATCCGCCGCGCGCCTAGGCGGTGGGCGAGGTCCAGCGCACGCTCCAGCTCGGTGCGCGCCTGCACGCGGCGGCCGGCCCGCCGGAGCGCGGTGCCGTAGTCCGATCGCGCGCGGGCGAGCTCGAGCGGTGACTGCGAGCCCTCAAGCGTTTGCACGGCATCGCCGAGCAGAGCAAGACCTTCCTCGCCGCCGTGCACCAGCCCGGCAACGCGCAACGATCCGCCCAATGTCCGCGGCCGGTCGAGTACCCGCGCCAGCTGCAGCTGCTCAGCTGCGAGGCGCCTCGCCTCGCCAGCGTTGCCAAGCGTAGCGTGGATCAACGCCGCCTCGGCGCGCCACGGCACACCACTGAAGTCGCCCAATCCGAGTCGGAAGCACCGCTGCCCGACATCCCGAAAGTCGTCCAGGGCCTCGGCGGGGCGGTGCTGCGCGGCGCGGAGCAAACCGCGCGCGAACATAAGCCGAGCCATCTCCACCGAGTCCGACGCGGACGAATCGGGAACCTGCGCGAGCTCCTGCTCGGCCTCGTCGAGTGCGTCGCGTTCGACCAGGACCCGTACAAGCTCGCTGAGCGCAGCGATGCGACGAACACCATCCCCGTGTTCAAGCGCCCAGCGCGCGTCCGCCTCGGCGTCGGCCAGGGCGCCAACGTAGCACCGCGCCCAGGCCCGAAAGCAAGTCAGCCCAACGAGTTCCTGAACGGCACTGCGTCCGCGCGCAGCGGCAATGAGATCATCGCACAGCCGCTGGGCTCGGTCGTAGGACTCGGCGAGGGTCAACGCTGAAATCACGGCTGTCCACAGCGTCGGTGGCGGCGACGGCTCACACGCCAGAGCCCTCTGCACTAACTGCACCGCCTCGTTCGCACGGTTGGTCCGCGCGGCATAACTGGCCAACACTGCGAGCAATTGCACGGGCGGGTCCGCAAGGACGGTAAGACGACCGCGCAAAGCTTCCGCCCGGGCCACCGCGGCGGGCGCGGTGCGCTCGCTCATGAGCCCGACCGCCACCATGCCCGCCTCGAGCGTCAGCCCCACCTGGGGATCGGCATCGTTGAGCAGCGCATACGCTCGCTCGAGCACCTCGACTGCCCGCTCGGTGTGATCGAACACCCTATATGCGGGCGCGAGGACCATCGCGGTCCCAATCACCGTGCCGAGATCCTTGCCGGCCCCGGCGAGCGCCTGCTCGAGATGCGAGATGGCGTCGGGGTGGCCAGCACCCCACTCCGCCGTCCCGAGCGCTAGCAGCAGCGGCGCTCGCTCCGCGTCAGTCGGTGGCTCTGTAAGCGCACGACGTAGGTAGTCCGCGGCGACCTCCGGCGCGCCGCGCTCGAGGGCTTGGCCGGCAGCGTCGCGCAGCTTGTGCACCACCCACTCATCGCCGGCCGGGCCGCACGCCAGCAAGTGCGCGGCGACCCGCGCGAGCGACCCATGACCTTCACCGTCGACGAGTTCTGCAGCGCGCCTGTGCGCCACCCGAAGCGCACCCGGAGCAATGTCAGAACCGACTGCTGCGCCTACAAGCGGGTGAAAGAACTCAAGCGGCCGCACCGGGGCGAGGATCTGCGCTGCCGCGAGCCGATCCGCGGTCAACTCAGCAGCAGCCGGATCAAGGTCGGCCAGCCGCGCCGCGAGCGCGACCTCGGCCCCGGCGCCGAGCACCGCGACCGCACGCGCCAATGCCCCCGCCTCCTCGCCCAACCGACCAAGCCGCGCTAGCACCGAGGTCCCGACCGCCGCTGGCACGATCCGCCGCAGCGCCGGCACGCCCTCATCTCGAGCCGATACGCCCTCCTGGCGCGCCGCCATCAACAGCTCGCACACAAAGAGCGGGTTCCCCCCAGCCAGCTCACTACACGCCGCGCAAAACTGCTCCTCGGCCGCTTCGTCCAACTGTGCGCGCACCATCGCTCCCACGGCCGCGTCACTCAGCGGCCCAAGTGCGAGCCGCTCGACACCGCGATCGCGCGCGAGTCGCGTCAGCTCGCTGCGCTCTGCACCCGGATCGCCTGAGCGTAACCCCAGCGCCAATACCAGTGGCAGCTCCGCGGCCCGCCGTGCCAGGTAACCAAGCCACGCCAGCGACGGATCATCGGCCCACTGGACATCATCGACGGACACCACCAGCGGGCCGCGCTCAGCCCGATTCGCGCACAACCAATAAAGGCCGTGAATCGCTGCGAACCGATCGGCCGCCGGCTCGCCCGCCTCCACCCCCAACGCGCGCGCGCCCACGCTCGCGACACCATCGAGCAGCCGGCGCCGCTCCCGAGGAGCAGCGGCGCGCAGCATCGGCTCTAACAGCTGCCGGGCGACGCCGAAGGCGATCTCCTCCTCAAACTCTGACCCTCGCGCTCTCAGCACCTCAAGCCCGCGCGTCTGGGCGTCCGCACCCGCTGCCGCCAGCAGCTCGCTCTTCCCGATCCCAGCCGGACCCTCCACCACGACCACGCCCCCGCTACCAGCGCCCGCGCGCTCAAACACGCCATCCACGTGCGCCAACTCTCGCTCGCGCTCCAACAACTGCGCGCCAGCAACACTCGGCAAGACGCTCACCAGCAATACCCTCTTCGGCGCTCTCCTAGCCACGCGCCACCGCGCACCACCACGCCGATCTCCACGGGGTTCACCACCCAAGCATACGCAGCGGCCACGGAGCGCGAGTTCCAGAGGAGCAGGCTGCGGTGTCATCTCATCCTCGTGAAGTTACCGCTTGGTGTAAACGTCCCGCAGGGCCCAGCGCTCGGGTCGTGTCACCGCGGGGAAAGTAACCTCTACTAGACCGCCTACGTGCAGCTGCTGGGCGAGCGGGCCGAGAAGGTCCGCGGCGGGATGGTCGACCCGAGCGAGGACAACATGCTGAAGATCACCGGCGACGGCCGCAAGGCCGCGCTGGACATGCAGCTGGTCACCGGCCGGCCCGCGAGCACGCCCGGCAAGCTCCAGGCCGCGGCGGAGAACATCGCCCGGCTGTATCACGCCACCCGCGAGCGCTCCTACCTCGACCCGCTCACGGGCCAGCCCTCGGCGACCGCGGGCGCGCTGCAGATCGTGTTTTGCGACCTCTCCACACCGGCAAGGGAGGGGTGGAACGCCTACGATCAGTTGCGCGACGAGCTCGTGGACCGCGGCCTGCCCGCCGAGCGGATCCGCTACATCCATCAGGCCCGCGACGACCTCGAGAAGGCGCGCCTGTTCGCCACCTGCCGCAACGGGCAGGTGAGCGTGATCGTCGGCTCGACGCAGAAGATGGGCGTCGGGACGAACATCCAGCCGCGGGCGATCGCGCTGCATCACGTCGACGCGCCGTGGCGCCCGGCGGACATCGCCCAAAGGGATGGCAGGCTCATCCGGCAGGGCAACCAGAACCCGACCGTGGCGGTCTACCGCTACGTCACCGAGGGGTCGTTCGACACGTATATGTGGCAGACGCTGGAGCGCAAGGCCCGGTTCATCGGCCAGGTGATGCGCGGCCGGCTCGACGTCCGCGAGATCGAGGACGTCGGCGAGGACGTGCTCGGCTTCGCCGAGCTCAAGGCGATTGCGTCCGGCGACCCGCTGATCCTCCAGAGGGCCAAGATTGACGCCGAAGTTGAGCGCCTGGCCCGCGTGCAGCGCGCCTGGCAACGCGGACACCAGGCGCTGCGCGCCACGATCACCGCCGCCAGCCTGCGCTCCGATGCCCGCGAGCAGCAGATCGCCGCGGTCAGCCAGGCGCTCCCGCAGGTGCGCGACACCCGCGCTGAGCGGTTCTCGATAACGATCGCCGGCCGCACACACGCGCACCGGACTGACGCTGGCGGCGCGCTCGCCCGCGGTCTGCGCGCCGTGGCGCCCGGGCCCGCGCGACCGGTCGCGCAGCTCGCCGGCCTCCAGGTCGACGCCGAGCTACGCGGCGACCACCACGGCGAGCAGTACGTCAGCCTGACCCTGCACGGACTGCCGGCCCACCCCGCCACGCTGAAGCGCTCCCAGCTTGCCGACGCCGGCCTGTCGCTGATCCGCCAGCTCGAGCACCGCGTCCAGACCCTCCCCGAACTCGTCGCCCGGCTCGACACCGAGCGCACCGAAGCGCTGCGTGAAGCCGGCGCCGCGCGCGACCAGCTCGCCCGCCCGTTCAAGTACGCCGACCAGCTCGACGCCGCCCGCCAGGAGCAGCAGCAGCTCGCCGAGCAGCTCGCCGAACGCCACCACGACCGCCAACACGCCGAGCACGCCGTCGCGCTTACCGCAGGCGACGTCGACGCCGACCTCGACGCGGCCACCGTCCCCGCCTCCCCGCCGACCGCAGACACAGAGCCGAGCCTCGACCCCCAGACGGCCGAGTCGCTCCGGATCCTGCGAGCCACGCAGCCCGCGCCGATCACCGAAGCGCTGCGTTCCCCGCCGACGCCCGGCCCGCCCGCGCGAAGTCCCGCCCACGCACCGTCGCGGTCCCCCCGGCCCCGCCGGTAGTCCTCCGCGTCGCGGCCGATAACAGCCCGCCGATCCCTGTCAGGGCTGCGCGGCGCGCCACACGCCGGCCGCGCGGGCGAGCGCCTCCTCTGAGACCTCGACGGTCACCTCCTCATCCGGCAGGAGCTCGTCGAGCGCGTCGCGGAGCTCGAACCGCTACGCGCCGTCACCCGGATGGTGCTCGACCTCGCCGACGAGCTCGCGCAAGGCACGATCGACGCGATCCTGCGCATGGACGACGGCCGAGCTCGGCCTCAAAACACTGCTCGGACTGATCCCACCACCCTGACGCGCCCCGGGGGCGCTGCCTACCGGCACTCTTCGCTTGCGATGCTCCCAGCCGGCCGCTTCGTCCGGGGTCGTAGGTTCAATACCCGCTGTTCACATAACGTCATTCAGGAGGAGCAGCTGTGGCGCTGACCCAGTTCCAGATGATCGCCGCGGTCGCGGAGATGAGCACGGCGGACGCTAACCGGGCGCTCGCCGCGCTCGACGAGATTGTGCTCGAGGAGTTGGGAAATGCCCAGAAGGTCCGGATCGGCGGGCTTGTGCAGCTGACGGTGCGGGTCAAGCCGGCTCAGAAGAAGCGCCGGGGGCGCAACCCGGCGACCGGTGAGGAGATCGACGTCCCGGCCAAGCCCGCGAGTGTCGACGTCCGTGCGCGGCCGCTGGCGAAAGCCAAGGGGGCCGCTACCGTCGGTGCAGAAGGCGCGGCGGCGGCTCGCGGCGTCGAACGGCCGCGCCACGCGGTAGCAACCACCGCCCGCGGCACCTGGTGCTGTCCTGCGCGTGCGGTCGCTCTTCTGACCTGAGTACGCGGATCCTTCACGTGAACGCTCGATAACAGATATTAATGAGCCTGCAAATTAGCCAGGTTTCGCACGGCGTTTATGTAAACCTAGTGCGAGGTTGGCGATGAGCCAAGGGCTCGAGCGGTCGCCTATATCCGCCCCGGTTGAGCGTCCCGACCACCGTCGCTGAGCCGACCACCGCGGGCCCGGGAGAACACGCCGCTGCGGTGGCCGCGGACGGCGCGACCGGGGCGCAACCCGAGACTGGCGCGCGGACGGTGGGATCGGGCCGGCCCCTGGCGGCCGGCCCGATGCGCCTTTCGGGGGCTGGCTTCCGTGCTACCGGAGCCCGGCCAACGTGCTCACGAGGCGGGCCCCGTCGGCCGTTCCGAGCCCGCTGGCCAGGTCATACCCCGGTACGGCGTCGAAGCCCTGCACCGAAAACGTCTGACCAGCGACCGGAGGCAGTTGCTGCGTGCCGGACACGGAGTTGTTGCCGGCGGTGATGTCGGCGATCCCCGACCGAGAATCGTTGCGGAGCGCGTACAGCGTCGGGTTTAACCACCCGAGGTCGTGGTGCGCGGCCTGATCGGCGATGGCGACGATGCCGGAGAGTACCGGGGTTGCCTCGCTCGTTCCGCCGACGATGTACCAGCCGGGGCTGACCCCGTAGGCGGTGTTGGTGTAGCCGAGGTACACGACGACGCCGCCGTCGACCGCGGCGCTCATCGACAGGTCGGGGTTGCCGCGCGCCCTTCCCACCAGGCGTGTCACGCCATTCTGGAAGAACGGGCGGCCGAACACGGTGGATACGCCGCCGCCGCCGGCCGCGGGGCTGCCGAACAGCGCGGTGTCGTTCCAGACGTTGTCCGGCGCTGTGCGATTGCCGTTCGCGTCGAGGTGCAACTGGGTTCCGCCGACTGAGGTGACCAGCGGATCGCTAGACGGCCAGCTGTCAACCCGGAAGGGGTAGTAGTTGACCGCGCCGGTTGACGGGTCGTAGGCCGAGTCGCCGGTCGCGCCGCCATCGCCCGACCCGCTCAGTACGGTAACCCGGTGAATGAGCGCGTTGAAGTAGGCGCTGCGGAGGGCCAGGATGGAGAACTTGCTCGGGAATGTCTGCTCGGTGGCCCCGAAGCTTTGGCTGATCACGTCCCCGAGGCGATGGTCGATGACGTAGTTCTCAGCCTCGATCATCTGCGGGAAACCTTGCACGCCCAAGGTCTCGTCGACCGGTGTCTCGACCAGCAGGATATTTGCTCCGGGGGCCATCGCGTGGGCGTACTCGACGTCTAGCGAAGTCTCAAAGCCCCATCCGCCCATGTCGTAATTTTGCTCGGATCGTACGGGGGGACGGCTCCGGCAGGCTGAATGATCTTGAACGACGGCGGCGCCGGCAGGTTGGTCTCCTGATCGAACGTCGCAAGGTCGCTCTGGATCGTCGGCGAGCCGTAAGAATCGACCAGGACGATCGTCTTGCCCGTGCCCGTGAGGCCCGCTTGGTAGAGCGGCTGCATGTCGTAGGCCTGCTGGAGCTGGAACGGCTGATAGCACGCGATCCCGATCTGGTTTTCGCAATCGGCCGTCGTCGGCGGCTGCGCGAACCGATGCGGGACGAACGAGTGGTACGGCGCTGCGCCGGCCGAACCGGCCCCGTATATCAGCAGCGCGAAACTGGCTCCGATCGTGGCGATCAGAGCCGCGAAACGTTGAGAGCGCAAATGCACCCCTTTCTCCCGTGTTGACCCGCCCGGCCTGCGAGCCCTGGATTGGCTTCCCGCGAGATTCAATCACTCCCGCGTGGATCTCGTTCTTCGCGCGGGTTCGTGACCGCACGATGCTGCGCGCCGGCGGGCCGGACGACGGCGCGGCCGGCTCGGCTTCGCCGCAGATGTACTGGCGTGAAAGTCGCTCGAGACGAACTCGACGATCATTCCGGCGCCCGCCTTATGGATCAGACACCGTCGACGCAACGCAACGGGCGCGACAAAAACGTGGGTAAAACCAGGACACAGGACATCGCTTCTCCTCGGCGGACCTACTGATTTCTGGATCGACACACAGTCACGCGTCTCTGGGGCGCACGAGGGTGCCGCCCTGGACGAGCCAACGACCGCCCCGCGCGGCGGCCGCGCGGCGAACTCCTAATTTGCGGCCTGTGGTAAGCGCGGCAGCAATCGTGTTCGGCGGCGGCTCGGCCTCCCCTGGAATGTTCAATCCTCGGCGCGAATGCCGAGAACGCCCGGTTCGCTGCGCAACGCCAGCGGGATCAACAGCCTGCATGGCTCCCGAATCCCGAAGAACAGGAGCCTCACGTACACGCCGCGCATGAGTCTGACTCCGTATGCCAATCGGCCGCCAGCACCGCGTACACAACATGGTCGACATAGCGGTCTCCGACTCGCTCGGCTTCTCGTAGAACGCCCTCTTCCGTGAAGCCAAGCCGAGCTGGGATCGCTCGGCTGCGGGCGTTATCAACGCCCGCTCGCACCTCGACCCTGTTCAGCTTCCAGGTCCGAAAGGCATGGTCGGTGAGAGCGCGCACGGCCTGCGTGACGGTTCCTCGCCCCTGAGCGGCCTCCGCGATCCAGTAACCGATGCTCGTCGAGCGGTTCTCCCAGTCGACGCGGTGAAACCCCAGAACGCCGACGACCCGACCGTCTACGACGATCGCCACCTGGAACCCCTCGTTATCGGCCAACTGCTCGCGGCTGGTGCGAATGAAGTCGAGGGTCCCTTCCAGCGTCTGGCTCGCAGCCCACGGCATCGATCGGGCGAGGAACTGACGGTTGGCATCCACCACCGCGTAAAGCTCGTTGGCATCGTCCTCCTCCAGGAGCCGCAGACCGCGATGCTCGTCGATCCGGAAACTCAGCACCACATTAGTCTGATCGATTCGGTGCATCAGTCGCCCGCCCCTGGGAAATCGTAGGCGTTCACGTGGTGTCAGGGTCGTGAGCAGGATTCCTTCTCGGGGAATGGAATCTTGCCTCGTGGATCGAGCGCAAGCTGAAGCGATCGCTCTGGCTGGCGAGGAGCCGGCTCGCGAGCTCATGTTGAACCTCCGAGAGCAACCGTGCGACCGGCAACGCTTTCTATTTGTCGCCGTCGCTAACGGTCCCGTAACCACTGGGAATCGGGATCGTTAGGAGGGCGCACGAACCGGCAGGACTCCGAACAGACGCCGGCTCGGCTCGACCGCAGCGCGACCAGCGCGGGAGCCGCTTGCGACGCCACGAAATGCCTGGAAATGTGGGGTGGGCGGGGTGTCGCTCTCCAGAGGTCGAGGACGGCGACAAATGCAAACCGTTGGATCTCGCGCGTTTACTCTCGGAGGTCCATTAGATCCCCTCCTCGTCGGTGAACCGCGCCAGATGCTCGTGCACCACGTCGTCCTTGCGCTGCCCCTTCTCAAAGCGCACCACCGGAATCTCGCGCTCGGCGGCGAACCGCTGGATCGACGCGACGAACTGCTTGCTGATCGGGTCCGCCAGGCAGGTCGAGGCGAAACTCGCCCCCCCGGTGCTGGGTGAAGAACGAGGCCACCCCACCCGGGTAGGTCAGCTTGGGCACGTAGGCGTTGCAATACATCCGATCGATGCACTCCAACTCGAAGACCACGTGCTCGCCCAGCACGGCTGCGGCAGACAGGGGTACGCTCATCACCAGCTCCGGTCGTCGGGGTCCACGCCCCCTCGGGGGCACATACCGCGCTACGCGGCTCAAGACCGGGACGGCCAGCCGCCCCGAGCGACCCGGGGCCGGAGCCTACGCACGACACCGCAGCCGGCGTGCAAGCCGTCTACCAGGCGCGGCCGACTGACCACCACAACGAGGGCGGGCCAACACGCCTCGTCGGGCTGGGGCGAAGCCCCGTTAGTTGTCTGCGGTCAACGCGGCCGGGGCCCGATCGGCGGCGCTCTCCTCGGGAGCGTCTCCCACGCGCTCGCGGCACACACCAAGCGGCCCGTGCTCATCGCCCCCCAGCACCCGTCGTAGCGCCAAGCTCGACGCTGTCCGCAGGCTCGAAGTGGTGGCAGAGGCCGATCGCGTTACGCGCGACCGCAGCCCTGACCGTCGGCGCGGGAGCGTCACACGCGGGCAAGATCACCATCGCCAGGATGAGGCCGAGGACGAA
>Ga0335078_10019527_pt1 | contig 10076 bp, 10 predicted proteins | sample Lox_Sample_32_FD_206711 | JGI IMG/M metagenome (GOLD analysis project Ga0335078, IMG submission 206711) | Soil microbial communities from Loxahatchee National Wildlife Refuge, Florida, United States - Lox_Sample_3.2 | ecosystem: Environmental > Terrestrial > Soil > Wetlands | place: USA...
AAGCCGCTTCTCCGGCTTCAAGCGCCGGAGCGACTCTTCCAGACCGCTCTTAGAACTCAAGATCCAGATCCGGACTCACAGTGCCACGGCGGGAGATCATGTACTCAGCAAAGTCGTCTGCAACAGCAATGTTGGCCAGCGCGGCCTCCAGCAGGCGAGAATCTGTCTTCGCGCCGGTCTTTCGCCTGGCTTCGCGCACCAGCGCTGCCGGCATGCGGCCGCGCAGGGTGACGGTGCGGCCGCCCTGCAGCAGCCCTTTGCTTTCGGCAATCGAGATTGCTTCCCGAAAGCGCTTGTTCATGGGGCTCGGTGCGGCACGTCGGCGCGACGCTGCTGTCGAGGCGGGCTTCTTTCCCGGGAACGTTGTTGGGCTGGCCATCTAATTCTCCAACCTGTAGCACAAAATCAAGGCGATTGTAGCACAAGCGGAAGACGAAGAACCCGGCGGTTGTGGATGGGTGCGGGCTTCAGCCCGTACGTTTGTATCTGGAAATGACCACCGCTTTGGCCCGCGGCGGAAACCGGCCTGCTGTCAGAGCAACCTCGACAAAATAGCCGAGTCGGCCGAGCTTCCACGTCTACAATCGATCCAGGCTTCCTCATGCCCACCAGAGTGAGACCCGAACAACTGCCCCGGAGGTTGAAGCGCATGAAATTGCGTGTAGCGCACCTTGCCGTCCTATCATCCGCGTTTCTCATCATTCCGGCAACTGCATCGGCCGCCCGCGCACAGGAGACCCGCCCGGCCGCGCCGCTAGTACCGGCGGCCGGCGCCGACCATAAAGAAGCGGAGAAGGAAGCGCCGATCCCTCCGGAGAAGACGATCGCCACGCATCACGACATGACGCTGAACGGCAAGCAGCTCAAATACACGGCGACCGCCGGCACGCTGCTGATTCGCGATGAAGACGACAAGCCCTATGGCAGCCTCTTCTACGTGGCCTACACGCTCGACGGCGCCGAGCCGCAGTCGCGGCCGGTGAGCTTTCTCTACAACGGCGGCCCGGGGTCGGCCTCGCTGTGGCTGCACATGGGATCGTTCTCGCCGGTGCGCATCACCACCGACAGCCCGAACCCGACGGCCGGTCCGCCGTTCAAGCTCGTGCCCAACCCATACTCGCTGCTGGACAAGACCGATCTCGTCTTCATCGACGCGCCACTCACCGGCTACTCGCGCGCCGTGGGCAAAGGCGCGGCGAAGGATTTCACCGGCGTCGACCCGGACCTGCGCGCCTTCGATCGCTTCATTGTCCGCTACGTCAGCGTGAACCAGCGCTGGAACTCGCCCAAGTTCCTCATCGGCGAATCCTACGGCACCACGCGCTCGGCGGCGCTGGCCGACATGCTGGGCAACGACGGGGTGCAGCTGAACGGCGTCGTGCTGATCTCGTCGATCCTCAACTACGGCATCCGCGACGGCGGTTATGACTCGATCTATGTCTTTAACCTGCCGAGTTATGCCGCGGCGGCATGGTACTTCAACAAGATTCCCGACAAGCCGGCCGACGTGGCCGGTTGGGTGCAGCAGGCGCGCGATTTCGCCTCGGGGCCTTATGCCGAGGCGCTTTTCGCCGGCGACAACCTGCCCGCGGCCCGGCTCGACGAAGTGGCCAAGCAGGTGAGCCACTTTACCGGACTCAGCGTGGACTACATCAAAGAAGCCAACCTGCGCATCTCGCCCACGCGCTTCCGCAAAGAGGTGATGCGCGACGACCGCCGCACCCTGGGCCGCTATGACATGCGCTTTGAAGGCGTGGACGTGGACGCCGCCGGCGAGTCGCCGAGCTACGACGCTTCCGACACCGGCATCAGCGGCGCGTTTGTAGCTGCGCTGCACGACTATCTCGAGCGCGAGCTCAAGTACGACTCGACCGACGAGTACCGGCCCAGCGCCGGCAACATCGGCCAGTGGGACTTCAAGCACCGGCCCACGAGCGGCGGTCCCGGCTTTGGGCCTGGACGCGAACAGTCGGAGCCCTACGTCGCCGCCGACCTGGCCAGCGCTATCCGTAAGAATCCGCACCTGCAGGTGTTTTCGGCCAACGGCTATTTCGACCTGGCCACGCCGTTCTTCGCTACCGAGTTCGACCTGTCGCACATGGAACTCGAGCCGCAGCTGCGCGGCAACGTGCATTTCGGCTATTACCCGTCGGGGCACATGATCTATCTGAATGTTGATGCGCTGCACAAGCTGCGCGACGACCTGGCGGAGTTTATCAGCAAGGCTACAAGTTAGCCGCAGTGCCTTTCGATCTTGCGATGCAGTTACACCTTCGCTTTTGTGATTGTGATTCCTAAGCGCGAATAAGCTCGCAGCGCGCCGGGTTTTGTGTTCGCCGCCACGATCATCCCAGTGACCTCTGACAGAGGGCAGATCGTGTAAGGAGAAACTGCGTTCAGCTTCTCCGGCGAGGCCAGGACAATCGTCTCCGCGGCGCTGGCGCTGAGCGCCTTCTTCACGTGCGCTTCCTCGAAGTCGCCTGTGGTCAGACCGATCCTGGGATGAATCCCCGTCACTCCCATGAAGTACGTGTCGGCGTGGATCTTCGCGATGGATTCGATCGCCGGCGCGCCCACCGAGACGATCGAATGCTTGAAGAGCCTGCCGCCGATCAGAATCACCTCGATGTTGCGGTGGCTCACCAGCTCGACCGCGATTGTGGGGCTGTGCGTTACGACTGTGGCCCGCAGATCAGGGGGGAAGTGCCGGGCGATCTGTACCGCCGTGGTTCCGCCGTCGAGGATCACGACCTGGCCTGCCTGGACCATGGCTGCAGCCGCTCGCCCGATCGCTCTCTTTTGGTCGCTCGCGACGTTGAGCCGGAACGCGAAATCATGCACTGCGGGCGATGAAGGCAGCGCACCGCCATGGACGCGCTGCAGCAGGCCTTCGGCCGCCAGCTCACGAAGGTCGCGCCGGATGGTGTCCTCCGACAGCCCCATTTCCCGGCTCAATTCCTTTGCAACCACCTGCCCTGTCTCTCTGAGGACATCCAGGATGTGTTGTTTTCTTTGACGGGTGAGCACGGCACTACTATCGCACGTTGAAGAATGACGTGTCACGAAACTGCATGAACTTGCATGAATCTGCACGAAACTGCTACCCTACCAGCGGAGGCTCTGAACTCAATGAAGCCCATGATTATCCTGGTTGCCGGCCCCTATCGGTCCGGCACAAACGACGACCCGGTGTTGATCGCAAGGAACCTGGATCGCCTCGAAGCCGCGGCGATGCCGGTTTACAAGGCCGGCCATATCCCCCTCATCGGGGAATGGGTCGCTCTTCCCCTCATGAAGCAGGCCGGCTCGACGGCGCTCGGCGACAAGGTCGCCGACGAGTATCTGTATCCCGTCGCCGGACGCCTGATCGAGCGATGCGACGCGGTGTATCGCATCGCAGGAGCGTCAAAAGGTGCCGATGAGGATGTGCGCCTGGCCCGGGAACGCGCCCTTCCGGTCTATTTCCGGGCAGAAGAGATTCCGATGCATCCGGCCGTGGCTGCGAAATCGGCATAGGCGAACCCGTCGCGAAGCACCACTTCGCCGGCTTCGAGGGGAATCGGCTCCGCGAACATCGGTCCGGCGTAGACGCAGGTGTGAAACTCGCCGCGCTCGCCGCAGGGATCGATACCGACAGGGAGATCGCGCAGGAGATCGAGATCGAATTCGCGTCCGGCGAAGGACGCGTCGAGCTGCTTCGTATCCACACAGGCGATTCTGGCGCGGAGGCCGGCGTCGATCATCTCGCGCGCCAGCGTGCCGGTCGGCAATTCCCAGAGCGGAAAGAGCGGCTCGAGCCCCGTACCTGTCAGTTGCTTCTCGCGATAGGCACGCACGTCGGCGAGAAACAGGTCGCCGAAGGCGACGGCGTCGACATGCTCCTCGATTGCGCGCTGGCACGCCTCGGTCATGCGCAGCTCGTAGATCTCATTGGAGCACGGCCAGGGCAAGGGAATGATCCACAGCGGCAGTTGCGCGGCGGCGGCCTGCGCTTCCAGCACCGAGCGGCGCGTGCCGTGCATGGCCACGCGATCGAATTCGCTGTTGAGCGTAGTGAGCAGGCCGACAATTTCGATGCCGGGCTCTTGGCGCAGCACATGCAGCGCCCAGGCGCTGTCTTTGCCGCTGCTCCAGGAGAGGAGGACACGAGTCATCGGCGGTCAACTGGCTCTGCGGCGGGGAAGCTGCGCTGACCGGTTGGCTTCCATCGCGTGGCGCAGGAGCAGGTTTGCCTTCGTCTGATAGCCTCGCCCGTAGCTCTTTAGCCAATCGATCACATCGGAATCCAGACGGATGGTGACCGGCCGCTTGGCGGGCCGATAGAACCGACCGATCTCCGCTCCCGACCAGTTGCGCACCTCGGGCATGTCGGAGAAGTCAATCGAGCCTTGGCGATTTTTCGCGTTTCTTTTCATTTTTGTGTCGCTATAGATCGCGCCCAGGAGATGTTCCCCGCGTATTGACCCTTGACGCTCACCAAATCCGAAGCGATCGGATCGTACCCCTTAGGAGGTGGCCCATAATCGTCACTGTTCGGTGTGACGAACACCGCTGCCTGGTCGAACCGCAGCGCTCGCAATTGAGCGACAAGGTCGAGAAACTCCTCGAATATCTCGCAGTCTTTGAACTGTTGCCTTGAATTACCCGAAGGCGCCCGTCTTTCCCAGACCCTGTTTCGCGCTCGCACCATGCAATCCGGACTTCCTCGGAAGACCGCTATTGATGCAGTCAGGCGTTCCAGTACTCCCAGGATTCGGTCTTTGAAATCGGCTTCCAGCCATTCAAAACTGGCTATTCTCCGATCCGGGAGGATTAGCCTCGCGATTTGAGCTGACTTAGAAAATGAATTCTGCAATTCCGCAATGTACTTTTGCAGTTCAAGTGCAATTGAATCGCGATTGGAAGCAAACTCGTGCATCACATTTGCGCTGCATGCGACCCAGACACGCTTCGGATGCGCAACGAGGTCCTCAACGAGGTCCATTGCCGACTCGAGCAGGTCGACCCGCAGCGCCTGACGATACGGCACTCTAGCAACATCGAAGATCGCTGCGGTGTCCAGAAAGAGAAGTGGCGCCGGCTGGGCTAGGATAGAGATCACGAGTTCGCCGACGGAAGAAGGAACAAGGTCTTCAGGCCGGGAGGGACTCATATGTTTCCAGGAGTGATCGTGCCCGTTCGTACTCATCCTCCAACCGGCGTGCCGCGTCCTCCGGCCAATGCTCTTCTTCAATGAGCCAGCGCCTGAGCATCGTGCCTTCTAGCTTCGCATTCTCGCGATAAGCAGAAACAAGGAACTCATTCCAGCGCTTGTCATCGAGAGGGTGCAGAAATGACCGGTTGGCGATTCCAGAAAAAGCGCGGAGAATTTTTGCAGTCCGCTCGGAAACGAAGTCTTCGAGTTGAGGATTAGGATCTGTGAGCTCGATTTCAACCCCAGCCCCGCGTGCGGCTGGTGCGGCACAATTCATTTGGAAGTCAGCAAGCACATCATTGTATTGGTCGAAAGAGAGGGGAGAAACATTCTCGGTAAGAATATTGCTCACGTACAAACTTCCGTCCTTGTCGGTCGAAACCCAAAGCTCAAATGCTGGCTGCTTTTCAGTGCCATCGCGAACAAAACAATACATCCTGCCTAGAGCCGCTTTGGAGACTCTTGCTTCACGGTCCAACTGACGCACCCAGCCTCCCGACGCGTGTTCCGTCACACTCGCAATGAAGGAGTCGAGCGCTTGTCGACTGCCCCGGATTATCAGGTCACGGTAGACCTTCATAATGAAGTGATTTTAGCGCAAATCCTTTCCTTCGCCACGCTGAATCTGTGTTCGAGTTTCAATTCAGCGTCACATCCGCTTGCAGCGGCGTGTTCTCGCTGGAGTCGCCGACGAAGATCGTGAACTTGCCGGGATCGATCTTCCAGTCATGCGCGCTCTCGTCCCAATAGCTGAAAGCGCGCGCGTCGAGCGAGAGCGTGACGTGTCTGGTCTCGCCGGGGCGGAGCCGGACTTTCTCGAATCCCTTCAATTCGCGCTCGGGCCGCGAGACTTTCGCCGACGGATCGGAGAGGTAGAGTTGCGCCACTTCGGCGCCTTCGACCTTGCCGGTGTTGGTCACGTCGAAGCCGACGTTCACCGTGGAGCCGGAGGCCGCGCTGGCCGGCACGCTGAGCTTTGAGAAACTGAAGGTCGTGTAACTCAGCCCGAAGCCAAACGGAAAGAGCGGGTGTTTGCCCGCGGTCGTCCAGTAGCGATAGCCGACCATGAGCTTGTCGCCGTAGTTCACGTGCGGAATGACGAAGTCGGCGCTGTGTCCGTCGGAATCGGCTGCGTGCAGCGACGTGTCCGCACCCTTGACCGGGTAATAGTACGCGTAGGAAGGATCGTTCTGCCAGGTGCGGTCAAAGCTCACCGGCAGCCTGCCTTCGGGATTGTGCTTGCCGAAGAGCACTTCGGCCACGGCCCGGCCGCCCTCCTGGCCCGGATAGTAGAGGTGAAGCAGCGCGGGAACTTTGTCGAGCCAGCGCGTCGTGTCCATGGCGCCGCCGCCGGTGAGCGTGACGATGGTGTGCGGGTTGGCTGCCGCTGCGGCTTCGATCAGTGCATCCTGCCCCCAGGGCAGCGTGAAGGTGCGGTCGGCTCCCTCGCCCTCGGTGGTTTTGTCAAAGCCCACGGCCACAACCACCGCGTCGGCGATCGAGGCATACTGCTTGACTTCCGGCGCGATCAGGTCGGCTTCGTTGGCGACGCCGAGCGAGAAGCGATTGCCGGAGAAAGCCGGCGAATAGTCCGCCACGACGCCGATCGTCTGACCCGCGGTGAGGTCCACCGTCGTATCTTCAGGCACCTGGCCTTCCACCTGCGTCTGCTCGATGACCTGCTTGCCATCGACGGAGACGGTGTAATGATCGCCGCCGGAAGCTGCGGCGAGGAGCAGGTACTTGCCGTCTTTCGGCGCCTTGAAGGATGCGGTGTGGCGAATGCTCCGCGGAGTCTTGTCCGGAGGTCCCCACCACTCCTGCTTGTAATTGGCGATCATCGGCTCGGTGGAAGTCTCCGCCGTACCGCTGAAGTCCTTGCTGGGGAAGGTTTCGACCTTCACGGCGCCGCTCCAGCGCGTCCGCCAGAAAACGTCGTTCATCTCCGGCAGCCCGCGCGTGTAGAGGACGCGCACGCTCGAGCCCAGAAGATTGGCGATTCCGGTGACGGTGCTGACCGGCTCGAACGCCGTGGCTTCCGACGAGCCTCCTCCGCCGGTGACCGCGGGCCATGCGTTGGGGCCGATGATCGCGATGGTCTTGATCCTGGCCGGATCGAGCGGCAGCAGATGGCCTTCGTTCTTGAGCAGCGTGATGCTCTCCAGGGCGCCTTCAAGAGCAGTGGGGCGATCGGCCATCGAGTAAGTCGAATCCGCGGGATCGAACTGCGGCCGATCGAGCCAGTGGTAGCGCAGCGCTACGCGCAGGATGCGCAACACCTTGTCGTCGATGGTTACTTCCTTCACCTGGCCGTTTTGTATGGCGGGCAGCAGGCTTTTCGCGTTCATGAGGCGCGGGCTGGGCATCTCGAGGTCGAGCCCGTTGTTGGCCGCGCCCACCGCATCGTAGGTCGAGTCCCAGTCGGACATCAGAATGCCCTGGAACTTCCATTCGCCCTTGAGCACCTTCAGGTTCAGGAATTCATTCTGCGTGGCGTGCACGCCGTTGATCAGGTTGTAAGAGTTCATGACCGCGTCGACGTGACCCCTGGTGACGGCCGCTTCGAATGCGGGAAAGTAGATTTCGCGCATGGTGCGCTCGTCGCAGTCGGCGCTCACGTTGTGGCGGTTGTACTCTTCACTGTTGAGCGCGTAGTGCTTCACCGTGGCGGAGACGCCTTCCGACTGGACGCCTTCGATATAGGGCACGACCATGACACTGTTCAGGAACGGGTCTTCGGAGAGGTATTCGAAGTTGCGCCCCGCCACCGGCGAGCGCGCAATGTTGACTCCCGGCCCGAGCAGGAAATTGACGCCGCGCGCGCGGGCATCCTTGCCCAGGCTCTCGCCGAGGCGCCGAGCAAAATCCGGATCCCAGGTGGCGGCCAGGGCGACGCCTCCGGCGTAGGCAGTGGTCGGACCAAAGGTACGCACGCCAACCGATGCATCCGACATCTTGAGCTGCGGCAAGCCGATCGAAGGCTCCGGATGGGTAAACATATCGTCGTGCCCGCCGATCAGCTCGATCTTCTGCTCGAGCGTCAGCTTCGAGAGCATGTCGTGGGCCTTGGCTTCAATGGCCGGCGAATCGGGCACCGGCGCCTGCGCGAGCGTGCGCGACGCAGCGCCGATCAAAAACGCGACCAGGCAAACCACACCGAGGCGCAAAAACGATTCAGTCACAGCTCTGCTTTGGTTTTTCATGACGGGAAAGGCTAACGCACCGGGCCTGCTCATGTACACCTCCGCACGCATTGAATCCGGCTTTCTGTTCACTGCCCGCACAGCGCCTGGGATCGATATTCAAGTTGGGAATGGCGCGCTCCTGTGACACGAATCACGTCGGCGAGTGCAAGGGGTCACTGCCGTGCGCTCCAACGCGGCGCAGACTCAGAACTCAATGGGCAAGAACCGCGAGCCGATTCGCGGGAAGCCGGAGGTTGCCAATGAGTTTCGCCGATGGATTGAAGGCCATCGTTGTGGCGACGGATCTTGAGGGACGGGCCGAGGCGGCTCTCGAATACGCGCGCAAGCTCGCCGGCGCCTACGGATCACGCATCGTGCTGGCGCACGGTCTCGATCCTGTCGACTACGCCGCCGTCGACGCCATTCCGGGACGGGTGCGGAAGGATCTCACCGAAGCGGCGCGCGCAGCCCTGGACGAGATGGCCGCCGCGCTGTTCGAAGACGGCATCCATACTCACTCCGAGATTCGCCAGGGAGTCGTGGCCCAGATGCTGATCGACGTCGCCAGGCAATACGAGGCCGGGTTGATCGTGATCGGCACCAAAGGACGCAAAGGCGCGGGCCCGCTCGTTGTTGGCGCCATTGCCGAGCAGGTGGTGCGCCAGGCGCCATGCGCTGTGCTGGCGGTGGCCGAAGACTGGAATGCCGGCGAGTTTCGCCCGCCGCCTGGCGGCCCGATCCTGCTGGCCGCGGAGGTGAACGATGCGGCGCCCGCCGCCGCTGCCACGGCCTGCTCCCTGGCCGAAGTGTTCCATCGCCCGCTGCTGGTGCTGCACGCGCGCCGGGCCGCCGAGGCGGCGGCATTTCTCAACCCCGGCGCCACCACCCTGCAGCAATTCGGGATCGATGCGCGCGAGCGTTTTCCGGTGCGCTGCATCGTGAAGGATGGCACCCCGGCGGATGTCATGGAAGAGGCCATCGAGCAATACCGTCCGAGTCTTCTGGTCACCGGCGTCAAGCGCTCCAGCGAATCGCGGGGGCCGCACGGAACGGCTTTTGCGCTGCTGGCGCGTTCCCGGGTGCCGGTGCTGTGCGTTCCGCCCGACGCGGCCAAGGCCGGCGCGGTCACAAAGGAAGCCTTGACGCCTGCCGCAGTATGAAAGGGGGCGCGGCGTCGATGCCGGCAGAGAGCGATAAGCCAAGGAATTCCTAACCGGGAAAGATCGGGGGAGAAGCAGGATGCAAACGGAGGCAAGATCGGAGCGGTCGGAGTCGGTCGATCCCCGTCCGCTTGCCGAGCTGCTGCAGTGTCCGCCATCGATCCGGACCGTGCTGAACCGTTCTTCGCAGTGCTTCAACTACGAGGCCGGGGACATCGTCTTTCGTCAATCGGACCCCTGTCAGGGGCTCTATCTCATCGTTTCAGGGCAGTTCCAGCGCCGCACCGACCGCCTGAAGGCGCACCTTGTGCTGGGGCAGGCTCGTTCCGGCGATCTGATCGAGTTGGCCGCCATTCTCGGTGACGAGCGGCACACCTATACACTGGGCGCGATCTCGGCCGGCTCGGTGTTGATGCTTCCCATCGATGCGCTGCATCGGGCTTTCGATGCCTACCCTCCGCTGCGCCGGCAGTTGCTCGAGGAGCTGGCAAGGGAAGTTTCGCGCGGCTACTCGGCGTGCTGGCACTTGCGCCTCTT
>Ga0335078_10019528_pt1 | contig 10076 bp, 8 predicted proteins | sample Lox_Sample_32_FD_206711 | JGI IMG/M metagenome (GOLD analysis project Ga0335078, IMG submission 206711) | Soil microbial communities from Loxahatchee National Wildlife Refuge, Florida, United States - Lox_Sample_3.2 | ecosystem: Environmental > Terrestrial > Soil > Wetlands | place: USA: Florida...
TGGCATCGCGCGGCCCGTGTGCTGCAAAGGCTGCGAGGCGGCCGCGACGCTGATCCTCGCCCAGGGTCTCGGCCGTTACTACGAGTTCCGCGAGCTCCCCGCGCTCAAGGCGAGCGGCGCGAGCCACGACTGGTCGGCGTTCGATCGCGAGGCGGCGCTGCGCCGCTATACCCACGCGCGCGTCGACGGCGCGCGCGAGGTGAGCCTGCAGCTCGAGGGGCTGCACTGCGCCGCCTGTGCCTGGCTGATCGAGAACAGTCTGGCACGCACGGCGGGCGTCACGCGCATCCACGTCAACGCCGGCACCGCGCGCGCCGAGCTGCGCTACGACCCGCGCCGCGTGGCGCTCAGTCAGCTGCTGTCGGCAATCCACGCGCTGGGATTCACCCCGCTGCCGCTGTCCTTCACGGGCGGCATCGCGGCGGGAACTGCGGAGCGCCGCGCGGCGCTCAAGCGCTTAGGGGTCGCCGGCCTCGGCATGATGCAGGTCACGACTTTCGCCGTGTCGCTCTACGCCGGCCTCATGCAGGGCATCCGGCCTGAGCTCGAGCAGTTCCTGCGCTTCGTGAGCCTGCTGGTGGCGACGCCGGTGGTGCTGTATGCCGCGCAGCCCTTCTTCATCGCCGCCTGGCAGAGTCTGCGGGTCCGCCGGCCCGGCATGGACGTGCCGGTGGCGCTGTCGATCGGGGCCGCGTACCTGTGGAGTGTCGTCTCGACCCTGCGCGGCCAGGGCGCGGTGTATTACGACTCGGTGGCGATGTTCACCTTCTTCCTGTTGCTCGGCCGCTATGTGGAGATGTCGCTCCGCCACCGCGCCGGGCTGCGGCACGATGCCCTGGCGCAGCTGCTGCCGGACAGTGCGCTGCGCGTCAGCGGCGAGCAGGTCGAGCGCGTCACCCCCGAGGAGCTCAGTGCCGGCGAGCGCGTGCGGGTGCTGCCCGGCGAGCGCGTCCCGGCGGACGGCCGCATCGACTCAGGCAGCACCGAGGTGGACGAGTCGCTGCTGAGCGGTGAGTCCGCCGCGCAAGCGCGCCGCTGCGGCGATGCGCTCATCGCCGGCACCCTGAACTTGAGCGGCGTCGTCGAGATGATCGTCACGCAGGTCGGCCAGGATTCGACGCTCGCGGCCGTCTCGCGCCTCCTCGAGCGCGCCCAGGCCTCGCGCCCACGCAGCGCAGACCTTGCCGACCGGGTCGCCGGCTGGTTCGTCACCGGCATGCTGCTGCTCGCCGCGGGCGTCGCGCTCTACTGGCTGCACGCCGATGCCAGCCGCGCGTTCCCCACCGTGCTCGCAGTGCTGGTCGTCACCTGTCCGTGCGCGTTGTCGCTCGCCACGCCGGCGGCGCTCGCCGCCGGCACGGCCCGGCTGGCGCGCGCGGGCGTGCTGGTGACGCGCGGCCGGGCGCTGGAGCGGCTCGCCGGCGCCGATCGCGTGCTCCTCGACAAGACCGGCACGCTCACCCGCGGTGAGCCGCGGCTCGAGTCCGTCGCGGTGCTCGATGCACGCTGGACCCAGGCTGACTGCCTGGCGGTGGCGGCGGCCCTCGAGCGCCACTCGGCGCACCCGCTGGCGCGCGCCTTCGCGCAGCAGCGCGCGGCGCCGGGGATGCGCGCCGTGCAGTCGGTTCCGGGCCAGGGTCTCGAGGGGCTGATCGGCGATGCGCGCTATCGGATCGGCCGCCTGGAGTACGTGCTCGAGGGCTGCACGGATACTCGCCGCCCGCCGCTCGACTCCGCGTACACCAGCGTCGCGCTCGGCGACACCACCGCACTGCTCGCCGTATTCCACGTCGCCGACGCTCTGAGGAGCGATGCGCGAGAGACGCTCGAGCGGCTCGCCTCGCTCCGTCTGCGGTCCGAGATCCTGAGCGGCGACCGGGCGGGCCCGGTCGCGGCGGCGGCACGGGCGCTCGGCAACATCGCCGCGCGCGCCGGCCTCAGCGCCGCAGAGAAGCTCGCGCGGGTCGAGCAGCTGCACGCTGAGCATCACCGCGTCGTAATGGTCGGCGATGGCGTCAACGACGCGCCGGTGCTCGCCGCGGCCGACGTGTCGGTGGCCATCGCCTCCGGCACCGATCTTGCCAAGGTGAGTGCCGATCTGGTGCTGCTCGGGGAGGGTCTGGGAGGGCTGGTCACCGCCGTCGAGACTTCGCGGCGTCTGTTGCGGGTCATCCGCCAGAATCTCATCTGGGCGGTGCTCTACAACCTGACCGCGGTGCCGCTCGCCGCCTGCGGTTGGGTGGCGCCGTGGATGGCGGTGCTCGGCATGTCGGGAAGCTCGCTCCTCGTGGTGCTGAACGCGGTGCGCCTGCGCGAGCGGCGCACGCCCTCGCCGGCCGTGCAGTCCCGAAGCTTGAGCGCGCCGATCACCGCATGAACGTCATCTACCTCCTCATCCCCTTAGGGGTCGCGCTGCTCGCGCTCTCGGTATGGGGCTTCTTCTGGGCGGTGCGCTCGGGTCAGTTCGACGACCTCGACTCGCCGGCCGTGCAGATCCTGCTGGACGACGATCGCGCCCCGCCGCCCGCACCGGACGCACGCGATGCCTGAGCTCACCCTCATCACTGCGTTCCTCGCCGGACTCATCGGCAGCACGCATTGCCTCGCCATGTGCGGCGGTATTGCCACGGCTCTGGGCGCCTCGCCCGCCGGCCGCGGATGGCGCATGCTCCTGCACCACCTCGGGCGCATCGCGAGCTATGCGGTCGCGGGAGGCGCAGCCGGCGCGCTCGGCGCCGCCGCCGGCTTCGCGTTCGCGGTATCGCGCTGGAGCGAGTTGCTGCGGCTCGCGACGGCGCTCGTCGTGGTGCTCATCGGGCTCGACATCGCCTTGAGCGGTGGCGGCCGCGCTCGCTGGCTGCGGGCACCGGAGCGCTGGGGCGCGCGCCTCTGGCAGCGCCTCACCCCGCTATCCAACACCGCGCGGTCGGCACCGCCGGCACTGCGCGCGCTGCTGCTCGGGCTCATCTGGGGCTGGCTGCCGTGCGGGCTCGTGTACTCGGTGCTGATCGCCGCCGCCGTCGCCGGCAGCGCGGTGAGCGGGGCGGCTACGATGGTCGCCTTCGGCCTCGGGACCGCTCCCGCGATGGCGGGCCTCGGCTTCATCGGCACGCGCTTGCCGCGGCCCGGTGGCACGCTCGCGCGAGTCCTCGGGGCGGCGCTCGTCGCCTGCGGTCTGTGGACCGCGATCGTGCCGCTCGCCGCACTGAGCGGCGGCTCGCCCCACGCGCAGCATCACCACATGGCGGTCGCTGCCCCATCGCCCTCAACCGGGCTGAGAACTGCTTATCGCATCCGCTGAGAAGCGCTTCACCGATTCGGGAGCTGCCTCCCGATAATGTCAAATTGCCCTTGGGCCCGGGAGTGGAATTAATAAGACTGGCCCGCATGTCGCACGCTCTGCCCATTGAGTTGCCGAGCACCCTGCTCGAGCGGCTGCGCTCGGAGGGTATCGAGACGCTCGAGGCCTGGGTCGCGCTCGGACGGCGCCGGTTCCAGATCTTCGGCGTCACGCGCGCCACCGTGACGCAGCTCGATCAGCTCGCCAAGGCCGCTCTCAAGCCCAAGCCCTGAGGCGCTGCGCGCCGGGACGGCTGGCGGGTCACGCGCCCGGCGCAGTGAGCCGCCGCGCCCCCCACGTGGTGCCAAAGAGCAGCACCGCCTGCACCGCGAACACGTAGAAGAACGGCGCCAGGCAGATCCCGCCGTAGATGCCCTCGATGAGGTAGAAGGCGCCGACGACCCAGGGCACGCCGGCGAGCCGCGTACCCCCCCGGCCGCCGCGCCACCAGTCGAGCAGCAGCAACACGCCGAACGCGAACATCGCACCGCTCACCCAGAACCACACCAGCGCGAGCACGCTCACCACATCCGGTGCGACCCCTTTCAGGGCGGGCAGTATGTGTCTCGACCACTGGCTCCCATGGCCGAACGCGCCGAGGCCCACGCTGATCGCCGTGAGCAGATAGATCCCCGAGAGGAATTTTCGTAACACGAGATCACTCCTTCGCAGGCTTGACACCTGAGCGGCCGGAGTCTACCGTAAGTATATACTTACCGACTACAACCACCGCGTATGAGGACGTGACCCATGGAACAGCGTGATTACCGCACGAGCATCAGCAGCCGGCTGCCGCCCGCCGAGGCGATCGAGAGAATTGCCCGGGTGTCGGACTGGTGGACCCGAGGCGTCACGGGCAGCGCGCGCGAGACCGGCGACAGCTTCCAGGTGCGCTGGGGCGAGACCTTCGTGAATTTTGCAGTGGCCGAGTCGGTCTCGAACGCCAGGCTCGTGTGGCAGGTGACGGACTGCAATCTCCCCTGGCTCAAGCACAACAAGAAAGAATGGAATGACACGCGGGTCGTCTGGGAAGTCGTCCCGCGAGCCGCCGGCAGCACGGTCACCCTGACACACAGCGGCCTCACGCCCGAGGCCGAGTGCTACGGCACCTGCGAGGCCGGCTGGAATTTCTACTTCGGTAAGAGCCTGCTCAAGCTGCTGGAGGAAAACCAGGGACTGCCGGACGGGAAGTAACGGCCGTCGCCCGGCGCGCACCGCGATGGTGCGGGGCTCGGGCGCCCTGCGTCGGGAACGCGCAGCTCCGGCACCGCGGGTCCGCCGCGGCTCGCGCTCGCATGGCATGGCGGTTGCACTGCCAGCGACATAATCATCCGTGACCTCGTGAAGGAGGATCTCACCGGAGTGCAGCGGATCTACGCGCACCATGTGCTGCGTGGGTCCGCGACTTTCGAGGAGGTGCCTCCCTCGATCGCCGAGCTGGCAGAGCGCCACGCGGCGATTCTCGACTGTGGCCTTCCCTTTCTGGCCGCCGAGCTGAGGGGCGAGCTCGTCGGCTATGCCTACGCATCGCCCTACCGGCCACGCTCGGCCTACCGCTGCACGATCGAGGACTCGATATATGTCGCCCATGCTCTGACCGGTCACGGGATCGGCGGCGCGCTGCTTCGCGTACTGATCGCGCGCTGTGAGTCCGGTCCCTGGCGGCAGATGCTCGCCGTGATCGGCGACAGCGACAACGCCGCCTCGGTGGCGCTGCACCGGCGATACGGATTCAGGACCGTGGGAACCTTCGCCGCCGTCGGCTTTAAACTCGGCCGCTGGATAGACACCGTGCTCATGCAGCGCCCGCTCGGCGCGGCTGACACCCGGCCCCCCGACTGAGCCGGCAGCCCCCCAGCCCCCCTCCAACGCCACCCGAGACCAACTCCGGTGGGCTCGTGCGCCCTGACCGGGAGCTGCACCGTGGCTGTTGCCAAAGCGATACATCCAATTAGGGAGGTTTAGGCGCCAACATTAAGAAAACAATGGAAAGTTACCCCCCCTCCGCGCCTAGAATATGAGCGTGAGTCAGCCTCGGCCGAATCTCTTCCTCATCGGCTCGATGAAGTCCGGGACGACCCACCTCAGCGAGCTTCTCGCCGATCACCCCGACATCTTCATGAGCTCCCCCAAGGAGCCGTGTCATTTCGTCGACGGCAAGGCCCTGAAGCGCGTGTGGTGGTACATGTGGCAGCTGGGGTACTGGCGGAGCGAGGAGCAGTACCTGCGACTCTTCGCCAATGCGGGCGCGGCGCGCGTGATCGCCGAGGCGAGCACGGTCTACACGCATGCGCCGATCTGCTCGGGAGTGCCGAGGAGAATCCTCGAGTTCAGCCCCGAGGCCCGCTTCATCTACGTCATCCGCGATCCCATCGAGCGCACCATCAGCCACTACTGGCACCGGGTACGCTGGTGGCGCGAGCGCCGGCCGCTGCTCGACGCGCTGCGCAAGGATCCGCAGTACACCGACGTCAGCCATTACGCGCGGCAACTCAAGGAGTATCTGCGCCATGTCGAGACCGGGCGCATCCACGTACTCACCTACGAGGCATTGCTGGCAGATCCGGCCCTCGAGCTGAGCCGCGTCTTCACGTGGCTCGGAGTCAACCCGTCGTTCCGCCCGCCGCGCATCGGCACGCCGGCGAACGAGCGACCGGAGGTCATCGAGCAGGTGCGCGGCCTCGGGCTGCTCGACCGGCTGCGGTACCACCCGACGTACGCGCGGGTCGCGCATTTTATTCCGCCCGCTGTCCGCAGACTCGGCAAGCAGCTCGCGGTGCGTCCGGTCCGGCCCGAGGATGTGCCGACGGCCGAGGCCGCAAGCTACCTGCGCTCGCGCCAGCAGCGCGAGACGCTCGAGCTGAGTGCACTGCTGCAGCGGGACTTTGCCGAGTGGACGACGCTCTATGCGGACTCGCCCCCCGCAGGGCGCGCGGTGCCGATGCAGCGCAGCCCCCCGCAGCCGCGAGCCGCACCGCCGGCTGAGGCGCGCGGCGCGTGCCGCGCTACGGTCCTGCGGCCGCCGGCCCCTCGCCCTTGAGGTATCTCCCGAGCCAGGCGTGCACCTCCTCGTAGAAGTGCCGGCTGTCCTCGGGCTTCAGGATCCAGTGCCACGCGTCCGGCCACACCAGCAGCCGGCTCGGCACCTGCATCCGCTGCAGCGCGCTCCACGCCTCCAGCGTGTTACCGATCGGCACGCGGTAATCGCGCTCGCCGATGCTGAGCAGGATCGGCGTCTTCCAGTGATCGGCATACGTGATGGCGCTCTGCTCGCGCCAGATGGGATTTCCCGCCCACGGCGGGCCGCCGTTGGCGAGCTCGCGCCCGTAGTTGAAGTCGCTCTCACCCCATTGCGTGGTGAGGTCGACTTCGCCCGCGTGGGCCACGATACAGCGGAAGCGGCTGGTGGTGGCCTCGAGCCAGTAGGCGAGATGCCCGCCGTAGCTGGCGCCGGCAGCGCACATGCGTGAGCCGTCGATGTAGGCGTAGCGCTTGAGCGCCTCGTCCACCGCCTGGTTGAGCTCCTCGCCCGGAGTCCTGAGCGGGTCGAGCCTGATCTGCTGGGCGAACTTCTCGCCAAAGCTCGTCGAGCCGGTGTAGTCGGTGGCGAGCACCACGTAGCCGGGCGCGGCCAGCAGGTGGTAGTTCCAGCGCAGGCCGATCTGGTCGGCGTTGAACGCGGCCGGGCCCCCATGGATGAGTACCAGCAGCGGATAGCGCTTCCCCGCATCGAAAGCCGGCGGCAGGAAGATCATGTTGTGGATGCTGCGGCCCCTGGTGCTGGTGAAGTAGAAATGCTCGGGCGGCCGCCAGTCGATGGCGCCAGCCGCGGCGGCATCGACCTGAGTGAGATTGCGGTGCCGGGCAGCGGCAGGATCTATCGACACCACCTCCTCGGGGTTGACCGAGCTGCCGTAGCCGGCAATCAGCACCGTATGCGGCGCCTTGCGGGCGATCGACAGCGTCGAGTAACCGCCGACCTCCGGCGCGATCACCCGCACCGGATCGCCTCCGGCCGCGGTCACGCGGTAGAGCCCCTGCCGGCCGGAGTCGGGCACGAGGAGAAAGACGCTGCGGCTGTCTGCGCTCACGGCGTAGCCCGAGACCTCACGGTCGAAGTTGCGCGTCACGAGACTCGGCTCACCCCCGGCCGGCCACGCCACGCGCATCAGACTCTCGAGGTGATAGATCTCGCCGTCCTGCGGCGCGTACTTGAAGAGCAAGGAGTGCCCATCGGGAGCGAACATCGCCTGTCCGTAGCTGCCGGAGGCGGGGCTCACGGGCCTGGGCTCGGCGCCCCCCTGCGCGGGAAGGCGGTACAGGTGATACCCCACGTGAGCGAATGCCGAGTTCCAGTGCTCGGTGGTCGCTGTGAAGATCACCTCTTTCCCGTCCGGGCTCCAATTGGGCGACAGCGAGATCGCCGTCTCGCCCGCCGGAGCTCCGGCGAAGCCCGGCGTCCGTGCAAACGCACTGGCGGACAGAATGTCCCTGGGCTGCGCACCCTCCTCCAGCGACTGCACCAGGATCGTCGGCTGCCGCTCGTCGAGCCACTGGTTCCAATAGCGCACCGGGAAGTGCTCGTAAGCGCGCACGTTGTACTTGCGCGCCTTGTGCTCGGCGGTGATCTTGCGGTTGGCCTCATCATCGAGAGCGCCCGGGTACACCGTCGACTCGAACAGCAGCGCCTTGCCGTCCGGGCGCCATTGGGGACTCGCGGCCCCGGTGGAGAGGCTGGTGAGGCGGCGTGCCTCGCCGCCCCCGGCGAGATCGAGGATGTAGATCTGCTCGGCCTCATCGCCCTCGCGCCGGGTCGAGAAGGCGATGGCGCGGCTGTCGGGTGACCAGACGACGCCCTTCTCGGGCGCGCGGGTGTGAGTGAGCTGTCGGGGCGGTGCGCTGCCGTCCGCCGGCGTCAGCCACAGATCGCTCGCCTCCTTCTCCGGGTCGTACGCCGGCTCGAGCACCGTATATACGACCCATTTACCGTCGGGACTCACGCTGGGCGCGCTCACGCGCTTCATCATCCACAGCTTCTCGTGAGTGATCGGCGTGCGTGCGGCCGGCGTATCGGCGAGTGCGCCGAGCGGCAGCAGGAGTGAGGCGAGCAGCGCGGCATGACGCGCAGGCGCAGCGTAGAGCGCAGGCATGGGATCCTCCCCGAGAGAAGCGGGAGTAGGATAGCAGCGATGTCCCGACCCTTGCCGCGCCGCAGCTTTCTGGCAATCTCCGCACTCGCCGCGGCCTCGCCCCTGCTGCCGCGCGCGCTGCGCGCCGCGCACAGCACGACGGCGGCGCCGCCCGATGCCCCGCTCCTCGCCGCCGAGCCCTTCGACCTCGGCGCCGTGCGCCTCACCGACGGACCGGTGCGCGATGCGCTGGAGGTCAATAGACGCTTTCTCCTGGCACTCGATCCCGAACGGCTGCTGCACATGTTCCGTGTCACGGCGGGCCTGCCGAGCACGGCGGAGCCGCTCGGAGGCTGGGAGGCGCCGGAGAACGAGCTGCGCGGACACTATACCGGCCACTATCTCTCAGCCTGCGCGCTGCTCGCGGCACAGACGGGCGATCCGCAGCTGCGTGCGCGCGGCGCGCTGCTCGCCGCCGAGCTCGGCAAATGCCAGGCCGCCAATGGCCGCGGCTACCTGAGCGCCTTCCCCGAGGAACTGTTCGATCGGCTGCGTGCCGGGCAACCGGCGTGGGCACCCTTCTATACGCTGCACAAGATCATGGCGGGGCTCCTCGACACGCACACATTGAGCGGTGATCCGGGGGCGCTCACGACACTCACCGGCATGGCCGGCTGGATCGAGCGTTGGGTCGAGCCGCTCGACGACGCCCGGATGGCACGTGTGATCGAGCGCGAATACGGCGGGATGAACGAGCTGCTCTACAACCTCGCCGCGCTCACCGGGGAGGCGCGCTGGCGCGCGCTGGCGCAGCGCTTCGACCGCGAGCGCATCTTTGCGCCGCTTGCCGCAGGACGCGACGAGCTGCAGGGCCTGCACGTCAACACCACCATCCCGCAGATCATCGGCGCCGCGCGCGGCTTCGAGGTCACGGGCGATCCGCGGCTGCGCGCGGTGGCCGAGACCTTCTGGCACACGGTGGCCGAGCGGCGCTGCTACTGCACCGGCGGCACGAGCAACGGCGAGTCCTGGAACACGCCTCCCGGGGTGCTCGCGCACGAGCTCTCTGGCTACACCGAGGAATCCTGCGTCACCTACAACATGCAGAAGCTGACGCGTCACCTGTTCTGCTGGACCGCGGATGCGCGCCTCGCCGACTACTACGAGCGCACCTTCTACAACGGCATCCTCGGCGTACAGCATCCCGCCGACGGCGACAAGCTCTACTACCTGCCCCTCGAAAGTGGCTATTGGAAGCTCTTCGGCACGCCGCTCAAGGACTTCTGGTGTTGCACCGGCAGCATGTCCGAGTCCTTTGCCAAGCTCGGCGACAGCATCTATTTCCACGACGCGGACGGCGTGTACGTGAACCTCTACGTGCCCTCCGAGCTCGACTGGGCGGGGCGCGGCGTGCGCTTCACCCAGGAGACGCGCTTTCCGGAGGAGGATACGCTGCGCATCACGGTGCATGCCGCGCGTCCGCAGCGCTTCGCGCTCAAGGTCCGCATACCGTACTGGACCCACGGCGCCTCTGCGACCGTGAACGGCAGGACACTCACCACCGCCCCGCGCGAGGGCTACCTGGCGCTCGAGCGGCGCTGGGCGGA
>Ga0335078_10019529_pt1 | contig 10076 bp, 10 predicted proteins | sample Lox_Sample_32_FD_206711 | JGI IMG/M metagenome (GOLD analysis project Ga0335078, IMG submission 206711) | Soil microbial communities from Loxahatchee National Wildlife Refuge, Florida, United States - Lox_Sample_3.2 | ecosystem: Environmental > Terrestrial > Soil > Wetlands | place: USA...
AATTTTTGGCTTGGGGACCGCGTAGTCGAGCAGCAAGGTTGCGTTCGCCAACTGAAAGATTTCCAGTTGCGTGCCGCCGGCGCCGCCGCCGAGCTTTCCGAGAGAAGCCAGTTCCAGCCCCATCTCCCGCGCCAGGGACAGACTGACCACCGTGCTGCCTGCGCCGGTGTCAATCAGCACCCGCACGGGCCGGCCCGCCAGCGTGCCGCCAGTTTCGAAGTGACCCACGCCATTACGGACAAGAGGGATCTGGCGATACCCGTCGGACTGCAGGAATGCCGGCAGGCTCACGATTCTGTCGCCTCCAGGTAAAACTAACGGGAGGCGGTCACCTCTTCCGCCTCCCAAAGCCTGTCGAGCTTCGCTCGACCGGACAGCCGAGGGCGGCTATCCCCACACAAGCGCTACCGGCGTTACGCGGCCTTGCCGGCGCCCTTGCCTTCGAGCGTCTTTTCGCTGCCCTGGGCAGAGCCAACGTTGACCTTGATCTGCTTGGGCTTGGCTTCGGCCTTCTTCGCCAGCTTGATCTTCAGCACGCCCTTCTCGTAGTTGGCCTGAACATTGTCATGGTCAACCGTGTTGGGCAGAGTGAAGCTGCGGGTAAAGCTGCCATACTGCCGCTCTACGCGGCGGAAGTTCTCTTCTTTCTCTTCCTTTTCGAACTTGCGCTCGCCGTGCACGGTCAGGGTGTTGTTCTCAATGCGGACATCAATGTCTTTCTCCTCAATGCCCGGCACTTCGATCTTCAGGGTTACGTTGTGCTCATCTTCGTAAACGTCCACCGCCGGCGCAAAGGTGCTGGTGGTCAGCGCCTCGTCGCGGCCATCGCCGTAGGACTGCTGAAACAGCCGGTTCATGCGGTCCTGCAGGGTGTTGAACTCACGGAAAGGGTCCCAACGGGTCAGTACGGTCATAACTCACATCCTCCTTCTGAAAATTGGGTTCGGGGTTTTTGGGGCTTCCTACACTACCTTCGATGCTATATAATTATATAAGAATCATAAAATCTTAGCGTATGATTGTCAAATGAATTACACATTTATAGTCAATGATCTAGGCAAGGCATTTACAGCGTCAGCCATAGTTGGTTCTCGCACGAAGCGACAAAGCCCGTGCAAAACGCCTTTGACTGAACGCCAAGTGCTGAGTGCTAAGTGCTTAGAATCAGGCACTTCAAGTACCCCGTCTCGGGCACTCCCAAGAGGATGGGATGGTCTTTCGCCTGGCCTCGGTTTTCGACCAGGCGAAGATTTCTGTGCGAATCGCGGGCAGACTCCGCCACCACTTCCAGGAACTCCCCCGCGCCCACGTGGTAGGAACACGAGCACGTCACCAGCACCCCGCCCGGCCGCAGCATCTTCAGCGCCCGCAGGTTCAGCTCCTTGTAGCCGCGCAGCGCCGTCTCCAGATTCTTCCTGCTCTTGGCGAAGGCCGGCGGGTCGAGCACGATCGTGTCGTACTGTCTGCCCGAGGCGGCATAGTCGCGCATCAGGTCGAAGGCATTGGCTTCAATCCATTCGATTTCGCGCCCATTCAGCGTAGCGTTTCTGTCGGCGACCTCGAGCGCCGGGCGCGAGCTGTCCACCCCGGTCACCCTCGGGCAGCGCCCGGCCAGGTGCAGCGCAAACCCGCCCTGGTAACAGAAGACATCCAGCGCCTCGCCGCGCGCATAGCGGGCTGCCGCTGCGTAGTTTTCTCTTTGATCCAGAAACGCGCCGGTTTTCTGCCCACCCTGCACGTCATAGTGGAAGCTCACGCCGTTCATAACGAAGATGGTCGAGTTCTTCTCGCCGTGCGCGAGGCCGGATTTCCGCGCCGACAACTGCTCCAACTCGCGCACTCGCGCATCCACCCGCTCGGCGACCGCCTCCGGCTTCAACTGCCCGGCTAACTCGGCAAGCACCGCGGCCCGCGCTGGCTCCGCATCCATCGCCTGGGTCAGCACCTGGAAGGTAACAATGTCGTTGTACCGGTCCACGATCAGCCCGGGCAGAAAATCGCCCTCGCTGAAAATTACCCGATAGGCATCACTGTTTTCGACCACGCGCTCGCGGTAAGCGATGGCGTGCGCCACACGCTCGCGCAGCAGGCCGGGCAGGTCGTCCACTGCCTGCGGCGAAATCATCCGGATGGCAATCTGCGAGGCGCTGCTGTAGAGCGCCGACCCCAGAAACTTGCCGCGCTCATCCTTCACCGCGACCAGAGCGCCGGGTTCCACCCCTTCGGCCGAAACCACATCCGACCGATACACCCAGACATGGCCCCCCCGCAGCCGCTCTACCCCTCGGCGTGAAATTTTGACTGTGGGAGTTGTAGGAGACAGCGGCTTGCCAGGCATGAAGAGATGGTAAACCCTGGCAAGTCTGGCCCGGGCTCCCCCCGCCCGCGAGCCTTCTTAACGGCGGGCGCGAGAGGTGCCCGTCCCGGCCAAGTTCAGTTCATCCCTCCATGGGCCAAGTGTAGGGGAGGATTCCGGGCACGCCTCACTTGGAATTCCTGAAGCGTCCGTGAAGACACGGCGGCATGGCAGGCGCCAACTTCCCAGCAAAGCAAAAGGTCTCGACACAAGACCTCCGTCAGCGCTTCTTCAGCACAAAGATCATATCTTTGGCGTCGTTATCCAGAGGCGCCTTCCCAAACGAGCCGTACTCTTCTACCACTTCCAGCTCCGCCAGTAGAAACAGTGCCCGCAGGTGCGGGTAGGTGTAATACGACATCTTCAGCGGCGCGGTCTCCTCCTTGACCAGAACACCGTGCTCATAAGTGCGGTAGATGAACGTGGCGGTAAAGCTCTGCCGCACTTTATCCACCGCCTCATTCCGCAGGTAGCGGCGCACCATGCGCCCTGGAAGCAGAGTGTCCTTCCATTCGATTTCCAGGCGCTCCTCGCCAATTCCCGCGCCCAGCATCTCGAACCTCGGAAAGAAAACGTCGAAGGCAAGAACTCCGCCTGCGCGCAGGTGAAAGGCGGCCGTCTCGAGCGCCTTCACCTGCTCGTCCACGGTGTACATGTGCTGCATGGGGCGGAAGGGAATGGTCACCAGCGCATACTTCTGCTGCCCGCGAAAGCTGCGCATGTCACCCCGGTGAATCTCCACTCGGCTTTGCACCTCGGCAGGTTCGCCGGCAACTCGGCTGCGCAAAACATCCAGCATAGCCTCCGAGAGGTCAAGGCCATGGATCTCGAGACCGGCGCGCGCGATGGGCAGAAGCACGCGGCCGGTTCCGCAGCCCAGCTCAAGCACTGGGCCGCCCGTTCTTTGCGCCAGTTCCAGATAAAAAGGCGCGTCAATCAGCGCCGGCTGTGTAGCGGCGTAGGCCTCATCGTAATATCTGGCGGAAACCATGTAGCGGTCAGAGTTCATGGAGAATGAGCTCATCATAACCAAAGCTCGCTGCGGCCTTGCTGCAGTTCCGCCGCCCCGCGATTCAAGGCAGGAATCGCCTTGAGGTCCTTCTCCGTTCTCATCGTAGGGCTTCAGCGCGAGGAATCTGCTTTTTTCAGCCGCTGGCCGGGGCCTTCTGAACGTGGCGTCAGAACCCCGCCGGGTTGTCCTGCTGGAATGCTTGTGCGAGACTGCCCAGAGCAGGAGGCACGGCCTCACGGGCCCTTAGCTCAGCGGTTAGAGCAGTGGACTCATAATCCATTGGTCCCAGGTTCAAATCCTGGAGGGCCCACCAACTTCCTTTGGTCCCATTTCGGGAAGGCGTTCGGGAAGGGCACGAGCTTACTCGCACCAGGGCAACGTCACATTCGCGCTGGAGCGCAACAAGGAAAGGGATTAGGCCGCCAGTTCCGTCCGCAGCAGCAGGTCGAGCATCCGCATGGCGCTCTCCACGCGCTCGCGTTCGTTGCGGCGATCTTCCTGGTAGCGCAACTCCTGCAGGCGCTGGCGCAGAACCTGTTGCGCCGAAGCCACGCGCCCGGGAATGGCGCGGCGATTGTGTTCCAAAATGGCGGCCGCGTACAGCTGCTTCCATTCGATTTGTGGCAAGTTCATCACAGAAGTCTCTAACTGGGGTTTCTCGTACTTAAAACCAATCTCCTGTGTGTCGCCATCGAGTCTTTGCTGTAGGGGACCCTCAAAAAATGGGTAGTGTTCCCCGTGCTTCTGCAAAACGCCGCCGTCAGAAGCCGGTTTTGGCCCACTTTTTCACAGGCTCTTCCCGCTGAGACCTTCCGCACGATCTCCTAGCCCGAGAGCCTTCCACCGAAGGCCCGCTACGGAAAGCCAGCCTCCAGATGGGAAGGCTCCACTCGGAAGCCTCCACGGATTGTCAGTCCGGGGGAGTTCAGTCCCAAGGAATCTGATTTTCGCCGCCCTAATAGCAGATTCCTCGCTTTGCCTTGTGAGATAATTTCTCTTCCGGTTGCGAGGAAAGTCATGCCCGAGCGCACTGTTTTCTGCGTAAAGCTGCAAAAGGAACTTCCCGGCCTCGACGAGCCCCCCTTCGATACCGAATTGGGAAAGCGGGTCTATGAAAACGTCTCCCGCCAGGCCTGGAACCTGTGGACCGAGCACTGCAAGATGCTGCTCAACGAATACCGCCTCAATCCCGCCCGCCGCGAGGACCAGGAAGTCATCGTGAAGCAACTGGAGCAATTTTTCTTCGGCGAGGGCTCGGCCCCGCCGAAAGAATACGTTCCGCCCACGGAGCAGCCCCACAAGTAAGCGCCCACGAGTCGCACGGGTTTCCGCGGATTCCATTGCAAAATCAGCCTTTCAGATCAGCGCGCACCCGTGGGAATACGCGGCGCTGTTCCGGGATTACTTCCGAGTAACTGCCCAGATATTTGTGCAAATTTTCATCTCCCCGTAACATTCTTCGCTAAAAATAAAGGGGATGAGTTCCGCCGTCTACGACACGCTGATCCTCTCGGACGTTCACCTCGGCTCCGAGCTGAGTCGCGCTGAAGATGCCACCCGCATGCTCAAGCAGAACCGCTTCCGGCGGCTCATCCTGCTCGGCGATATCTTCTCTGACCTCAACTTCCGCCGCCTCACCAAAGACCACTGGAAGTTTCTCAGCTATATCCGCAAACTCTCCAACCCCAAGCGCGGCGTCGAGGTGGTGTGGGTGGAAGGCAACCACGATCAGGGCTTGACCGAGGTCATGTCGCACCTGGTCGGGGTGAAGGTTTACCAGGAATACGCCTGGGAGTTTGATGGCCGCGGCCACCTGGCTATTCACGGCCACCAGTTCGACCGCTTTCTGGTCAACAACTGGCTGCTCAGCAGCGTGAACACCTTTATTCACTTGCAGATTCAGAAGCTGGATTTCAAAGGCAAGTGGTTCTCCCGCTTCGTGGACCGCATGGGCACCCACTGGCTGCGGCTGAGCGAGAAAGTCGCTTCTGGCGCCATCTTCCACGCCCGCCTGCGCCACGCCCAGCGCATCTTCTGCGGGCACACCCACGTCGCCATGCGGCGCGAACAGGAGAGCATTGAGTACTACAATTCCGGCAGCTGGACCGATTCTCAGCTCACCTATCTCACGGTGGATCAAGAAGGGGTGCGCATTCACGAATATCAGGCGCAGCCCGAACAGGCTTCTGCAGGCGAAGGGCAGAAGCCTATGTCAGGCCAGGCCGAACTCGCCGGAGAGTTTGATTTAGTGGAAGATACAGAGTACGAAAATATTGGCAGCTGATGCCGGTGTTGACCCCTTGCGCAATCTGACCATCATTTTTCACGATGCCGGCGGCGGCCACCGCGCCAGCGCCGAAGCGCTCAAGAGTACACTCACCACCCAGGCCGACCCCTGGGAAGTTGCTCCCCTAAACCTTCAGGAACTGCTTGATTCGATTGACGTCGTCCATAAACTCACCGGCCTGCGCATTCAGGATACTTACAACCTTATCCTCCGCCGGGGCTGGACTCGCACTTCTCCTCAACTGCTGCTGCTGCTTCGCCGCACCATACGCCTTTATCACCGTCGCATCGTTGAACTGCTGCGCGCTTACTGGCGGCAGCATCCCACGGGCTTGGTGCTTTCTGTCATCCCCCACTTCAACCGCGCCATCGCGGAAAGTTTCAATGAACTTGAGCCGCGCCCGCCCTTTGTCACGCTGTTGACCGACCTGGCGGATTACCCGCCGCACTTCTGGATCGAAAAAGAATCCGAATACCTGATAGTTGGAACCGAGCGAGCCCAGGAACAGGCCCTGGAGATGGGGCATCCTGCTGACCACGTCTTCCCCGTCTCCGGCATGGTGCTCAAACCGAAGTTTTACCGGCAGAATGCCCTTGATCGCACTTCTGAGCGCGAGCGGCTGGGGCTTGATCCCGCTTGCCCTACCGGCATCGTTCTTTTTGGCGGCCACGGCTCGAGCATCATGCTCGACATTGCCGAAAAGCTCAGCCAGAGCAGTGCCGGCGTGCAATTGATTCTGCTCTGCGGCCACAATCAGAAACTGGCGGCGGAGCTTCGCAGCCGGAAGACCCGGCGGCCCATTCACGTTGAAGGCTTCACCCAGAGCGTTGAGCAATACATGGCCCTGGCCGACTTCTTCATCGGCAAGCCCGGCCCCGGCTCGATCAGCGAGGCCTTGCAGTTTCATTTGCCGGTGATCGTCGAGTGCAACGCGAAGACTTTGCCGCAGGAGCGCTACAACGCGCAGTGGGTGGTGGAGCAGGGTTATGGCATCGCACTGACCAGCTTCCGCCAGATTGCCCCGGCGGTCGAGCGGCTGCTCGAGCCTTCCACCTTCGCCGAATTTCGCCGCCGGGCCGCAACCTATTCGAACCGGACCCTGATGGAAGTTCCGGTCATTTTGCAAAAGTGCTACCAACAAGGGCTTACGTCTCGACCCAAGCCGGTCCTTCCGCTCGCCGCCCCGGCGGCTGTGCCATCCTGAAGGCAGCGGCACGTCGTTTTCTTCTAGGTTCTTGCCTTCGTCCCTCTTGTCATTTCGAGCGCAGCGAGAAACCTGCTTCTCCGCGCTGGGCTAAGAAGTACCAAATTAAAGTCGGGCTAGGCAAAGCCCACCGTGCGTGATGCCCTTAGAAATGCACCGCCAGCCCGGTCGAGAACCGGAAATCGTTCTGCGAATGGCTGAAGAAGCGAGTATGCAGCAGGTCCATCTGCACCCGCCATCCGATCCCATGGATGAGTTGATAATCCGCCCCTCCGCCCAGCGCCGTCGCCAGGGAAGTATCTGAATCTGAAATCCCGGGCGCATCCGCGCTCACGTGGCCGGCCCCCACCAGAACATGAGCAAACGGAGTGATGCGGCTGATGGGAACCGAGACCTGGGGCCCGAAGAGGGCGTTGAACATGTGGGTCTTGGCGTGCACGTTGAGGCATACCGAGCCGGAGCAGCCCAGCGGCAGATCATCAGCCCCGTAATGGCCGCTGAGATCGGCCACCAGGCCGATGTAGGGCAGCACCTTTCCCGTCAGCGAGCCCTCCCACCCGTTCAGGTTGGTTGTATTGTTGGAATAAAGGTCCGCATGGGCGAAGGAATAGCCAATAAAGATGTTTCCGCTGGTGGGAAGTTGTGCCGATGCAATCGCGGTAAGCAAAAGAATCAACAGAGAGGTTCCCGCTGCCTTCCAATGCACAGTTTTCTCCTGTATCATGTAGGATATATAACGTGAAATCAATTAGATGCAGGCGGACAGCGGGAGTTGGCTGCGGGCTCTTGCCATCCACCATGTAAACAACTTTTTACGTATTTTTCATGGTTCGTGGACCACGCTACCCCGTCTAATCCTGTATGAACCTCATAACCGAAACTACTGCGGCTTGTGGCGAGTGGTCACCGGCCATGCTCTCATCAGTACCCAAGAAGGAGTCGAAGTTGAAGTTGACGATAAAAATCGCCGCCAACGAAAACGATGACGTCATTGTGGTTCATTGCCAGGGCCGCCTGGTCTATCGTGACGAGGCCGCCGCAGTGTGCGCGAAAGTGACCGGCCTTATGGCCTCTAACCGCTTACTGGTGCTCGACCTCAGCGAGGTCGAGGCCATTGACGGCTCGGGCGTTGGCCAGCTGGTGCGGCTGTGGGGCCGCGCCCAATCCAAGGGTGGCATGTTGAAACTGGTGGCCCCGAGTGCGCCGGTCCGCAAACTGCTCAAACTCACCAGGCTGGACTCGATCTTCGAGACCTACCCTAATCTGGAAGAGGCTACGCTCGCCTTTCGCGGGCAGCCTGCCTAAAATCTTCCCCCAACTATCTGTATGGTTGTCATTGTGAAGGTCGTGATGTCCTTCCGCTGGTGAAGGCCGGCGGAAGGGCGGCCTTCCATCGCAGAACTTCAACCCCTCATCCTCCCGCAATCGCTCCGATCACGATGAACGGTTCCTTTCCTGAAGCCACCGCGTCAGGCAGCGGCGCGTCGGGCGATTGGTGGGAGAGGTCTTCCTCGCAGGCAAAAAATCGCAGAAACAACCGCCGCTGCTTGGTCTCATGATCGCGGATGGTGCCGCACAGCATGGGATAGCGCGCTTCCAGCGCATCCAGCACCGAGCGCTGTGTGATGGGCGCTGCGACTTCCAGCATGACCTCAGGCTCGGCATGCGCCAGGCTTCGAAGATGAAAAGGAAGAATTACGCGAATCATATTCGCTGGTGTTCCTTATAGCTCAAGAGAGGCCGCGCCGGCCGGGCCCGTTGCAATTTCTTTTGACCGTCTTCCGCTGTCAACCCACACAGGGCCTAGTACCTCTGGTCAGTGCCTGGGGCGGCTCCTGGGGCGGGTTTTTGTCGCCGTGCGGCTACGAAGGTTTACAATACTGGCTGCACCCGGCGGTAAAGGTTCCGCATCATATCCGCTATGATTCTGGGGTCCAGAGAAGGTCTTTTTTCATGAAGAGTGCGTATCGTCTCCTCTTGCCGGCGCTGCTGGCAACCACACTGGCATTTGCTCAGGCTCCGGCCGCGACCGAGTCCAAACCTGCCGCCACGCCGCCTCCGCCCAAGGTGGACCGTGCCGCCGCCTACTATCACTACGCCATGGCGCATATGTACGAAGAGCAGGTCACGGTCTATGGCCGCAGTGACCTGGTCAACAAGGCCATTGACGAATACCGCCAGGCAATTGATGCCGACCCCACCTCCGCCTACCTGACCTCGGCCCTGGCCGAGCTCTACGCCAAGACCGGGCGCATTCGCGATGCCGTGCTCGAGGCCCAGGACATTCTGAAGCGCGACCCCAATAACCTGGAAGCCCACAAATTGCTGGGCCGCATTTACCTGCGCTCGCTGGGCGATGTGCAGTCGGGCAGCGGCTCAGAGAACATGCTCAAGCTGGCCATCGAGCAGTACCAGGAGGTCATTAAGCTGGAGCCGGACAATCCCGATGACCACCTTCTCCTCGGCCGGCTCTATCGCCTGGATAACGACCTGACCAAGGCGGAGACAGAGTTCAAAACCGCCATCAAGCTCGACCCTGATTCAGAAGAGGCCATCACCACCCTGGCCTACCTCTATAACGAAGAAGGTGATACCAAGCGGGCCGCCGAAGTGCTGAGCTCCATGCCCGAGAGCAGCCGCTCGGCCAAGCTGTACTCGGCCCTCGGCTACACCTACGAACAACAGAAGGAATACAAGAAAGCGATTGACGCTTACCGCCAGGCCATCCAGTTGGACCGCGACAATCTGGATGCCACCCGCGGCCTGGCCCAGAACCTGCTCAACGATGGCCAGCTCGAGGCCGCCCTCGAACAATACAAGATCATTGCTGATGCCAATCCGGAAGACGCGCAGGCTTACGTGCGCATGGCCGAGATCTACCGGCGCACTGGCAAATTCGACCTCGCGCTCGACAATCTGAAAAAAGCCGCTTCCATGGTGCAGGATTCAGTGGAAGTTTCCTACAACATGGCGGCCGTGTATCAGTCGCTGGGGCGGTATGACGACGCCATCCAGGTGCTGCAGACTCTGCTCAAGAACACCGAGAAAGCCGACGGCAGCTACAGCCAGGACGAAAAGAACAACCGCGCGGTCTTTCTGGAGCGCCTGGGAACCATTTACCGCGAAGATAACAACGACCAGCTGGCGCTCGAAACCTTCCGCAAGATGCTTACCCTGGGCGATGACAATGCCGAGCGCGGCTACCAGGAACTGATAG
>Ga0335078_10019530_pt1 | contig 10076 bp, 9 predicted proteins | sample Lox_Sample_32_FD_206711 | JGI IMG/M metagenome (GOLD analysis project Ga0335078, IMG submission 206711) | Soil microbial communities from Loxahatchee National Wildlife Refuge, Florida, United States - Lox_Sample_3.2 | ecosystem: Environmental > Terrestrial > Soil > Wetlands | place: USA: Florida...
CTTACACTCCGGTGATCAACTACACCTACGCGCGCACCCGCCCGATCGTCGAGCGCATGCTCAAGGCAGGCGAGATCGACAAGCGTCATGGCGCGCGGGTGCACTACGCCAACCCGGTCACTGGCGGCCCGGTGCTGCCGACCATGGGCGCGTGGCTCGCGATGTTCCCAAAAGGGTTTAAGGGCGAGCCGTACCGCGCTACCGACGGCACGATTTTCGTCTGTGTCGAGGGTCAGGGCTCGACCAATGTCGATGGCGAGGTTCTGGAGTGGGGCCCGAACGACGTGTTCGTCGTGCCGCCGTGGAAGCGCTATTCGCATAACGTCGGCAAAGAGACGGTGCTGTTCTCGATCTCCGATCGTCCGGCGCAGCAGGCGCTGGGGATCTGGCGCGAGGGGAAATAACCCGACGTAATCTCCGTCGTCGTCCCCGGGTTTGACCCTTGGGGTCATGCTGACTTTCCGAATGTGCGGCGTTGCCCCATGAATTGCCGCGTCGGGGTACTCCGCGACGCAAGCGTCGTGGGGACCCCATGCCCGGCAATGACGGAGGAAGGGAAGCAATGATTTCCTTCACCCACGATGCTTTGCCGCAACGCGTGGTGTTCGCCGTGGGCGCGCTCGCGCGAGTCGGTGAGGAGGCGGAAAGGCTCGGTTTGTCCCGGGCCCTGGTAGTGGCGACGCCGGGGAGTGGTGCGCGGCTCGGCCAGGAAGTCGTTAAGGCGCTCGGTGCACGTGCCGCCGGCCTACATGCCCAGGCTGTTATTCACGTGCCGAAAGCAGTCGCTGAGGCAGGTCTTGTCGCCGCGCGCGCAGTCGATGCCGATGGGCTCATTGCCGCGGGCGGCGGTTCGGCAATCGGGCTTGCCAAGGCGATCGCGCGTGAGACTGGTCTGCCGATTATCGCCATTCCGACCACCTATGCGGGCTCGGAGGCAACTTCGATCTTCGGCATCACCGATGGCGCGCGCAAAGTCACAGGTCGCGACGCCAAGGTGCTGCCGCGCTCGGTCATCTACGATCCCGACCTGACGCTCCGCCTGCCGGCGACGGTGAGCGCGGCGAGCGGGATGAACGCGATCGCCCATTGCGTGGAAAGTTTTTGGGCCGACGGCCGCACGCCGGTGACCCTGGCGCTGGCGAGTGAGGCGATGCGGCGGTTCGGCAAAAATCTGCCGGCGGTGGTGGTCAACGGCGCCGACCGCGAAGCGCGCGCCGAATGCCTCGTCGCCGCGTGGCTGTCCGGCATGGTGCTCAGTGTCAGCAACGGGCTGCAGCACAAGCTTGCGCATGTGCTCGGCGGACTTGGCCTGCCGCACGCCGAAGCGCATGCAATCATCCTGCCGCACGTCACGCGCTTTAATCTGACGGCCGCGCCGGAGGCGAAGGCGCGGCTTGTGCAAGCGCTCGGCGGTGGCGATCCGGCCGGGTGCGTTGCGGCTATGCTCGGACAATTTCCCATTCCGCAGCGGCTGCGTGAGATAGGGTTCGACGTCGGCAAAACGGATTTTGTCGCCGGCGAAATTGCCGCTCAGGCGATCAAATCACCGCGGCCGGTTTCGGCTGCCGAAGTCCACGAGCTTTTGCAAGCAGCGTATTGATTTCACAGCGGAAGGTGCACCGACGATGCCAGTTCCCGACAGCAAGGCTGGCGCTAAGAAGCCGCGTCATTCCCGTGACGCCTTCTTTCTGGCAACCATCGTTGTGGTCGGCGGCATCGTTGCCTGCCTGAGAATCTTGGTCTTTCAGCCGTTCAATATCCCGTCCGGCTCGATGGTGCCGACGCTGGTCCCCGGCGATTACGTTTTGGTTTCTAAGATCTCCTATGGATACGGCCCGTACTCGCTGCCCCTTGCGGTCGGCGGTCTGTCGCGCCGAATTCCGGGCGGGTGGCTGCCGCAGCGTGGCGACGTCGTGGTGTTCCAAGCGTCCGGCAAGACTCCGGTCGATTTCATCAAACGGGTCGTTGGGCTCCCCGGCGATCGAATCCAGCTGGCGAAGAACGTGCTCAGCATCAACGGTGTTGCGGTCCCGCGCCAGCGTATTGGTGACGAGGCAGTTGAGGGCAGCAGCCAGCGTGCGACGCGCTATCGCGAGACGCTCCCGAACGGGGTGAGCTATCGCACGCTGGTGCTGAACGATAATGGAGTTCTCGCCAACACACCCCAATACACTGTCCCGGCGGGCAAGTATTTCGTACTGGGCGATAACCGCGACAATTCCGTCGACAGCCGAATGCTCAACCAGGTCGGCTACGTCCCGGCTGAGAACCTGATCGGCCGCGCCGAATTCATCGTGTTTTCGAGCAATCACGGCGTGCGCTGGGATCGGCTTTTTCAGGTCGTTCGCTGATCGCGCTCTCAGCTCTCTCGGCGCTCAAAACCGCCCGCGATATTCCGCGGGCGTTGTGCCGACCTGCCGGGCAAAAGCGCGGCGCAACCGTTCTTCCTGGCCGAAGCCGCATTGCGCCGCGATCCGCTTGATCGGAATGTCGGTCTCCTCAAGGATGCGGCGGACCGCCTCGACGCGGATTTTTTCCACCATCCGCGCCGGCGTGATGCCCATGGTGCCGGCATAGACGCGCGCGAAGGTGCGCGGGCTCATGCCGGCCTGTTCGGCGAGGCGCTCGACGCGCAGATCGCCTGTCAGATGCCCGGCGATCCAGCCGTGCAGCGGCGCAAAATGATTGGGCGCGTTGCCATCGGCGGCGGCGGCCTGCGCTTCGAGTGGCGCAGAGAACTGCGACTGGCCGCCCGGCCGATTGAGGAAAACGACAAGCTGGCGAGCAACCCGCATCGCGATGCTGCGGCCGAGATCGGCTTCGACCAGCGCCAGGGCAAGATCGATGCCGGCAGTGACGCCAGCGGAAGTCCAAAGTTTTCCGTCAGTTACGTAGATCGGATCGTGCTCGACGTGAATTTTCGGATAGCGCTCCTGCAGCCGCCCGCACCATTTCCAGTGCGTGGTGGCGCGGCGGCCGTCCAGCAGGCCGGTTTCCGCCAACAGAAAGGCTCCGGTACAGACTGATGCGAGCCGGCGCGCATTTCCGGCTTGGCGCAAGATCCAGGCGACGGTGTGCTTGTCCTTGAGCGCCTCGTGTACGCCAGGACCGCCCGGAATGATGAGCGTATCGATCGGCGCGGTGCCGACGGCGCGGCCGACGGGCTGGGTTAGCAGCGGCAACCCCGACGACGTGCTGATCGGCCCGCCGCGGGGCGATACCACGGCGATGCGGTAAGGCGGCTCGCCGCCCGACTCGCTGACGATTTCATTGGCGCTGGCGAAGGTCTGCACCGGCCCGGACACGTCGAGAAGCTGGGCCCGCTCGAACGCCGGCACGATGATCAGTCGCGGCTTTGGCTTTGCGGTGCGCATTGCTCGGGCCTCCATCTTGGCAGAAAATAATAGGTATAATGACATTGCTGCCACAGGGCGTTCGGGGTGACAAGGGCCGCATTCCAACCGAACCCGCGTGCCGCAATGCCAATACCCAATCGGGATGTTCTCGTGCTGGCTGCCGGGCAGGCTTTGACCAGCACGGTAGTGTCGCTTCTCACTTCGGTATCGAGCCTGTCCGGTGCTTATCTCGCGCCGTCGCCGGCGCTCAGCACGGTGCCGGTGACCGCTTCGGTGCTTGGGACGCTCATTATGATCTATCCGGCGTCGGCGCTGATGGGACGGCTCGGCAGGCGTGGTGGCTTCATGTTCAAGGCCGGCATCGGCATACTTGGCGGCGTCGTTTGCGCGCTTGCGCTCGTTGCAGCGAGTTTTTTGCTCCTGATTGCAGGCACGTTCCTGCTCGGTCTGTTTAGCGCGTTCGGCCAGTATTACCGCTTCGCCGCGATCGATGCGGCGCGCAGTCCGGACGAGCGGACTTCCGCGGTCGCTATCGTGACCGGCGGTGGAGTGGTCGGCGGTGTGGCCGGACCGTTTCTGGGCGGCCATTTCGCTGGCGTTACTGCCGTACCCTATCTCGGCGCATTCGTGGCGCTCAGCCTCGTTTGCACTGCTCTCGCGGCATCGCAAGTCTTGCTCTCCGCCAGTCTCGGCCGCGATTCCGCTGGCGCGACCACGGGTGTCGTGTCGCCAGCCTTCACGCTCAACGGCGGCTTCCTGAAGGCCAGCGCCATCTGCGCCATCGGCTTCGCGGTAATGACGCTGACCATGAATGCCGCGCCGTTGTCGCTGCAAATGTGCGGCTACTCGCTGCCGGTTTCATCGACGGTGCTGCAGGTGCATTTTGCGCTCATGTATCTGCCGTCGCTGTTCAATCCGGCCCTGGTCGCCGCGATCGGGCTGCGCGGACTCGTGGTGCTCGGCGCGATAGCGAGCGGTCTTGGCTGTGTGCTGACGGTGCTGACCGAACAGACGTTGCCGCTCTATATCGTCGAACTGGGACTTTCGGGCATCGGCTGGAATTTTCTGTTCAATGGCGGCACCCTGCTGCTCGCCAGCACCTATCCGGCGGCACGCAAGACGAGGGCGCAAGGCTTGAACTCGTTGTTCGTATACAGCGCGAATCTATTGGCGTCGTTCTCGGCGGGTGCGCTGATGGCGTCGTTCGGCTGGCCGGTGGTCAACCTCGTCGGCCTGCCGCTCCTGGCCATTGCGATCCTGGCGCTCTGGTCCCGCCCGGCGCCGCGCCTGGCTCTGTCACCCGAAGCCGCGGAGAGGAGATAGCGATGCTCGAACTGCGCCCCAATTGCGAGTGCTGCGGGAAGGACCTGCCGCCGGCTGCGGCCGACGCCATGATATGCACATTCGAATGTACGTTCTGCCGCGATTGCGTCGAGACGAGGCTCAAGGGCGTGTGCCCGAACTGCGGTGGCAATTTCGCGCCGCGTCCGATCCGGCCGGCGGCAAAGCTTGCCGCCAATCCGCCGTCGACGCGGCGAATCTTCAATCCGGACGGGTGCGGCGGGCAATCCGGCGACATTACGCCAAGCTCGACTGCAGCCTAACCCTCCAGGTCATTCATCAATTGGCCGAGATCGCTCGGCGGCGCAAAGGGTTCGCCCAAGCGGTTCTTAAGCCGCTTGAGGCAACCCCAGAGCACGGCCTGATTGCTATTGACCACCGGCTTGCCGAGTTCGCGCTCGATCGCCTCCACCGCCTCGATCTGGGTGGTATTGGTGCAGCTCAAAAAGATGCCGTCGGCTTCCGGTGTGTCGTTCTCCCGGGCGAGTTCCAGCCAACGCTGCGGCGTGATCGCTTCGAAATCGGCTGCGGTCTCGCATTTGAGCGCGACGTCCTTGACCACTGTGAAGCCGGCAGCGCCCAGATAGGCGATAATATCCGCATTCGACTGATAGGGGCTGAGTACAACCAGCTTTTTGAGCCCGAGCGCGCGCAAAGCGTCGTTCACCAGGCTCGATGTCGACAGCGCCTCGATGCCCGTGGTCTTGCGAATGAGGCTGATGATGCGCGCCTCGCCGTCGGCGCCTTCCTTCATCGACGTGTGGGTGCAGTGAAACACGATGAGATCGGGATTGGCGTCGGCTAGCGTGCCGGCCGCATGTGTGATCTCGTCAGTCAATTCTGCAACCGTGCGGTTAGGTCCGCCGGCGACCCGGCCGCGTGCCACATGGATGCCGAGGCCCTCCGGCGCATAGTGATTGAACTGCGGCTCAGTCATGCGGTTGACCGAGGGAATGATGAGGCCGATGCGCGCCCGCGGTTCCGTCAGCGCCGCAGCCGTGTGGTCCTTCTCAGTGATCGCATCCATGGTGAAATCTCCCGGTCCGCTTCTCTCACTGCGCTCTCATGCCGACACGTTTGGCGAGCGCGCTCCAATGCGCCAGTTCATTGCCGACAAACGCGGTGGTGCCGGCAAGGTCCAGGTCCTCGGACAATAACGCATGTTGGGCAAAATAGGCCCGGGCTTTCGGCAGTTGCAAGCTGCGGCGGACGTCCCGGTTGAGCTGTTCAGCCACCGCGGGCGGCAAATTTTTTGGCGCCGTGAGCCAGAACCAGGTGGCGCCGGTGATTTCCGGAAAGCCCTGTTCGGTAAAGGTCGCGATATTGGGATAGGCCGGATTGCGCATGCGCGATGACATCGCGAGGCCTACGACCTTGCCGGCCTTGATTTGCTCGCCTGCGGTGAGCGGCACTGTGAGCGTCATATTGATGTGATTACCGAGCACCTCCATCAGACCGGAATCGGGAGCCGGGACGTGCGTAATGTCGATACCGGCTTTGCGCTTGAACTCCTCAAGCAGCATCTGGCCGAGCGACCCGGGCCCCGGCGACGAGGAGGTCAGCGGTGCGCTGCGTGCCTTGGCAAGCTTGATCAGCCCGGCGATGTCATGGACGCCAAGCGTTGGGTTGGCCGCGAGCACGTAACTGTCACCGGCAATCATCGCGACGTGGGTAAAGTCCTTCATCGGATCATAGCTGATATCCGGATGCAGCGTCGGAATGGTTATATGCGGACCGGAGCCGCCGATCATCAGGGTGTAGCCGTCCGGCGTAGCGCGTGCCGTGAAGCTGGCGGCGATGCTGCCGCTGTTGCCCTGGCGGTATTCGACGACAAATCTCTGTTTGAGGGATGCGGTCAGACCCTCGGCGACGAGGCGCGCGAGCTGATCGGCGCTACTGCCGGGCGCGAATCCGACGATGATTTTCACCGGATGGGACGGCCAGTCCTGTGCTGCCGCCGATGTAAGCGGGGCAGTGGCCAGAAGCGCGGCTCCGGCCACAACAGTCAAAAGGGCATCGCGTCGGTTCATTTTTTGTCCTCCCTTTTTCCGACGATAGCAGAGCAAACCGCAGCGCCGATGTTACCGGTTGGCGCGGCTGGCATGCGCATCTCCGGCTAGCGCCTGCATGAGTTGATCGCAGCGCGGCGCTGTGTCGAGAGTCATGACGGCGTCGATGATGCGATCGCGCCCGTTGGGCGTGAGCGCTTCCTCGGTCAGGCGTGTGAACTTTTCTTTAATCCCAGTGGCGTCGAGGCCGTCTGGCAACACGCCCGGCGGCCTTAAAATTTCGACCAGATAGGTTTCTCCGCCACGATCCGTCGCCTGCAGCGTGCATGGATAGAATTCACCGGCGCGGCGCGCCAATTCGGATTCGGTGGTCATGTCGAGGCGCTCCATCAGCGTGACTACTTGTGGATCAGTCCAGCGCTCGCCCTCAAACTGCTTGAGCCCTAAGGTGCCGTCGATCAGCGCAACCGCGATCAGATACTGGAGCGAATGGTCGGCGGCTTCGCGCGATTGCGGTTTGACACGCCCGGGATCGGACATTTGCCGGCGAACGATCGGAAGGTCGGCAAGCGTCACGCGGATTTTGCCGGTGAGGCGTCCGACATCGCCCCCGACCTGGCGGCGCAGCGCCAACGCGGCAGCGACAGCGCTCTGCGCTCCGGCAAAACACGGATACGCCTTGACTGCGACCTTGCTGATGAAGCCATCGGCGGGTAGCGGCGCGCCAAGGATGTCGGCCGCGGTGTCGGGTCGGTGCGCAAAGACTAATCGCAAGCCACGCTCGGCTTCGAACAGATCGAGCGGCCCGGTGACGCCCTGCGCGGCGAGCAGCGCCGCCTGCATGCCGTTCTGCGCGATAAGCGCGTTGGCGATCGACTTTGCGGCCGATATCGCGCCCTCGCGCACCCCAACCGGCGTCGGCGCGCGTGCGGCGCTGAGCGCGATCGCATGCGCGAGCTGTTCGCGAGGAAGCCGCAGCAGCCGGCCCGCCATCGCTGGCGCTGCCAGGCCCGAAATGCTGACGCCGTCCCAGGGCGAATGGGCGTCCATCAGCGCTTTGCCGCGGCCGTAGATTTCGTAGCCCAGCAAGATCGCGGCGAGGAGGTCGTGGCCGCCAGCACCGGACAGTTCGGCCGCGGCAAGCGCGACCGGAATATTGTCGCTCGGGTGACCGCCGCGCGCGCCGGTCACCGGGTCAGCGCCGATCACATAATCATTGAGATCGAGCACGCGAATGAGCGCGCCATTAGCGAGCACTGCGCTCGGCGCGCCCGCGCGCTGCGCGCGGCCAATCAGGGCACAGTGCGGCGCTTCACCGAGTGCCTGCACCATCGCAACGACCGCGTTGGCACACTCGTCATCGAGCGCCGCAAAGCCGCAGCCGAGCGTATCAAGCAGGATGAGCTTGGCCTGCTCGATGGATTTCTCCGAGAAATCTTCGAGGCGCACGGCAGCGGCGCGCTCGGCGAGCCGCGCAAAGGCGCCTTGTTCTGCGCTAGACAAGTTTGTTCTCGGGCCGCTGCGGTCTGAGTTCCTAATTCGCCGCGTGCGTGCCGTTCGGATGCAGGATCAGCTTCTGCACACGCCAATTGAGGATTTCGGCAACGTAGAGGGTGTCCTCGTTCGGGCAGGCGATGGCGTGCACCCAGCCGAATTCCTTAAGCTGCTTGCCGGAGCGGCCAAACATGCCGAGCACCTTGCCGTCGAGTGTGAGCTTATAGATGCGCCCCGGAAAGGCGTCCGAAACGTAAAGCACCTGGTGTGGCGGTGGGGTGATGCACAGGGCCCACGGTGCGCCGGGCGTCATGGTGCCGCCGGTTTGCAGATAATTGGTCAGATCGGGCTTGTTGCCAATGGCCGGCTGGGCATCCGCCGGCGGCGGAATGTCGATGCGGATCGTACGCAGATATTTGCCGTCACTGTCGAACACCTGGATGCGGCGGTTGTCGCGATCGGCCACATAGATCGCGCCGCTCGAGTCGGCGACGATATTATGCGGCGTACTGAACTGGCCTTCACCATTGCCTGGGTCACCCCATGATTTCAGCCAGTCGCCATCCTTGTTGAGTTTGGCGACGCGCGAATTGATGTAACCGTCGCTGATGAAGATATCGCCTGCCGGATCCCAGGTGACGTCGGTCGGCTGTCGGAAGCGGCCGGGCTCCGGCGACAAGGGCGGCTTGACGTGCGTCCAGGGTTTGGTTCCGGCGTCTGATGCTTCCTGCTTGCGCCCAATCACCATGGTCACCCGCCCTTGCGGATTGAACTTGATGATCATGTCCGAGCCCTTGTCGATGGCCCAGATATTGTCGTTCTTGTCGACGCGCACGGCATGGGCGAACGACCAAGCGTAAAGATTCTTACCGATTTCCCTGACGTATTTGCCGTCGGTGTCGAACTCCCACAATTGCGCGGCGGTATTGGCAAAGGCCGGCCCGTGGCTTGAGCCGCCGCGATGAAACACGAAGATGTGGCCCTTGGAATTGACAGCGACGCCCGCGGCTTCGCCCATATAAAGATCCGGCGGCAACTTGAGCGCGTCGGGGACGGAGTCGTAAGGAATTTCCGGCGCGGATTGCTGGGCGAATGCCGGTGCGCTCAACAGCACGAACGAGGCGACGAGAATTCGGAACATCGGTTCCTCCCATGATCCTGCCTGTCGGCTTTTTGCGTTGGTGCAGTTCAGCCGGAAAGGCGCTTAGTATCCGGCAGCACCGCCGGCGTGTGCAAGCGCCTGGGCGGTCATGTCGCTTTGTTGGACGGCAGCGAAGGAGTTAAATTGCAGGGGGGCGCAACGGATGGGGAGCACGATGCGTATGCGTTCAGTATTTGCGATGGCGGCGCTGGTCGCGGCGGCGGCGCTGGTCGGAGTTTCCGGCGCTTCCGCCAAGCACCGTTACACGAGACGTCCGGTAGATTCCTGCGTCCTTCATCACCGAGTTTTGCCGGCTGGCACGGTGTGCTCCAACAACTGTCCTTCCGGCACCGTTGGCTGCTCCCAGCAGATCTGCAGCGGCGGCCATTGGGTTGCGACGCTGCCCTGCGTCAAGCCGTTCTGCACGCCGCGCTGCGGCTAGCGCCGGCTGAAAATATCGCGACCTGCCCAGTGGCGTTCGGGGTTGCCCCAAGCACCCCGAGGGGCTAACTCGTGCCCCAACGCACGCGGCACGGAGCCATGGACGTACCGGCGAAAAAATCGAAGCTGATCAAGGGCGCGACCGGCGACTGGGAAGTGGTCATTGGCATGGAAGTCCATGCCCAGGTGACTGCGAAGGCCAAGCTGTTTTCCGGCGCTTCGACCGCATTCGGAGGCGGCCCGAATGAGCATGTCTCGCTGGTCGACGCCGCGATGCCCGGCATGCTGCCGGTG
>Ga0335078_10019531_pt1 | contig 10076 bp, 8 predicted proteins | sample Lox_Sample_32_FD_206711 | JGI IMG/M metagenome (GOLD analysis project Ga0335078, IMG submission 206711) | Soil microbial communities from Loxahatchee National Wildlife Refuge, Florida, United States - Lox_Sample_3.2 | ecosystem: Environmental > Terrestrial > Soil > Wetlands | place: USA: Florida...
TCGCGGTAGTACTGGTAGCGGACGGTCAGGGTGTTGTTCTTGGTAATCGCATAGTCGAGGCGGGGTCCGACGTTGGTGCGGTGGCGCGGGTTGGCCACGGCCTGCACGTAAGGCAGCATTGGATCGGCTGGATCCAGCGCATTTACGGCAGCGAAATCGTTGATGTTCCGGCGCTGCGCGTTGAAAAAGAAGGAAGCTTTTTTGCCCAGCGGTCCACCGACGCTCCCGTTATAAAGCACCGATTCGTATCCCGGAGCCGGGCCGAGAAACGGATTTGGCGTGTTGAAGCCGGAATCGTTGCCGTCCACAAGAACTTGTCCGTGGTATTTGTCGGTGCCGGGCTTGGTGAAGACCTCAATGCGGCCGTATCCCAGCTTGTCATATTCAGCGGAGAACGGATTTTGATTGATGCGAATCTCGCGGATGGAAGACTTGGGCGGAAGCTGGCCGGCCGTGAATCCGTCGATGTAGAGTTGACCGCCGTTCGGTCCGGCCGAGGGGCCGGCCAAAGCCTGCAAATCTGTCAGCAGTTCGTCGGGATCGTCCGGTAGAGCCTCGAGTTCCTTGCCGGAAATCACGATGGCTCCCGCGTTGCTCGAAGGGCTCACATCCAGGATCGGCGCAGTGCTGGAGACCACGACCTTCTGCTGTTCAACCAAAATCGTCATCGGGATGTTCAAGCGCAGAGCCTGGCCGGCCACCACCACGTTATCGTTTTCGTAGAGAGTGAATCCTTTGGCAACGACATTCAGGGTGTATTTCCCGGCCGCGACCCCCTTGAACTCGTAATAACCCTGGCCGTCGGTTTGTGTGGTCTGAGGTGACGAGGCAACAGCCGACGGAGTCAGCACCACGTTAGCATGAGCGATGGCCGCGCCCGATGGATCGGTCACCTGCCCGCGCAACGCGCCGGTGCTCTGCGCGAGCGCGGTAGTCGCAGCTAATGCTGCTGAGCAAAGGACGATTGACTTGACCAGATGTGACAGAAATCTCATTCCACCATCCCATTTTCCTCAAAAAATGTTTACTGGTTTAGCTGAGTTGTTCACGAAAGGAGCATCACTGCTCGCCGCCTTCGCCGGGAGCGCCCAGACTCCAGGGCGCAAGCATCATGACCTGGCCGGCGCTCGGCGCCGCCCGCAGAAGGGGCTCAACGCCGCTTACGAGCGTGACGACTGTTCCTTTGCTAGAGGTCGTGCCCGGAGTCGAGACAACCAGCACCGCATCTCCTTTGCGCAATTCTGCCAGCGTCAGCGCAGGCAGGCGATTCAGTAGCCTTTGGAAATCAGGCGCCCGGCCACCTCCCATGCGGTGCTCACCGGGCTCCACAGCACCGGAAGCGGCCCGCTGCTGGGCCTGGGTTTCTTCCGCCTTAGCGGTTTCTTCAGCAGAACCGCCGCCCAAGGCGGCCGCCGTGGCGCGTTTCATGCGCATCCCAATACGCTCGGCCATCTCCGGGGGCAACTGCCTGAGTTGAGAGTCCGGGCTGATATTGACAATTACCGTCTTCTTCGACAGCAGATCCTGGATGCTGACGCTGGACGTGTCCGGATCAACCGAACTTACCATGCCAGCAATGTTGCGAAATGTCCCGGAGACAATCTCCACCGCTGAGAAGTCTCCTCCATCGGCGCTGCGTTCGCCGCGGGCGCGCAGTTGATCGCCCACGCGAATCTCGGCCAACGTGCTGGGCTTGGCCTCATCGAACTTCACCGAATTGGTTGCGTAGCGGCGAATCACCGCGCCTTTCGTGGTGTGCACGGCAACGCTCTTGATTCCGCCAAAGCCGGCAACTGAAATCGTGACTGTGCCGGTCGCTGGATCCACTGCGGAGACAAGCCCGCCAATTCCGCGCTTTTGCCAGTCCCCACGCTCCTCTTCGTGCTGGGCTTCAAGGTCGGAATGCTTCATCACCAGGATGGTCAAGGCCGTCAAGGCGCCATTCGATACTGTGCCCGCCGCCAGGATGCGGTCGCCGACCTGCACCTCCTGGAGTTGAATCGGTGTGGCATTCTTCACATTCTCGGCACCGGGCGCCACACGAAGGATTCGCGTAGTGCTTTGCGCGGTAACGATGACGTCGTTGCCAGAATCGAGAGCGAGGGTAATGGATGTTCCCTTGATCGCTTTGATCGTACCGATGCGCCGCACAACCGTGCTCTGGGCGCTGGTCTCCTGGGCTTGCCCCCCGCTTCGCGCCGTCGCGTGGCACAGCGACGTTCCGCCCACGCTCAGTGCGATGGCGGCACAAACCGCGGCCAGAAAGAGCCTCGCCGATTTCATATTCCCTTATAGTTAATCTACATCGTTGCAATGCGCCCAGCCGCAGCTTTTACAAAGTTTTACCTCGGTACTGAGAAGAATAGGCGAGTAGGGGCGGGTAAAGAAAATGCGCAGGGGAAGAGCGTGGCAATGAGGGCTATTCGGCAATCAAAAGATTCTCTGCGAAGGGCCACTCCTCGTCGGTCCATTGCGACTCGCACCGGAAACCTGCCCGGCCTGCCATCTCAGAGACCTCGTCGAGGGAATACTTGTGACTGCTTTCGGTCCAGATGGTTTCCCCTTCGCCTAATTCGACCTGAAGCTCGGCCGCCGGAATCTTCACACTCTGTTTCTGTTTCGACCGCAGGTGCATTTCGACGCTGCGGTCCCCATGGTTGATTCGTGCAACATGTTCGAACTCCTGCAGGTCGAAGTCGGCTTCCAGTTCACGATTGATGCGGACCAGAAGATTCAGATTGAAGGCGGCCGTCACCCCCAAGTCGTCGTCGTAAGCGGCGAGCAGTTCGGCAGTGGATTTCTCCAGATCCGTTCCCAACAGCAGGGAATCACCGTGCTGGAGAATGCGACGCACGTCAGCCAGAAATTTCACCCCGGCGGGGCGATCGAAATTTCCAATCGTGCTTCCGAGAAACAACACGAGCAAATGCTGCCCGCGGCGCCGCTGCGCCGCCACTTCCAGCAGCCCGTCCAAATATTGGCGCTCGAACCCAAGAATGCTGATGGAGTCGATGTCGCGCAGCTCGCGTTCGCACATCGCCAGAGCCGAGGGTGAAATTTCGATGGGATAGTAGGAGGTTCGCTGGCGGCGGCAGAGAGCCTCGAGAATCCAACGCGTCTTCTTGCCGCTGCCGCTGCCCAATTCAGCTACCGCGACAGGAGCGGGCAGGCACTCGACGATATCGTGAGAATAACGGCGGAGCAGCCGCTCATCGGCGCGGGTGAGGCCATACTGGGGCAGAAAGCTGATTACCTCGAACAGCGCCGAGCCGATGTCGTCATAGAGATATCTCGAAGGGAGTTCTTTCTGGCCCGGCTTGCTCAGCCCGGCGCGTACGTCAGCGGCAAATTCGTACGTGGCATCAGCAGTAATGGCGTGGACAAGCATTGATAATGCCTCCCTGGTATTAGCTCAAAGCTTTAGCGGGTCACACAGCGAAACCCGGAATAAGCATACTGATAGTGTGCCTGAAACCAGTTGCGAAACGAGCGCCGAAGCATGCATGCAGAGGTTTGCCCCGAACCGCCCTTCATGACGAAATGTTTGCCGTCAAAGAAGTCGGCAGAGTATCCGGGGTAGAAAGGAAAGGCACGGAAGCCGGGATGCGGGGCGAAGGGCGTGGAGGTCCACTCCCAGCCATTGCCCAGCATGTCATGCACGCCGAACGGACTCTGGCCCTCCGGGAATGCATTCACCGGAGTGGGATTCCACCGAACAAAATCAAAGTTGCCGCGTTGCGAATTTGGATGGTCGTTGCCCCACGGATAAGCTGGCTCGTCCGCTCCCGTTCCGCAGGCGGCTCGCTGCCATTCGTTCTCGGATGGCAACGCTTTCCCCGTCCACCTCGCATAGGCGCTTGCCTCCGCGTGGCTTACGTAGACGGGCCAATCCAGCGGAAGGGGAATCTCCGAGAACATCGTGCGATAGAGCCATTGCTTTCCGTAGCGCTTCCAGAAGACTGGATGAGAAATGTCTTGCGCCGATTTCCATTTCCAGTCCTGTTCGCTCCAAAACGCGGGGGTTTCATAGCCGCCGGCCGAGATGAAGTCGAGGAATTGCCGGTTCGTTACTTTGAACTGATCTATGGCAAATGCAGGAACGGAAACCGAGTGTTCTTCGAATTCATTGTCCCAGCCGAAGATCCCGCTGCTGCGCGGAAGTCCTACCGTGGCTTCACCCGGCGGAATGTCGATCATGCGGTGGGCCACGGGGGCAGTTGCCATCTCCAGGGATTCTTTTTGTGCGATCTTCTGCTCCACCGGCAGCTGATGAAACATATAGGCGAGGGTTTCGACGTGCATGAGGCGATGCTCGATCGCAACGTTGAGCAGGGTATCCAGCGCAAAACCCTGGTAATCCTGAGATTCGTCGAGAGCCCCTTCCGCCAAATGTGTGTCCAGAGACTTGCGAATTTCACTTGCGTAGCCGCGGACTCGGTCGATAGCAGGCCAGTCGTGCGGCTGATCGCAGGGCAAACCGCCGCCGACAGGATCGATGCCGAACGCGAATAACCTGTCGAACTCCGGGTCGGAACTCTGTAGGCCCAGAACGCGCTCGTGCAACAGATTCCAGTCGAAGGCTTCAAGATGTCCGATATAAAAAACGATCCGGTGGCGCTCGGGAATGGGACGCTCATACAAAAAAGCGGGACGAACCACGGCGAAAAGCTCGTCGCTGCGGCGGCGGGCGGTCAATAAACGATCATGCAACCTGCGACGACCCACCGTGTTGCTTTGGGTAGCAAGCATCAGGTCTCCAAAACACCTTTACTTCGATGATCGGACGAAGGGTTGGTTACAGGTTTTTGCAGCTACAACAACAGCCTTGCGGAAGGTGTTTAGGTTATCATCGCGGCGCCGAACGCGGCAATGCCTGAACTGACGGGTAGTGGGCGGTTTTTCAAAACAGCCCACTACCAACTGACGTGCATAAGAACTTAAAGACCTCGTACTATTAAGATGTGGCAATACCTTTGTTCCACGTCGATGCATTTACATCCCAACCCTTCGCCGGCAATCCGGCGGCGGTTTGCCCGCTCGAAAGCTGGCTGGATGAAGCAACGCTGCGTGCGGTTGCGGCGGAAAACAATCTTTCCGAAACTGCCTATTTCGTTCCGTGCGGAGAGCATCACGAACTGCGCTGGTTCACCCCGCGGTGCGAGGTCAAACTTTGCGGTCACGCGACTCTCGCCTCCGCCTTCGTCTTGTTCAACATTCTTGAACCAGCGCGAGATACGGTTCAATTCAAAACTCGCCACAGCGGCATGCTGACTGTATGCCGCGATGGGAACCGGTTGGCGATGGATTTTCCTGCGCTTCCTCTGCACTCATGTTCGCATCCTCCCGCTGATCTGTTTGTCGGCCTGGGATCGCCGTCTTCCCGTCCGGTATTGCAACATCAAGACAAATATTTTGTCGTCTACGATTCAGAGGATGAAATCCGCGGGGTCGAGCCGGACTTCTCGCAGCTGGAAAAGCTGCATCCCGCAGCAGTGGCCATTACCGCGCCGGGCAGCGACGCCGATTTCGTTTCGCGCTACTTCGCTCCCAGCTATGGCGTCCCGGAGGATCCGGTCACCGGCTCAGCCCATTGTTCCCTTGCACCGTATTGGGGAGAACGGCTCGCCAAGAAACGTCTCCATGCCCGTCAGCTGTCATCGCGGGGAGGAGAGATCTGGTGCGAATGGGCCGGCGACCGCTTGATCATCACGGGCGATGCTGTGCTCACATTGCGAGGCTCGCTACTAATCTGAACGCGCACAACGCAGGTCAGTTTCCATCGATCGAGCCTTTGCTTCGCAGGAAGTCGTGGACAACCTGTTTCACGTCGCGGTGTTGGCCGTCGACGGCGTAGTTCAGCTGTTGCATCTCTTTGTCTGAAATCTTCCCCGCCAAAGCCGCCAGAGCCCGGCCGACCTCGGGATGCGATTGCAAAGTCTGCTCGCGCACCACCGGCACGGCTTCATAAGGCGGAAAATAGTGCCGGTCATCCTCCAGAACAAAAAGATCGAGAGCTGGAATCAGTCCATCGGTTGTATTACCAGCAGCTATATCGATCTGATGATCCCGGAGCGCGCGCGCCAGCAATCCAAGATCCATCACGCGCGGCGGCCCGGCGAAGCGCAGGCCGTAAGCCGCCGCCAAACCGCGGAATCCGTCAGGACGCTCCATGAACTCGTAGCCAAAGCCGGCCCGCCACTGAGGTGCATAAACGGCGGCCTGCGACAGGGTCTTGATATGCAGGCGTCGGGCATCCTCGCCGCGAATTTCCATGGCGAACGTATCGTTGAAACCAAAACCTGGACCAAGCGTAAGCTGCCAGCGCCGCTCGTACTCGCTCTTCACCTCCTGGTAGACCGCTGCTTCGCTGCCGACCGCTTTCTGCTTGAGAATTGCCGTTAAGGCAGTTCCGGTGTATTCGGGATAGATATCGATGCGGCCTGCGAGAATCGCCTGCTGACAGATGTAGGTCCCGGCCAGATAGAAACGCCGCTCTACCTCCAAGTGCGAGTGAGCCTCGATCTGCTGCGCCATGATCTCGGCCAAAATCAGCGATTCAGTGAAATTTTTTGACCCGATGACGATGCGATGGACGCGCGAAACAGAACACGAGGACAACAGCGCTAAAACGATGACAATCACCGCGAGAACAGCACGGAATCGGTGGTGCCGAAGAGTCCTCATTGCGGCCGCAAACGCCTTTCCACCCAGCCCAGGCCAAGATCGGCCAGCAACGCCAGCAACGCGGCCGGAATCGCGCCTGCCAGAATGAGCTGGTTGCTGACCATCGCCAATCCTCGAAAAATCAATTCTCCGAGTCCGCCGGCACCGATCGCGGCGGCAATGGTGGCGAGTCCAACCGAGATCACGACTGCAACCCGCACACCAGAGAGAATGACGCTCATGGCGAGCGGCATCTCAACCTGAAGCAGGAGCTGGCGGTCGCTGAGACCCATGCCGCGGCCCGCTTCCAGAACCGCGACATCTACTCCACGGATGCCGGTATAGGTGTTGCGGATCATGGGGAGCAGAGCGTAAAGCGTCAGGGCCAGAATCGCCAAGCGGTCTGCTCGATCGCCTAGCCAGGGAACGGGCAGAAGAAAACCAAAAAGAGCAAGGCTGGGAATGGTTTGAATGATGTTGGCCGCTGCCAGCACTGGCTTGTTGAAGCGAGGATGGTGCGCGATGGTGATGCCCAGGGGTATCCCGACCAGCGCGGCCAGCACGGTGGAAACACCCACCAACCAGAGGTGCTCCAAGGTAAGATCCAACACCTGGGCGCGGTTCTGCAAGATGAATTGAACAAAGTTCATAGGCCCTTTCAGTAAGCGGCTGAGTTTGGACCGTTTGCGAAAGCCCTGGCATATGCGGCGGCCAGAGGGTTCTGTGAGCGGAGAAATTCTGGCGGAGAGAGCACCGTAACCACACGTCCCGCTTCCAGCAAGGCGATGCGAGAGCCCAACCGCAAAGCTTCCCGCAGGTCGTGCGTCACAAAGACTACGGTCTTGCTCAACCTCCGCTGGAGGGCGAGAAATTCGCGCTGCAGTTCGTCGCGGGTCAGCGGGTCAAGCGCGCCAAAAGGTTCGTCCATCAAAAGAATCGCCGGGTCCGCGGCCAGAGCGCGCGCTACGCCGACACGCTGCCGCTGTCCGCCCGAGAGCTGATGCGGGTAGCGCGAGGCTATGTGCTCTTCCAGTCCGACGAGTTCGAGAAGTTCCCGTACTCGACCCTGCACACGCTCTTCCGGCCAACCCTCGAGGCGCGGGACGAGAGCGATGTTCCGCTCCACGTTGAAATGTGGAAACAGCCCTACGTCCTGAATCACGTAACCAAGGCCGCGCCGCAGACGAATAACGTCGCCGTTCTTGATTGAGAAGCCGTTCACGCAGACCTCGCCGCTACTCGGAGAGAGCAGACGGTTCACTAGTTTCAATGTCGTGGTTTTGCCGGAACCGCTGCGGCCTAGAAGAATCAGGGTTTCACCACGTAGAACCTGTAGGTTCAGATGGGAAAGTATCTGCTGGCCAGCCGGCAGAAGGTAGGAAACGTCCCGGAATTCGATGGCCGCTCCATCTGCGGTGTGCGGTTCCATACGCGCCAAGAATACCGGAGTTCCGCGCGTGGCAGGAGAATCTTCCTGACTTGATGCTGGGCGCGGGATGTTGCCCGGCATCCAGAGAGCCAATAGACGGTCCCATGAGGCCCATCTACGATCTCAAGTGAAATTCGTTGTGGAAATTCAGTCGGGTTATGAGTGTGTCTATTTTTCGCAACTTTATCTGTTGGGTTCTATTGATAACGTTTCCACTCTCGCTGTGGGCTGCAGATACGCGTCCCACTGCAATCCTCCACACCAAAGGCGGAGTGTGGGTCAACGGGAGCGGCGCGCCTGACTCTACTGCCATTTTTCCAGGAGATCTGCTGGAAACGAGGTCCGGATCAGTCGCCAACCTCGACTCGGAAGGCTCGTCAGCACTGATTCAAGCAGAATCGCTGGTGACCTACAACGGAGACTCTCTCACGCTTGAACACGGCAGCGTGACGGTAGCTACTTCGCGATCGATGAGCGTCCGCGTCAACTGCATCAGGATCGTTCCCGTCTCGACTGCCTGGACGCAGTACCAGGTCACAGATGTAAACGGAACGGTTCAAGTGTCGGCGGTGAAGAGCGATGTGAACATCAGCCAAAGCCTGCAGTCTCACAAACCCTCGGCCGAGAGCGCGTCCCAATCTGCCACGGTGCATGAAGGTGAGCAGGCCGAGCGCAACGAATCCGAAGCGTGCGGAATGGCGGAACAACCTAGGGCGCCGACCAGCGGATTGAACATGAAATGGGTAGAGATCGGTGGGGCAGCGGGTGGAGGGGCTATTATATTGTGTGTCTTGCTCTGCAAAGGATCGCCGCCGCCAAACGTAAGCCCCTGGCAGCCGTGAGATCGTCCCAGCTTCTAGAGGCGGGCATTGTCGCGGCATCTGGCTGGCCCTGCTCGAGGCCGTCCATCCTGAGTAGCCGCTGAAACCACTCCTCAGCCGTCATGCCAGGTTGACAAGGTCAATCGCGCCGTACTCATAATCAAAATGCTTCAGGCGCGATGGAGTCAAGGCGTTCCTTCCGGCACCGGCCTCTCCCTCTGACCAGGACAGGAGAGACCACCGCGCCAGGTGAAAAACGTAATTTACCGCATCCGCGCGGAATACGAGAGATGAACTACGACGCTCTGCTGGTGCTTTCTTTCGGAGGGCCGGAATCGAGAGAGGATGTAGTTCCCTTTCTCGAAAATGTGTTGCGCGGACGCAACGTGCCGCGCGAGCGCATGCTGGCCGTAGCCGAGCACTATTATCATTTCGAAGGCAAGAGCCCCATTAATCAACAGACCCGCGAACTCATCGCGGCGCTGGAAGTGGAACTGTCGCATCATAGTCCGAGGCTGCCGATATATTGGGGAAACCGGAACTGGCATCCCATGCTCGCGGATACCCTGCGGAAGATGAAGCAGGATGGCATCCGGCGCGCGCTGGCCTTTGTTACTTCGGCATTCAGCTCTTACTCAGGGTGCCGGCAATATCGCGAAGACATTGTTCGAGCTCAGAACGAGGTGGGTTCTGGCGCTCCTCAAATCGAGAAGCTGCGAGCGTTTTTCAACCATCCCGGATTCATCGAAGCCACAGTTGAGCGGGCGGGCGATGCATTGCGTGCGATTCCAGCCGAGGCACGGAACAACGTACAGATTGTGTACACCGCGCACAGCATTCCTCTTTCCATGGCAAACACGTGTGATTACGTGCGCCAGCTGGAAGAAGTGCGGCGGCTGGTTTCCGAAAGATTGCATTGCGCGAACGATGCCTTGGTATATCAGAGCCGCAGCGGCGCCCCCGGCCAGCCGTGGCTCGAGCCCGATGTGCTCGACTACTTGAGGGAATTGCGGACAAACGGCCAAGTGAGCGCGGTGGTGCTGGCGCCGATCAGCTTCATCTCCGATCACATGGAAGTACTCTATGACCTGGATGTGGAAGCCCGGCAACTGTGTGATCAACTGGGAATGACCATGACGCGGGCGAAAACGGTCGGCGTGCAT
>Ga0335078_10019532_pt1 | contig 10075 bp, 4 predicted proteins | sample Lox_Sample_32_FD_206711 | JGI IMG/M metagenome (GOLD analysis project Ga0335078, IMG submission 206711) | Soil microbial communities from Loxahatchee National Wildlife Refuge, Florida, United States - Lox_Sample_3.2 | ecosystem: Environmental > Terrestrial > Soil > Wetlands | place: USA: Florida...
CCGGGCTGGCGCGGGCCGGCCATGCCTGGTGGCTGTCTCTGCGCAGCGCGCGTGAATTCCGCCGCGGGGGCCGTCAGATTCAATTGCCTGGGGAGGCGATGCCGGTGACGGCGCTGGAATCCGACGCACCGCTGGTGGCCCTGACGGGTGTCTTGCGTTCCCGGGTGGTGGTTTCGCGCGGATTGCTGCGCGCGCTCTCCTCCGAACAACTGGAGGCCGCGCTGCGCCACGAGCAGGCACATCGCACTGCTGGCGACAATGGGAAGCGGCTGCTCTTCCTGCTGGCGCCGGATCCCTTCGGTCGGATGGGACGATTCGCCGCGCTGGAACGCTCCTGGGCGCGGCTGGCGGAGTGGGCCGCGGACGACCGAGCGGCCGCCGGGGATGCACGCCGCGCGCTGACGCTGGCCGAAACCCTGGTGCTCGTCGCGCGCCTGGGACGCCCGCCGGTCCATTGCGCGGTGGCGGCGCACCTGATCAGCGATCGCAGCGGTCTTCGCGAACGGGTCCAGCGCCTGGTGGAATTTGCGGGGCAGCCGGCAGAGCCAGCGCATCCTACGGGCAACCTGGGATTTTCCCTGGCGATTCTGGCCGGCGTACTGCTTGTGGCCGCGGCCTGGCAGTCTCCGGTTCTTTACTCCGCGCACCGGGTGCTGGAAGCCCTGCTGCGCTGAGCCTGTGGCGCTGTCCACCCTCACTCCCTCTCCGTCGTTCGAAAATCTCGACACGACCGCTGGTAGTACCTAACCGCACACCCTAGGCTAACTGGCTGTCTGCTGCGGGACGCACCCGGGGGGACTCCATCTCGATGGGGAGGAATCAGGCACCGATGCGCCGATTCATTGCACTACTGACTGCCATCTTGGGAGTTTGGATGGCGGCGTCCGCGCAAAACTTCCGCGGCAGCCTGGCCGGAGTCGTGCAGGATTCCAGCGGGAAGCGAGTACCTTCTGCCACGGTGGTGGTGCAGTCGGCCGGCGCCCAATCGATCCGTCGCGAGACGCGCAGCGACGGAAGCGGAGAGTTCCGCGTGGAGGAATTGCTGCCGGGAACCTACACGCTCACCGTTACCGCTCCCGGGTTCGCCGCCGCGAAGAGAGATGTGAGCATCGCCGTCACCACATCGTTGACCGCCACGGTCACGCTGAAGCCGGCGGGGCAGCTACAGACCGTCATCGTGCAGGGAGAAGCTTCCAGCATCGCCACGCGGCCGGTGGATCCGGCCAACACGGTGCAGGGGGGAGTAATCTCCGAGCAGGACTTGAAAATCCTGCCGCTGGCCAGCCGGAGCTTCGCCAACATCTCCTTTCTGGCGCCGGGCACGGAGCCGGTGGAGCCCTCCGATCCCACCAAGGCGCGAATCACCGCGGTGGCCGTGGGGGGGAGCTCCGGGCTGAATAACGTGCTGTCGGTGGACGGCGGGGATAACACCGACGACTACATCGGAGGGTTCCTGCAGAACATTTCGCCGGACGCGGTGCAGGAATTCGCGTTTCAGACGCTGCAGGAAAACGCGGACATCGGCCGGACGGTGGGCGGGGCGGTGCTGATCAGCACGCGGCGGGGCAGCAATGACTGGCATGGGACAGCCGCGGTGTATGTCCGCGCGGCGGATTTGAACGCGCGGTTTCCGATCGAGAACCCGGCGCCGCTTCCGAAGCAGCCATTCTCGAGGCAGAACTACATCGGGTCTTTGGGTGGGCCGATCGTGAAGGACAAATTGTGGTTTTTCGCCAACTATGAATTCGTGCGCGAAGACGCCAGCATCGCCTACAGCCCGGCCAGCCTGACACAATTCCAGGCGCTGGCATCTCTTGCGGCCATGGGGCTGATTCCGGGAACGCCGTCGATCGCCGTGCCCAACAATATCCCGGTGAACTTCCGGGACAATCTGGGCACGGGCCGGCTGGACTGGGCACAAACCTCGCGCTCGCAGTGGTTTCTGCGATTTTCCGCGGACAACTACACCACCACGAACAATCTGGTGCAGCAGGCCGCACTGCCTTCGACCGGGGCGGCTTCGTACTCGAATTACTGGAACACGGTCCTGGGGCAGCAATTTTCCTTCACGCCGGACTGGCTGGGATCCTTCACCTTTGACGCCAGCTACCTGCACCTGACGCAAACGCGGAATTCGCAACTGGGGTTCGCCCTGGCCTTCCCCTTCACCTCGACGTTTCAAACCATCACCGGCTTCGAGACGTACGGCGACAACCAGTTCGTCACGCCCATTACCGCGTTTCCCGTGCTGCGGAATCAGGAGAAATACCAGTTTCGCTATGACGTGAACCACAGCACGGCGCGCCACACCATCCGCTTCGGCGTGGACTTTATCCATGAGCCCGTGCTGAGCGGGGCGCTGCCGGGCACGGCGGAAAACCTGACCGAGTTCGCCATGGATCCCGCCGATTACCTGGCGAATCCGGCGCAATTCACCGTGGACCTGACCTGCACACCGAACGGCATGCTCACTCCGACGCCGGGCACCACCTGTACTTCGACCCCCGCCGGCAATGGCAGCTTTTCCCAGAACGTGCAGCGGCTGGGCGTCTATGCGATGGACACGTGGCGGCCGACGGCGCACCTGGTGTTGAACTACGGCCTGCGCTACGACACGACGTTCGGCCTGTTCGAGGCCTCCGGGCGCAGCCAGGCGGAAAATCCTGCCCTGCTCACCCTGCGGGCGCTGGGCATCAATCTGGTGAACGGCGTTCCCCACGATTACCGCGGCCAGGTAGGTCCGCGGCTGGGTCTGGCGTACTCCCCCGGCAATTCCTCGAACGTGGTGCTGCGCGCCGGATTTGGAATCTACTACAACGATCTTGCGCAGAACGGCTGGGTGACCGCATTCCAGGCCGTCAACCAGGCTCCCGGGGTGTGCGTGGTGCCCACGGACCCGGGCTGCATTCCGGCCGGAGAGCCCGCGGCAGTGATTGATCCGCATTACCACACGCCGTACGCCATTCACGCCAGCGCGGGCATTGCCTACACCTTTCACCGCAACTGGGTGCTCAGCGGCGACTACGCGCATGAAACCGGAATGCACGGCTACCGCCGCTACGACTACACTCCGGGAGTCAATCTGCCCGCGGACGCGCCGGCGCTCTCCGTTTTCCGCAGCGACAACCGTTCCGCGTATGACGCGCTGATGATTCACCTGCAGGGGAGCGTAGCCAAACGCCTGACGCTGATGGCGAATTACACGCTGTCGCGGGCGAACACCTGGGGCTGCCTGCTCGGGGAGCTTTTCGACTACGTGAACGGAGTCTGCGATCCGCTGAACCCGTTCGCTCGCGGGGATTACGGCCCCTCGGGAGAGGATGTCCGCAGCCGCGCGGTAGTCTCCGCGGTGTATCAGGCGCCCGGAGGATTCGAGCTGAGCCTCTTCTCGCAATTCGAATCGGCCCGGCCATTTACCCTGACCACGCCGGTGGGCACGCGGGCTGTGGTGAACGGGGTAGAGACCAGCATGGACCAGCTCCGCGGCACTCCGTTCGTGCAAGTGGATCTGCGTGTCTCCCGTCCCATCCACTTCGGGGAGCGATGGACGCTGATTCCGTTCATCGAGATGTTCAATCTGTTCAACCGCAACAATCCCGGGGCCAACTACGTAACGGATATCTCCGCGCTGCCGGTTCCGGTGAACGACCTGTCCAATGCCACGGCCTTTTGCCTGAATGCGGCCTGCACGCTGACCAAACCGATTACCAGCCTCAATCAGCTGCGCGTGCCGGCGGGAGCCCTGGGCGACTTTTTCGGGCCGGGGACAACGGTGGGGATTCCCTTCGCGGCACAATTGGGAGTGCGATTGAACTTCTAGCGTGTGGCGTGTGCGGCGGGGCTGATGCGCTCTGCCGGAAGCTGATACTCGGAGGCGGGCACAAATCAATCCGACGCGGCATCCTCCCCGGTAATGGCCCCGGAAGCTCGCAACATCTCGAGCGCCTCATGGCGCATGCCAGGCAGGCGGCGCGCGAACACGAACGCTCCCATCATGCAGGCGGCGCCGCCCAGCGCCACGGTGATCGGGGCGCCCAGGCGCGAGGCAGTGAACCCAGCGCCGAGCGAACCGAACGGCACCATGCCCATAAACATCATGGAATAGAGGGCCATCACGCGCCCGCGCAGGTGATCCGGGGCCATGGACTGAAGCAGCGTATTGGTGGCCGCAGACTGCAACATGATCGAATAGCCCACCGGCATCAGCAGGATCAGCGACAGCCAGAAGTTGCGCGAAAACGAGAACAGAATCAGGGCGGCGCCAAATCCCCCGGCAGAAACCGCCACGACGCGCCCCAGGCCGCGCACTCCGCGCCACATGGTGAGGGTGAGCGCGCCCAGAATGGCGCCGACGCCGGTGGCGCCCATGAGCAGCCCCAGGGCGCGGGCGCCGCCGTGGAGAATGCGGTCCGCAAAAATGGGCATGAGTACGCTGTAAGGAACGCCCACCACGCTGACCAGGGCGATCAGCAACAGCAGGGAGAGCACGGTGGGGGAACCCAGGGCATAACGGAAACCCTCGAGGGCGTCCTGCAGGGCGGCGCGGCCGGTGGTGGAGCCGGCGCGGTCATCCACGCGCATGGCCATCAGCGCCACGATCACGGCAATGAAGCTGACCCCGTTGAGGAGAAAACAGCGGCCTTCGCCGATGCGCGCCACCAGCAATCCGGCGATGGCCGGTCCAATCACGCGGGCACCGTTGAAGATGGTGGAGTTCAGCCCGATGGCGCTTTGCAGGTCTCCCTTGCCCACCATTTCCGCGAAAAATGACTGGCGGGCGGGGATATCAAACGCGCTGACCATGCCCAGCAGGGTGGCCAGGAGAATGATTTCCCAGACGCGGATGCGATTGGCCAGGGTGAGCCAGGCCAGCAGAAAGGCCAGGATCATGGAGCTGGATTGCGTGGCTACAACCACATAGCGCTTGGGAAAACGGTCGGCGACGATGCCGCCGATGGGGGCCAGCGGAAAGACGGGAATCTGAGAGGCGAATCCCACCAGGCCCAGCAACACCGCGGAATTGGTGAGGCGGTAGACCAGCCAGGCCTGCGCCACGTTCTGCATCCACGTGCCGATGAGGGAGATGAGCTGGCCGCCAAAGAACAGGCGGAAATTGCGGTGCCGCAGGGCGCGAAAGCCCGCGTACAAATCGCGCGGAGGCCCAGCGGAACGATCGGGACCCGCGGAGGGGCCGGGGGCAGGCGCGCTTTCGGAATCAGCCGGAGTCTCTTTCATCGTAGAGTGCAGCTTGCATTTTACCTGAGGCCGCGGAGCGCGGAGGTGGAAGCGTGGTCAGAAGGTAATTTTGTGCTCGCGCGAGGGGGTGGGCCAGCGCGAAGTGACCACCTTGGTTTCCGTGTAGAACTGCAGGGCGTCGCGGCCCAGGGCGTGCAGATCCCCATAGAAGGACCCTTTCCAGCCGGCGAAGGGGAAGAATGCGGAGGGCGCGGGCACGCCCACGTTGACGCCCACCATACCGGCCTGGGTGCGGGCGGCGAATTCCCTGCCCTCGGCGCCGGACGCGGTAAAAATTGAGGCGGCGTTGCCGAACTCGGAGCGGTTGACCACGCCGACGGCCTCCTCCAGATCCTTCGCGCGAATCACGCAGAGCACCGGACCGAAAATTTCTTCGCGAGCGATGCGCATCTCCGGGCGCACGTGGTCGAAGATGGTGGGGCCGACGTAAAAGCCCTGGGTGCCGTCGTGGGCCTGCGCGTTCCGCCCGTCGGCCACCAGCCGCGCGCCTTCCTGCTCGCCCTGCTGGATGTAACGCTCGATGCGTTGTTTGGCGGCAGCATTCACCACCGGCCCCATGGCGGTTTTCGGGCTGTCGCCGGAGCCCACGGGGATCTGCCCGGCGGCGCGCTTCAATTCTTCAATCAGGGGATCGGCGGCTTCGCCGACGGCAACGACCACGCTGGTGGCCAGGCAGCGCTGGCCGGAGCAGCCGTACGCGGCTCCCAGCACCGCTTTCACGGCCGCGCCCAGGTCGCAGCCGGGCATGATCACCAGATGATTTTTGGCGCCGCCCATGGCCTGCACGCGCTTTCCGCGTTTGCCGGCGGTCTCGTAGATGGAGCGGGCCACCGGGCTGGAGCCCACGAAGGACACGGCCTTCACCCGCGGGTCTTCGAGCAGGGCGTCCACGACGTCTTTCGCGCCGTGCACCACGTTGCAGACGCCGCGCGGGAGTCCGGCCTCGTAGAGCAATTCGATCAGACGGACCACCGTGCGCGGGACGCGCTCGGAGGGCTTCATCACAAAGGTGTTGCCGCAGGCGATGGCCAGCGGGTACATCCACATGGGCACCATGGCGGGAAAATTGAAGGGCGGAATGCCAATACAAACGCCGATGGGCTGACGAAGGGTGACGGTATCCACACCGCGGGAGATGTCGCCGAGGGTGTCGCCCATCAACAGGGAGGGCACGCTGGTGGCAAATTCCACGGCTTCGATGCCGCGCCCCAGGGAGGCGCGCGATTCCTCCAGCGTCTTGCCGTGCTCCAGGGTGGTGATGCGGGCGATATCTTCCGCGTGCTGGATGAGCAATTCGCGGTAGCGGAAAAACAGGTGGGCGCGCTCCACCACGGGCACCTGCCTCCAGCCATCGAAGGCGGCCTGGGCCGCGTCCACCGCGGCGCGCACCTCTTCCGCCGTGCAATACGGCACGGTGGTGATGGGCTGGGCGGTGGCGGGATTCAGCAGAGTTTCGCGGCGCCCGGCCGATGGCCGCCATTCCCCGCCGATGCAGATCGGGCAATCGTAGACGTTGCTTCCGGCCGCGGAATCCTTTGCGCTCGCTGTGGTGGTGGCCATAGTTCCCTCGCTTGAATTTCCAGTGTACACCCGCAGGCGGAGGGGCGGATGGGAGCGACCATCTGCGAACAGCCATTCGTTGACTGGACGATGCCGCGCCCGTAGGATGAAGCGGCCATGGGGTCCGTCGCCACCCGATGATCGGCCAATCCATCTCGCACTTTGGCGCCACCGAGAAGCCCGGTGGGGGTGGCATGCGCGAGGTGTCCGGTGTGACGCGGTGTTTGCCGGCAAAGCGACTTCGCAGGTCCACGGGCAAAGGTGACCGGCCCCGGAAACCGTGCCATTCGAACTTCACGTTGTTTGATTTCGTTTTGTAACAGGGAGCGACCGTCATGCCACAGCCGATTCGTACGCTGCAAGTTGCGAGTGCTTCCGCACTGGGTTCGGCGCAGGGTCCTGCTGAGCCGTGCGTGCTGGTGATTTTCGGCGCCTCCGGCGACCTGACGAAGCGCTTGCTGGTCCCGGCATTCTACAACCTGGCCTGTGATCGCCTGCTGCCGGAGGAATTCGTCATCGTGGGAATCGCGATGGACGACTTCACCACCGAATCGTTTCGCGAAAAGATGTCCAACGACATCAAGCAATTTTCCACGCGGAAGGAATTCGACACGAAGACATGGGAGTGGCTGTGCTCGCGGCTCCAGTATATGCAGGGCAAATTCGACGACGATGGCGCCTATACCCGCCTGGCGGAACTGGTGTCCAAACTGGACAAACAGTATCAGGCGCGAGGCAACGTGCTGTTTTACATGGCGACGCCGCCCTCGGTGTTCGGACTCATTTCGGATCACCTGGAGAAGGCGGGCTTCAAGACCTCTTCCGCCGGCTGGAAGCGAATCATCGTGGAAAAGCCGTTCGGCACGGATTTGCCGTCGGCGATCGCGCTGAACCGGGAAATCCTGAAGTACTGGACGGAGAGTCAGATTTACCGCATCGATCATTATCTGGGCAAAGAAACGGTGCAGAACATTATCGCCTTCCGGTTCTCAAACGGCATGTTTGAACCGCTCTGGAACCGGAACTTCATCGATCACATTCAGTTCAGCGTGGCGGAGTCCGTGGGCGTGGAAGGGCGTGGCGGATACTACGATCGCTCGGGCGTGCTGCGGGACATGATGCAGAATCACATGTTCCAAATGCTCGCGTATCTTTGCATGGAGCCACCCAGCTCCTTCGCCCCGGAGGCGGTGCGCAACGAGAAGTCCAAGCTGCTGGAGGCGGTGCGGATCATGGATGCGGACGGGGTGCGCGCAAATACGGTTCGAGGGCAGTACGGCCCGGGCCGAGGCGCGGACGGAAAGGCGGTGCCCGGCTACCGCGAGGAACCCAGTGTCCCCCCGCAATCCACCACGGAGACGTTTGCGGCGGTGCGGCTGTTCATCGACAACTGGCGCTGGCTTGGCGTGCCCATCTACCTGCGCTCGGGCAAGAGGCTGTGGAAGCGCGGGACGGAGATCGTGGTGCAGTTGAAGAACCCGCCGGATGTCGTGTTTCGCGGGACCGCGGTGGATCTGCTCCAGCCAAACCGGCTGATCTTTCACATCCAGCCGGACCAGGGCATCGAGCTGCGATTTCAAGCCAAGACGCCCGGACCGGAGATGAGCCTTCAAAATGTAAACATGCGTTTCGATTACAGCCAGGCGTTTACCTCGTCGCGGGCGATCGGCTACGAGGTGCTGATCTACAGTTGCATGAACGGGGACGCGACCTTGTTCTCGCGGACCGACCTAGTGGAGACCGCCTGGCGAATTGCCCAACCCATGCTGGATGTGTGGAAAAACGAACCGGCAGATTTCCCAAACTACGCAGCGGGCAGTTGGGGCCCAAAGTCCGCTTTCGAGCTGATCGAGGGAGACGGGCGGAAATGGGTAGAGATTCTCAATCGCGAAACGCTGGAAACCGTCCCGCTGTTCAAGGGGGCGGACACCGTGTTGCTTTCTTCGCTGATCATGGCGCTGAAGCCGGTGGTGTTTCAGACCGGCGATTTGGTAATCCGCAAAGGCGAGATCAACCGGCAACTCTATCTAGTCTCACGCGGCGAAGTGGAGGTGCTGGACGGCTCCGGGCAGGTGGTGGCCTCACTGGGGGAAGGAAGCTTCTTTGGGGAAATCAGCCTGCTCACCGCCGCGCCGGCCAACGCGACGGTCCGCGCCAAATGCTATTGCGACTTTTTTGCGCTGGACCAAGCCGAATTCACGCGCGTGCTGCGGGATCGCCCACAGTTTCTTCAATCGATCATGGATATCGCGCAGGCGCGCTACAAAATCTCAGCGGGCGAGATGCTGACGAAGGCCGATTAGAGGTTATTTGGCTCGGGTGGCTTCCTCCGGACACGAGGGACGGAAAGGAAACAGCAGGTCCCTCACCCCGCGAAAACCGCGGGGATTCGGGATGACAGGTGGGGGCAGGGGGGCAAATGAACGGGATGTCGCCGGAGCCAGATTAGGGTATAGATCCTTTTGCGCCGCTGGATGATCTGGCTTCAGGGGCGAAAGCCCGCGTTTTTCAGCCTCGGCTGGCGGCGGGGTTGAAACCCCGCACTTCCGCAATTTCCAACCTCGTCTCCTGGCGGGGTTGAAACACCCGCGTTCCGCGGCGCGGCGAGACATCCCGGTCAGGCCGGCTCCGCCTGCCGGGCGATGGCCGCCGAAAGTGCGTCTTCCAGCACCTTCATGCCCTCGTCAAACTGGTCGTCGGGGATGGTGAGGGGCACGAGCAAACGAATGACGTTGCCGAACGTGCCCGCGGTTAGGACAATCAGCCCGCGTTCCAGGCAGCGGCGCGTGACGTCATTGGCGAGGGCTTTGGCCGGCTCGCGCCCGCTGTATCCGACCAGCTCGATGGCCTGCATGGCACCCAGCCCGCGGAGGTCTCCCACCTCGCGCCAGCGCGCCTTCCAGACGCTGGCCCGGGCCCGGAAGCGCTGGCCCAGCGCTTCGGCACGCGCGGGAAGATTTTCATCCTCCATGATCTCCAGCACGGCCAGGCCAGCGGCGAGCGAAAGCGGATGACCGCCGAAGGTGCCGCCGATTCCGCCCACGCCAGGAGCATCCATCACCTCGGCGCGGCCGGTGACCGCGGCCAGAGGCATGCCGCCGCCCAGGGACTTGGCGGTGACCAGCAGATCCGGCTCCAGCCCCAAACGCTCGCAGGCAAACAAAGCTCCGGTGCGCCCGAAACCCGTTTGAACTTCGTCGGCGATGAGCAGGATTCCATGCTTGCGGCAGATCCGGCGCAACTCGGCGAAAAACTCCGC
>Ga0335078_10019533_pt1 | contig 10075 bp, 10 predicted proteins | sample Lox_Sample_32_FD_206711 | JGI IMG/M metagenome (GOLD analysis project Ga0335078, IMG submission 206711) | Soil microbial communities from Loxahatchee National Wildlife Refuge, Florida, United States - Lox_Sample_3.2 | ecosystem: Environmental > Terrestrial > Soil > Wetlands | place: USA...
AGCAGCGCTGCTCGGTGGTGTGGTACTCGCCCGCGCCGTGCAGGATCCGCGACTCTCGGACGAAATTCTAAGTAGTGTCCGAGAAAAACTCGGATGATCATACACTCGCGAATCCGAATATTAGTCGTCGCAGTAGAGACGAGAATCTATAGCCAATCTAACATCGAAAGGAGGAGTCGCAAATGACGAATGAAAAAGTAATCATGCTGATTGAAGCGAGAATTCAGCCACAGCGCCGAGCGGAGCTCGTCGAGGCCGCCCGCCAATACCTGCCGCTGGTGCGGGCCGAATCGGGCGTGGAGGCCTTTTACCTGACCGTCCGAAAGGACGACCCCAACACGTTTGTTTTTTATGAGATCTACAGGTCCCAAGCCGCACAAGATTCTCATCTGCAACAGGACTTCACCAAAAAATTCTTGGCGACGCTAAAAGGCGCGCAGGCTGGAGACCGGGTGCGAACAAATCTGGTCGAACTGGCTGCGGAGGAACAGGCGCACTCGAATTAAGTCCTGGATGCGAACCATTGTCATTTACGCACTGCCGAAGCGGAGATTGGTTCAATCTGCAGCACTGCGGTTTCGGGGCCTTCCGCAAAGAGGCGACTTTGAAAATAGAATGCCACGTTCACCAACCCAATCATCACCGGAACCTCGACTAAGGGACCGATAACTGCCGCAAATGCAGCTCCCGAGTTGATGCCGAACACCGACACCGCCACTGCGATCGCCAATTCAAAATTGTTCGAGGCGGCCGTGAAAGAAAGCGTCGTGGTTTTCGAGTAGTCCGCTCCGAGCTTCTTGCCCATATAGAAAGAGACAAGGAACATCGCCACGAAGTAGATCAATAATGGAAGCGCAATGCGCAGAACATCAAATGGCAGGCGGACGATGTATTCGCCTTTCAACGAGAACATGACCACAATCGTGAACAGAAGTGCGATGAGTGTGAGCGGGCTCACGCGCGGAACAAAGCTGCGCTCATACCAGTCACGGCCATTGGCGCGAATCAGCAGCAGCCGGGTCAGAAAACCGGTCAGACATGGAACGCCCAAATAGACGAACACGCTCTTTGCGATCTGCCCAATAGATACGTCAACCACTGATCCGTGAAGGCCCAGTTTTGGCGGCAAGACCGTGATGAAGATCCACGCATACACCGAGTAAAAGAAGACCTGGAAGAGTGAGTTAAAGGCCACCAAACCGGCGGCGTACTCCGTGTCACCCTTCGCCAGCTCGTTCCAGACGATCACCATAGCGATGCAACGCGCCAGACCGATCATGATCAGTCCCGCCATATACTCTGGGTAGCTTCGCAAGAACACAATGGCCAGCACGAACATCAGTATGGGCCCGACTATCCAGTTCTGTATCAGCGACAAGCCAAGAACCTTCTTGTTGCGAAAAACCTCGGGTAGTTCTTCGTAGCGGACCTTTGTGAACGGCGGATACATCATGACGATCAGCCCGACCGCGATCGGGATCGAAGTCGTGCCGACGCTGAAACGGTTCAGAAACCGCACAATTCCTGGAATCAGCCAGCCGAGGGCGACGCCGATGGCCATCGCCGAAAATATCCAGGCGGTCAAGTATCGGTCGAGAAATTTGAGGCGGCTACTTGTTGTCTTCATGCGAAGGCCCTCTAGCTTACTTTTCCTGCGCGGCTGGAGATGTAGACTGCGCGATATTGTCGAGCTCTCGCTTGAGCGCCAGGTTGTCGAGAGCCTTGAACGGGAGGCAGAGAAATAGGCTGATTCTCCGATCCAGGAGGAAAAAGGCATCACGAAACGCGCGTTCAATATCCGCTTCGCTCCCATGAACAGCAGCGGGATCGGGCACGCCCCAATGAGCTGTTAAGGGTTGGCCCGGCCAAACCGGACAGACTTCCTTGGCGGCGTTGTCGCAAACCGTGAACACGAAATCGAGCTTTGGTGCTGCCGGCTTTGAGAACTCATCCCAACTCTTGCCACGAAGGCCCGTTACCGGAATGTGCGCCTTTTGGAGTTGCCGCAGCGCTTCGGGTCGAACGGTGCCTGTCGGATGACTGCCGGCACTGTAGGCTGTAAAAGTGGGCCGTCCTTTGAAGTTCAAAATGGCTTCGCCCATGATTGAACGGGCCGAGTTGCCGGTGCACAGGAACAGCACATTGTAGTGTCTTTGCATTTTGATCCCCCGCCGCTAGTTACAACAAGTCGGAGCGCAGCACGTTTTGGTGGCGGTGTCTTTCGGCTTCACGGCGCGAACAAATGCACTCATGAACTTGCCATCCACCTGCGAAATTACGTTCGGGTCCACGCCAGCTCCTCCGAGCAAATCTTTGGCATCCTCGGCGCGATAAACGCGCGTCGGCTCGATTCCAATCTGCTCGAAGCCCGCACCCGACAGCTTCACGCGATAGTCGTTTTCGTCTAAGGCGCCAGCCACACAGCCTGCCCATAGCAGCACGCTCTTACGAATCTCCGCATCAATTACACCCCGGGTCACGATGTCCGAGACCGCGAATCTGCCTCCCGGCCTCAAAACGCGGAAGGCTTCGCGCAGCACTCGGTCCTTGTCGGCGGATAGATTGATGACGCAGTTCGAAATGATCACGTCGACCGAGTTATCAGGGAGCGGAATGTGCTCAATCTCACCCTTAAGGAACTCGACATTTGCCGCGCCGGCTTTCTGCTTGTTCTCGTTGGCGAGGTTCAGCATTTCATCGGTCATGTCTAGCCCGTAGGCTTTGCCAGTTGGTCCGACTCGCTTGGCGGAAAGAAGAACGTCAATGCCGCCACCGGAACCGAGATCGAGCACCGTTTCACCGGATTGTAATTCCGCCAGGGCGGTCGGATTTCCGCAACCAAGTGAGGCCAGTACTGCTTCCTCGGGAAGCTCGCCTGTTTGAGCGATGTCATAAAGATTGGATGTGATTGGGTCGCATTGCCCGATCCCGCTGGGAGAGGCACCGCAACAGCTGCTTCCGCCCGTTCTTACGCGGAGCGCCGCTTGCCCATACTTTTCTTTGACTACCTCTTTAATGTCAATGTCGCTGGAACTCATCGATATCCCCTATTTGCAGATTTGAATGACGTCTTGTGGTTTGAGCGCCTTGTTTCGTGTGCAGCATTCGGCGTACAGGAACTGCAGTAACTCTTGTAGGGCCTCAGTATTGGCCGTGTAGCGCAGAAACGTGCTTTCCCGCCGAACATTCACAAGATCCTCGTTTTTGAGCTTGTCCAGATGGTGAGAAAGGGTCGAGTTGGGAATATCCAGCTCTTCTTGGATTTCCCCAACAACCAAGCCCTCCGGATGGGCTGACAGCAGGAGCTGCATGATCCGGAGTCTCGGTTCCGTACCCATAGCCGAGAACATGTCCGCGTACTTGGTTACCTGTTCCGTGTTCTTCCTGGTTGCCGTCGCCATATTTCCATAATGGCAGAAATATAGAACGACTGTCAAATACATTCTCGTCACGAGCTTGCCGGCTTTGTTTTTAGTGACGCCAGGGGCGCGTGTCCCGCCATTTACTCGAACGAATCACTCCGTTCTCTTGCTGAACGAAGGACGTGCCTGTGAATACTTGCATCTCTGCTGTTCAGCACATACGCGGATTAAGGAGCGGCGCCCTAGCGCAGCTTCTGCGTGCATCCGATGACGCGTATTAGCGTGCATTGCGTGGTACATTTAGCACAATGCGTGCGGAGATTGAGGAAGCTGTCCCTTTGTTGCGCCGTGGAGATGAGGCAGCTTTGGACCAGGCGCTGACCTTGCTGCAAAACACCATCTTTTCTTTCAGCATGCGTGTCTGCGGCCAGCGCCAAGATGCCGAAGACACCATGCAGGAGGTGCTCCTCAAGTCGGTTCCCTACTTGCCGAAATTCGACAGTCCCAAAGCGCTGCTTGTGTGGTTGTACAAAGTCGCCCAGAATCGCTGCCTCATGAGCCGTCGTCGCAGCAAATTCGCCCCCCTTCAGGAACTTTCACTCGAGAATTTGATGCCCGACCGCAAAGAACTGCAGAAGCTGGGCACCGACGACGGGATAAACCCCGAAACATTCGCCATTCGCAGCGAAGAAGCCGGTCACCTACGCAAGGCCATTCAGAAATTGCCTCCTCAGTATCGGATCATCCTGGTGTTGCGTGACATGGAAGGGTTGAGCGATGACGAGGCAGCGGAGATCACCGGTCTTCGTCCGGGGACCGTGCGCGTGCGCTTGCACCGAGCCCGACTGTTCGTGCGCCAAGAGCTCACCAAGATCTGGAAAACCAGGCGAAGGTCGGTTGCCAAAACGGTGCCACCCCGGGAACCCAGAAGCGTACCGCGCTGCAAGGCCTTGTTCGCCGAACTTTCTAATTATCTCGAGGAGAAGCTGGACGACTCGATGTGCGATGAACTGGAAAAGCACCTCCATGGCTGCGCTCCTTGCAGGGCGTTTCTGGCGACACTTGAGGCGACGATCGAAGGGTGCAGAACCTCTCGCGCCGAGAGTCTGGACCGCAACAGGGCCGTCGAATTGCGCAGGAAGGTACTCGCTGAATTGGAAGAAATGGTGACTAAGAACGTGAGCCAGTAAAATGTCCAATCCCAACCCAATCGGCAGGCAAGAGTCCTCTCGTAAAGCTCGCCGACCTTGGCATTTCCCCATCGACAACCAGCTTATCGTTCGTTTCAGTTCTCTCCGCATTGTCGGTGCGTGGGCCCTGCCGTTTGTAAAGGAACGCGTACCCATTACTTAGGTCACGGCCACGAGCACAGACTTCCGTCGGATTTTCTGTAACAAATTCCTCCGTACTGCATTCATTCGTGTTCTGGTCGATGAGATCAGCAGGAGGAAATCATGATCTCCGCGCAAGTTGAACTTACTCAGCCACTTAAGCAGGGGAGGCAGTTCGTGGCCGAAACCGGTAGCGGACACAACCTGTTGCTCGATGACACTGCCGGCGGCACCGGTCCCAAACCCATCGAATTGGTTGCCGTTGGCTTGGCGGGCTGTACGGCTTTTGATGTCATCACCGTTCTTCGACAGAAGTACCACCAGAAAGTCACTGGCTACCAAGTGCAGGTCGAGGCCGAGCAGGCCGAACGACCGCCCCAGGTGTTCACCGCAGTGCGCATTCATCATGTGGTCACCGGACTTGAGATTGACGAAACAGCACTACAGGAAGCAATCCGCCTGTCGGAGGAAAAATACTGCTCTGTGGGAGCGATGGTGCAGAAAACGGCGGGCTTTCATACGACCTGGGAGATCGTCGAAGACAAGACCGCATGGCTGCAAATCGAACAAGCCGCTGGAGTCGAGCGTTGAGACCGGGTTTTCAACTCGCCCTCCGCCTCGTGATCGCCGTGGCTTTTCTGGGCAATGCGCAAGGGCAGCAGCCGTCTTCTCCGCTCACGCTGCAGCAGGCAGTGAAGATTGCTCTGGAGAAGAATCCCCTGCGCAAGGCGGCACTGGCCGATACCCGCGTTTCGTCAGCGGATGTTCAAGCGGCACGCTCATTTCTGATGCCGCATTTGAGCTTTTCTGAGCTTGCCACGCGGGGCAACGATCCCGTCTACGTTTTCGGTAGCGAGTTACGCCAGCAGCGATTTACGACGGCTGACTTCGCCCTGAATAAATTAAATACTCCGTTGCCCTTTGGTAATTTCGCAACACGTTTTGGAGGGACCTGGAACCTATTTGATTCGTTCGCCAGTTGGCACGGTGTCACTCGCGCCAAAGAGCTCCACGAAGTTGCCGCACGCCAACTGGACCGGACCGATCAGGAGATTGTCTTTCGCGTGGTCAGTTCCTATTACGGTGTTCTGCTGGCTGCGAAACACCTCGATGTAGCTGAGCAAGCCGAGAAAACAGCTGGGTCCATTCTCAATCGCAGCCAGGACCGCTTCGACAGCGGCCTGGTGGTCGAGTCCGATCTTTTGACTGCGAAAGTGCGCCTCGCTGTCCGACGGCAGGAGGTCATCCGCGAGAAGGGCAACTTGGAGGTCGCACGGGCCCAACTCAACACGGCGATGGGAGTTCCAGTGGACTCGCCCTACCAGGCTTCTGCAGGCTTGCCCGAGCGGCTGCTCCCAGTCCCTGAGTTGGAGGAAGTCGAACAGCGGGCGCTGGCGAATCGCCCTGACTTGAAGCGCATCGGCGCGGAAGAAGCCGCCCAACGCCAGAGTGTCGCCATCGCCAAGTCCGGCTTTGGCCCACAGGTTAATGCTTTTGCGGGATGGGAGATGGACAATCCCACATTCGTCGCGGGTGGCGGCGGCAATAACTGGCTGGGCGGAATCGAAGTGAAACTCGACATTTTCGATGGCGGGGCCCGGCGTGCTGAGCTCTCCCGCCAGCGTGCCCTCGAAGAAAGAGCAGCCGCCAGGAAGCAAGCGGCGAGCGATGCCGTCCGCCTGGAAGTGCGGCGGGCATTTTACGAGGTCGATTCCAGCCGGCAGCAGGTCGAAGTGGCCCAAGCCTCTATCGCGCAGGCGCAGGAAAGCTTACGCATCAACCAGGACCGCTATAACAACGGCTTGAACACGATCACGGACCTCCTAGGTGCGGAAGAAGCAGCGCGCCGCAGCCAGTCTGATTATTGGGAAGCCGTTTACAACTTCCACATCGGTTACGCGAGCCTGGAGTTGGCGAGCGGAACATTAACTCCACAATCTCCGGTGGTGATGCCATGAATCGCAGCAATGCCGTCGTTCTGTCCCTTCTGATAACCACAATCACCGGCCTTAGCAGTTGCTCGACCGACCACAAACAAGCTGCGCCCGGCGTGGAGGCTATGCGCAACGTTCCCATAATTGCCGTGCAGCAGACTGCGGTGCCCGACGTATTGGAAGCCGTGGGAACCATACGTGCTCTGCAGACGAGTGTTCTCGCCAGCCAAATGATGGGAAATGTCATCGAAGTGCGGGTCCACGAAGGGGATCGCGTGCAGCGCGGCCAGGTGCTTGTTCTGATCGATGACAGTCAGCCGCGCGAAGCCGTAAACCGCGCCATGGCCGCGAGCAGCGCAGCCCAGGAGCAAGTTGTGGCTGCAGAGTCTGACTTGTCCCTTGCGGGGTCGACTTTGAAGCGCTATCAGGCACTTTACGAAAGGAAGTCGGTCAGCCCGCAGGAGTTTGACGAAGTGAAGGCACGGGAACAGGCGGCCCGTGCGCGTCGCGACATGGCCCGTGCCGACCAAGAACAGGCGCAGGCGTCTCTGGCGCAAGCCAGGACCGCATTTGACTATACGCGGATTCGCGCGCCGTTTGACGGCCTGATTACCGAGAAGGCAGTTGATTCCGGCACGCTGGTTGCGCCGGGAACTCCCATCCTCACGGTCGAGGATATGCGCCGGTATCGCTTGGAAGCCAACATCAACGAAAGCGATGTTTCGTCGCTGCGTGTGGGACAGCAAGTTGTGGTTCTCATCGATGCTCTCGGTATCGGTGACCTCCACGGGAAAGTCGTGCAGATGGTTCCCGCCGCTGATCCCGGCAGCCGAAGCTTTCTGATTAAAATCGAGCTGCCAGAAGATTCCCGACTACACTCCGGTCTGTTTGGACATGCCCGGTTCTCGCGCGGCGAACGGCAGGCGCTGCTCGTGCCCCGAACTGCCATTGTGGAACGTGGCCAACTCCAGGGTGCTTTTGTGGTCGACCAGAATAAAATCGCTGCCCTTCGGTACATCACCTTGGGTCGAATGTCAGGAGACAAAATTGAAGTGCTGGCTGGCTTGCAAGCAGGAGAGCATCTGGTGGCTACGCCGGGAAGCCTGGCCCTGGATGGCAAGCGGATTGAGGCTCAGCAATGAGCGACACGAACTCCAAAGTTGGGGCCGCGTCTGCCGCCGCCTTAGGCATGGCTGGCCGCATTGCCAACGCTTTCATCGATTCCAAGCTCACACCGCTGGTGATCGTCGCGGCACTTCTGCTTGGCGCTTTCAGCATTCTGCAAACGCCGCGCGAAGAAGAACCGCAGATCGTGGTGCCTATGCTCGACGTGTTCGTGCAGATGCCGGGCGCATCCGCCGAAGAAGTCGCGCAACGCGTAAGCCTCCCCATGGAACGCCTGCTCCGCGAGGTGCCAGGTGTTGAATACATCTATTCCATTAGCCATTCAGGCCTCAGCATGCTGGTGGTGCGCTTTTACGTTGGCACCAAAGAAGAAGATGCGATCGTACAAACTTACAACAAGCTTTATTCCAATTTTGATCGCATCCCGCCGGGAGTCTCGCAGCCTATCATCAAGATCCGTTCCATTGATGACGTGCCGATCATGGCACTGACCTTGTGGGGCAAGGGCTACGATTCCTACCGCCTCCGCCGGATTGCCGGCGAACTGGAGAATTCTCTTAAGCCGCTTGACGACGTCTCGGAGACCAAGATCATTGGCGGTCAGCCTCGGCAAATACGGGTGGTGCTCGACACTCAACGGCTGGCAGCCTACGATCTGACTCCAGGCGCGATTGTCGGGCAACTACAAAGTGCAAACATCCGTGGGCAGGCGGGCGGCTTTTCGCAGGGCAATCGCGAGTTTCAGGTGGAAGCTGGCCTCTTCTTTACCAGCCTGGACGATCTCCGACAGGTCGTAGTTGGAGTCCACGCGGGTCACCCGGTTTATTTGCGCGATGTAGCGGAACAACTCCAGGATGGTCCCGCCGAGCCGGAAAATTATGTTTTATTCGCGAACGCTCGTGGCACAGCAGGTTTGCCGGTTGGCGTGGACTATCCGGCCGTCACGATTACTCTTTCCAAACGCAAGGGCACGAATGCCACCGTCATTTCCGAGCGCATTCTGCAGACGCTCAACGATCTGCGAGGGTATGTTCTTCCTCGGGACCTGAACGTTACGGTCACGCGCAATTATGGGGAGACCGCGAAAGACAAGTCCGATGAACTGCTCAAGCACCTTCTGCTGGCGACCTTGTCGGTGACGCTCCTGATCGCACTGGCACTGGGTTGGCGAGAATCGGGCGTCGTGCTCTTGGCCGTTCCGGTGACATTGGCCCTGACTCTCGCAGTCTTCTACTTGTATGGCTATACCCTGAACCGGGTCACGCTGTTTGCTCTAATCTTTTCCATCGGCATTCTCGTCGACGACGCCATCGTGGTGGTCGAGAATATCGTCCGTCATTTTCGCCTGCCTGGAAGCCGGGGGAAATCGCTCTCGGCAATTGCGGTCGAGGCGGTGGACGAAGTCGGCAATCCCACCATTCTTGCGACCTTTGCAGTGATCGGCGCCATCCTGCCGATGGCGTTTGTGCGCGGGTTAATGGGGCCTTATATGCGGCCGATTCCGGTTGGTGCTTCCGCAGCCATGCTGTTTTCGCTGGTTGTGGCGTTCGTCGTTTCGCCGTGGGCGGCGTTGCGTTTGCTGAGACACTACGCAGACGAAAGCCCGGGCGCCACCCACGAGGCCGAAGGTTGGACGACGCGTCTTTATCGCCGGATGATGAACCCTCTTATCCTCGATGCCCGCCGTCGCTGGCTATTCCTCGGAGGCGTGGTGGTGTTGCTGCTGGCCGCCATTGCCTTTGTCCCCTTAAAGTGGGTGCGGGTGAAGATGCTTCCGTTCGACAACAAGAGCGAGTTCCAGGTGATCATCGACATGCCGGACGGAACGCCTCTGGAACAAACCACCAACGTTGCTCAGGCCCTCGGAAGTTATCTCAGCGAGCAACCTGAGGTGACGAACTATCAGATTTATGCCGGTACTTCCGGCCCCTACAATTTCAATGGACTGGTGCGCCACTATTTCTTGCGGTCGCAGCCGAATCAGGCCGACATTCAAGTGAACCTGCTTTTGCGTCATGATCGCAAAGCCCAGAGCCACGAAATCGCTCGCCGCCTGCGGCCTGAACTGGACAAGATTGCACAGCAGTTCGGTGCTCGCATCAAGGTTGCCGAAGTCCCGCCCGGCCCTCCGGTGCTGCAGACTCTGGTCGCCGAAGTGTATGGCCCCGACTACAAGGGGCAAATCGAGTTAGCGGCACAGATCAAGAAAGTCTTTCAGCAGACGCCAGGCGTAGTCGATGTTGATTGGTACGTCGAAGACCCTCAGACCAAGTACGACATGAAAGTTGATCTCGACAAAGCGGCGCTGCATGCGATCTCGCCC
>Ga0335078_10019534_pt1 | contig 10075 bp, 7 predicted proteins | sample Lox_Sample_32_FD_206711 | JGI IMG/M metagenome (GOLD analysis project Ga0335078, IMG submission 206711) | Soil microbial communities from Loxahatchee National Wildlife Refuge, Florida, United States - Lox_Sample_3.2 | ecosystem: Environmental > Terrestrial > Soil > Wetlands | place: USA: Florida...
CCCTGACCGCAATCCCGGCAACAAGCAGGCCGAGGAGAAGTTCAAGGAGATCTCGCAGGCCCACGACGTCCTCTCGGACCCCGAGAAGCGCAAGGCCTACGACCGGGGCCAGGGTCCGCTCGGCGGGTTCACCAGCGGCAACTTCGACCCGAGCGCGTTCGGCGGCGGGTTCAGCGACATCCTCTCGAACCTGTTCGGCGGCGGGACCGGGACGGGCGGCCGACCCGGTGGCGCCCGTGGGCGCACCACCACGGGCCGCACCTCACGAGCCCAGACCCAGGGACGGGACCTCGAGACCGAGGTCTCGCTGACTTTCGACCAGGCCGTCCACGGCGCCCAGGTGCCGCTGTCGGTGCCGACCTCGCAGCCGTGCCCGACCTGTCACGGCACCGGCGCCAAGCCGGGGACGACGCCGAAGGTGTGCCCGGTCTGTAGCGGCCGCGGGATCGAGTCCCAGAGCCAGGGGATCTTCTCGATCTCCCAGCCCTGCTCGAACTGCAGCGGCTCGGGCACCGTGATCGAGGATCCGTGCCCGACGTGCGGCGGCAGCGGCGCGCAGCGCAGCGTCCGCAAGCTGCGGGTCAACATTCCCGCCGGCGTGCACGACGGCAGCCGGATCCGCCTGGCCGGCAAGGGGGAGGCCGGGCTGCGCGGCGGCGATCCGGGCGACCTGTACGTGATCACCCGCGTGCAGGAGTCGCCGGTGTTCAAGCCCGCCGGCGAGAACCTCGAGGTCGAGGTGCCGCTGACGATCCCCGAGGCCGTGCGCGGCGCGGTCGTCGAGGTGCCGACGCTGAACGGCTCCAAGCGCCTGCGGGTCCCCGCGGGAACCAAGAGCGGGACCGTGCAGCGATTGCGCGGGGAGGGCCCACCAAAAGCCGGGGGCAAGGGCCGCGGCGACATCCACTACCGGTTTGTGATCGACGTGCCCGAGTCGCTCTCGCCCGAGCAGGACGAGGCGATCGATCGGCTGTCGAAGGTGATCAACGGCGACCCCCGGGCCAAGCTGTTCGAGCAGGCCAACACCGGCGGGACGAAAGCGAAGCGGAGCAAGAGCTGATGGCCGCGCGGCGTGTTCGTAGCTCCGCCCGGGTCGAGGTCTCCTCGGAGCGGGGCGTGTTCATGATCTCGGTCGCGGCTGAGCTGGCCGAGATGCATCCTCAGACGCTGCGCATGTACGAAGCCCGGGGTCTGATCGAGCCCAAGCGCTCGCCGAAGGGCACGAGGCTCTACTCGCACAAGGACGTCGAGCGGCTCCGCCGGATCCAGGCGATGACGGCTGAGCTCGGGATGAACCTGGCCGGTGTCGAGCGCGTGCTCGAGCTCGAGCAGCAGCTCGACGGGATGGAGCGCAAGGTCAAGGTGCTCCAGAAGCGCGCCGACGAGCTGAAGGCCGAGGTCGCGCGGCTCGACCAGCTGCGACGCGAGATCCGCGCCGAGATCGTGCCGTATGTCAAGGGCGGCGAGATCGTGCGCAACGCCGATCTGCGGCGGTTCGAAGTCCGGGTCCAGCGCCCATCGACGTGAGTTCCGCCGGCGAACCCCGGGTCCTCGCCGACCGCTACCGGCTCGACGAGGTGATCGGGCGCGGCGGGATGAGCACGGTGTACCGGGCGACTGATCTCTCGCTTGACCGCACGGTCGCGGTCAAGGTCGCGCTCGACCCGCTGGTCGAGCAGAGCCCGGTCTACCTCGCGCGGTTCACGCGCGAAGCGCAGTCGGCCGCGGCGCTCAACAACCCCGCCGTCGTCACCGTGTACGACGCCGGCGCGGACGGGCCGACCCGCTACATCGTGATGGAGTACATCAAGGGCAAGAGCCTCGCGGAGATCATGAGCGACCACAAGCCGCTCGACCCGAGCGAGGCGGCGCGGATCGCCGAGCAGGTCGCGGGCGCGCTCAGCGCCGCCCACGCCGCGGGCATCGTCCACCGCGACATCAAGCCCGGCAACATCATGCTCGCCGACGACGGGTCAGTGAAGGTGCTCGACTTCGGGATCGCCCGGGCGCTCGAGGGCCAGGCGCTGACCCAGACCGCGACCGTGCTCGGCACCTCTGCCTACATGTCGCCCGAGCAGGCGCTTGGTCAGCCGGTGGACTCCCGGTCGGACATCTACTCGCTCGGGTGCGTGCTCTACGAGATGCTGACCGGCGAGCCGCCGTTCATCGCCGATGTCGCCGCCGCCGTGCTGCACCAGCACGTCCGGGTCGCGCCGAAGCCCGTTGGCGAGCGCAATCCGAACATCCCGCCCGCGCTCGACGCGCTCGTGATGCAGATGATCGCCAAGTCCCCGGACGACCGGCCGCAGACCGCGGCCGAGGTGCGCGACCGCCTCGCCCGGGTGGCTGGGAATCAGGGCCCCGCGACCGACGCGCTGACCACGATCGCGATGGCCGCGATGGCACCCACGGCTGCGACCGTCCCGCTCGAGGCCACACCGCCACCGCCGCCGGCGCCGGCGCCACGAGCCGAGCCTCCGTCACCGGCGCGGACCCGGCCGCCGCCTCCACCCCCTTCGTCGAAACCCAAGAGCGCCGCCGGCTTCTGGATCGTCGTCGCCGTGCTCGCCGCGGTGGTGCTCGGCGGCGCCGTCGCGGTGGCGCTTACGGGCGCCGGCAGCAACGGCTCGACCTCGAGCTCGGCCACGAGCCGCTCGAACCCGGCGACCAGCAGCTCACACACGACCACCCACACAAGCAGCCACCCGACCACGACCGCGAAGACGACTCCGAAGACGACCACGAGCGCGCCGAAGACGACAAGCACGCCGAAGCCCACGACGACCACCACCAAGACGACGACCACGATCGCCCCCCCGACGACCACGAGCGCGCCGACGACGACCGTGACCCCGCCGGCGATCACCACGCCCACCACGGCAACCCCGCCAGCCCCTTGAGAAGCAGTCGGAACCTGTCATAATCTAAGTCAGACTGACTTAGATCTTTCGACACCGGATACCGAGAACGCCTATGCAAGCAGACCGTTTTACGATCAAGTCCCAGGAGGCGCTCCAGGCCGCCCAGCGGCTAGCCGACGAGCGCCGCAATCCCCAGACGATGCCCGAGCACCTGCTCGCGATCCTGCTCGAGCAGGACGGCGGCATCGTCGTGCCCGTGCTGCGCAAGCTCGGGGTCGACCCGACGGCCGTTCGCCAATCGAACACGCAGGCGCTCGACGCGCTGCCGAAGATCCACGGCGCCGCGGCGCCCGAGCCCGCGGGCGGCTCGAGCGAGCTCGTCCAGATCCTGCGCGACGCCGAGACCCAGATGCGCGAGCTGAACGACGAATACGTCTCGACCGAGCACCTGATGCTCGCGATCGCCCACCATCCCGGCAAGGCCGGCGACGCGCTCCGCAGCAATGGCGCAACCCACGAGCAGCTGCTCAAGGCGCTCGCCGAGGTCCGCGGTAGCCATCGCGTCACCGACGAGAACCCCGAGGACAAGTACCGCGCGCTCGAGCGCTTCGGCCGCGACCTGACCGAGGCCGCCGCCCAGGGCAAACTCGACCCGGTGATCGGCCGCGACGACGAGATTCGCCGCGTGATCCAGGTCCTCAGCCGGCGCACGAAGAACAACCCGGTGCTGATCGGCGAGCCCGGCGTCGGCAAGACCGCGATCGTCGAGGGCCTCGCGCAGCGAATCGTGTCCGGCGACGTGCCCGAGAGCCTCAAGGACCGCCGCCTCGTCGCGCTCGACCTGAGCGCGATGGTCGCCGGCTCGAAGTACCGCGGCGAGTTCGAAGATCGCCTCAAGGCCGTGCTCAAGGAGATCGCCGACGCCAAGGGCCAGATCATCGTGTTCATCGACGAGCTCCACACGATCGTCGGCGCGGGCGCCGCCGAGGGCGCGATGGACGCCGGCAACATGCTCAAGCCGATGCTCGCCCGCGGCGAGCTCCGCGCGGTCGGCGCCACCACGCTCGACGAGTACCGCAAGCACATCGAGAAGGACCCCGCGCTCGAGCGCCGCTTCCAGCCGGTGTACGTGGGCGAGCCGACCGTCGAAGACACGATCGCGATCCTCCGCGGCCTCAAGGAGCGCTACCAGGTTCACCACAAGGTCCGCATCCAGGACTCCGCGCTGGTCGCGGCGGCGACGCTGAGCCAGCGCTACATCGCCGACCGGTTCCTCCCCGACAAGGCGATCGATCTCGTCGACGAGGCCGCTGCGCGGATCCGGATGGAGATCGACTCCAAGCCGATCGAGATCGATGAGGTCGACCGGCACATCATGCAGCTCGAGATCGAGCTCCAGTCGCTCGGCGAGGACGACGACCCGGGCACGCTGGCGCGGCGCGAGCAGCTCGAGCGGGCGCTGGCCGAAGAGCGCGAGCGCTCCAACGCGATGCACGCCGAGTGGCAGCGCGAGAAGGAGTCCGTCGGCGCCGTCGCCGAGCTCCAGGAGCGGATCGAGCAGGCCAAGACCGAGCTCGAGCGCGCCCAGCGCGAGGCCGACCTGGGCCGAGCGGCCGAGCTTCAGTACGGGACGATCCCCGACCTCGAGAAGCAGCTCGCAGCGGCCGCCGAGGCCGAGCACGGCGCCAGCGACCACACGCCGCGATTCCTCAAGGACGTCGTCGACGCCGAGGACGTCGCCGAGGTCGTCGCCAAGTGGACGGGAATCCCGGTCTCGCGCCTGATGGAGGGCGAGATCGAGAAGCTCGTGCACATGGAGGAGCGGCTCCACGAGCGCGTGATCGGCCAGGACGAGCCGGTCGAGGCGGTCTCGAACGCGCTGCGACGCTCTCGCGCCGGCCTCCAGGACCCCGACCGGCCGATCGGCACGTTTCTGTTCATCGGCCCGACGGGCGTGGGCAAGACCGAGCTGGCCCGCGCGCTGGCCGAGTTCATGTTCGACAGCCAGGATGCGATGGTCCGGATCGACATGTCCGAGTACATGGAGAAGCACGCGGTGTCGCGGCTGGTCGGCGCGCCCCCGGGCTACGTCGGGTACGACGAGGGGGGTCAGCTGACCGAGGCGGTCCGGCGCCGGCCGTACACGGTCGTCCTGCTCGACGAGATCGAGAAGGCCCACCCGGACGTGTTCAACACGCTGCTCCAGGTGATGGATGACGGGCGGCTGACCGACGGCCAGGGCCGGACGGTGTCGTTCAAGAACACCGTGCTGATCATGACCTCGAACATCCCGGGTGGCCGGGCCGGCGTCGAGGCCCAGTTCAAGCCCGAGTTCGTCAACCGCCTCGATGACATCGTCGAGTTCCATTCGCTTACGCGCGAGCAGATTTCGGAGATCGTCGACCTCCAGGTCGCGCGGCTGATCAAGCGGGTGCGCGAGCGCGGGATCGAGGTCGAGCTGACCGACAGCGCCCGGACGCTGCTCGGGAACCTCGGCTACGACCCGACGTACGGGGCCCGCCCGCTCAAGCGGGTGATCCAGAAGCGCCTCGTCGACCCGCTCGCGCTGGCGATCCTCGAAGGACGGTTCACGTCCGGCGACATCGTCAGAGTGGACAACGCCGAGGGCGAGTTGGTGCTCGAGCGAGCCGAGGAGCCGGTGCACGTGTAAGCGTGGGATGCTTCGGCACAACCGCCCCCGACGACGAAGGAGGCAGCAGTGCCGACCTACATCATGCTTTCGACGCTGAGCCCCGAAGGCGTTCAGACGATCAAGAACAACCCGTCCCGGATCAAAGAGGTCAACCGCGAGGTCGAGCAGCTCGGCGCCACCGTGAAGGCGCAATGGGCGACGCTCGGGCAGTTCGACTTCGTCAACGTGGTCGAGGCGCCGGACGAGAAGACGATGGCGCGGATCTCGCTCGAGCTCGGCTCGCGCGGGACCGCCAAGTACGAGACGCTCGTAGCGATCCCGATCGACGACTTCATTGGCGCGATCTGACCCCTACCGCTCCTATCGCGTACTCGTTGTCGGCGGCGGCGGTCGCGAGCACGCGCTGGTCCACGCGCTGGCGCGCTCGCCCCGCCGCCCGGAGATCCTGTGCGCTCCCGGCAACGCGGGGATCGAGGCCGACGCCCGCCTGATCGGGGTCGGGGTCGAGGACATCGACGCCGTCGTGTCCGCGGCCGCCGCCGAGCACGTCGACCTCGTGGTGATCGGTCCCGAGGCTCCGCTCGTGGCGGGCCTCGCCGACGCGCTGACCGCGGCCGGGATCCGAACGTTCGGCCCGAGCAGGGCAGCGGCTCAGCTCGAGGGCTCCAAGGCGTTCTGCAAGGAGATCATGGCGGCGGCGGGCGTACCGACTGCTGTTTATAAGGTGGTTCGGCATCCGCAAGCGGGGATGGACGCCATCGAGCGGTATCCGGTCGTGATCAAGGCCGACGGTCTCGCCGCCGGCAAGGGCGTGATCATCGCTCAGGACGAGGAGCAGGCCCGCGACGCGCTGCACCAGCTGCTCGTCGAGCGCAGGTTCGACACCGAGCAGGTCGTCGTCGAGGAGTACCTCGAGGGCGAGGAGCTGTCGCTGCTGGCGCTGTGCGACGCGCAGACCGCCGTGCCGCTCGCCTCCGCCCAGGACTACAAGCGGATCTTCGACGGCGACGAGGGCCCGAACACCGGCGGGATGGGGTCCTACTCGCCGGTCCCGGCGGTCGACGACACGCGCGCGCGCGAGATCTGCGCCTCGGTCCACCAGCCGGTGCTCGACGAGCTCGCGCGACGGGGAATCCCGTTCCAGGGCATGCTCTACGCCGGGCTGATGATGACCGCCGACGGGCCGCGCGTGCTCGAGTTCAACGTGCGCTTCGGCGATCCCGAGACCCAGGCGATCCTGCCCCGCCTGCGCTCGGATCTCGTCGGCCTGCTCGAGGCCGCGACCGTGTCCGGCGGCCTCGCCGGAGTCGAGATCGAGTGGGCGCCGGAGATGGCCGTCAGCGTCGTGCTCGCGAGCGCCGGATATCCCGCCACCTCCTCGCACGGCGACGTCATCACCGGCCTCGAGGCCGCGAGCGCCGGCGCGCAGATCACGCACGCCGGCACCGCGCGCAACGCCGCCGGAGAGATCGTGACCGCCGGCGGCCGCGTCCTGAACGTGACCGCGCTCGGCGCCGACGCCGCAGCGGCTCGCGAGGCCGCTTATGCTGCCGCCGACATGATCGAGTTCGACGGCAGGCAGATGCGGCGCGACATCGCGCTCCGCGTCGCGCAACCGATCGCATGAGCGAGTTCCCGCGTCCCGCCCCCGAGGTGGTCGAGGAGCCCGTGATCGAGCTCGAGGGGCTCGAGGTCGACTCGCCGCGGGTCGGGATCGTGATGGGGTCCAAGAGCGACCTCGAGCGGATGGAGGCGGCCGAGAAGGAGCTGATCGAGCGCGGGATCCGGTGCGAGGTGCGTGTGATGTCCGCCCACCGCGAGCCCGACAAGGTCGCCGACTACGCGCGCAACGCGCGGATGCGCGGACTCCGCGTGATCATCGCCGGCGCGGGGCTGTCGGCCGCGCTCCCCGGTGTGGTCGCCGCCCACACCGACCTGCCGGTGATCGGGGTGCCGCTCACGAGCCGGACGTCGGTCGCCGGCGGACTCGACGCGCTGCTGTCGATCGCGCAGATGCCGCCCGGCGTGCCGGTGGCGTGCGTGGGCGTCGACAACGCGCGCAACGCCGCCGTGCTGGCGGCGCGGATTCTCGACTGCTGACGAAGCCGCGCCGCGTAACGCGGTGGTGTTGCGGCGCGGATTCTCGACCGCTGACGCCGTAGCGGCCGGCGGACACGGATGTCCGCCGGAACGGCCCCACGGATGCCGAGCGGAGCGAGGCCCACTATGAACAAGGCCCGAAAACGCCGCCTGGGACGCCACCTCCCGGGACATAAGCATCCCCCACGTGCTTATGTCCCGGTGTCGCCGACCGCCGGGGAGGTTTCGGGCCTTGTACATCGTGGCGCCGAGCTAGGGCGCGCTGGCCCGCGTCCGCAGGAAGCGCTCGCACACGGTGATCGCGCTCTCGATCGTCGACCAGTGCAGGTTGTCGGGGACGTCGTTGGGCCAGTGGTAGTTCATCGGGAGCTTGGTCTCGTCGACCGACGCGAGCGTGGCCACCGCGTAGCCGGCCCGGAGCCCGATGATCGCGTCGGTGGCGGCCGTCGTCCGCAGACCGCGCGTGATCGACTCGCCGGCGTCCCTGGCCGCGTCGGCGAGCGCCTCGCGCATGTGGACCGGGTAATCCCGCATGCGAAGCATTCCCTCGCCCTCGACCACGATCAACGTCGGGCCTCCGAGGCATTCCAGGCACACCATCTCGGTCCGCTCGGGGTCGAGCTCGCCGAAGTGGCGCTCGCCGAACGCCTGCATGCCCTCGCTGAACGACTCTTCGGACCCGGTCGAGACGAGCAGCACGCGCACCCCTTCGACCGGGCGATCGCGTAGCGCGGCGGCCAGCCCGACCAGCGCCCCGACCGCGCTCAGGTTGTCGTTCGCGCCGGGCACCGACGCGCGCGAGCCGATGTCCGCCATCGCCGCGGTGGCCCCGGCCGCGATCGCGGTGCCGGCGGCCAGCGCCCGCCGCGACCCCAGGATCGAGCCGGCGCACACGAGCACCGGGCCGAGCCAGACCGTGTACATCAGCGGGAAGCTGCGCCCGGCTCGCGCGTGCAGCCTCGGCGCGAGCTTGAGCGGGATCCGCGGCAGGACCGGATGGAAGACGAGCCCGGAATGCGCGGCGTCGTGGTGGGCGATGAACACGACCGTCCGCTCGGCATCGGCGTCCCCCGACTCCGCCACCACGTTCCAGGTCGGGCGGCGCGGCAGCACCGCGCGGCGGAACCAGCGCCGGCCGTGGCCGAGGTCGTCCCATAGGGCGGCCGCCCCGACGCCGGCAGCGCCGCCGGCGACCGCTCGGATCAGCGCGCTCCGGCGGCCGCGCAGCGCGAGCAGGCCGCCCGCGGCGGCGACCGCGTTGACGAGCCCGATCGGCCACCAGTAGCCGCCGTGGGCGCGCTCCTCCTCGACATCGACCCGGCAGCCGAGCGCGCGCAGCCGCTCGGCGATCAGCTCGGCGCCGCGGCGCTCCCCTTCGGACGCCGAGGGCCGGTCGAACGCCGCGAGCTCGCGGATCGCCGCGCGCCAGTCGGCATGGTCGGAGTTCGTGGTCATCGGTCCCGCTGCAGTCTCGCGTAATCTCGATGGTGATGATCGCGCGCTACACCCGTCCCGCGCTCGCCGAGGCCTGGTCCGATCACGCGCGCTTCGAGGCGATGCGGCTGGTCGAGGTCGCCGCGTGCGAGGAGCTCGAGGGTCCCACGCCGGAGGAGCTCGACGCGATCCGGGCGGCCACCTTCACGGTGCCGGAGATAGAGGAGCGCGAGCGCGTCACCGACCACGACACGGCCGCGTTCGTCGACGTGCTGTCCGCGTCGGCGGGACCGGCCGGGCGCTGGATCCACCACGGGCTGACGTCGAGTGACGTGCTCGACACCGGTCTCGCGCTCCAGCTCCGCCAGGTCGCCGGGCTCGTGCTGCCGGACTCGCGCCGGCTCGTCGAGGCGCTGGCCGCCGCGGCTCGCGAGCACGTCCACACGCTGTGTGTCGGCCGCACGCACGGGATACACGCCGAACCGACCACGTTCGGGATCAAGCTGGCGGGCTTTGCCTTCGAGGCGCATCGCAACGCGGATCGACTCGATCGTGCCTTCGCCCAGGCGGCGGTCGGCGCGCTCTCGGGCGCGGTCGGCACGTACTCGGCGACCTCGCCCGAGTTCGAGGAGCGCGTGCTCGCGCGCCTCGGGCTCGCGCGCGAGCCGGTCTCGACCCAGGTCGTCCCGCGCGATCGCCACGCCGAGCTGCTGCAGGCGATCGCGCTTGCCGGCGCCGGCCTCGAGCGGTTCGCGACCGAGCTCCGGCACCTGGCCCGCACCGAGGTCGGCGAGGTTCGCGAGCCGTTCGGCCGCGGGCAGAAGGGCTCGAGCTCGATGCCGCACAAGCGCAACCCGATCAAATCCGAGCAGGTCGTCGGCCTCGCCCGGATCCTCCGAGGGAACGCGCTGGCAGCGGTCGAGGACGTGGCGCTGTGGCATGAGCGCGATATCTCCCACTCCTCGGTCGAGCGGGTGATCCTTCCCGACTCGACGATCCTGCTCGACCACATGCAACGGCGCGTCTT
>Ga0335078_10019536_pt1 | contig 10075 bp, 11 predicted proteins | sample Lox_Sample_32_FD_206711 | JGI IMG/M metagenome (GOLD analysis project Ga0335078, IMG submission 206711) | Soil microbial communities from Loxahatchee National Wildlife Refuge, Florida, United States - Lox_Sample_3.2 | ecosystem: Environmental > Terrestrial > Soil > Wetlands | place: USA...
GGGCATCTCCTACGGTTCGATTTACGACTACGACACCAAAGTGCCGCTGTGCTTCTTTGGCCCGCAGTTCCGAGCCGGGGTGTTCGAGTCACCCGTCGAGTCGGTGGATGTGGCTCCCACGCTGGCGCGGGCGATCGGGGTGGCGCCCCCCTCTTCCAGCATGGGCCGGGTGCTCGGGGAAGCGTTCGAGGGAGCCGAGCAGCCAATCCGATGAACCGAACCGACGACGCGCTGGCGACTTCGCTTTGCGGTATTCGCCTGCGCAACCCGGTGATCGCGGCCTCGGGCGCGTTCGCGTACGGGGTGGAGTTTGCCAAGCTGGTGGATCTGGCAGCGCTGGGCGGGCTGGTGGTGAAAGGCCTGTCGCTCGAGCCGATCGAAGGCAACCCTCCGCCGCGGATTTACGAAACCGAAGCCGGCATGATCAACTCGGTCGGCCTTCAGAATATCGGGGTCCGAGCGTTTGTCCGGGAGAAACTGCCGGCGTTGGCGCAATGCGGGACGGCCGTGTTCGCCAACGTGTTCGGCTACGCGACCGAAGACTACGTGGAAGTCGTGCGGATTCTCGAAGACCACGAAGGCCTGGCCGGCTACGAATTGAACGTTTCGTGTCCGAATACGAAGCACGGCGGCATCTATTTTTCGAGCGACCCGATGCTGCTCGGCGAAGTGGTGTCGGCGGTGAGACGCGTGGCACGGCGGCCGCTAATCGTGAAGCTTTCGCCGAACGTCAGCGCCATCGAGCCGCTGGCCTCGGTGGCGGAAGCGAGCGGCGCCGACGGGCTTTCGCTGGTGAACACGTTCATCGCGCTGGCGATCGACCCGCGCACCCGCAGGCCGCGCGTAGGCGCAGGATTCGGCGGCCTCTCCGGCCCGGCGATCAAGCCGATCGCGCTGCGGTTGGTGTGCCAGGCGGCGCGCGCGGTGAAGATTCCGGTGATTGGGCTCGGCGGAATTTCGACGGGAACGGATGCGGCCGAATTCCTGATCGCCGGGGCCACGGCCGTAGAGGTGGGAACGGCGATCTTCTGGGACCCGCGAGCCCCGTTGCGCATCGCCGGCGAGCTTAGCGAATTCCTACGCCAGCAAAACATCGGCGCGGTCTCTCAGTTGGTGGGGACTTTGAAGCTGTAGGCGGCTTAATCGAAGGTATTGAGGCGGTCGGTGAGCCTGGCGACGAGCGCTTCCGGATCGGGATCGAAGCGGTACTGCGCGGCTTCGGGCAGCATCGAGCGAATTTCGGTCAACGTGAAAGGGTGCTGCGGGGGCAGGACATCGAAACCAAGGGCATCGGTCAACAACACGGCAACCCGGACCAGGTCCGCCAATTCGAATGCCGCGGTATTGACGGGGAGATGATGCCCGGCAATCACCACCTCCAAATCCTCCGGCAATCCCCAGGAATGCGCGAGCCAGGCGCCCGCCTCGCAGTGGTCGATGCCGAAAATCGCGCGCTCGCGTTCGAGGATGTCGCCTTCGACCGGTCCGCCCAGCAGTTCGGCGTAAGCGCGCGGATGCGCCACAAACAACCCGAGGCGGCCGACGTTGTGGAGCAGGCCCGCGGTATAGGCGCGGTCGTCGCCTCCCCCGAGGCTCGTCGAACAAGCCGCAGAGATTTCCTCGCAGAGCATCCCGCAGGCGAGGCAATGCCGCCAGATGCGGCGCAGCAGGTCGAGCCGCAAGGCGGTATGCAGGAAGCCTTTCATGGAGACGGTCAAGGCGAACCCTCTCACCGTCTGCACGCCGAGGAGAGTGACCGCGTTTTTGATACTGCCGATGCGCGCCGGGAACCCATAAAGCGGCGAATTCACGACACGCATGAGCTCGGAGGCCAGCGCCGGATCGGCACGAATCAGGTCGACGATCTCCTTGACGGCGACGTTGTCGTTCGATAGCAGGCGCAACAACTTGGTGGCCACGGCCGGAAATGGCGGCAGACGCCGCAATCCGCGGTACTTGTCGTCGGAAGGGCCCATTACAAAAGACTGATGTAGCACACGGCGCGGGATGATGCTAACGGGTGGCCGCGCGAATATCGGCGACTACGTCGCGGACGGCATCGATGATGCTCTGCGGCGCCTGGTAGTAGAGAGGCCCAGGATGCGGCACGCGGACGACGACTTGCTTGCCGCGGGTAGAGAGATGGACGAGATCGGCTTGCAATTCCATTCCCGCGTCCGAAAACGGCTGGTTGGGAGGGGCGGTGCTGATGACGCGGAGCGGACGGGACCCGAGATCGCCGGCGGCGCGGGCATCGGCGAGATTGCGATCAAGGGCAGGGAGCTCTTCGAGGAGGGCGACGCGGGCCTGGGGCTGGCTGGTCAAGCGGAAGATGGTGGTCCATTCCTCGATCGTCAACCCGGATGGAGGCGGTCCGGGGTGGTTGCGGCCGGAGAGCAATCGCAACAGCCCAATGGAATTGAACAGGCGGGAGGCGAGGCTTTCCGCGAATCCGGCGAATTTGTGGAGGGGGGCTCCTGTGGAGCGGATTTGCGGAAACCGCGCGAGCAAATCCGGGTGGACGCCGTCGACCAGCACCATTCCCGAGACCTCGGACCGGTAGAGGCCGGTATAGACCCGCGCATCGAGCGCGGCGAGAGTCTCGGCAACCAGCAGGTAGGGAGGCGGAATGCCGGCGCGATGGAGGAGGGCGTGCAAGTCGCGCGAGTTCGCCGCGCTGGTTCGGGGGTAAGGGCCGAGATCGCTCCAGCCGAACCCGGCGCGGTCGTACCAGCAGGCGCGCGTGAATGGCGCCACCTGACTTTGGATGAATACCCAGGTATACCCAGGACGCGGTGCCCCGGTCTCAAAGATTACGGTAGGGCTTCCCGCGCCGGCGCAATCGATGGTCAGGGAGCGGCCGCCGATGTCGATGGAGCGGCCGACCTGAGGAAGGCGCTCGTGGTCCCGCGCCCGCTCGGTTTGCTCCCAACTGGCTCCGGTGATGAGCGCGATGGCGAGCACGACGAGCGCCATCAGGAAGACGGTGGTTTTCATGGCCGCAATCCCTTATATCGGAATCCGAGTGATCTGTCAAGCAGGCCCGTGAAGTACACTGGCAGGGACATGATGCGGAGCACCGAACGAATTTTGACGACGCATTGCGGAAGCCTGCCCAGGCCGAAGGATTTGCTCGATCTGATGAAAGCGAAGGCCGCAAGCGGGCCTTATGACGAGCAAGCATTCGCCGCGCGAGTACGCTCCGCGGTAGGGGATATCGTGCGAAAGCAGATGGAGACCGGCATCGATATTCCGACGGACGGCGAGCAGGGCAAGCTGGGCTTCTTTGCTTATGTGCGGGAGCGGCTGGAAGGCTTTGAGCCGCGGCCGGACGCACACTTTCCGCGCTTTGCCGCCGAAACCGAAGCGTTTCCCGAATACTACGCGGAGTACATGGGCCGGGCAATGACGGGGGCGGCGATCGCGGCGCTCAATCCGCTGGTGTGCACCGGGCCGGTCCGGTATCGGGGCGAAGCCGGCGTGCGGCGCGACATTGAGAATCTGAAGGCGGCGCTGGCCGGCACGCATCCGGCCGACGCTTTCCTGCCATCGGTGGCGCCGAGCGGTGTTGGCTTCAACGAATACTATCGGACGGAGCAGGAATATTTCGAAGCAGTTGGGGCCGCGATGCAGGAGGAATACCGTGCGATTGTGCATGCCGGATTCATTTTGCAGATCGACGACCCGTTTCTCACGGAGATCTTCAGCCGGCCCGGGTTGACGCCGGCAGAGCGGCGCGACGCGGCCGAGATGTGGGTGGAGGCGCTGAATCACGCGCTCGCGGGAATCCCCGCCGAAAAAATCCGGTTCCACACGTGCTACGGCATCAACGAAGGACCGCGCGTGCATGATGCGCCGCTCGCCGAGATCGTCGAAGTGATGCTGAGAATCAATGCCGGGGCCTACTCATTCGAAGCCGCGAATGCACGGCACGAGCACGAATACCACGTATGGGAGCGGGTGAAGCTGCCGGAAGGCAAGGTGCTGATCCCGGGCGTGATTACGCATGCGAGCAACATTGTGGAACATCCGGAGCTGATTGCCGAGCGGCTGGTGCGTTATGCGGAACGGGTCGGCCGAGAGAATGTGATCGCGGGGACGGATTGCGGTTTCTCGTCGCAGGCTACCTATCACCCGGAGGTGCATCCGACGGTGGTGTGGGCGAAGTTCCAGGCGATGGCCGAAGGCGCGCGGCTGGCGAGTGCGCGGTTGTGGCGTTGAGTTCGCGCAGGACCTGGCGCACCGCGTCGACGATTGTGCCGGGGGCCTGGTAAATCAGGTCGCCGGTGGCCTGTTTAACCTCAACGAGGCGGCCCCGCGGGGACAGGCGGCTCAACTCAACCTGCAGTTCAGCCCAGACGCTGTGAGGAACGAACGTCGTTTCCGAACTGATCCCGACGAGCGGGCGATCCCCCAGAGTTCCCGCGGCACGGACTTCGGCTGTGCTTTGGGCCAAAGCGCCGACCTCTTGTAGTAAGGCGCTGCGGGCCTTGGGCGCCTGAGTCAAGTGCCAGATGGTGGTCCATTCCGATGCGGTCATGCCTCGCGGAGGCGGGGTGGGCGCCGGAAGACTCGGCGCGAGCCGAAAGAATCCGATCTGGTTGAAGATCTGAGCGCTGAGATCTTGCGAGTGGCCGACGAACTTGGGAACGCGTTCATACCTTCCCCCGCCCGGCCGGGCGCGGGTCAAGAGATCGGGATGGATGCCATCCGCGAACACTAACCCGGACACCTCGGAAGGATAGAGGCTGGTGAACATGCGGGCGTCGAGGGCGGCCGACACTTCGGCTACGAGCACGTACGGCGCGGGCACGCGCGCGGCTTGCAGGAGGGCGTGCAGATCCCGGGCTTGCGCGGCGCTGGTACGCGGATACGGGCCGAGGTCGCTCCAGCCGGAGCCGGCCCGGTCATACCAACACGCGCGGGTGAATTTGGCGGTTTCGCGCTGAACGAGGACCCAACTGTAACCCGGCCGCGGTGCGCCGCGTTCCCACATCTGTCTGGGATTGTAGAGCGGGAAAGGAGAGCCGCTTTCGAAGATCACGGTGGGCTGGCCGGCGCCGGAACAATCGAGATTGAGGGTGCGGCCGCCGATGTTGACGGAGCTACCGATTTGGGGAAACCGGTTGCGATCGGCCACGCGTTCCGCCTGCTCATAGGAGATGCTGGAAGCGAGCGCGATGACCAGGAGAACGGCGGCGGCGATGGCGATGGTGGTGAGCGCCGAGGCTCGTTTCGGGGACATAGTCGGATTCAGATATATCTGAATCCGATTTATCTGTCAAGAGAGAACATGAGGCCGCCTAAAGGCGGCTACAGATGGCCACCGGTTTACCATCGACGCGGCCGCGGCGGCAGGCCGGTTCGCACGGGCGGTCAAAGGTGCGGCCGAGGATCGCCGGGAAGACGTTCGACTCGCGATTGAGCAGGTAGGGGGCAGAGACTTCGCGTCAGCGCAGAAACTGCCCGATGGATCGCGTTGCCTGCCGGATGCGCTGCTCGTTCTCCACCAGCGCGAAGCGCACGTGCCCTTCGCCTAAAGGTCCGAAGCCGATTCCCGGCGAGACCGCCACTTGCGCCTTCTCGAGCAGCATTTTGGAGAATTCGAGCGAGCCCAGGGCGCGGTAGCGTTCCGGAAGCGGCGCCCACAGGAACATGGAACCGCGCGGCGGGGTGACCTGCCAACCGGCGCGACAGAGGCCGTCCACGAGCACATCGCGCCGCTTTTGGTAAAGGGCGCAGATTTTCTTGGTGTCTTCTTCGCACTCGCGCAGCGCGATGATCGACGCAATCTGGATCGGCTGAAAGACGCCATAATCCAGATAGCTCTTGATGCGGGCGAGCGCGGCGATCATTTTTGGATTGCCCAGGCAGAAGCCGACGCGCCAGCCGGCCATGTTGTAGCTCTTGGACATCGAGAAGATCTCGACGGCCACTTCTTTGGCCCCTTCCACCTGGAGAATGCTCGGCGCCCTGTAGCCATCGAAGCACAAATCGGCATAGGCAAAATCGTGCACGACCATGGTTCCGTGCTGTCGGGCCAGACGAATGATTTCCCGGAAGAAATCGAGGTCGACGCACGTCGTGGTTGGGTTGTGCGGAAACGAAATCAGGAGCATCTTCGGCTTGCGAGTCGACGTGCGGTACAGATCTTCGAGCCGTTCGAGAAAGGTTTCGGCGTTCGGCATCGGAAGCATGCAGGCGTGGCCTTCGGCCATGATGACGCCGTACTGATGGATCGGGTACGCGGGGTTGGGTGAAACCACCGCGTCTTCGGGGCCGATGGTGGCAAACAGCAGGTGAGCCAGCGCATCCTTGGCGCCGATGGTGACGATGGCTTCTTTCTCGGGATCCAGCGCGACGCCATAGTTGGCCTGGTAACGCCGCGTGATTTCTTCGCGCAGCCGGGGAATGCCGCGCGATTGCGAATACCGGTGATTGCGCGCGCTACGGGCGGCTTCCACCAGTTTGTCCACCACGACCTGCGGCGTCTCGCCATCGGGGTTTCCCATTCCCAGATCGATCACGTCGATCTGGGCAGAGCGTGCCTTAGCGCGCATCTCATTGATGACGGCGAAAACGTAGGGCGGAAGCTTCTGAATGCGATAGAAGTCCTCTGTATTCTCGGGCATTACGCCTATTCTACGACAGGCCAAATCGACATTCGGGCCGGTGGCCAAACCGCGGAGCGCGTCGCCGTGTAAGGGCGCGCCCCGCCAGGGCCAATCCACGCTTCTGTGAGGCCGGTCACGGGTGAGGCACTCGGCTGTCCCGTAAATTCAATTTTCCAGGAATTTTCGGCCGATACGTAATCGTTCTAACAGCGGCCCAGAGGAGCGGAGCGCGATACTTTGCTTGACCGCTGATTGGGAAATTATGCCTGCCGCGGGGAGTGAAACGGTTCTTCTAGTGGACGACGAATCGGCCGTGCTAAGCATGGCCGTTGCCATGCTTACGAGGTATGGCTATGGCGTGGTGTCGGCCTCGGGAGGGCGGGATGCGCTGGAGATCTGCAGGAACCGGCCCGAGCTGAAGATTCACCTGGCGCTGATTGACGTCGTCATGCAGGACATGGCCGGACCCGAACTGGCTCGCGAGCTGCAGCAGTTGCGGCCGGGCACGCCAATCCTGTTCATGACGGGCTTTCCCGACCAGCATCAGATCCTGACCGCGCAAAAGCTGCCTGTTCTGTACAAGCCGTTTACGTCCGTGTCTCTGATCCGGAGAATCCGGGACGTGCTCGACCGTCCGAAATCTTCTGCCGCCGGCCAGTAACAACCGAGACAATTACGCCCATCGACAGCTAGGACGCGCCGCCTCCCTGACTCACAATGAAAGAGAGGGGTATGTTCCAAAGTCTGAATGCCATTACTGGGTCCTGCATCCAGGCGGAAGACGGCACACTCGGAAATGTTCGCGGGTTCTTATTTGATGATCTGACCTGGGTGATCCGATATCTTGTCGTCGAGTGCGGGAATTGGCTGGCGCGCCGGGAGGTTCTCATCGCGCCGACGGCGGTGGGGGAGGGCGATTGGGAGAAGCGGGTTTTGGCGGTCCGGTTGACCAAGGAGCAGGTACGCCAAAGTCCGCCGATCGACACGCACAAACCCGTTTCGCGCCAGCAGGAGGCTGCCATGAGCCGTTACTTCGGCTGGCCGACTTATTGGAGCGTGCGCGTTCCGGCGGGGGTGTACACGACGGAGATGGAATATCCGGCGGACAGCGGGGACGATCCGCATTTGCGCAGCGCCTGGGACATCGCGGGCTACAAAGTTTGGGCGACGGATGGAGAACTCGGACGCCTGGACGATTACGTGATGGACAATGCCGGCTGGCACCTGGGCTATCTCATCGTGGCAACCGGAAGCTGGCTGAACAGCCGCAGCCTGCTGGTCTCCACGCGTTGGGTGGAATCGATTTCCTGGGCCAACCGCCGCATCGATCTTTCGAGCCCGCGAGCGAAAGTCTGAGCGCCCATGGGACTCGCGAGAAAAGCGGGCGCGGCCGTCTCGGCGGCTTTTCTGGTGAGCGCCGCGCTGGGTGCGGACGCAGCGTCCGGACGGGTGGAAGAGATCGTCGCGCGGTCGGTACAGAACACCAACGCGGATTGGGCCGCGGCTCCCCGGTGGGACTTCACCGAACACGACGTGATCACCAAAGACGGCAAGAAGATTGTGAAAGCATCCGAAGTGACGATGATCGATGGATCACCGTATAACAAGCCGATCGCTTGGAACGGCCATCCGCTGTCGGCAGCGCAAGCCGCCAACGAGGAACGCAAGCTCCAGCAGGAAACGGCTCGCAGGCGCGACGAATCTCCAGCCGCGCGGCAAAAACGAATCGCGGAATACCAAAAACAGCGGCGGCAAGATCGCGAGCTGATGCAGCAGATGGCGCGCGGCTTTCGGTTCAAACTTCTCGGCGAGGAGATGGTTGATGGGCGCCGGTGCTTCGCGCTGGAGGCGACGCCGCGGCCGGGCTATGAGCCGCCGACGCGCGACACGAAAGTTCTGACCGGGATGCGCGGCAAGATGTGGATCGATGCGGAGCAATATCAATGGGTCAAGGTCCACGCCGAGGTATTCCGGCCAGTGAGGTTTGGCCTGTTCATCGCTCGCGTGCAGGCGGGGACCGAATTCACCCTGGAGCAGAAGGCGGTCGCGGGAAATGTCTGGCTGCCCAGCCATTTCGAGACACGGGTGCGGGCGAAGGTCCTGGTCTTTTCCCGCAGATCGATCGATGACGAGACCTATTCTGATTACCGGCTCGCCGGGGAGGCGGCGCGCGCTTCCTCCCGCTAGTGAACCGACATTCGGGATGTAATCGACGCCCGAAGGAGCAAACCTTGATCAGTCTCGGAAGCGCCGAGCACTTTCAAGATTTACGCGATCGACACGGCTTCGAACCAGGCGGGATTCTATGGCGTGATGAAGGAGAACGGCCGGCCGTTGATCATCGCCCTGAGACTTAAGATCATCGACGGCGAGATTACGGAGATCGAGCATGTGTTGGCGCGGAATCTGCGGCCGGACCGGATGCAGAACCTCGTCACGCCGCGTCCCGCCTTAGTCGCCGATGTGCCGCCAGGCGAGCGAACCTCGCGCGAAGACATGATCAACGCCGCCAATTCGTATTTTGAATCCATCGAGCACGGTAACGGCGAGATCGCGCCGTTCGCCGAGGAACGACCGCGCGATGGCTGTCCTGGACACGTTGAGTTGCACCGCTCAGATCAATAGCCAGATTATGAGCTTCATCACCCGGCTGTGGCCGCGGCGTCTGGGGCTAGTGGACGAAGAAAAGGGCCTGGTCTTCGCGTTCCCGATGTTCCAACACCGCGGCGGCAAGATTCACGAGATCGAGGCGATGGGGGTGAGCCTGCCCTACGGAACCAAGAGCGGCTGGGAGTGACCGGGCTCGATTAGAGGTTGATCAGCACTTTCAGGGTCCCCTTTTGCGCCGCATGAGCAAACGCCCGCGGCGCTTCGTGTAGCGGGTAGCGAGCGGCGATCATTTCATCCACTCGGATCTTGGGGTGATCGAGCAGCGGCAGCGATGCTTCGAAGCGGCCGCAGCGCGAGCCGATCAAAGTCAGCTCATTGACGATGATGGGCACGGTATCGATGCCGACCAAGCCGTGCACCGTGGATTTCAGAATTAATGTGCCGCGCGGACGCGTCATCGCCACGGCCCTCTGCAGGGCTTCGGGGTTTCCAGTAGCTTCCACAACCCAGTCATACGCGGCCACGGGAGCCTTGTCGCGCGCCAGTTCTCCAAGGGCTCCCGAGGCGGTCGCGATGCGCAGTTTCTCCCGGTGATGGCCGAACAGGTGCACGCGGTATCCGTGCGCATTCAGGACCTGCGCGACGAGCAGGCCGAGCTTGCCATCGCCCAGCACGGCAATTTGTGCGCCGTCCGGAATCATCGCCTGGTCGAGAATCTCGCAGGCCGCGGCCAAAGGCTCAGTGAATACTGCGCGTTCCGGGGGAATCGCGTCGGGCACCACGTGCAGGTTGCGCTCCGGTAGAACGAAGAATTCTTCGAACGCGACCGGCTGGTTCACGATGCCAAGCAC
>Ga0335078_10019537_pt1 | contig 10075 bp, 9 predicted proteins | sample Lox_Sample_32_FD_206711 | JGI IMG/M metagenome (GOLD analysis project Ga0335078, IMG submission 206711) | Soil microbial communities from Loxahatchee National Wildlife Refuge, Florida, United States - Lox_Sample_3.2 | ecosystem: Environmental > Terrestrial > Soil > Wetlands | place: USA: Florida...
GCCAGCCGGCAAAGCGCAAGACAGTTTTTGTCTAAAGTCTTCTCAGGCCGACTTGCTCATTCTGACTTCTGACTTTCCACCTAATCTCCCGCCGCCTCGACGGCCGGCAATTCTTCGGCGACGGTTCTTTCCTTCACCTTCGCGCTCGTCACCAGAATGACGGACAGGACCACGATCGCACTCCCGGCAAGAATGAAGCCGTCCACGCGCTCGTGCAGAATCAGCCAACCCAGGAACACGGCCACAACCGGGTTCACGTAGGCGTAGGTCGAAACTTTCGATGTTGGCGCATGCTCGAGCAGCCAGATATACGCCGTGTAGCCGATCCAGGAGCCGCACACGACGAGATACATCACGGCGCCGATGCCGCGGCCGGTCCAAACGGCACGAGACAAATCACCGTTCAGCAACGCAAAGATGAAATTCCCCACGCCGGCGGCCGTGACTTGCCAGCCAGTGGCGCTGAACACATCCATGCCGCTCTGCCAGCGCTTCGACAGTACCGATCCCAGCGCCCAGCTGAACGAACCGCCGATCAGGCTGATCGAGGCCCAGAACTCGCGGCGTCCGAGAGCCGTGGTCGAGCGCAACTCCGGCCAGACCAGGACAAACAATCCCAGAATGCCAAGACCGAGGCCAGCTTTGCCGCGTCCGGAAATGTGATGGTCGCCCAGCAGCAGCGAATCGAGCACCAGAAACCACAGTGGCGTGATGGCGATGATGAGCGCCGCAAGCCCCGAGGATACCGAGAGCTCGGCATACGAGAGCGTCAGATTTCCACCCATCAGCAGGAGAAGCCCGACGCAGGCGGCCAGCGCGATCTGGCGCGGAGAATGCAGAATTTTTCGCCCGGTTGCGGCGCATACCGCGAGCATCACGACCCCGGCGACCGAGAATCGCAACGCACACATCAGCGCGGGAGGAATTGTCTGCACCGCGACGTCAATCGCCAGGTAGGTCGAGCCCCAAAACAGATACACGAGCCCAAAGGACAAGACCACCGTCCACCGGCTTGGGTGCTGCGCGTTCATGTTTGGAGAAATCGGGGGAAGCTAAAAGATATCAGACGAGTGCAGGATAGGGTTGGATTCGAAAGATCAAGCCTATCGAACATATCCCAAGACACGCATTACAGATTCCTTCGTGTTACCAAAGGGGGTTCCTCCGCGCCTTGGCTTGCAGCTATAATCAGGCAGTAATGTTGGCTACCTCGAATGCTGCCTCACGATTCCAAATCGCGTCTTCTCATTTCAAAGCTGGCCGAGTGCTGGCTCGACGGTTCGCCGTGTCCGCGGCGCTATCGAGCCAATCTGCCTTCGCGCCTGCGTCCCAATCTGTTCGGTAGCGATTAGTTCCTTCCTCCGCCCGATCCGCCTCGGGTCGTTTCTGCCAAGCAGGTCGGCTTCAACCCGAGCGGCAAGTCCGAAGGTTCGATTCATTGACCACTGGCCACTAACCACTGGCCCCAGCACCACGGAGGATTCCAATGACTACCAAAACGATGATTGGTCCCAAGATCAAGACCGCCCTGCCCGGGCCCAATGCCAAGCGCGTGCTTGAGGGCGATCAGAAGTATATTTCGCCGTCTTATACCCGTTCCTATCCGATGGTGGCCAAAAACGGCCACGGCATCGTCGTCACCGATGTTGACGGCAATGAGTTTTTCGATTTTTCTGCCGGCATCGCCGTGACTTCGACCGGCCATTGCCATCCCGACGTGGTCGCCGCCATTCAAAAGCAGGCCGCCGAACTCATTCACATGTCGGGCACCGACTTCTACTACGAAAACATGGTGGAGCTCGCCGCCCGGCTGTCGAAGATCGCGCCCATGAAGGGCCCGCATAAGATCTACTACGGCAATTCCGGCGCTGAGGCGATCGAATGCGCGCTGAAGCTGGCGCGCTATCACACCAGGCGGCAGAATGTGATCGCATTCTTCGGCGCATTTCATGGCCGCACTATGGGTGCGCTCTCGCTGACGGCTTCAAAGCCACAGCAGCGGCGGCGTTTCGCGCCGCTCGTGCCGGGCGTGACCCATGTCCGCTATCCCGACGTGTATCGCGGCTGCGTGGGCGGAGCGCAGGAAGCCAACAACTTCGCTCTCGGCTGCGCCCGCTTCATCGAGGAAAAACTGTTCAAGACCACGCTTCCTCCGGAAGAAGTCGCGGCCATCTTCGTCGAGCCGGTGCAGGGCGAAGGCGGCTACGTCGTGGCCCCCGCCGTCTTCTTGCAGGAGTTGCGGCACATCTGCGATCGCCACGGCATTCTGCTGGTCGTGGACGAAGTGCAGAGCGGCGTGGGCCGCACGGGCAAGTGGTGGGCCGTCGAGCATACCGGGGTCGAGCCTGATATCGTCTGCATGGCGAAGGGCATCGCATCGGGCATGCCGCTCGGCGTCACCCTGAGCCGAGCAGAAATCATGGACTGGGTCCCCGGTTCGCATGCCTCCACTTTCGGCGGCAATCCGGTCGCGATCGCGGCCGCGCTGGCCACGCTGGACGTCATCGAGAGACAGCACCTGGTCGAGAACTCGGCCAGCGTGGGCAATCACATCCTGAAGCGCATGGCTGACTGGCCTACGAAACACAAACTCGTCGGCGATGTGCGCGGGCGCGGATTGATGATCGGGGTCGAGATCGTCAAGGACAAAGTCACCAAGGACCATGCCGGAGCAGAGCGCGACCGCATCGTAGAAATGGCGTTCGAACGCGGCATTCTGTTCCTCGGCTGCGGGCCGAGCGCGATCCGGCTGTGTCCGCCTCTGGTCGTGACCAAGGAAGAAGCTGACGTCGCCGTTGATGTTCTCGAAGAGTGCATCGCGGCAGTTGGTAAGAACGCGTAATCCCTAAGCGTGATTTTGGGTGCCCATTTCTCGCGCGTTTTGTGCGCGAGGTAGGGCTTTGACAGTGCTGATGTGGAGCGGACACTCCTGTCCGCTTTGACCTCAGCCCTCATATGGCGGACACCCAGCTTCCCGGTTCGGGAACGAGATCATTTCAATTACTGAGATTGTGAGGTGCATCACATCCGCGAGAGGTTCGGTGCAGCTATGCTGCAGCTTTTAACCATGCTTCCCGCCAGCTTTACCCGAACCATCGTGCGGTCCCTCGATTGGATCGCCCAACGCACATTGCCGCCGGATCCCAGACCGCCGCACCAGCGTCTCGGTGGGCGCGGCGAAGAAGACGTCTACTTCCACCTGCGCAAGCTGGGTTACAAGATGGTGGCGCGCAACTACCGCACGCCGCGTTGCCGCGGTGAAATTGATCTGATCGGCTGGGATGCCGATGTCCTTTGCTTCATTGAAGTTAAAACGCGGACCACGCTCGAGGTGAAGCCTCCGGAAGCGGCCGTGGACAGGCACAAGCGCCGCGAAGTGGCCGCTGTGGCGCGTGAATACCTGCGCCGCCTGCCACCATCGTGCCAGTGGAGATTCGATATTGTAAGCGTATACTACGAGCGTCTTACATCCCGCCCGCAGATCGAAGTTTTTCGCAATGCCTCCTTGGCGGAGTAAAATTAGAAGTTTGCGCACTCCTACGGAAAGGATTCAGTTCAGTGCCGGAGCTTAGAAAAGATCCGATCGTGGGTCGCTGGGTCATTATTTCGACTGACCGGGCCAAGCGCCCGACCGATTTTGTCCGCGAAAACATGAAAATTAAAGGAGGATTCTGTCCCTTCTGTTACGGGAACGAAAGCAAGACTCCTCCGGAAATCCAGGCCTACCGCCCCAATCCGAATGGCGGCCCGGCGCCACAGCGCGATACCCCCGGATGGACCGTCCGCGTCGTGCCTAACAAATTCCCCGCCCTGGGCATCGAAGGCAATCTGAACCGTCAGGCCGAGGGCATGTTCGACCGGATGAACGGAATCGGAGCGCATGAGGTCATTATCGAGACTCCGGACCACAACGCCAGCCTCGCGACCCTGGCACCGAAACGCATCGAAGATGTTTTGTGGACCTTCCGCGACCGCATCCTCGATCTTAAGAAGGACAAACGTTTCAAGTACATCCTGATCTTCAAGAATCATGGGGAAGCCGCCGGCGCCTCGCTTGAGCATGCGCACTCCCAGTTGATCGCACTGCCGATTCTGCCCATCAACGTGACGCAGGAACTGGAAGGCGCGAAGCAATACTTTCTCTACAAGGAACGCTGCGTGTTTTGCGATATCATCCGGCAGGAAATGGACAGCGGCATTCGCGTCGTGGGCGAGAACGAAAACTTCGTCACCCTGGCGCCTTACGCGCCGCGCTTTCCGTTCGAGACCTGGATTCTGCCCAAGCAGCATGAATCCGCGTTCGAGAATTCGTCGTCCCACATGTTCGAAAACCTGGCTCGCGCGATGAAGAACCTGCTGGCCCGCGCCGATCGTGTGCTCGACAATCCGCCTTACAACCTGGTCATCCACAGCTCACCTGTGCAGGATCCCACCAATGACCACTACCACTGGCATATCGAATTCATGCCCAAGCTGACCAAGACGGCCGGATTCGAATGGGGAACGGGTTTTTATATCAATCCGACGCCGCCCGAGGAAGCGGCTAAATTCCTGCGCGAGGCCAATGTCGAAGAGCCGGCTGCGGTCGCGGCAAACTGAACGGAGATTTTCCCGTCTGGAAACAAATCGGGCACGGCTTTCAGCCGTGCCCTTTCCCAGTTCGATCGGTGAGAGAGAGGCCATGGTTTGGTCCCACAGCCCTGATGAACTCAAGATACCCGGCCCCCACCCGCCGTTTGTCACGAACTTGTAAAATCCTGCACCGGGCCTTTTAATTCAGAAATTTGTTGTCCTTGTCCCATGGGCTTCGCCCATGCCGCGTTGTTGCTGTTACTTTTTTGCCTTCCGATAGGGCTCAAAATCAGCCCAGACGTGCTCGACGGTGGCGGCCTCGAGCGGTTGCGTGGTTGGCGCGTCCGGATCTTTTTCCGAAAAGATCTCGAGGCTCATGCCGCCGCAACTCGGCGAGATCGCATCTGGTGAATATACATAGAGGCCTTGGGTCGTGGTATCGATAACGTGCCCGCGAAGGTCGAGCAACTTGTACTCGGCCTTTCCTGGATCGATGGGCGGAACCTCCTTGCTCCCGCAGATCAAGCGCATTCTTTGAAAACCGTTCTTGAACTTCGCCTTCCACACGTTGCTGTACTTCGGAATCACTCGCACCACGACGGTGGCCTCACTGCCAAAGGCTCGTTTGAATTTGACGCCATCTTTCTCAGGTCCTTTCCTCGATTGACGCCCCCGATGGCGGTCAATACCATGAGCGGTTGCGGAGTTCTCCATGAAAAACTGTCTTCTGGTGCTGCTGCTTGCGACTTGTGCGCAAGCTGCCACGAGCCCTTCAAGCCTCATTGCAAATGTCCCCGGCAGAACGACGGTGAGCCTCAACGGTGCCTGGCACGCGATCGTTGATCCCTACGATAACGGAGGAGGGTCAGGCTTTTTTCGCGACGAGAAACCGCGCAGCAACAGCGATCGCATTGAATACAGTTTCGATTTATCCCCGGTGCTGAACGTCCCCGGCGACTGGAACACGCAGCGCGAGCAGTTGATGTTCTATGAGGGACCGGTCTGGTACCGGCGGCAGTTCATCTACCACAAGCGACCGAACACGCGCGTCTTTGTTTATTTCGGTGCCGCGAACTACACGTCTACGGTTTATCTGAACGGAGAAAAACTGGGCGACCACGAAGGCGGCTTCACCGCATTTAACTTCGAAGCAACTTCTACCCTGCGCGACGGCGACAACTTTCTCGTCGTCGAGGTAAACAATACTCGCCGCGCCGATGGCGTGCCCGCCCTGCGAACCGACTGGTGGAACTACGGCGGGATCACGCGCGATGTAACGCTCATCGAACTACCGGCGGCGTTTATTCAAGACTACTGGGTTCAACTGGCACACGGCTCGCAGAACGAGGTTGCGGGCTGGGTACAGCTCGACGGAGCGCAGTCGGCGCAGCAAGTCACGATCGAAATTCCGGAGGCCCACATCCGCGAGTCGGTGACCACAGATGCGGCAGGCCAAGCGAACTTTCATTTTCCGGCCAGGCTCGATCTCTGGTCGCCCGAGCATCCCAAGCTCTATGACGTAACCGTTTCAAGCGGCAGCGATATTGTCCACGATCAGATTGGCTTTCGCACCATCCAGGTACAGGGCGCCAACATCCTGCTGAACGGCAAACCCGTCTTTCTGCGCGGCGTTTCCATGCACGAGGAAGCGCCGTTTCGCGAAGGCCGTGCCTTCAGCCCGGAAGATGCGCAGACTCTTCTGGGCTGGGTGAAAGAACTGGGCTGCAACTTCGTTCGCCTCGCCCACTATCCGCACAACGAGAATGAGATTCGACTGGCCGACCGCATCGGCCTGCTGGTCTGGTCTGAGATTCCCGTCTATTGGGACATCGATTGGCAAAACGCCGCGACCCTGGCCAATGCCCAGGCGCAACTGCGCGACGAGTTTGCGCGCGACCACAACCGCGCGGCGGTGATTCTGTGGTCGATTGCCAATGAAACTCCGGTGAAGCCGGAACGCGTGCAGTTTCTCAAGCAGCTTGCCCAGGAAGCACGCGAACTCGATTCCACCCGGCTCGTCACCTCGGCGATGGACCGCGTGGACCAGACCTCTGTGGATGTGCGGACGCTGTCCGATCCGCTGGGCGAAGTGCTGGACGTGCTGGGGCTAAACGAATATCTAGGCTGGTATTGGGGCAGGCCAGAAGATGCCGACAGGATGCAGTGGAAATCGGCGTGGAACAAGCCGATCATCGTCAGCGAATTTGGTGGCGGCGCACCATTCGGCCTTCACGGAGATGCCGACCAGCGTTGGACGGAGGAATATCAGGACCGCCTGTTTCAGCATCAGCTGGGAATGATTCAGCGAATCCCGAATCTGGCCGGGATGGCTCCATGGGTGCTCATGGATTTTCGCTCCCCGGCGCGCATGCTGCCGGGCATTCAGGACTACCACAACCGCAAGGGACTGATCTCCAATCGCGGGCAGCGCAAGCTGGCGTTCTACACGCTGCAGAAGTTTTACAAGAAGAAGATGATGGAGGCAGGGAAATAGGCAGACCGCATTGGTTGCGCTCAGCGTTCTTTTTTTTGTCATGCTGAGCGCAGAACGAGACCGCGTAGCGGGGTCGTTCGGAGTCGAAGCATCCCTACCCAAAGTGTCGTGCTTGGAGTAGGGCCTCGCTTCGCTCGGAATGACGGAGTCGTTTCGGGTGTCTGGTGTTGGAAGAATCCTAAGAAGTTGCTATCCCTGCGTTCGATCCTGAAATTCTTCATGCCAGGCCATCTGGATGGCTTCGAGCTTCCCTTCGTTCGAGGCCTTCGGATCGCCAGCGAAAGCAGGCAGTTCCGTCACGTAGCGATGCAGGTCAGTGAAGCGGACGGCGAGCGGATCGAGTTCGGGATGCGTTTCAGAAAGCAGAATGCCGAGGTCTTCGGCGTCATCCCAGGTCAGTGATTTGGGCATAGGCACGCTCCTTCAGCAATTGGCAATTAGCAATTGGCAGTTGGCAATCCGCAAGCCATGTGGTAGAAGGAGGTTCGGCTAATTGCCAACTTGCGACTTGCCGAGTTTCTAGTGGTGCTCCTCCGAGACGTAATTTCTATTCCAGGCGGGAATTTCGACCACTACTTTCCCCGGCTTGACGATCTGCGCCTGGCAGCCGAGGCGCGAGTTTAGCTGCAGGTCGGCGGCCATGTCCAACCGGTCGGCTTCGTCGTCCTCCATCGCAGATAAGTTCTCCGCACCTTCCTTTACCCACACGTGGCAAGTGGTGCAGGCGCAATTGCCGCCGCAGGCGTGATCCAGCGCGACGCCGAAATTCAGCGCCACGTCGAGCAGCGACTGCTCCTTGCCGTGATCCTCATATGGCAACTTGCCATGCTCAAACTGGACAGTTTTTCCTTCAGGAAGGAAAGTCACCTGCACCGTGTTTTCGCCAGGAGCCTCTTCGGTCAATGTGCCTGCTCCCTGTGCTTTTTCGTCAGACATAACCACCTCTGGGTTTCCTCTGTGTTCCTTTGTGGCCTCTGTGATTAGAGAGTTTCAAAAGCAACCACAGAGGGCACAGAGTTTCACAGAGACTAATGGAACTCCGGCGGCGCCATGGGATGCGGCGCGGTCGGGCCTTCGCCCAGGTCGGCCTCATCCATGCTCTTGCCCTTGAGCGCGGACGAAACTGCGCTGTCCATCATGAGTTCTGCCAGCCGCATCGTGCCCTGATTGAGCGCGTCGATGGCCTTGCGAATGGCAGCGTAATCATCTTCCGCGTTCACCGCCGCCAGAGACTTCTCCATTTTCGCGATCTGCTTCTTCTCGTCAGTCGTGAGCTGGCTCCACGCCGGGCTCTTCTTGCCTTTCTCTAGTGCCGCGAGAATCGTCGCCGCCTCGTTGCGAGCTTCGATCAGCTGGCGCCGGCGGAAATCCTCTTCGGCGTTGTCGAAGGAGTCGAGAATCATGCTCTCGACCTGGTCGTCGGTCAGGCCGTAGCTCGGCTGCACCTGAATCTCGGCTTCCTTGCCGCTGCGCTGCTCGCGCGCAGACACGTGCAGAATGCCGTTGGCGTCGATCAGGAACTTGACCTCGACCCGCGGGATACCCGCCGCCATCGGCGGAATGCCCTTAAGATCGAAGCGTGCCAGCGAGCGGCAGTCTTTGGCCAGTTCGCGCTCGCCCTGCAAGACGTGAATGGCGACGTTGGCCTGCCCGTCAACCTGCGTCGTGTAGAACTGCGTGGCCGACGCCGGGATCGTCGAGTTCCGCAGGATGATCCTGTCGGTTACCCCCCCGGCAACCTCGATGCCGAGCGAGAGCGGCGTTACATCGAGCAGCAACATGTTCGCCGTCGCCGGCGAACCGCCGCCCAGAATATTTGCCTGCACAGCCGCTCCCAGCGCCACGACTTCGTCCGGATTCAAATCGGTGTGCGGCTCGCGGCGGAACAATTCCTTCACCATTTCGCGCACTTTGGGGATACGCGTCGAACCGCCGACCAGAACAACCTCGTCAATTTGCTCCGGCTTGAAGCCCGCGTCTTTCATCGCTTGCTTGCAAGGGCCGACGGTGCGCTCGATGATCGGCCGAATCAGTTGCTCGAACTGCTCGCGGGTGATTTCACGCTGGTAGCGCTTGCCGCCGGGTAGTTCGATGTCGAGCTTAACCGACGGCTGCGACGAGAGTGCGACCTTGGCGTCAATTACGGCCTTGCGAATCGCCTGCACAGCTTCGGCGTTGCGGCGCAGATCGAGCCCCAGATCGCCGCAGATGTCGTCGAGCGCAATCGTGATCAGCAGATTGTCGATGTCGTCGCCGCCAAGATGCGTGTCGCCGTTGGTCGCTATGACCTCGAAGATCTCGTCATGGAGTTTAAGAATCGAAATGTCGAACGTGCCGCCGCCTAAATCGTAGACCGCCACGATTCCGTTCTGCTTCTTGTCGAGCCCGTACGCGAGCGACGCGGCGGTCGGCTCATTGACCAGACGGAGCACTTCGAGGCCCGCAATTCGGCCTGCATCTTTTGTAGCTTGACGCTGAGCGTCGTTGAAATAGGCGGGAACCGTAATTACGGCTTTCGTCACCGGTCGGCCAAAATAGCGCTCCGCGTTGCGCTTGAGCTGGCGCAGAATCAGCGCGGAGATTTCCGGCGGAGTGAACGTCTTCTCGGCAAGCTGGATACGAAGTACTTCGCCGGGCTGCAGGCCTTCCGCCAGGCGGAAGGGAAACAGCTTCAGCTCATCCTGAACGTCTTCAACGCCGCGTCCCATCAGGCGCTTGATCGAGTAGACGGCACGCTCGGGAGTTTCAATCAGAGCATTGCGCGCGGCATTTCCAATGACCGGCTGATTGTTGGCGTCGAGCGCAACCACCGACGGCAACAGATTCGATCCGTCCTCGCCGGGAATGACGACAGGCGTTCCCCCCTGCATGAACGCCACCAGAGAATTCGTGGTGCCGAGATCAATGCCGACGATGTGATCGGAACTCATTTGGTAATTGTGTAATTCGGTGGGCAATGGAAAACCACCGAACAGCTTGCAGATTCCTCAATTACTCAATTCCCCAATT
>Ga0335078_10019539_pt1 | contig 10074 bp, 9 predicted proteins | sample Lox_Sample_32_FD_206711 | JGI IMG/M metagenome (GOLD analysis project Ga0335078, IMG submission 206711) | Soil microbial communities from Loxahatchee National Wildlife Refuge, Florida, United States - Lox_Sample_3.2 | ecosystem: Environmental > Terrestrial > Soil > Wetlands | place: USA: Florida...
CTCAACATGGCTGCTTTCGTCGTCTCCGGTGATGTCTTCGAAGTTCAGCCCGACAGCGCCGGTTGCGACCAGCAATTTTGTGAAGTCTGCAATCTCCTCCGGCGTCTTGCCGTAACCGGACTCCGTATCGGCCGTTACCGGTATGCGCACCGCGCGAGCAATGCGCTCGACAGCGCCAAGCATTTCCTCGCGCGAAATGCGCTGCCCATCGGGATATCCCTGCGAAAACGCCACCGCGGCGCTGCTGGTGGCAATGGCCGGATAGCCCAACTCCTCCAGAATTCGCGCACTAACGACATCCCAGGCGTTTGGAAACGCCAGAATCCTGGGGCCATGGTGCAGCTTCCTTAATTTCTCTGCCTTCTCGACCTGCGCTTTGATGTCCACGGTTGATCACCTCGCTGGTCAAACCCTGCGCCCACCACTTCATTTAAAGGTAGGAACTCCTCGCGTCATACGAAACATCCAATTTGGAGAGTCATCTGCTGATCAACGCTTTGCTATCTCTCGGCAGCCCGCTCGCTCAGCGCAGCAACGCGAGAACCTCGTCGTGAATTCTCCCGTTCGTGCTCACCAGATTCCCGCTGTAAATCGTGCGTTTGCCATTCACGTCCGTGGAGCGCCCCCCGGCCTCCTCCACGATGAGCGCCAGCGGCGCTAGGTCCCACGGCTTGGAATGCAAGTCCAGCGCCGCTTCTATCGACCCTTCCGCCACCAGCATGTGTTGCCAGAAGCCGCCCAAAGATCGTCCGTGCTTTGCGGCATCCAGCAGACGCCTCATTTTCTCAATTTTCTCCCGGTTCTTGTTCGGCCCCGTTCCGCCCGTGAACGCCATCCCGCCATTCAGTCTTTCCACGCCCGAGACGCGGATTCTCTCTCCGTTGCGCCACGCACCTTCGCTGCGATACGCGTACCAGCGCGCACCAAGCCCCGGCGCCGTCGCCATCCCCGCCACAATTTCCCCGTCGCGCTCGATTCCCAGCAACGTGCCAAAGGTGGCAATCCCGCGCGAAAACTCTTCTGTCCCATCGATCGGGTCAATAATCAGCCGCGGACGTCCATTGCTTGCCGGTCCCCTCGCGTTCTCTCCTCCCATCTCCTCGCCCAGGACGTCCATCGCCAGCCCGCTGGCCGCCACTTTTGCCCGGGCCATCTCTTCCACGCCGCGGTCCGCCTGCGTTACGGCGGATCCGTCATCTTTCCTGTCGATGCGCACGTGGCTGGTGCGAAAGTACTTCATGGCGATGGCATCTGCTTCGCGCGCGATCCCTTCCAGTAAATCCCCGTACTCTTCTCGATAGCTCATGCGCCTTCCTTCTCTCCCATTTGACACTCTTTTCTTCCACCTCTAGCATACAAAGTAATCGCCATGAGCGCCCCTGCCGACAGTCGCAGCGTCCTCGACCGCATTCTGCAGGCGCGCCGTCTCGAGGTAGACCACCGCAAACGCGTTCTTCCGGAGACGGCTCTCAAATACGGCGTCGCCGCGGCATCTCCTGTCCGCGATTTTCCCGCTGCCCTCACGCGCGACGCGTGCAATGTCATCGCTGAGCTGAAGCCGGCTTCTCCCTCCCGCGGCATCCTGCGCGACCCATTCGATCCCGTAGCCCTGGCGCAATCTCTTGAAGGCTCTGGCGCCTCTGCGCTTTCCGTCTTGACCGAATCTGAATTCTTCCGCGGTACGCTCAAGAATCTCCGCGACGCCCGCAAATCGGTTCAGCTTCCCGTGCTGCGCAAGGATTTTATCTTCGATCCTTGGCAAGTCTGGGAGACGCGCGCCAATGACGCCGACAGTTTCCTGCTGATTGTGGCTGCTCTCGGCGATCCGCTGCTGCGCGACCTCATCGCGTTGGGCCGGGAGTTGCGCATGGACCCGCTCGTCGAAGTACATACGCCGCAGGAGCTCGAGCGCGCCTTGCAAGCTGACGCCCGCATCATCGGCGTAAACAATCGCGATCTGAAAACCCTGGCCATTCGCGTGGAAATCTCTCTTGACTTGATCACGCGGATTCCCGACGAGTGCATCGCCGTCAGCGAATCCGGATTGCGCACCTCGGAAGATCTCTCCAATCTTCGGCGTGCCGGATTCGACGCCTTTTTGGTCGGCGAGAGCCTGATGCTTTCGCCGGATCCCGGGGCCGCGCTCGCAGGGCTTCTCGGACGCCCCGCGCCGCTGGCATAATCGCGCCATGATCCTTGTCAAGATTTGCGGCATAACGAATTGGCCGGACGCTAAAGCGGCCTGCGATGCCGGGGCAAATATGCTCGGCTTTAATTTCTACGAAAAAAGTCTGCGCCGCGTCTCCACCGTTGAAGCTGCCACCATGCGCAGCAAGTTTCCGGCCGGTATCCAGGCCGTCGGCGTTTTCGTCAACGCCAAGCCCGCGGAAATCGTTTCGCTCCACGCGTTCGTGCGCTTCCATGCCGCGCAACTCCACGGCGACGAGACTCCCGGCATCGTCTCCGAGATCGCCCGAACGGTTGCGGTCATCAAGGCCTTTCGCGTTGCTGCCGACTTTCCCGTGGCTACGCTCGACAAATATCACGACGCTTTCGCTTTTCTGATCGATGGCTCCCGTGCGGGCCAATATGGCGGTACCGGTGCTGCCGCCGATTGGAATGTCGCGCGCCGCGCCGTAGCCTCTCACCGTATTATGTTGGCTGGCGGGCTTACCCCGGAAAACGTCGGCGCGGCCGTCCGCACTGTGCGTCCTTATGCGGTGGACGTCGCCAGCGGCGTGGAAGCCAAGCCCGGCAAGAAAGATCACATCAAGTTGAAGGAATTCATCGACGAGGTCCGCCGCGTCGAGCAGGAATTGGACGCTCCACAAGCGGCGCCGAAAGCACAGTCTTCTCCCTGACCCTATGAGCTCCACTCTGCAATCCGCCACCGTTGCTCCCGGACGTTTCGGCCCGTACGGCGGCCGCTACGTTCCCGAAACGCTCATGGTGCCGCTCTTTGAGCTGGAGCGCGTGTACGAAGAGGCGAAAACGGATCCGCGCTTTCAAGCCGAATTCGCTGATCTCTTGACAAATTTCGCCGGCCGCCCTACGCCGCTGCAATTCGCGTCACGTCTCACCGCACATCTCGGCGGACCGCGCATCTACCTCAAGCGCGAAGACCTTCTCCACACCGGCGCGCACAAAATCAACAACGCCATCGGGCAAGGCCTGCTCGCCGTGAAAATGGGCAAGCCGCGTATCGTCGCCGAAACCGGCGCTGGCCAACACGGGGTCGCTTCCGCCACCGTGGCCGCGCATCTCGGACTCGAATGCGTCGTCTACATGGGCACGGAAGATATGGCGCGCCAAGCGCTGAATGTTTCGCGTATGCGCATGCTTGGTGCGCAAGTCGTTGGTGTGGACTCCGGCAGCTGTACGCTCAAAGACGCCATCAACGAAGCCATGCGCGACTGGGTCACCAACGTCCGCAGCACCCACTATCTTCTCGGCTCGGTTCTCGGCGCGCATCCTTATCCCACGATGGTCCGCGATTTTCAGTCCGTCATCGGCCGCGAAGCTCGCGAACAAATTCTTGCCGCCGAAAAACGCCTTCCTACGCATCTCTTCGCCTGCGTCGGCGGCGGTTCGAACGCGATCGGTCTCTTCCACCAATTCTTGTGTGATCCAGGCGTGAAAATGATTGGCATCGAAGCCGGTGGCCGCGGCGGCCAGCTTGGCGAACACGCCGCGCGCCTCGCCGCTCATCAAGGATTCACCGGCGCGCGCCCGGGCGTCCTGCAGGGCACCTACACGTACATTCTGCAAACTGAAGACGGCCAGATCGCCACCACGCATTCCATCTCCGCCGGCCTCGATTACCCCGCGATCGGTCCCGAGCACGCCTGGCTCGCCGACCAGCACCGCGCCGAATACGCCGCCGTCTCCGATGCCGCCGCCCTCGAAGCCGCGCGCCTCCTCTCCCGCACCGAAGGCATCATTCCCGCCCTCGAGTCCGCCCACGCCATCGCCGGCCTCATCGAGCGTTGCGCTGGCTCGGGTGCGGGTGCCCCACCCTCGTTTTCTAAGGGTGGGACGGTGTCAGCTTCAAGCAAAACCGGTCGCCTCATCGCCGACGACCTCGTCATCCTCAACCTCTCCGGCCGCGGCGACAAGGACATGGACACTTATTCCCGCTTTCTGAGCGCCAAAGCATAGGCGTCCGCCGATGACCGCCTGCATACTCCATGTGGGCCGCAAGGAAATGTTTCAGGCGGACTCTCCTGCCGGTCGCTTTAGCGTTTTTTTCGAGGATGACGGCGAAACTGGCCACTTCTACGCCCTCGATCAACAAAGAGGACCCGAGAATCCGATTGTGGATGCGGTCCATATCTACAACGTCGGAAACGTGCAGGACGCGGACAGGCCTTCGGAACTCTCAATCGTTTGGTCGGTCGATGGCGAAAAATGCGCTCTTCTGATTAACGACTATCCCCACGCGGCCTTCGACTTTGCCGCCAAGCGCGGCTATTGCAGAACGAATTTTCCAAATTTCGAGGACACCGGTACGTGGTTCGGTGCAAGCCACGAATGGTCTGACGAGGCAGTCGCATGGTTGCGAGCTGACGGCGAGGCTTAGTCTTCCCGGGGATCTGTCCCGCTGCTGCTGCCTCTCACCAATTTCTGCTAATCTCTTTCGATCCCCATGACTGCCGTTTCTTCCAAGTCGACCCGTATCTCTCGACGTTTCGCCGCTCTTCGCGAATCGGGCGAGCTCGGCATCGTCGCCTACATCACCGCTGGCGACCCGTCCCTCGATGCGACGCATAAATTTGTGCTTGCGCTCGCCGAAGCCGGCGCCGACGTCATCGAACTTGGCGTGCCCTTCAGCGATCCTCTCGCTGACGGCCCTACCATCCAACGCGCCTCCGAACGCGCCCTCAAATCTGCCACAACTCTCGCGTCGGTGATCAACCTCGTCCGCGAAATTCGCAAATCCAGCGAAGTGCCCCTGGTGCTCTTCAGCTACTACAATCCCGTCCTGCAAATGGGCCTCGAGAAATTTGCCTCCGCCGCTTCCTCGGCCGGCGCCGACGGCGTGCTCATCACCGATCTCACTCCCGAAGAATCCGACGAGTATCGCCGCGTCCTCGCCGCGCATCATCTGGACACGATTTTCCTCGGCGCTCCCACCTCCACTGACGAACGCCTTGCAAAAATTAGCGCCGCATCCTCTGGCTTTCTCTATCTCATCTCTCGCACCGGCGTCACCGGTGCCAAAGACGTTCTCCCCGACGACCTGCCCACGCTCCTGCGCCGCGCCCGCAAAGTCACGCCTCTTCCGATCGCTGTCGGTTTCGGCATCTCCCTCCCCGGTCACGTCTCCGTCCTCGGCGGCCTCGCGGACGCTGCCGTGGTCGGCTCCGCGCTAGTCTCCGAAATCGAAAACGCCACAGCCACAGACTACTCCGCAGGCGCCATCGCCCGCGCTGCCGAGGCCCTTGCCGACCGCGTCCGCTCCCTCAAAGAAGCCGCTCGCCACGGCCTTTCCCGCCGCGAGGCCGCCCCATGATCTCTGCGCGACACACTCGAAGTTTGTCATTCCGAGCGAAGCGAGGAATCTGCTTTTTCTTCTCTTCTCTGCGCCCTCTGCGTCTCTGCGTTTCGTTTTCTTTCTTTTCGCCCGCTCCCAACTCTCGACTTTCAACCGACGACTGTCGACCTCTTTTCTTCCACTCGCCACTCGCCACTCGTCACTCGCCACTTTTCTCCGCCGAGGTGGCCCCATGAACCTCTCTGACTGGCGACGCCGCATCGATGAAATCGACAAAAAACTCGTCGCCCTGCTCAACGAGCGCTCCCATTGCGCCCTCGAAATCGGCAAGCTCAAGCAAGCCGCCAACCTCCCGCTCTATCAGCCCGACCGCGAAAACGAAGTCCTGGCCAATGCCGAGCGCGAAAATCCCGGCCCGCTCACCGACGCCGCCATCCGCCGCCTCTTCGAGCGCATCATTGACGAAGCCCGCGCGGCCGAGCGCGACGCCATGCACTCGGGCGACGGCAAGCCGAAAGGCGGGAATGAATGACGCTGGGCAACGGTCTACACCGTAGCAGCGTAGCGCCTGCGTCCCCGCCGGCGTCAGTCCGCGCTCCTTTCAGCACCATCCGTATTTGTAGTGGCCGGTCTTTAGACCGGTTGTTTTGTTCTTGGATTTAGAATTGTCGAGGGAAGGGAACTAGGAAACTTCATGGTCATCGTAATGCAAGAAGGCGCTACCGACGCCCAAATCCAGCACGTCATCGATCGCCTGATCGCCAGCGGCTTCAACGTGCACCGCTCGACCGGCGAATCGCACACCGTTCTCGGCGCTGTTGGCGTCCACCGCGATTTCGACCATCGCGATTTCGAGCTGCTCGACGGCGTGCGCGAGGTCATGCGCATCACCCAGCCCTTCAAACTCGCCAGCCGCCAGTTCAAGCCCGAAGGCACCGTTGTGGACTTAGGCCGCGGCGTAAAAATTGGCGGCAATGAAGTCGTCGTCGCCGCCGGCCCCTGCTCCGTCGAATCGCGCGAGCAGATTCATTCTGTCGCGGAAAGCGTCGCCAAGGCTGGCGCACAGATCCTGCGCGCCGGCGCCTTCAAGCCCCGCACGTCTCCCTACGCCTTCCAGGGCCTTGGCGAAGAGGGCCTCAAGCTCATGCGCGAGGCCGCCGACAAACAGAAGCTCTTCACTGTCAGCGAAGTCATGGACCCCTCACAAATCTCGATGATGTCGCAATATGTGGACATTTTTCAGGTCGGCGCGCGCAATATGCAGAATTACTATCTCCTCCGCGCCCTTGGCGAAATTCGCAAGCCTGTCCTGCTCAAGCGCGGCCTCTCCGCGACCATGGAAGAGCTGCTCCTCAGCGCGGAATACATTCTCGCCGGCGGCAACTACAACGTCATTCTCTGCGAACGCGGCATCCGTACGTTCGAAACCTACACCCGCAACACGCTCGACATCGCCGCTATCCCTGTCATCAAAAAACTATCCCACCTCCCCATGCTCGCCGATCCATCCCACGGCACCGGCCGCCGCGATAAAGTTCCGCCCATGGCCCGTGCTGCGGTAGCCGCTGGAGCCGACGGTCTCCTCATCGAAGTCCACAACGACCCTGACCATGCCCTCTCCGACGGCGCCCAATCCCTCGAACCCGACGTCTTCGCCCAACTCATGGCCGAGCTCCGCATCATCGCTCCCGCCATCGGCCGCCGCATGGCGTGATCATGTCGAGCCTTACAAAAGTGAATTTGTCACCCCGAGCGGAGCGAGGACCGCTGCGCCTCCGAGCGTCTTCTGCGAGGAGAATCTGCTTTTTCTTTTCTTCTCTGCGTCCTACGTGTCTCTGTGTTTCACTTTCCTTCTGTTCTTCCTTCTCAATGTTCGATCTTCAGCTACTGACTTTCGGCCTCGCCCTATGACCTCCCACCTCATCACTCGCGTTACCGTCCTCGGCACCGGCCTCATCGGCGGCTCGTTCGCTTACGCGCTCAAAAAATACGGCACCGACCTTACCATCCACGGTTGGGATCGCCCGGAGGTCGCCCACGAAGCTCACGGCCGCCACCTCGTTGACGAAAGCTCCTACGGTCCGGTCGCCCAGGCTCTCACCAACGCCGATCTCATCTTCATCGCTCTTCCCATCAGCGTCACGCTCGACCTTCTCCCCGAAATCGCCCGCCACGCGCCCGCCCACGCCCTCGTCACCGACGCTTGCAGCACCAAAGTCCGCATCGCCGAAGCCGCCGCCCAGCTTTTCCCCGCCTCCGGCACCAAACTTTTTCTCCCAGGCCACCCCATGGCTGGCCGTGAACAATCCGGCATCGCCCACGCCGACGCCGACCTGTTCCGCAACACCACCTACGCCCTGATCGATCCCCCGGTAGGTGCAGGGCTCACCCCGCCCGCCGCTCCGACCTCTGCGATTAGTGAGTCGTCATCGGCTCCCAGTGTGCCCCTCGCCTCGCGCAACGATCCGCGCATCTCCGCGTTCACAAAAATCCTCGAGAAAATTGGTGTCCGCCCGCTTTGGCTCGGTGCCCAGCAGCACGACTACGCCGTCGGCCTCGTCTCCCATCTCCCGCAACTCGCCGCCATCGCCCTCGCTTCCTTCCTCTACGATCACCTCGACGAAAACGGCCTCCCCATCACTCTCGCCGGCCCCGGCCTCCGCGACTCGCTCCGCCTCGCCGGAAGCCCCTACGCGACCTGGCGCGATATCGTTCTCACCAACAAAGACTTCCTCTCCGCCTCCCTCGACCTCTTCGCCCGTCGCCTAGACGACCTTCGAGAAAAGCTCGCCTCCCGCGACCTCGAAGCCGACTTCGACGCCTCCAACGAACTCTACAAACTCCTCCGTTCCCTCTGAAATTCACACCGCACGTCGTCGCCTCTTGTGAATCCATGCCTTCCGAGACACTGCACCTCTCCTCCTGCTTTGCATTGATTCTTCGTTGTCTTCGCTTGGACCCTTAGGAAGGAACTACTCGACCATCTGCGCGTTCCGCGCTCTTCTCGTCAACAGAATGATTCGTGGATCGCTTGCTGGTCTTCCGGGCCAACATCTCATCTACTTTGCGCACCAGCGCATCGCGGGAAAACGGCTTCTGCAGAAAAAATCCCTCTTCCAGAAATTCGGAATTTCCCCGGTTGTATTCCAAATACCCAGAAACATACAAAACCTTCATCTTGCTCTGCACCTCTTTAAGCCGCCGCGCGAGTTCCGGCCCCCGCATCCTTGGCATGACCACGTCCGACACCAGCACGTGAATCGGCTTTCGCAGCTCTTCAGCAATGGCCAGCGCTTGCAACCCGTCCTTCGCCGCATACACTTCATATCCCGCAGCCGTCAGAAATTCGGACGCCAGCTCGCGCACTTCATCTTCGTCCTCTGCCAGCAGCACCGTGCCTTTCCGCCGCGCCCGCTCGTCCAACGATTCCGGTTCGAGCGGCGGCTCGACCCGCTCCGTCACGCGCGGCAAAAATACTTCAAACCTCGCGCCCTTACCGGGCTCCGACTCAACCCAGATGAATCCGCCGCTCTGCTTCACCACGCCGTACACCGTCGCCAGCCCCAGCCCCGTTCCTTTTCCCTGCTCCTTTGTCGTGAAAAACGGTTCGAATATCCGAGATTTCGTCGCCGCATCCATGCCGCAACCCGTATCCGTCACGGAGAGCAACACGTACTCGCCCGGCTTTAGAGGAATCCTTTGCGCCGCAAATTTCTCGTCCACGCTGGTATTTTGCGTTTCAATCGTCAGCTTCCCGCCCTCCGGCATGGCGTCGGACGCGTTCACCGTGAGATTGATGATTACCTGCTCCAGCTGCCCCGGGTCGGCCTTCACCCGTCCCAGCGATTCGCCCGCATGAAACGCGAACGCGATATCCTCTCGCACGAGCCGGCGCAACAGCTGGCACATCTCGGACACCAGCGCATTCATATCCACAACCTTCGGCTCCAGCATCTGCATCCGGCAGAACGCCAACAGTTGCCTCGTCAATCCCGTGGCTCGCTCCGCCGCCTTGATGATCTGCGTGCTGCTCGCTTGCAGCGGATCCGTTGCTGCCAGGCGGTCGCGCAGCAAATCGCCATGCCCCTTGATGACCGTCAGCAAATTGTTGAAGTCGTGCGCCACGCCTCCGGCAAGCCGGCCCAGCGCGTCCATTTTTTGTGACTGCCGCAGTTGGTCCTCGAGCTGTTGCCGCTGCGTTTCATTCTCGCGCAGCGTCCGGCGCATCTCGTCGAACGCCCGCGTAACGCCCGTTACCTCATCGTTCCCGCTGGCCTCCAGCGGATAGAAGTAATCTCCCCTTTGCAGCGCCCGCACACCATCTGCCAGGTTGGCCAGGGGCCGCGTAAACCGCTCCGCGATCACAAACGCCAGCGCCAGCCCGGCCAGCATTGCCGCAAAGCCGACTCCCAGCAGCACGCGGTTCATTCTCTTCAGCCACGCCATCGGCCCAGCATACGACTCCAGCGCCGTGAAGCTTAGCCCGGACGGTAAGCTGGGGCTGACCTCCACCGAGCTCGCATAAAATTGGCCTCGCGCCGTCTCGATCTGCGTAATGCCGCCGTCTTTCCCCAACTCCT
>Ga0335078_10019540_pt1 | contig 10074 bp, 4 predicted proteins | sample Lox_Sample_32_FD_206711 | JGI IMG/M metagenome (GOLD analysis project Ga0335078, IMG submission 206711) | Soil microbial communities from Loxahatchee National Wildlife Refuge, Florida, United States - Lox_Sample_3.2 | ecosystem: Environmental > Terrestrial > Soil > Wetlands | place: USA: Florida...
GCGGCTGCGGCTGCTCTTTGCCCAGAGCTCTCACTTTGGCGAATTCGGCTTCGGCCTCCTGGGTGCGGCCGAGCGAACGAAGAAGCCGGCCCAGGTGGTAGTGGGCATCGGGACGCGACGGATCCAGGCGGATGGCTTCGCGAAGCTGCCGCTCCGCTTCCGCCGGATCCGTTTCCGCCAGGACGATTCCCAGGTCGAGATGCGCCAGCCGCAGGCGCGGATCCAACGCCAGGGCGCGCTTCAGGTGATCGGCTGCCGGTTTATTCTCGCCGGCCTGCATTTCCGTGTCACCGAGGTAGTTGAGCGCTTGCGGGTGCTGCGGCTGCGCGGCCAGTTCCGCCTGGAACTCGCGCCGGGCGTCTTCATAGCGCTTCTGTTTCCAGTACATGTAGCCGAGAGCGAAGTGGACGTCGGGCTCGCGCGGGTCGGCTTTGGCCGCCGCTTCGAATTCGGCCACCGCCTGTTCTTCCTGATTGGCCGCGTCGAGCACTTCACCGAGCAACATGTGCACGGGAGCCGAATCCGGGTCTTTGGTGAGCAGAAACCGGAATTCCGCGATCGACTCCGGGTAGTGCCGGGTTTGCAGGTAGCTCTGCGCCAGCTTGTACCGCAGCTCGACGTTATCCGGCTGCCGGCCGGAAGCGAGCTTGAGGTGGACGGCCGCCTCCTCGAAGCGGCTGCAGCCGAAATAGCTCATCCCGAGCAGAACCTGCGCCTGAAAGTTGGAGGGGTCGGCCTTGACGGCGCGTTCAAAGCACGGGACCGCTTCAGAAAGCCGGTCGAGCTTGAAATAAGCCAGTCCGAGATTAATATCGAGGCCGGGAAGGCGCGGATCCAGTGCCATCGCAGCCCGGTAGTGAGTGATCGCGAGCTCGTACTTGCCCTGCCGGGCGAGAGAGAGCGCCTGCTCCGCCTCGGCGGCCGCTTTCGGATCGGTTCCCGCCGACAGGCAGAACGCCGAGAACAGAACCAGCACGTACTTCGCCACGCCACCCTCTCGTAAGGCAAATGCTCAAACCGCTCCCCGACGGTTGCGGCTCCCGGTCAGAAGGGAGCCGTTGCCGTGAGGGAGCGGTCCGATTGATCTCTCGCGGAGATCAATCACGACAAGTATATCTTAAAAGGTAAAGCGCGCGCCGAATTGGATCTGCCGCGCCGGATAAACCGACGTGATGGATCCGAAGTTGCTCAAGCTGGAGTAGTTGGTCTGTACCCCCGAGAATTCCGTGTGATTGAGCGCGTTGAAGAACTCGAAGCGGAGCTGCAGGTTCGCGCCCTCCTTCACGATGAAGGGAATGCCGCCGAAGTTCTTGAACACGCTGGCATCGAGCGTATTGAGACCGGGACCGCGCAGGCTGCCCTTGGCGGCGCTGCCGAAGGCCAGCGAGGCCGGAGCGCTAAAGGCGCTGGCGGTGAACCAGTTGTCAACCGTGTTCGGGTACGTGACCGACCCGCTCAGGTTGGGGCGATTGGCTACGTTTCCGCCCATCCCCAGCGAGGTGTTGTTGTACGAAGGCGACAACGCGAGCCCGGTCTCCGACGTAATGATGCCGGAGATTTGCCAGCCTCCCAGCACACTCTTTTCGGCCTTGCTGGACGCGTGGGCGAAGAACGGCAGGTCGTAGATGAAATTGACCAGCAGAACGCTCGTCCGGTCGTATGGGCTCAGACCGTAGTCATATTTGAGGTTGTACGGATCGGAGGACTGCTGCAGGTCGCCGCCGTTCTGGCCGATGACGCTGTTGATGTTCTTGGAAAGGGTCCAGGCGGTCTGGAAGGTCAGTCCCTTGGAAGCCTGAATGCGGAAATTGGCGAGCAGGCCGTTGTAATGGCCGTTCTCGTTGTCTTCCGATTGATTGATCTGCGCGAAGCCCAGATAGGGACGGATGAGGTTGACGTCCTGGGTATTCGCCACCACGGCGGCGCGTCCCGTGGTGTTCTGGGGAAGCGGCGCATTGATATCCGCGAATACGTTCTGGTGGTCGTCGATGCTGCCCACGTAAGATACCGACAAGACCGCGCGCGGGAACAGCTCGTGCTGGATGCCAAAGCTCCATTGGTTGCTGGTGGGAGATTTGTAATCCGAATAAGCCAATGTGGAGAGGCCGGCCGGGCCGACCGGCGACGTGGCCGTCAGGCCGGTGAGCACGCTGGTCGCCGGATTGGAGAACAGCACGTTGCTGAGGTTGGTCTGGTAGCTGAACGGCACGTTGGATGTCATGTCGTAGACATCGTTGCCCTGGACGCGCTCATAAGTGCGCCCAAAGCCGGCGCGCAACACCGTTTTCCCTTTTCCGCTGAGATCCCAGGCGAAACCCACGCGCGGAGCCCAGGTATTCCAGTGGTTCTGCACCAGCCCGTTGGGAATGCCGTTCTTCCCCGGCAGGCCGATGCCATTCATGTAGAACGGAACGCTGGAAAGAGCCACGCCGGAAACCGTCTGGAATCCAGGCCCGGTCGGGTCCAGGTTGGAACTGCCGGCGATGTAACGCGGGGCATTGGCAGGGTTGTACAGGGCGGTATAGAAGTTCCCTACGTTGTTATCCACTTCGTAGGTATGCGGCATGCCTTCCCAGCGGAGACCGAGGTTCAGAGTCAGGCGTTCGTTGACGCGCCAGTTGTCCTGGAAGTAGATGGCGTAGGTCTGATCGTGCCAGGTGTCGGAGTTGTGGATAGCGTCCTGCTGATATGAGGAGGCGTAACCCAACAGGAAGTCCGCAAAGGCGCTGCCCGTGTAGGTGCCGTTGAAATTGAAAGTCCCCTCGGTTTGGCCGAAGCTATCCTGCGCCTTGTTGTATTCCATGAACGAGACGCCGAACTTCAACTGGTGGCGGCCATGGACCCAGGAAATATCGTCGCGGAGCTGGTAGGCGGCCGACGAGTTATTCCAGGGCTGCCAGCTGGGATCCCAGTTGGAGTTGATTTCGCCGGCGAAATTGATGTTCGGCAGGATGGTCCTGGTGGTGGACCCGGGGGCCAGTTGTGGAACCGTGAAACCCTGCAGATCCTTGATTACGGAGCCGGTCGCGGTGATATGAATCTGGTTGGAGCTGTAGTTGAAAGCGGTCTCGTTTACCACGTTCGGGCTAATGAGATAAGTGGCGTGCGCCACCGCGCTGTACGACGGATTGGTAAATATCGATCCGACGGTCGGATACGAATCGCCGCTCCACATCGAGGTGGCATTCGTGAAGCTGTCGTGATCGACGGCGAAGTGGCCGAAGAGCGAGAATTTATCGTTCACGCGGTGATCGATTCGCGCCAGTTCCTCGCGCGTATTGTGAGGCGCCGAGGCATTGGCGACCAGGTGGCCGATGCCGCTCGAATCCACCGAGGTGGGCGCCGGCAGCGCCCCGGTTGCCAGGAACGCCAGCGCGTTTGTATCGATCAGGTTCGACGGGATTTTATTATTCGGGAATGGCTTGCCGGGAGACAAGCCGTCGGCCGTGAAGCGCGCCACCTGGGCCGGCGAGACCGCGCTCGAGCTCGGCACCAGCAGCGTGCCTTTCCAGCCGCTGAAATCCCCCGATCGCTCGGCGGTGGAAGGATCGTTCACGTTCACCTGCGAGGTGCCGCGCAGCGATCGCCATTCCATGTTGTAAAAGAAAAAGGTCTTGTCGCGGGTTTTGTTGTAATGGCCCAGAATCACGGGTCCGCCGATGTTGAACCCGTAAATGTTGTACTTCAAAATCGGCTTGGACAAGCCATTTCTGTTGGAAAAGAAATCATTCGCATCGAAGGCATCGTTGCGAACGAATTCCCAGAGGCCACCGTGCAGGCTGCTGGTCCCCGACTTGAAAACCATCGACAGCATGGCGCCCGACGAAAGGCCGAAATCGGCGCTGTAGTTCGACGTCAAGGTGCGGAATTCCGCCAGCGCTTCGGTGGAGGGCATAATCGAGAACTTGCCGCCGGAACCGCGGTCATAATCCTCGCCGCCGTCGATCATCCACACATTGTGGTCGGGATTCTGGCCGTTGAAACTGATGTTGAAACTGGTGCTGTTGGCGGCCGGGAACTGGAACCCGGAAACCGCCGACGATGCGCCCGGTGTCAGCGCCGCCAACATTACGAAGTTGCGGCCATTGGTAGCCAGGTCCATGACCTGGGTTCCGGTGACCACATCGCTCACTTCGCTGCTGACGGCTTGCACCTGGAGAACTTCCGATTCGACAGTGATGCGCTCGGTGGTGTTGCCGAGCTGCATCTGGATATCCACCCGGGTGCGGTCGGCCACCCGCAGCGTGAGGCCGGTTTGCGTCCAGGTTTTGAATCCTTTGGCCTCCGCTTTTATGGAATAGGAACCAATCAGGAGAGCCGGCGCCACGAACTGGCCGACGGTGTTACTGGTGATCGTCTGGCTATGGCCGGTTTCCGAATTGGTGATGGTGATGGTCGCGTTGGGAATCGGCAGACCGCTCTGGTCGCTGACACTTCCAACGATGGTCGCTTCCTGAGCCGCGGCCACAAAGGCGAGGCTCAAGAGCAGGAAGACCAATAGGAACAATCGAGATAACCCAACCCCGTTCATTCTTCCTCCCTAAAGCAGTTTTCTTGGTTTGCAGACACGGGCAGACAACGCTGCCCCAAGCTACCCACAACACTGGGAAAAGGACCCTATCGAACTGAAGATAGGACGAAGACTTTACTCCTGATAAGGTCTAGCCTAGGTAGGCTACGGAACGATGTGTGTTGGCATTTTAGTTACTTAGAGGTAGGCAGGCAGGTAGATTCGTGGTAAGCTACCCGTACAGTACTTCGCCTTTCGCGGTGAGGAAGCGATGCGCCCGATCATACACGGCGTTCCCGCTGCGGTGCCAGCGAAGGATCACGCCGACGTGCCCGCTGTGCGCGCGGAAATGGAACGCGCCGTGGCTGGCGCGCATTTCAAGAGCAGCCAACGATGTCAGTCGCTGCTCCGGTATCTTGTCGAGCGGACAGTTGCCGGTGAGAGCGCTCAACTCAAGGAACGGGTCATCGGAGTGGATGTTTTCGGGCGGGCGCCCGATTACGATACCAGCGAAGATCCGGTAGTGCGCACCACCGCCGGCGAAGTTCGCAAGAAACTGGCCCAGTTCTATCAGGAATCGCCAAACACCGCCGAAATTCGGATTGAACTGCATCCGGGGTCGTACGTTCCGGAGTTCCACCTGCTGCGCGCCGCCGCCCCTCCCCCGGCGCCTGGCGCCGCCCTTCGCCGGGCTCCCATACGCTGGACGATCCTCATTGGCGGTGTAGCGGTCCTGGTCGCCGCGGGTTGGCTCGGGTGGCCGTTGGTACGGCCGCCGGGAGTGGATGATTTCTGGAGGCCGATGATGTCCTCCCCAGGCGGCGTCTTGTTCTGTCTCGGCCAGCCGCGCACTTACAATCTCTACTCGGATGCGAAACAACGCGATTTGGAGCGCAAAATCGAAGGCCTGCCCCGCCAGTCCCTGGAATCGTCCAACGAAACGATACCGCTAAACCAACTGGTTCCGATGTGGGACCGGTATGTCGCCCTGGGCGACGCCATGTGTCTGTTGCGGCTGGCCTCTGTTTTCGAGAAACGCGGCAAAACTTACAGCATTCGCGGCGGAAGCTCCACGTCGTATTCCGACCTGCGCGAGCATCCGGCAATTCTCATCGGCGCCTTCGATAACGAATGGACGCTGCGCGCGGTGGGGCAATTGCGCTACACCTTTTACAAGGATTTTGAAGGCCTGGAAGTCGTGCGTGACCGCGATCATCCGGAGAAGACCGACTGGAAATTGACCAACTCCTGGCCTTATTGGAATATTCCCAACGATTACGCCATCGTCTCCCGGGTATTCGATCGGACCACGGACCGGATGGTCGTGATCGCCGCGGGAATCACCCAATACGGCACGGCTGGAGCGGGTGAATTCCTGAGCGACGCATCGTATTTTTCCGAGGCAATTCCTCAACTCCCCCGTGACTGGCGCCACCGCAACCTTCAAATCGTGCTGAGCGTGCCGGTCGTTCATGGCGCCAGCGGTCGTCCTCATGTGCTGGTTGCACACGCATGGTAACCGCATTAAAGGCCTGAATATATTATAATTAGACTACTGGAACCGCCGAAATGCGGAATTGTCCCTCAGGAAAGCGTGGAGAAAACCCACTAGCCTCAGCTTCAAATCCCCCCGGGTGGGCGAATACCTCAAGCAGCGGGTTGAACGCAGTTATGCCGGCTCTCTATGCCGAGCTGCGGAGAATTGCCGGCGCCTGCATGCGGAAGGAACGCCAGGACCACACGCTTCAGCCGACCGCTCTGGTGCATGAAGCCTATCTACGACTGGCCAGGCAGCGCCGGGTGGATTGGTCCAATCGGGCGCAGGTTCTGGGGGTGGCCGGCCAGATGATGCGGCGCGTGCTGGCGGATTATGCCAACTCCCGGAACGCCATCAAGCGTCCGGGAAAGATCACGGTGGTGCCGTTTGAAGACGTGGCCGCGGCTCTTCCCTCGGGATCGGACGGGGGCATCGAATTCGTGGATCTGAACCGCGCCCTCGACCGGTTGCAGGAAATTGATCCACCCATGGCTTCCATCGTGGAATTGCGGTTCTTCAGCGGACTGACGGTGGCCGAAGTTTCCGAGGTCACGGGGCTCTCCACCGCGACCGTCGAACGGGAGTGGGCTACCGCCAGGGTGTGGCTGCTGCGCCAGATTCACGAAAACGGCGGGCAATGAACCCCGCGGAATGGCAGCGGCTCAAAGCGATTCTGCAAACCGCGCTCGACCTGCCTGACTCCGAAAGACCGGACTACCTGGACCGGGCATGCGCCGGCGACGCCGATCTGCGCCGCGAAATCGAGGCCTACCTGCGATATGAGAATGCGCCGGGCGCCGCTTTTGGCATCACCGCCTGGCGCGAAACCGAGGAAGCGGCCATTGCCGATCCGGACCGCGCCGGTCCGTACCGCATTCTGCGGCGCATCGGCGAAGGCGGCATGGGGGTTGTCTATCTCGCCGAACGCGACGATGACACCTACCGCCAGCAGGTCGCCGTCAAGGTGATGAAAGCCGGCTCCCTGGATGCGCACCTGGTCCGCCGATTCCGCAATGAACGGCAGATCCTCGCGGAATTGAACCACGCCTACATCGCCCGCATGATCGATGGCGGGACCACGGCGGCGGGCCAACTGTATTACGCCATGGAGTATGTCGAGGGCCAGCCGGTCACGGACTACTGCAATCTGCGGCGGCACGGAATCCGCGAACGCGTCGGGCTTTTCTCCAAGATTTGCATGGCGGTGGTGGACGCCCACCGGAAGCTGATCGTCCATGGCGATTTGAAGCCCGCCAACATACTCGTCGCCGGCGACGGAAATCCCAAAGTCGTCGATTTCGGCCTGGCGATGGTCTTCCGCGAAGAAGACGGCCGGAACACCTCCAACGCTTCGACTCTCATCATGACGCCCGGATACGCCAGCCCGGAGCAGATTGCCGGGCGGCGGCCCACGGCGGCGGTCGACGTGTATTCCCTGGGCGTGCTGCTGTGCGAGCTGCTGACGGGGTACAGCCCGTACGCTCTGGAAGGAAAGACCCCCTTCGAAGCCTGCCGCGCGGCGCTCGAAGACGATCCCCAGGCGCCCAGCGCCATCCTGAAGGCGCGGAAGGCAAATCCCGCGATTCCCATCATGGCCCGGCAATTGAAAGGAGACCTGGACAGCATCGTTTTGAAGGCGCTGCGGAAAGAGCCCGAGCAGCGGTACGGCAGCGTGGAAGAGCTGCGGGAGGAAATCGAGAGATACCTCGCCGGCCTGCCGGTTCGCGCCTCGAACGGAGCCCGGCTTTACCGGTTCCGCAAAATCGTGCGGCGGCGGCGATGGGCTTTCGCCGCCGCTGCGGTGGTGGCAATCGGCGCCGCTGCCGCGACGTCGGTCATCTGGTGGCAGGGCCGGCTGGCGGAGCGGCGATTCAACGACGTAAGGGAATTGGCCCACGCGGTGATTTTCGAAGTGCACGATTCCGTGCAGGACCTGCCGGGATCGACCGCGGCGCGAAAGCTCCTGGTGGAGCGGGCGTTGCAATATCTTCGCAAGCTCGAAGCCGATGGCGGCGTGAGGCGCGATCTGCAATTGGAACTGGCGGCGGCGTACCTGAAAATCGGCGAAGTTCAAAGCGACAACGCGGTCAGCAGTCTGGGGGACACATCGGGCGCCCTGACCAGCTTGAAGGACGCGCACCGTCTGCTGTCGGCGGCGCTGCCGGCGTCGCCCCTGGATTCCCGGGTGCTCGAAATGCTTCTGGATGTCGACCTGAAACTGGCGGACGTCGAGGAGCAGCGAGGAGACGCCTCCGGCATGGCAGCGGCGCGTCTGGAAGCGGCCCGGTTCGCCGGGACGCTGTCCCAAATCCATCCGGAATCGCGGCGTTTCCAGGCGAGCGTGGCGCACATCCAGGCCAGCGGTCTGTCCTCCGGCGGGGATTGGAACGCCGCCCTTCCGGCGTGGAAGGCGGCGGCCGGCGCGGACCGCCTGGCGCTCGATCAGGAGCCCGCGGACGATCGGCTGCGCGGCAATCTGGCCGAAAGCTACGACGGGGTAGCCGATGCGTGCAAGCAACTGAAACAGTGGGACTGCGCCATCAGCTATTACCGCCAGGCATGCGCCATTCGCCGGGATGAACTGGCGTCGGCTCCCGCCAACACGCGTTTCGCCATGCTGCTGGCCTATCATCTGATCGACCTTTCATGGGTGGAGCACATGGCGGGAATGCAGGCCCAGGCAATCGCCGACGAAGATCGGGCGTTCCAACTGCAACGCAAGATCGCCGACGAGGACCCGCAGAACCTGATGGCGCGGCTCGAGACGGCCAAAACCATGGTCACCCGCGGCCTGATCTACCGGGACAATGGCGAGACGCCCGCGGCCATCGCGTCCCTCTCGGAAGCGATCCGGCTGTTCGAAGCGCTGATCGAACGGGATCCGCGAAACCAGTCCACGCTGTTCCATCTTGCCTGGTCAAGCGCGGAGTTGGGGGCAATTTACCGGAATCGCGCGCTGGCGCAGCGCCGGCCGGCGGATGCCCGGCCCGATTGGAGGGAGGCGGCGGCCTCTTTCGAGCGTTCGAAGGGCTATCTGGACTCGCTGCAGATGAGCGGCAGGTTCCTCGGGATCTTCGACCTGGAACAGCTCCGGAAGTGGGTTCCCGAAAGCCTGGCGGAGAGCCGCAGCCACCTGCGCTAGCGCTCCGCGCGGGGTGGAACAGCCGGCTACCGGCTTTTCTTGATCAGAAATTTGCGGGATTCTCGCGTTAGTCAGTAGAGGCATCCACGACAGTTGCGCCGAGCCTCGCCGTTGCTGATCCAAACCGCGGTGAGGTGCTGATTTTTGCGATTTCCATATCGGAGGGTGGAAGACCAAGGCGCCGCTGGCGGACGGAAAGTCCGCCGGCGGCGCGTGGTTACACCTGCCGAGAAGCACGAACTGGCGAGCCCGGCATCTGTTGGCACGCTCAGTGCCGGAGGTCTGATTTGTCCCGCCTATTTATTCGGCAGTGCGCCTGCCCCGGCCTCACGGATCCGCGACGGTAACGGAGCGGTGGCGGCGCACACCTGGCCGGTTATCCGGCCCCGATTCCCGACACGATTTCGGATTTGCTTTGGTAATTCGTTGATTCTTCGTGGGAACCGTCCGACAGCGTGTCGGGCACCCAGGGTCTGCCTCTTCGCCGGCATGCCGCTGGAAGGCTGCGATCTCTCTCTCAGAGCCAGGGTACGCGGCGATAATAGGTAAGATCATCGTGGATCGTTGGCGTACTCCCACAGTACGGCTGCTGGCCGGTCTGGCCGTCACATTGACGGCCGTAATCGTCTATTCCGGCTACACGATCGCGCAGATCCACGGGCTGGAACGGCTGCAAACGACCACCATCGACCGCGACCGCGCGGATTCGCTGCTCCTGCTGCGCATTCAGAACAACCTCAATTCGATCGCCCTGACGCTGCGGGACATGCTCGACGCCAATGAGCCGTATCCATTGGCCGCCTGGGAAGCGCCCATGCGGCGCATTCGAACCGACCTGGCGGACGCCATGGACCGCGAGTCGGCGTATTCCGCGGAGGATCGCGC
>Ga0335078_10019541_pt1 | contig 10074 bp, 9 predicted proteins | sample Lox_Sample_32_FD_206711 | JGI IMG/M metagenome (GOLD analysis project Ga0335078, IMG submission 206711) | Soil microbial communities from Loxahatchee National Wildlife Refuge, Florida, United States - Lox_Sample_3.2 | ecosystem: Environmental > Terrestrial > Soil > Wetlands | place: USA: Florida...
TCAACTGGGTGTACGCGCAGGTTTCGGAGTACCTGCCGGACCTCAGCTCGGAGCCTTCCGCCGCAAGGAAGCCGAGTGCGCCTCGCGCGAACTGGGCTTGAAATCGCCCATTTTTCTTGGCCTTGAAGACGCCTCGCTCGGTGCCCCCACATCTCCGCCGGGCAAAGCTCTGCGCGAGCTCACCACGAAACTTCAACAAGTGCTGGATGACCTAGGCCCGAAGGCGATCGTTACCTGGGGACCCGATGGAGGCTATGGCCATCCAGATCATTGCCTCGTTCAGGACGCGGTCACGCAGCTCGTCCAGGCGAGCGCCACGCCCTATCGTCTTTATTACGTCGCCTTCGCTCCCGAAGACATCAAGTCGGCCAAGGGTCCTTTCGCCGGATTTCTCGCCACCGACTCGCGCTACATCACCGTGAAAGTCCGCTTCACCGATGCTGACCTCGAGGCCGCGCAACGCTCGGTGTCATGCCATGCCTCGCAATTCAGCGCCGAGACTATCGATCATCTCAACCGCTTCCTCAAAGTCGCCTGGTCGGGTCGAGTGAGTTTCCGGCCGTGGTTCGGCGAGTACCGAGGCGACGACCTCTTCCAACCTTGATCGCCGGCGGGTTGCGCATTTTCCCCAAAGCGCTTAGTCTTCCTGCCCATGCGTCTCCTCGTGTGCTTCTTCCTGCTCAGCCAACTGGCTTTTGCCGCTCCCAAACACAAAGTTATCCTCGGTGTTTTCGCGCATCCGGATGACGAGATCATGGTCGGAGCTGTGCTTGCTCGTTACGCCAAACAGGGTGTCGACGTTTACATTGCCTATGCCACCGATGGGCAGCGCGGGGCTAAGCCCTTTTCCGGCATTCCCAACTCGGCAAGGCGCGTCGCGAGGAGGCCGTGTGCGCTTCGCAACGCCTTGGCGCGAAGTCCCCGATCTTCTTCGGCCTGATGGATGGCGACTTGGGCGCCATGACCAGTCCCATCGGCAAGAACACCGAAGCCGCCGTCGATCAGGTCAAGCAATTGCTCGACCGCCTCCACCCTGACGCAATCGTCACCTGGGGACCTGACGGCGGGTACGGTCATCCTGACCACCGACTGGTCTCCGATGCCGTTACGCAGGCCGTTCAGGCAAGCCCCGAACCATACCGGCTCCTCTACGTCGAACTCGAGGCCAACTCACTCAAGAAAAACGCTAAGGGTTTCCTGAAGGAGTTCTACGGCACCGAGGCACGCTACCTGACGGTCCGGGTGCCTTACACTCCTGCCGATCTGAAAATTGCCAACGACTCGTTCCAGTGTCACGCTTCGCAATACACCCCGGAAGAGCGCCAGGAAGATATGGGATTCCTGGACCTCGTCTATCAGGGGCGAATCACGTTCCGGCCCTGGTTCGGCGACCAGAAATCCGACAGTCTTTTTTATTAATGGAACCGCTCTTCGTCCGTCATCGTATGTATGGACGTGCGGAAGTGTGTCTTCTTCTTAATGCTGGTGCCGATCGCGGCTTTCGCCCAGCAACTGCTCACGGCCGACCAGATCATGGCTCGCGTCGCCGCCAACCAGGACAAGGCCGTCGAACTCCGCGCGCACTACGTTTACAAGCAGCACGCGCACACTTCCAGCCTCAAGACCAACGGCAAGCTGATGCGCGAAGAGATCGACGATTACGACGTCTTTCCCACCCCAAAGGGCGTCGATCGCAAACTGTTAACGCTTTCCGGACGCTACTTTCACAAGGGCAAGTACATCGACTTCCACGGCGAGCCAATCCCTTACGCAGACACCATCGACGCCGACCTCACCCACGACTGGATGCACGACAAGGACCAGCAAACCACGCGTGACGGCGTCGAGAGCCACTTATTCCCGCTCACGACCGGAAGGCAGGCGCGATACGACTTTCATCTGATTGGCGAAACAACGATGAACGGAAGACCCGTGTACCACATCGGCTTCGAGCCCAAAGACAAGAAGGATTACGACTGGAAGGGCGAAGCCTTTATCGACAAAGCCGAGTTCCAGCCCGTAACGGTGTTCACCAAGATGTCGCGCAAGCTGCCGTTTTTCGTGCGTGGCGTGATGGGCGTCGATCTGCCCGGCATCGGCTTCAGCGTCACTTACCTTCGCGTCGAAGAAGGTGTCTGGTTCCCAGAGACCTTCGGCACCGAATTCGAACTCGATCTCTTTCACTTCTTCAGCCGCACAGTGACCGTCTCACTCAAGAACTCTGATTTCCAGAAAACCCATGTGGACACGAAAATCGACATTCCTGTCGCCAGCGCACCGCCGCCCGCCGCGCATCCCTAGCCGCCCGGGAAACGTCCCTAACCCCATCATTCACGAACATTCATTCAGCAATTCGCGTATCCTTTAATTACGCATGCCTGCACGCCGGGGATTCTCCATTCGTGAGCCGATCTTTGTCGCCCTCAGTACGCTCCGGGCGCACAAGCTTCGCTCTTTCCTCATGCTGCTGGGCATCATTCTCTCGGTTTCCACGCTGATCATCGTCGTCTCGCTGATCCGCGGCACCAACCAATACATCCAGAACCGCGTCGCCAACATGGGTGCGAATGTTTTCGTCGTCGACCGTTATGGCATCATCACCAACGCGGCCGACTTCGTGAAAGCCACCCGCCGCAACAAGCCCATCAGCTACGACGACTACGAAGACCTCCGCGCGAACCTCACGCTCCCCAAGAATGTAGGATTCGAGGCGTACCGTCGCGGCATTCTCCGTTATGAGAATCAGGAACTGGAAGATGTCAGCATCCGCGGCGTGACCGAGAACATGTCGCAGATGGATGTCGCCGAGCCCGCCACCGGCCGCTACATATCCGACTCCGACAACGATCATCGCTCGCCCGTCGCATTCATCGGCACTGACGTGGTGAAGCAACTTTTCCCTAACGTTGAACCGATCGGCAAGACGATCAACGTCGACGGTCACGAATTCGAAGTGATCGGAGTCGCCAAAGAGGTCGGCAGTGTTCTCGGCCAGTCGCAGGACAACTTCATCTTTATTCCCGTAACCACCTGGATCAAGGAATACGGCAGTTACAACGCCAACATGGAAATCGACATCCAGGCGCGCGGCCCCGACTGGATGGAGCGCACGCAGGACGAAGCCCGCATGCGCATGCGCGCCCGCCGCCACCTCTCTCCCAATGAGGACGACTCCTTCGGCATCGTCTCGTCGCAATCGGTGATGACTTTGTGGAACAGCATCACCGGAGCGTTAGCCTCAGGCATGGTCGGGATCGTTTCGGTCTTCCTCGTCATCGGTGGAGTGGTGATCATGAATGTCATGCTGGCTAGCGTGACGGAACGCACCCGCGAGATCGGCGTGCGCAAGTCGATGGGCGCGCGCAGGTCCGACATCCTGATGCAGTTCCTGATTGAGAGCTCCGTCATGGCGGCGGTAGGCGGGCTGATCGGCGTGGCAATCGCGTGGATTATCGCGCTGCTTGTGAATTGGAGGACGTCGGTACCGATGTCGGTGCCCATCTCCGCCGTCGCCATCGCGTTACTGGTTTCGACGGCCGTCGGAATGTTCTTCGGCGTCTATCCTGCACGGCGGGCGGCCAAACTCGATCCGATTGAAGCGTTGCGAGCCGAGGCATAACCATGAAGCGACGCATGGAATTCGGCGAAAACGAGCGCATGGCGTTCGAGTCGTTGCGCGACCACAAGATGCGCTCGCTGCTCACTGTCTTCGGCGTCGTAATCGGTGTCACAGCTCTGATCGCGGTAGCGTCCATCCTGGTCGGTGTCGACAAAGACCTGCGCGCCTCGCTCAGCCAGTTCGGCACCGATACGCTATTCGTTTTCAAATGGACGCCCGGCATTCACATCGGGCGCATGTCTCCCGAGGAGCGCAACCGCAAGCCACTGTCCCTGGAAGATGCGCTGGCGATTCGCGACGAAGCTCCGGCTGTAAGGCAGATTTCGGTGGAGGTTTTTCCTCGCATCACTCCCGGCGGGGGACAAAGCAATCCGCCGACTGTTCGTTACAAAGGCAACGAGGTTTTCGGCATCGACCACAGTGGCACCTTGGCGACTTGGCCCGAGGTGAATAACGTCGCCGTGATCAAAGGCCGCTTCTTCACCGAAGGAGAAGACGAGCACCGAGCCGACGTGGCCGTGATCGGCTACGATCTGCAAGATTCTCTCTTCAAAGGCGACGATCCGCTCGACAAGACCATTATCGTGGCGGGCGTCGATTATCGCGTGATCGGCGTGCTCGCCAAACGGCCTGGCACCTTGACTCACGACGACTCGGCCGACAAGCAGGTGCTGGTCCCCTATTACACCTATCGGAAATATCACCCGTACGACGACGAGCACTGGATCGTTGCGAAGGCTTATACCGGCATGAAGGCGCAAGCGGAAGACGAGATACGCGGCATCCTGCGCCGCCGTCGTCACGTGCCGTTCGATAAGCCCGACAACTTCGGCATCTCCAGCGCCGAACAGATTGCCGAACAATTTCGGCAGATCATGAGCACCGTCGCGCTGATGACGATCGTCATCGCCTCGATCGGGCTGCTGGTCGGGGGCGTCGGCGTAATGAACATCATGCTGATGTCGGTAACCGAGCGCACTCGCGAGATCGGCGTGCGTAAGGCCATCGGCGCGCGAAGGCTCGACATCATTCGGCAGTTCCTCACCGAGGCCATCACCCTGACCGGCGCGGGAGGAATCGTGGGCGTGCTGGCCGGCGTCGGCATCAGCCTGCTGATCAACGCCATCTTCCCATCGCTACCGTCGGCGGTTCCCGCCTGGGCGATCTTTATCGGCGTCGCCGTCTCGATGGGCGTCGGCCTGTTCTTCGGCATGTACCCGGCAGTGAAGGCGGCGCGACTCGATCCCGTCGAAGCGCTGCGCTACGAATAACCGAGAGTTCCTCCAACCTAGAATTTGCCTACGACGAATCCGCTGGCGGAGTAGGTCGAGGAATACGATCCCAGGGAATAGCTGTTCACCTTCGTCAGAGCACCGGTTTGCGAATCGATCGCGAACACATCGATCGCATAGATGGTTTGCGTCGGATAATCGAAGGTCAGCAGGTACTTCCCGCTCGGATCGACGGCAATCGGTTTTCCCGTGTAGTTCGCCAGCAGCGACGTCTGGGTTAGATTTCCGCTTTGCGGATTGATCTGATATGTCGAGATTCCCTGCGCCTGGCTGTTATCGACAGTCGCAAACATCCACGTGCTGGAGGGATCGATGGGGCCCGGATTCATGGCTTCAACCGTTCCTTCCGACTGCACTGTTCCCGTCGATGGATCGAAGTCGAACAATTGCGCATTGCCGGTCGCACTGGAGGCCTCGTACAAGAACTTTCCATTGGGCGCCACATCAAGATTGGCGCCAGACGGCACGCTGCCAAAACTTGTCGCCGTAAAGCTGCCGTTGCTCTGGATTTTGCCTGCCCCAAGGCTCGCTCCTGCGTGGTCCGCATTGTCCGCATAAAAGAGGTAGCCTTGTGTGACCGCCAGATCGTTGTAATAGGGAGTAGCGCAACCGCAGGGATCGACCGTCCCAACGTTAAAGGGCGAACCGGGAACGGCCTGTAGCTGTCCGTTCGCCAACGCGTACGCATAGATCGCATTGGTGGTTCCGGCATAGACGAATTGGCTGTTTCCCGCGACGTTGCCGCCGTTCACATCGGACGAGGTCTTGGTTGGAGTTCCCGTACCAGGATCGATCTTGTACGCTGCGATTCCCGACCCGGTGCTGGCGATCAGGTACTCTCCAGCCACGGCCTCAGGGTTCGCAGCGATCGCAAATGGCGATCCGCTCACGGCTGTAATGGTGCCATCGCTGTTGAGGCGCAGAACCTGCATACTGGTCTGGCGTTGAGAGTTCTGCACAAAGATAAACGTGGAACTCTGACTACCGCTCGATGAAGAAGTACCGCCATTGCTTCCCGAGTCCCCGGTTCCGCCGCTCCCGGACGAGCTACCGGTTCCGGATGTGCCGCTCGATCCCGACTGCGGTGGCGTAGAGTTCCCGTTCTTGCTGACTCCTCCGCACGAAACCGTTAATAGGACACCGACGAAAAGAGCCGACCACCAAAGGAGATAGAAACTGATTGTCGACAGGCGACGTGACATTTGGCACCTCGGAGGGGTTTTCAACATTTGAATCACGGCTCAGGTAAGCAGGTTGTCACCATTTGTTATGGAGGCGCTAAAACACAGCTCTTGCGCCGCGAAAAGCGGTGTCACTGGTTGCGTGGGAGTGTCGTGCTTGATTATTGTTGATCTACGCTGCCATGAAACAGGTCGAGCTAACGGGAACCGCCATTGGGGCCTTCAAGGCGCTTGTCGAGATTCTGGTTGCGATCTCCCTCGCCATCGGCGCCACGATCAGTGCCTGGCTACTTGCGATTCGCGCCCGACGCCGAATCAAGCGCGCGCTAGGATCGGATGCGTCCGATGCCGACCTACTCTCCCTGAATACCTGGATACGGGTCGAAGATTCCGAACAGAAGCAGGGCATCACCGACGGCTCGCATCGCTGACAGGTAACTCCTGACTCCCAACTCCGGACCCCTGCCTTCGTGTACACTCTCCGCGACGATTTCTCTTAATGTGGGGGCAAATCTTGAACAGCCTGCGAATATTGCTGTGCGTACTCGTGCTGACCTGTCTATCCGCCGCGCAAGAGGCGGTTCCGCTCATTCGTAACACCAGCGTTATCGTTTTCCGAGGAGCCACGGTGTATCCCATCAGCGGTCCGGCCATCGAACACGGCGTGGTTGTCGTGAACGGCGCCAAAATCGCCGCGGTCGGCCCCGAGGGGAAAACCCCAATTCCACCCAACGCGAAGGTCATCGATGTAACCGGCAAAATCATCATGCCGGGCATCGTCGACAGCCACTCACACATCGGCATCGGTTCGCTGCCCTCGGTGCAGGCGAACGCTGACGTTAACGAAGGTAGTGGCCCGCTCCAGCCGCAGCTTCGCGCCATGGACGCCATCTATCCCGCCGACCCACGCATCCGCATGGCAACCGCCGGCGGAGTTACCACCGCTAACATCATGCCCGGCAGCGGCAACGTGATCGGCGGCCAGACCGCGTACGTCAAGCTCCGCGGCACAACCATCGAAGACATGCTCATCCCCGGCGCCCTCGGCGGCCTGAAGATGGCCAACGGCGAGAATCCCAAGCACTATGGCGCTCGCGGTCAGGCTCCCATGACGCGCATGGAAGAAGCCGCACTCGCGCGCAGGGAGTACATCAAGGCCGAGGAGTACAAGGCGAAGTGGGATGACTATAACAAGAAGGTTGCCGCCGGCGACAAAGACTCGAAGGCTCCCGAGCGCGATCTCGCCATGGAACCGCTCGTCCAGGTGCTCGAGGGCAAGCGCATCGTGCAGCACCACACGCACCGCGCCGACGACATCATGACCGTGGTACGGCTCGCCGATGAGTTCCACTTCCGCGTCGTCATTCACCACGGCACTGAGGCTTACAAAGTCGCCGACGAACTCGCCAAGCGTCACATTCCCGTTACGCTCACGGTCGTCGACTCGCCCGGCGGAAAACTCGAAGCCATCAACATGAACCTTGAAGAGGCAGCGATCCTCGACAAAGCCGGCGTGAAGATCGCGATTAACACCGACGATGACATCAACAGCTCTCGATTCCTTCTGCGCGAAGCGGCGCTTGCCGTGCGCGGGGGCCTGAGCCGCGAAACGGCCATGAAGGCACTGACCATCAACGGCGCCGAGATCCTCGACCTGCAGAACCGCGTTGGAACGCTCGATCCCGGCAAGGACGCCGACCTGATCGTGCTCTCGGGCGACCCCTTCAGCGTCTACACCAAAGTCCTCCAGACGTGGATCGAAGGCCAGAAGGTTTACGACCACTCCATTCCCGCCGACGCCCGCTACTTCAGCGGCGGCTTCCAGTTCGGTGACCGATATCCGGCCTTGCCTGCATCGGCAGCGGTCGGGGAAGGTGCACAATGAAGACGCTGCGTCTCGCGCTCATCCTCGCCGCTCTTGTAACGTCGTCGTTCGCCCAGAAATATGCGATCGTCGCCGACAAACTCTACACCGAAGCTGGCAATCACCCGGCTGGCACACCCGGCATGGTGCTGATCGATAACGGCAAGATCACCGAAATCCGCTCCGGTCCGGCCCCGGCCGGCTACACGATCGTTCGGGCCAGGATCGTAACTCCTGGTTTAATCGATACCAAGACCACCGCCGGCATCTCGGGCGCCTACAACATTCCGGCCGACCAAGACCAGGACGAATCCACCGATCCCAACACCGCCGACGTGCGCGCGTTCGATTCCTTCAACCCCAACGAGAAGTTGCTCTCGTACGTGAACACCTTCGGCGTGACGACCGTTCAGACGGCGCCGGGCATCATCAACCCTGTCGCCGGCCAAGCTGCCATCTTCAAGACCGATGGCCCGCTTTCGCCGAATATGACCGCCGACGATTTGTCCGTGCGCCCCGTCTCGGCGATGGTGTTCAATCTCGGCGAGTCGCCGAAACTCACCTACGGCCGCGAGCACAAAGCGCCGATGACCCGCATGGCCGTGGCCGCACTCATCCGTAAGGCGCTGTTTGATGCGCAGGTCTACAACCACAAGTGGGACGACTGGAACAAGTCGGAGAAGAAAGATCTGTCCAAGCAGCCCGCGCATGACACCAAACTCGATGCGCTGGCGTCAGTCATTCGCGGCGAAGTCCCAGCCATCTTCAACGCCTACCGCCAGGACGACATCGATACCGCCATTCGCATCGCGCAGGAGTTCAAGCTGAAATTCATGCTGAGCAGCGCGACCGAAGGCTACATGATGGCGGACAAAATCAAGGCATCGGGCGCTCCGGTACTCGTCGGCCCAACCTTGCAGCGGCTCGAATCGCTCGAGACCGACAACGCGTCGCTCGAGGATGCCGCGATCCTGGCCAACGCCGGAATTCCCGTCGGCTTGATGACCGGATTCGAAGGCTACGTTCCCAAGAACCGCGTGCTGCTGTTCGAAGCCGGAGTCGCTGCGGCGAACGGGCTCGGCTGGGATCGCACCCTGCGCTCTGTCACCATTGATGCCGCGAAGATACTCGGCATTGCCGATCGCGTCGGCTCGCTCGAACCCAACAAGGATGCCGACGTTGCCCTGTTCGACGGCGACCCGTTCGAGTACACCTCGCACGTGCTGGCCGTCTTCGTGAATGGCAAAGAGACGTACCAGCGCGAGCAATCGGCGCCATAGCACGCGTAAGCATAGGGCCACCACGGCGGCAAGTGGTGGCCCTAGTGCAACCCGGTAACGACGATTACTTTTGTTTTTCCCACATCGGGAAACGTCCCCGTTTGTTAATTGACTAGTCGTGCCACGAGGACGATTCTGAGACCTGCAATTAGCCAGTCCGAAAGGCGACTGTATGAAGCACTTTTCGGTTGGCCGCCTCCCCCTCGGCCTCCTGTTCATTTCGATCCTGCTCGTCCCCGTCGGTTTCTGCCAGTCTGCCGAAACCGGGCTGCTGTCTGCCCATTTAGCGTCAGCCGATCCGGTTGCGCCCTCGCCATCGGTACGCGATCTCAAACCCACCTCGCGTGAGTCGCTGCAGTTTTCCTACAGCGGATCGTATCTGGCGGATGGAAAATTCCTGCCGCCGTCGAAACGGGCGCGCTGGTACAACCAGGAGCCCTCGGGTCCTGAAGACCCGGGAGCCCGGCCGGTGGAAGTTCCGCCCAGCATCAATCTCCATCCGAAGGAAGTCGCCGTCGAAAATCTTCTGCCGAAGCACCACGCTACGAAACCGGCACGCGGCCAGTCGTTCTGGACAGTGTTTCGCGATGACGTCGTCACCTTTGCTTACGGGCACGAGCGGCTGCTCGTCTCTCCGCAGCGCCTGACCACCGACTCGAAAGGGCGCGTCATCATCTCTGACCCCGCTGGCGCCGCGGTCCACGTGCTCGCAGAAGAGCAATCGTTTCGCATTCTCACCGGAGCGAACCGCCGCGTGCAGACGCCCAGCGGAGTCGCAGTCGATGCCGCCGACAACATCTACATCGCGGATTCGGATCGCGGCCTGGTCGCCGTCTAC
>Ga0335078_10019542_pt1 | contig 10073 bp, 8 predicted proteins | sample Lox_Sample_32_FD_206711 | JGI IMG/M metagenome (GOLD analysis project Ga0335078, IMG submission 206711) | Soil microbial communities from Loxahatchee National Wildlife Refuge, Florida, United States - Lox_Sample_3.2 | ecosystem: Environmental > Terrestrial > Soil > Wetlands | place: USA: Florida...
ACCCAGGAACAGCGCGCCGTAATTCTTCATGTTGGCAAGGAAATAATCCGGATCGCGCGTCATCACCTGCACGTGCTCCGAGGCGATGCGGTCGGCCTCATGCACCATCTCGGCCTCGTCGTCGCAGATGATGACTTCGCCGAGGTCGGCCCAGGCTTTGCCGGCGGTCTCGGCGGTCGGCAGGGTTGTGAGCAGCCGCTCGACCTCCTTCATGGTGTCGCGCGCCAGCTTCTCCGAATTGGTGATCAGAATCGCCGGCGACGTCGGGCCGTGCTCGGCCTGACCGAGAAGGTCGGTGGCGCAGATCTCGCCGTCGACCGTATCGTCGGCGATGACCAGCGTCTCGGTCGGGCCGGCGAGGAGATCGATGCCGACGCGGCCGAACAATTGCCGCTTGGCCTCGGCGACATAGGCGTTGCCGGGGCCGACGATCATATCGACCGGGGCGATGGTCTCGGTGCCGAGCGCCATGGCGGCCACCGCCTGCACGCCGCCGAGCACGAAAATCTCGTCGGCGCCGCCGAAATGCATCGCCGCCACGATCGCCGGATGCGGCCCGCCGTGAAACGGCGGCGCGCAGGCGACGATGTGCTTCACGCCGGCGACGCGCGCGGTAACGATCGACATATGAGCCGAGGCCACCATCGGATAGCGGCCGCCGGGCACGTAACAGCCGATCGAGTTCACCGGGATGTGGCGGTGGCCGAGCACTACGCCCGGCAGCGTCTCGACGTCGAGGTCGCGCAGCGTGTCCTTCTGCTTTTGCGCGAAATTGCGTACCTGCGCCTGGGCAAATTTGATGTCGTCGAGATCGCGCTTCTTGACCTGGCCGATGGCGCGCTCGATCTCGGCCGGCGCAAGCTTGAAGGAAGCCGGCGACCAGTTGTCGAACTTTTGCGACAATTCGCGCACTGCCGCGTCCTTGCGCGCGTCGATGTCGGCGAGGATCGCTTCGACCGTTTCGCGCACCTTGGCGTCGGCCGCCTTGATCGCGCTCGCGTCCATTCCGCGCTTGAGATAGCGGGGCATTTATTTTCTCCAACTCTCTCATCGTCATCGTCCGCGAAGGCGGACGATCCGATATTCGCGGGGCTCGATCTTACTATAGGCGCTGAGATTACTGGATGCCCGCCTACGCGGGCATGACAGTCGCGATCATTTTATCGCCTGCGGATTGATCGGCGAGCCGGTGCCGCCGGTGATGATCAGCGGCGGCCCGCAGAAGAAGAACTCGTAGATACCGTCGTCGGCGCAATCCTCCGCCAGCTCCTTGAGATAGAAGATCTCGCCCATGCACAGCCCCATGGCCGGGATCACCACCCAGTGCCACGGCTGATTGGCCTCCGTCGTCTCGTTCGGCCGCACCTCGACGCCCCAGGTGTCGGTGCAGATGGCGGCGATCTGTTTGTCCTGGCACCAGTAGCAGTTTTCGAATTTGACGCCGGGCGCATCGCCGCCGGCATAGCCGCCCCACTCTTTTTCGGCCTGGCAGCGCTCCATCTGGCCGGTGCGGACGAGGACGAAATCGCCGCGGCCGATCGAGACGTTCTGCTCTTTGGCGCATTTGTCGAGCTCGTCATTGGCGATGCTCTCGCCGTCCTTCAGCCACGGCACGCCGCGAAAGCGCGCGATGTCTAAGAGCACGCCGCGCCCGACCATCTTGTTTTTCGAGTGCTCGATACCGAGCACGTTGAGGCCCTTGGAATCGATCAGCTTGGCGTCGTGGCCGTTATAGGCCTTGTCCTCGTAAAAAACGTGGCCCAGGGCATCCCAATGGGTGGCGCCCTGCACGCACAGCATCAGCGTATCGTCGGCGTAGCGGATCTTGTTCCAGTCCTGTTGGCCGGCGATGGCATCGGTGCCGGTCGCCAGCATCTGATGGATCGGATTGAACCGGCCGCCGAACAGGCCGGTCTGCGGACCCTCGCGGTCGAGCGGGATACCCAGCGCAAATACCTTGCCGGTGCGGATGAGGCTTGCCGCGTTGACGATGTCCTGCGGCGTGACGTGGTTGAGCGTGCCGATATGGTCGTCTTTGCCCCAGCGGCCCCAATTCTTGAGCTTTTGCGTCGCCTCCGCGATCGCTTTCTTGCCGACCTTGATGTCCATCTCCGCCTCCTCCTGCCGACGGTTGATTCCGTCGGACCCTGCCCGGTCGAATATTGGCGTGGCTGGCGGTGTTCGTCCATGGCGCTTCGGTTGAACTGCGGCAAGTTGCGAATTGCACAGGGCGCGGCAAACGTCTCAAATGGGCGATGCAGCCCCGCGCGAATACCGTGATGCAACTCCGCGCGAAGAAACGGCAACACAGGGAGAGAATCCATGAGGTCCGGGAGATGGGTACTGGCGCTCGGTCTGGCGGCCGTGGCCGCTTTTGGCGCATCGAATCTGCGCGCCGCCGACATCATCGAAGAATGGGCGAGCGTGAAGCCGCCGCCGCCGCCGGAATTGAAGCCCGTCACCGTCGATCCGCAGACAACCGCACTGTTGATGCTCGATTTCGTGCATCCGATTTGCGATCCGCAAAAGAAGCCGCGCTGCGTCGCCTCGCTTCCGGCGATGAAGAAGCTGTTGGCCGAGGCGCGGGCCAATCACGTGATGGTCGTCTTCAGCACGGCGGGCACCACGACGGCCAAGGACATCTGGGCCGATGTCGCGCCCCTGTCCGGCGAACCCGTGGTCAATTCCCATCCCGATAAATTCCAGGACACCGACCTGGAAAAAATCCTCAAGGACAAGGGCATCAAAACGGTCATCGTTACCGGCGTGAATGCCAACGGCGCGGTGCTCTACACCGCGAGCGATGCGGCGTTGCGCGGATTCAAGGTCATCGATCCGGTCGACGGAAGCTCAGCGGAGAACGAATATATCGAGCAATATGTCGTCTATAACTTCGCGCATGCACCGGCAGTTTCCGCCGCCGTAACGCTGACCAGATCCGACATGATCAAATTCTAGCGCGCAATCGTTTCAAATTGAATCGATTGACGCTCTAACGTTTTGGTGGAGCATGATCTTTTCGAAAAACCGGTTTCCACTCTTCCGGATCGTGCTCTAAGGCTGACCGAAATCGTTCATTCGCCAAGCGCGCGCTAAAGGCCGCGCCAAAGACCGCGCTATCCCGCCACCGACGGCGAACTCGCGTCGGTGGCTGCAAGCGAAGACGTAGCGCCGGCGGCGTTTTCCCAGGCGGCAATCGCCCGGTTGCGCCCGGCGAGCTTGGCTTCATAGAGGGCGTGGTCCGCGGCCTCGATCAGCACGGTGGCGATGCCGCGCGATCCACCGCCGGCGGCAGTGTCGCGCGACAGCGCGCCCGCGGATTCCGGCAATTCGGCGATACAGGCGACGCCGACGCTGATGGTAACGTGGCACGCGACCGCGGAACCCTCGTGGGGAATCTGCTGTTCGCGCACTGCCTGGCACATCAATTCGCCGACGCGGCGCGCCGCCGCAATGTCGGTATGCGGCAACAGCACGGCGAATTCCTCGCCGCCGTAACGCGCCGCCATTTCGCCGGCGCGCCGCGCGAACTTCGCCAGGGCCTGCGCGACCGTACGCAGGCACCCGTCGCCGGCGACGTGACCATAGCTGTCGTTGAAACGCTTGAAGTAATCGACGTCGATCATGAGCAGCGACAGCGCGGTGCGCTGCCGCATCATGCGCCGCCATTCCTGATCAAGCGCCTCCTCGAAGGCGCGGCGATTGGCAATTCCGGTCAAGGGGTCGACGGCGGTGAGCCGGCGCAGCTCTTCGGCTTTCGCCCGATCGCTTTCCCGCAAATTGATAAGCGCAAGATAGAGCCTGCCGCTTTGCATCAGCAATACGATGAGGATGAAACTCGCCGCCAACAGGCCGTAAATCCGGCCGGCATAGAAGCCGAGATCGTAGCGGCCGGCATTGAGCGCTGCGCTCAAAGCAATGTCGAACAACCACGCGCACATCGCCACGATCAGCCATAGATCGAGCACCGAGTAAGGCCGGCGGCGCGTCAAAACCAAAAGCGCGAGCAAATTGATCAGCCACACGCTCCACACCACGAAATTCATGGCAGCGCTATGCTGATTGCCCCGCATAATGGCGGGCAAAACCGACTGGCCCCAAGTGCCGAGCAGCGCGCAGCCGCAGACCGCGGCTGCCACCAGCGCCGTCACACGGAGCGCCGACGCCCGCGTTCCCCGCGAGGCTTGATCCGAGGGCCCGTAACTCGCATAGCCAAGGACGAAGAGGGGAAATCCGCCGTGCCATAACATGTAGAGCCATGCCGTGGTCTGCGGACCGGCGCCGAGCAGACCGGTCGGCGCGAACAGGCCGGGAAACGTCAGAGCGTGCAGAATGGACATCAGCGCGGTGAACAAATAGCCGCCGGCCAGCACAGTCAGCGCGTCGGTCCGCAACGACTGACGCTGACCGAGCAAAAAGACGGCGGTGATCAGGTCGTTGATCACGAGCGCCGATTGATAGATCGGGATGAAAGCCGGCAGCGGCGGCAACGGCGTTCGCGCGAACGGCCCTAACGCAACAAAAGCCGCCGTCGAAATGCCGATGAGGAAAGCAGCAAACCATTGCTCGCCTTCCCCGGCAAGCGAATTCGCCAAGGCCGCACCTGGCGCCGCCACAGTGTCGCTCATGCAGTCCACTCACACCGCGTATGGAGTGGCAACTCCGTAGCCCGGATGCGGTTGCGGATCGGAAGATTTTTAGCGATCGAAGCAGCAATCCCTTTAACGTTGATCCTGGTTTTCGAAGGTCGTGACGTGCGGCGCCGGCACGATTTCACCGCAGCACAGGCACCGCCAGCGCCGCACCAGATAGCCGAAGGCGTTCTTGTGCAGGTCCGGACGGTCGCCGCGACTGCGTTTCTTCTCCATGTCCTGCCCCTCGGCGACGAGCTTCGGCCCGCCGGCCGATTCGGCAAGCAACTGCACACGGCAGGCCTTTTCGAGCTTGATCGCGGTCCACACCGCCTCCTCGATGCTGCCGCCGGTGGCGACGATGCCGTGATTGCGCAGGATCAGCGCCGCATGCTCGCCGAGACAGCGCGCCACTGCCCTGCCCCGCTCCTGGCTGATGATAAGATCGGTCGTCTCGGAAAATATCGGCAGCCGGCCATTGGCGAAGTAGCCGCCGTCATTGCCGACGGCAACGAGCTCCTTGCCGAGCGAGGAGAACGCCACGGCGTGAATCGGATGACTGTGGATCACGCATCGCACGTCGCTGCGCGCGCGTAACACTTCGGAGTGGATATAAACCTCGTTGTGGCGCGGCATGGCGCCGTCGATCTTGTTGCCGGCGATGTCGACGGTGATGATGTTGTCCGGCCGCATCTCTTCGATGCCGATGCCCGCCGGCTTCATCAGGAAGCGCTCGGGCGCGTCGGGCAGCCGGACGGAAATATGACCGGCGACGTAATCGCCGTGGCCTTCCATGGCGAGTACGCGTCCGGCATCGGCGAGCGTCGCGCGCAGCGAATCGGTCATTGGCTCCTCACCCTTCTTGCGATCGATGGCGCGGACATTACACTGCAGCTCCGATCCACAACAGGCGCGCCTCAGAGGACGCAATCGGGAGAGGAGCATGAAGCTTTTGAGTTTCGTCGCCGACGGCAAGGAATTGTATGGGGCGGTGCGCGGCGATGGCGTCGTCACGTTGAACGATATCGTCGGGCGCCCGACGCTGCGCACCGCGCTGGCCAGCGGGGCGATGGCGACCATGCGCAAGGCGGCAGCGGAACGAGAGCCCGACCATAAGCTCGACGCGATAAAATTCCTCCCGGTCATTCCCAATCCGCGAAAAATTCTCTGCGCCGGCGTCAATTACCGCGCCCATGCCGCCGAGGTCGGCCGCGAATTGCCGAAGCAGCCGAGCATGTTCATCCGCTTTACCGACACGCTGGTCGGCCACGACGGCGACATGATCCGGCCGAAAATCTCCGATAATTTCGATTTCGAGGGCGAACTTGCCGTCGTCATCGGCAAGCGCGGACGTCACATCGCCGCCGAGCGCGCGCTCGATCACGTCGCCGGCTACACCTGCTTCGTCGACGGCAGTGTGCGCGACTACCAGAAATTCTCGGTCACGTCGGGCAAGAATTTTCCCGGCACCGGGCCGCTCGGTCCCTGGCTCGTCACAACCGACGACATCCCCGATCCAAGCCGCTTGACACTGACCACGCGGCTCAACGGACAGCAGGTGCAGCGCGCCACCACCGATCAGTTGATCTATGCGATCCCGCAGATCGTCGCCTTCTGCTCGGATTTCACCGCGCTGTCGCCGGGCGACGTCATCGCCACCGGCACGCCCGAAGGCGTCGGGCATGGCCGCAAGCCGCCGCTATGGATGAAGCCGGGCGATGCGCTCGAAGTCGAGATCAGCGGTATCGGCACGTTGCGGGCGCGCATCGTGGATGAGTGATCTCCTTCTCCCCGCATGCGGGGAGAGGTGATTTACGCCAGCCCGAACAGCTTCACGGCATTGCCGAAATAAATCTTCTCGCGCTCGGCGTTCGACAGCGGCAGCGAATTGAGCACATTCAGGGTATCGCGGATATAGCCCGGGCCTTTCTCCTTGTCGAACGGGCAATCGGACGCGAACAGCACGTGATCGGCGCCGAAGAAGTCGAGCCCGCAGACGGTCGCGGCGCGCGCGCCTTCGACCGCGGTGTCGCCGTAAAAATCCTTGAAATAATCGTACGGCCGCTTCTTCAGCGATTTCAGGATCGCGCCGTAATCCTCGTCGGAAGTGCGCACGCCGAGCTGATCGAACGAGTGGCCGACGCGGCCCTCGAGATAGGGAATGACGCCGCCGAGATGATGCGCGATCACCTTTAGGCCGGGAAAGCGGTCCATGATGCCGGAAAAGATCAGCCGCGCCAGCGTCACGCCGGTCTCGTACGGCCAGCCGAGCACGCTGCAGATCTCGTACTTGGAATATGTCTCGGTCGGGTAATCCGGCATGTCGCGCGTGCGCGCCGGATGCAGCAGAATCGGCTTGCCGGAGTTGGCAATCGCCTCGAAGATCGGCAGGAACTGCGGCGCATCGAGCGGCACGCCGCTGGCATTGGTGCCAAGTTGCACGGCATTGGCGCCGTTATTGAGCGCGCGCTCGGCCTCGATCGCGGCAGCCTCCGGCGCATTCATCGGCAACAAGGCCGACCAGCCGACGAAATGCTTCGGATGCTTGGCGACCACTTCGGCAAGCCCGTCATTGGCGATCTTCGCCATGTCCGGCGATTTGTCCGGGCCCCACAGCCGCTCCATCGGCGGCAAGCCGTGGGAGAGCACCTGCGTGTAATCGTCGAAGGATTCGACGATTGCGATCCGCAAATCGACATCGGACAGCGCCGGAATGCCGCGGACGCGCTTGCCAAGGTCCTTGGCGCCTGCCGGCGTTTCCAGAAGCGCGTCGTAATAGCGCTTCGGGAAAAAGTGATTGAAAGCGTCGATCGTGCGCATGCGTTTTTACTTCCCTTAATCTTGCTAATCCTTGCCGGGCTATCTCGCCGGCGTCGGCGGCGACATCAGCCATGAGGCGATGGCGAAGGCGTCGGCATCGCCATCCAAAAAGCCGATCACCTGCAGGCCGAGCGGCATGCCGTTGACTTCGAACACGGGCAGCGACAGTGCCGGCACGCCGAGCAGCGACGCCGGCACGGCGAAGTCGGGATTGCCGGTCGAGGCGAGGCCCTCCGGCGCATTGCTCGGCGCCGCGAGTGCAATACAGGCATCGCAATTGGCGGCAAGCTCGGCGTGAACCGCGCGTATCCGCGCCCGCTCCTTCAGATCGGCGCGATGGTCGGCCAACGTCATATCCTCGTATTTTTGCGCCCGCTCCATCGCGTTGCGGCTCAATTTCGCCGCGTCGCGGTCGCGCATCGAGCGGAAGAACCAGCGCGTTTCCCAGCCGTTGCAGCGGTGCGACAGCTCCGCCGCATTGAGCAGATCGTTCTCCAGCGCCGCGACCTTGTCGTCATTCTGCCGCGTGCGGATTTCGATGCCGGCGGATTTAAGCCGCGCGACGCGGTCGTTGAGCTGCTGCTTAGCGCCGAAGGCGGCGCTGTCCCATCCGGCGGTTTCGAGAACGGCAAGGCGGCGCGGCTTCTGCGCCACCGGCAGCGCGTCCGGCCCGCGCAAGCCGGGCGTGCCGGCATCGCCGCCGACGCGGGCAACGATCTCGTGGGCGGCCTGCCACACGTCGGCGAGCGAGGCGCCGAGCACGCCGGTGCAGCTCTGGCTCTGATAATCGTGGCTGCCTTCGCGGTTGATCGCGTTGACGCTCGGCTTGAAGCCGACACAGCCGCAAAAGCTCGCCGGGCGGATGGTCGAGCCGATCACCTGGGTGCCGAGCGCAGCGCTGACGATGCCCGTGGCGACGGCAGCCGCCGAGCCGCTCGACGAGCCGCCCGGCGTATGCGCGGTGTTCCATGGATTGCGCGTGCCCCGCGGTTCGGACGCGGCAAATTCGGTGGTCACGGTCTTGCCGAGAATGACCGAGCCGGCGTCGCGCAGCGCGCGCACCGAGGCGGCGTCTTTGTCCGAGCGCCAGCCGGCAAACAGCGGCGAGCCCATTTGCGTCGGCATGTCGACCGTCTCGATAATGTCCTTGATGCCGACCGGCATGCCGTCGATCGGCGACAACGGCCTGCCGGCGCGCCAACGCTCGGTCGAGCGATCCGCCGCAGCGCGCGCCGCCGCAACGTCGGTCGTGACGAAGGCGCCGATGCGCGGTTCCCAGTGCTCGAGCAATTCGAGCGAGCGCTCGAGGAATCGCCGCGGCGTTTCCTGGCCCGCGGCAAAATCGCGCGTCGCAGCGAGATACGACCGCATAACGGGCTTAGCTTGCTCCGGCATGGTCATTTGCTCTTGTAGGGTGGGCATGGCGCATTCCGAGGCGTTGCGGCGTAGGCAAAATCGAGTAGGCGCCTTGCCCACGCGGTCTCCCTCGACGAATTTTGCCCACCCTATTTCTTGCTCTCGCCGTAATAATGGATCTCGTAGAGCATGCAGCCGCGCTCGGATTTGAACGGGCCATGATAGACGCCGGGCGGGCGGCAGGCATAGGTCGGCGCTTCGAAAGATTCGCCGCCCCTGCCCTTGTCGTCATTGCCGACGATGAGATCGCCGGAGAGCAGATAGACCTCTTCCCAATGGTCGTGGACGAACGGCGCGGTGGTATAGACGCCGGGCGCAAAGCGCAAAAGCCGCGTGCGGCCGCCCATTTTGCGCGTTTCATCGAGATCGCTGGCCAGAATTTTTTGCTGGATGCCCGAGGGATAGCCGGGCGGCGTCACCCAGCCTTTGTCCATATCGACCTTGTGGAACTCGAGATGCGGCTTGTTCATCGGCACGCTTCGTCTCCCCGTTTATTCCGCCGAGCGCCGGCGAATTCTCACAAGCTGCAATGGGGTTGCGCCGACATTGCAAACGTTGGGAGCGCATTGTACATGGGGCTGAAGCTCACGCAATCGAGCGCCACCGATGCACGAAATCGCCGGCCAAGTTCATTGGCACGAGCCGACCGGCTTCAAGCGCGCCGGCTTCGGCAAGTTCGGACGGCCGAAGACGCCGTACGATCTGTTCATGGAATCCGACGCGATTCCGATCTACCGCGACATCGGGGTGAGCAAGGTGCAGAACCTGCCGTTACAACCGTGGCCGCGGATGGGCGGGCGCGGCAGCTATATCCAGCTGCACGGCACCGAAGGCAAATGGGGCTCGTACGTCATCGAGGTGCCGGGCGCCGGCGCGCTTCATCCGGAGAAGCACCTCTACGAGGAAATCTACCTCGTCGTCGAAGGCCGCGGCTCGACCGAGGTCTGGCTTGAAGGCGAGAGCAAGCGGCACGTGTTCGAGTGGCAGAAGGGCTCGCTGTTCTCGATTCCGGTCAACGCCATGCACCGCATCGTCAATGCCAGTTCGGCGCCGGCGCTGCTTCTCGCCGGCACCACCGCGCCCAATCTGATGAATCTCATCAACAATCCCGACATGATCTTCAACTGTCCGTATGAGTTTCGCGACCGTTTCTCGGGCGCCGACGACTTCTACAAATACAACGACGATATCGAGCCCGATCCGGTG
>Ga0335078_10019543_pt1 | contig 10073 bp, 9 predicted proteins | sample Lox_Sample_32_FD_206711 | JGI IMG/M metagenome (GOLD analysis project Ga0335078, IMG submission 206711) | Soil microbial communities from Loxahatchee National Wildlife Refuge, Florida, United States - Lox_Sample_3.2 | ecosystem: Environmental > Terrestrial > Soil > Wetlands | place: USA: Florida...
CGCATTGATGGCGCAAGGGCGCACCGACCGCGGCATCAGCGAACAACTCTTCGTAACCCGCAAAACGGTCGAAGCTCACGTCCGCAGCATTCTGCGCAAACTCGACCTCCCCAACGACGCGGCCGAGAACCGGCGCGTTCACGCCGTGCTCGCCTACCTCCAGCCACGACCAACGACGCTCACTCCGCCCGGACCGTAGAGGTACTAACACAGCGGCGCACATATCCGCAGGATCTCGGCCCGTTCCTCGGCACCTCGACAACGACAACACATGTCGCCTGCCTACCCGAGCGGCGACGAAGACCATCGTGTCGCGATCCTCGCCGACCTACCACTGGACTACGTCCGCCTGAACGTCCGCGCGGCAGGCAGCATCGGCGCGATTTCGCTTCGTCGCCCATATGGAGGAGCGGTTGTCAAGTGGCACGGGTTGTGGGCCATCGGGTGGCGTGGTGTGGTGTGCGTGTGGTTGCGGCTGGTGAGGCGGTCCGGGCGTTCGCGGGGTTCGCGACGTTCGGTCATGCTCATATTCGGGGGCTGGGTACCCCAAGACCTCTGTTCGTCGCACGTCCGCTGTCTAAAGTCGAGCGCGCCCGACCGGGGGGCCGGGTGCTCAGGCGACGAAACGCGGAGTTGTGTGCGCGAGCCGGGAAGCGCTCGGGCCGCCTCGCGAGCCGCAACGGGTTGTCAGTTAGCGTGAGTTCGTCAGTCTCTTGCGAGTGGTTGGTGTGGGTGTTGGTTCGATCGCGGTGATGGTGCAGGTCGCGATCTCCCAGCAGTAGGCGGCGAGCTCGCGGGCGATCGCGACGGCGACGACTCCGCCGGGTTTGCGGCGAGCGTCTTTGAGTTGTCGCCAGCGCGCGTTGAGTCGCCGTTGTGCCTTCCAGGAGATGTTGATGATCTCGGGTGCCTGGCCGCGTTGGCGATGCTCGAGCGGTGCGCCGACCACCGGCCCGCGGCGGTAGTGATAGGAGGCCTCGACTAGGAGGCGGCGGGCGTGCGTGGACCCGGCCTTGGTGATCGACCCGAGCCGGCGCTGAGCACCCGTCGTGTGCTCGCAAGGAACGATCCCGAGATACGCGGAGAGCTGATCGGGATGATCGAAGCGGCCCCACTCACCGATCTCCGCGCACAGCCCAAGCGCCGTGAGCGTGTCGATCCCGCGCAAGCACCGCAACCGCGCGACCGTGTGCGCGCACGGGGCGCTGACCGCGAGCTGGGCGAGATCGGCCTCCACCTGGTCGCGGCGGGAGATCAGCACGTCATGGGCGTGCAGGTAGTCGCCCAGTGTCGCTTGGGAGGCATGATCGGCGAACCGGATCGAGGTCAGCCATGAGCGGTGCTTGCGCGTCCACGTCTCACCCGGCCCCTCCCAGTAGATCTCGCGGCGTAACAAGAAGTTCCCGATCCGATGCCGGGCGCGGACCAGATCCGCGCGGATGTCCTCCCGGCAGCGGACCAGATCCCGCAGCTGCTCGCGCTCGACCGACGGAATCGTGACGAGCACGAGCTCACCGGCGGCCAGCAACCTCGCCAGTCGGACAGCGTCACGCTTATCGGTCTTGATCCTGTCCGCCGGCGGACGCTCGGTCTTCCCCGGCGCGCACACCCCGAGCTCGATCCCCTCCGCCAACGCCCGGCGCGCCAGCCCGTAGCCCGTGGGACCGGCCTCATAGACCATCCGAGCCGGCCGCTCGATCTGCCTCAGATACGGCAGCAGCTCGTGCGGGCGGCCGACCACTCGCTTGGTGATGACCTCGCCGGAACCTTGGTCAAAGACCGCGAACGTCGACTCGCGCGCGTGCACGTCCAGACCGACCCAACGGATACCGTCAGGCATCTCGGTACCTCCTGTGTTGTGGGCCCGCGTCGAGGTAGCCGCCTCGACGCGAACATCACCCCCGCAACGCAGGGGTACCGACTACCTTCGATCCTCAGCCAGCCGGTCCTCTATACCGTCTAACGCGATCGCGGGACGCGAGGCGTCGCGGAGAGCAAAAGCAATCGCGGCACGGTCGGCCCGGGGACGGGCCGTCGGATCGCGGGTGGCCTGGCCAGCGGAGCGCGGCCCCGAGCGACCCGCCGCGGCTCCGGATGGTGTTGCATCTCGGTTGTAGTCTGTGGCCGTTCTGGCCCTCGCGGCCGTTCTTGTGTTCATCTTGGAGGTCGATATATGCCGGGTCCCGTGCAGGTGATTGCCGTGAGCTTTGGTCCTGGCTCCGATTTCCATGGTCGGGTCTTGGCCGAGGTCGACCGTCTACAGGGCCGAGGAGTTCTGCGCCTGCTCGATCTGCTGTTCGTCTCCAAGAGAGAGGACGGCACGATCGAGCGCACGGTCATCGGCGATGACGACTTTGGCGGACTGCTGTCGAGGATCGTGCCTTTGGGCGGCGCTGATCTGGTGGAACGTGCGGCGGACGGCTCGTCGGGCTTCGATCCGACTGACGCACTGGCACTGGCACATTCCCTGCTGCCCGGGACGGCGCTCGCGTTCCTACTCGTCGAGCACGGGTGGGCGCAGCCGCTCTTCGATGCGATTGCAGAGACTGGAGGGGAGTTGCTGGGCGAGGGTTTCCTCACCGCCGAGGCTGGGTTGATTGTTGGAGCCGAGGTCGCGGCGATGGACGAGGCGGTGGAGGTGATTGCGGCGGCGCACGCCGCCGAAGCCGACGCGACGCTCCGAGCCATCAAATCCCAGACGCGAGCAGCCGACGCGATCGCTGCCTCGGAGGCGATTCGTGCCGCTGCGGCGGCCGACGCCGTCCGAGCGCTGATCAGCGCAGGCATCGTCAAGGAGGAAGCCGCCTACGAGGCGATTGGCGCTTTGGGAGCCGCCGGTCTCATGATCGCCGCGGCCGACGAAGCAGGCGCGGAGGCTATCGCCGAAGATCAAGCAGCAGTTGCCGCGGCCGATGAAGCAGCCGGCGAGGCTATCGCCGAAGATCAAGCGGCAGTAGCGGCGGCCGACGAGGCGGCCGCGGAGGCTATCGCCGAAGATCAAGCGGCAGTTGCCGCGGCCGACGAGGCAGCCGCTGAGGCTGTCGCGCAGGACGCTGCAGAAGTGATGGCCGCCGACGAAGCAACCGCCGAGGCTGTCGCCGAAGATCAAGCGGCAGTTGCCGGGGCCGACGAGGCAGCCGCTGAGGCTGTCGCGCAGGACGCTGCAGAAGTGATGGTCGCCGACGAAGCAACCGCCGAGGCTGTCGCCGAAGACGAAGCGGCAGTTGCCGGGGCCGACGAGGCAGCCGCTGAGGCTGTCGCGCAGGACGCTGCAGAAGTGATGGTCGCCGACGAAGCAACCGCCGAGGCTGTCGCCGAAGGTGCAGCGACAGTAGTGGCGGCCAACGAGGCGGCGGCCGACGCCGCCGCCGAAGCTGCCGCCACGGTCAGCGCAGCGTCCATCAGCGTGGCTGAGGCGCGGATCCTCCGCTACTTGCCGACGCCGTTGACCTTCGCGCTGATCGCCGACAAGCTGGGGATCTCCCGCTCGGCTGCGAAGGACCGAGCTGGGCGCCTCTACGAAAAGCTCGGGGTTCACAGTCGCGCCGACGCGGTCACCCGGGCCCGTGCGCTCGGGCTCATCGACTGACCTTCAGAATGTGCTGCCTTCGCGTGGATTCCACACGCCGCCACGGGCTTTCGGGCCAGGCTGCCCGGCTGCCCTGCAAGTTGTGAGCGGTCGTGTGGAGGGAGACGCGCGCCCCGAAACTGACGAGCGCTGGGGGCGCGCCGAGACTCAACCTGTGCCGACGCACGGGCGCGTGGGCCACAACGCCAGCGGCGAGCGCCTCTAGCGCATTCGCCATGGGAACAAGACTCCGCGGGTGTGGCCTTGCGCTGCGTGATGGTCTGAGGAGGGCAATCGTGCGCCGGATCAAGGGAGGTCGTCCGCCAAGCGGCTGAGCTGACGATCGCGTTCGCAGGCGAAGCACTCGTCGCGCTACCCGGCTGCCGATCGGCAAAAGCCGAAGCGTAGGCTCCCGCCAGCGGTGGACACGGCGCTGCCCGAACCACGCGGAGGCAACAGCCAGGCAGCGAGCCCCGTCTCGGACACAACGTCATCGCCCTCGCGGGGTGATCCCGAACGCCACCAACGCATCGGCAGGCTGCCCTCGCCCGCAGTCCTCGCGGGTCCCAGAGCTGGTGTCCGTGTTGTCATGTCGTTTATCGTTATCTCCTCTTAGTCTCGACGCGTCCGCGTCCGAACGCGTCGATCCGGCCCCACCGTCCTGGAATGTCGAGGAGTTCTAGGTGACCAATCGCGATCGGCAGCGCCGGGTCGACGACCAGGTGCTCGCCGTGCGGCTCGAGCCCTAGCATCGTCCGCAGGAGCAGTAGCGGAGCGCCGGTCGACCAGGCCTGAGGGCTGCAGGCCGTCGGGTATTGCACGGGATACATCGTGAGAGCCCGCTGATAGCCGCCGAACGCCTCCGGCAGGCGTCCATCGAAGAACTCGGCAGCATCCAAGATCCCGGCGGCGATTACCGCCGCGTCCTCTTTGAAGCCGTATCGCCGTAGACCCCAGGCGATGAACGAGTTGTCGAACGGCCAGACGGTGCCGACGTGGTAGCCGATCGGGTTGTAGCGCCCTTGGCCCTCGGCCAGTGTGCGCACGCCCCAGCCGGAGAATAGTCGCGGGCCGAGCAGGTGCCGTGCGACGGCTTTCGCCTTGGACTTCTCGACGATGCCGCTCCAGAGCAGGTGGCCGTTGTTTGAGGCGAGCGCGTCGACCTGGTTTCCGTCGGGGTCGAGCGCGAGCGCGAAGTACTGCTCGTCCTCGACCCAGAAGTCCCGGTTGAAGCGTCGCTTGAGGTCGGCGGCTTCTTTCTCGAGCCGGTCGGCGAGAGCCGTGTCCTTCCAGACGAGCCGTGCCAGGCGCGCGCCGCGGAGCTTCGCGTCGTACGCGTAGCCCTGCAGCTCGCAGGTCGCGCGTGGGAAGCCGGGCAGTTGGCCGTCCCGGAACGAGATCGAATCCCAAGAGTCCTTCCAGCACTGGTTCTCGAGACCCGTCTGCTCGTTGCGGCGCTTGTACCAGATGTAGCCCGTTCCCTGCAGATCCGCGTACTCGTCAATCCAGTTCAGCGCGGCCCGCGCCTCGACCTCGAGCTCGCGCACAAGCGCGCGGTCCCCTGTCCAGCGCTCGTACTCGTCGAGCAGCACGACATAGAGCGGGGTCGCGTCAGCCGACCCGTAGTACGGCGAGTGCGGACGCTCCTCGAAGGCGGTCAGCTCGCCGTAGCGCATCTCGTGCAGGATCCGGCCCGGATCCTCGTCGCGGAAGTCGTCCAGGCCAACGCCCTGCCAGTCCCCGAGCGCCCGCAGCGTCGTCGCGGCGAGCTCGGGCGTGACCGGCAGCGCCTGCAAGCTGGTGAGAATGCTGTCCCGGCCGAACATGGTCATGAACCAAGGCAGGCCGGCTGCCGGGAGGCTGTGTCCCCCGGCGATGGGCGGCGAGAACCGCAGCGCGGCGAGATCGACGAGGCTGCGTCGATACGTCGCCTTCAGCGGATCCCAGTCACACTCGAGTCCAGGCGCCTCGTCGATCCAGCGCTCCAAATCTCGCCGCATACGCAGCTGTGCGCGCTTCGGGTCACCCATCGCCTCACGAGCCAGGCCGACCCCGAGACGCTCCGTGACAACGCTAAGACGCGTGCTCCACTGGCCGTGAGGCCCGATCCGGATCTTGAAGGTCAGGCCGTGCTTGTCGATCCGTGCCGGTGCCGAGGCCGAGATCGCGGTCGAGCGGCCGAAGGTACCGCGATCGTAGGCAAGCACAAGCTTGCCGTCCTCCACGCGCGCGGAGTGCTTGCCCTTCTTCGCGAGCGCGTCCTTGACCTCGAACAGGTCCGCGAAATCGCAGCCGGCATCGACGCGGACGCTCAGATCGACCGGTTCGTCGAGATGGTTGAGAAACGTCAGCTCCTCGTGAAAACCATTGCCGACCGCGCGCTGCCGAATCACCGACAGCTTCGCATCGACGTACACAGTCCCGGTACCGGGCACGAGGAAGAAGCGCGTCTCGAAGTATTGAAGGTCATCGACCGAGAGCGGATTCAGCCGCTCGCCGTTCACGGTCAGCACCCACCGGGAGAGGAACCGCGTGTCGAACGAGAACAGCCCCGTCGGATCGGTCGGCGATGCCTCGATGTCGCCGCGCTCGTCGCAGACCACGAACGTGTTGCCATCGAGGATCCTGACAAGCCCGTCGCTCATTCCACCCTCCCCGCGGAACCGGCCTGCCGTCGTGTTCGCCCGCCCTGCGGCCTTGGAAAGAGCCGCTGGAGGCGCACCACCAATCTCGGATCCCCCTCGACCGCCACCTCGCCGCGCAGCACCGCCGCCATCAAATTCAGCTCGCCGGCGACAACCCGGTCAAACGACGCCTTATCGGCGCGCAGCACGGAGCCAGCGGCAGCGTTCCCACGCGACACACGAATGTCCCCCTTGTCGATCGTTACCAGCCAACGTTCCGTCCGCTCGCCGGCGACCACGTCGAAACGGGCGCTACCGGTCACCTTCCTGAGCAGCGGCTCACGCCCGCGCCTGGCGAGCTCGTCGAAGAACCCCGCGGTCAAGTCGGACCTCACCGCGGGCGCCCCCTCCCGCGACCCCGACAGCTCTCGACGTCGGTGGCTCTCAACTCACCACAGTCTTGCGTATCAAGCACTCGTCGCGTCACGGGCCGGTCTGGGTGCTCGCCGTGGACGCGGTCGAGGTCATCGCCAGCGAGCCGCAACATGTAGGCGTCCTGGGCGGGCGCCTGGACTCCACGATCCCCGCAGTCGGCGATCCTCGAGCCACCCGCGTGATCGTCCTGGAGCAGCGCCAACACCCGCGCCACGTCGCGAGCCACCACGCTTCGGGGTCTCGTCTGGTCGGTGCTCGCCGGGGTGGCCTGGTTATTCATCAGCTTGTGCTGAGGGGTCGAACCGCGAGCTGGCTGCTGCCGAGCAGTGTTTCACGCGCGCGCGAGGTCGCACGCAGCCGATCGGCTGCAATCGCCCGCCGGTAGACATCCTCATAGCCGGCGGTGGTGACCGACACGTCGTAGCGCTCGGCGACGCTCGCGCGGCAGCGCACCGGATCGATCGACCCGACGCGTCCGACCGCGTGCGCCATCTCGGCCTCGTCGGCGACCAGCATGCCGTTCTCGCCGTTGATCACGATCTCGGCCGCAGCCCCCTCCGGGAACGCGATCACCGGCGTGCCACATGCGAGCGCCTCGACCATCACCATCCCGAACGGCTCGCGCCAGCGGACCGGCATCAACAACGCCTGGGCGTTCGTATACAGCTGCTGTTTGGCGGCCCCGGCCACCTCACCGACATACCGAACCCGTTGGCCGTCGACGTACGGCTCGATGGCCTCGCGGAAGTACTGCTCCTGTCCGGTCTGCACCGGACCGGCGAGCACGAGATTCTTGCCGGCCAACCGCGCGGCCTCGATCGCTCGGTGGGCGCCCTTGACCGGGTCCATCCGCCCGATCCATAGCACGTAATCCTGCTTCTCGGCGTTCAGCGGCCAGCGGTCGACCGCGATCGGATTGGGGACGACGTCGCTGATCCGCACGCCCTCGGGAGCGCTCTGAGCCTGCGACCGGCTGATCGCCACCAGGTGCGCCTTACGTCCATGGCGCTGATAGAAACGGAGCGTTTCCCCGGCAAACGGCCCGTGGATCGTGTGCACCACCGGAGCGTCAACGCGATCGGACATCGCCAACGCGGTGAAACCCGAGTGGTCATGCACAACGTCGAATGACCGGCCGCGCCCGACCGCCAAGTCGATCTGCTCCCACGCACAGGCGACATGATCTGACTCGTGCAGCGACGAGCCGATCGTGTCCGGATGCGCAGCATCGAGCAGCGCTCGGACGCGCGCGCTCGAACGCGAGCCTGGCGCGGCGAACAGTGTCACGTCGTGGCCACGGGCCACGAGAGCCTCGCACAACAGATCCACGACCGCCTCGATCCCACCGTAACCAGGCGGCGGCACCGGAATCCACGGCGGCGCAAGCACCGCGACCCGCAGCGGCTCGATACCGACGCCAGCAGAGGGCAGCAGCCGCAGAGGCGAGCACGAGGCGCTCATCGCGAGCTTCGGACCGGGAACAAGCGCGCTCTTCACCTGGAGCCGCTCCGGTCGGGTGGGGTCACGCCGAACCGCTCGGCGTGCGGCGCTGAGCCCTCACGGTACAGCTCGGCTGGGGGCAGCGCTGATGAGAACAACTCAACCTGGATCGACGCCCGCGCCATGCAACGCGGGCAATGCTCGATCCTCGACCCCCGAGCCTTTGGTCTGATGCTCAGGCCGCAACGGGGACAGTTCAGGAATGACACGGCGCGAGGACTCGCGACTTCGATGATCGTGTGCGCTCCCTCGCGAGGTCGGACGAGCTGACGCGCGATGGGCCTACTGCGTGCAGGCGCAGCGACCAGCTCATCGCGGGCGGTTCTGTCGACACTGCTCACCTCCGGCTGGCTCGGGTTACCGAAAAAACCGTCAGCCGATACGGTGGAGCTGACGAGTTATCCGGCCAGGAGTCGAGCCGATCGAACGTCCGCCGCACCCACAGGCGATTGAGCAGACACAATCAGCATAGCGAGCTACCCCCTGCGGACGCGTGGGCGCGATACTGGCACGCGAGGGCTGAGGATCCGCCCTACCTGCGGGTGCCGATCGCGGACAAGGAGCAGCGCAGCGTCACCGAAATCGCCACCGTGATCTCCGGGCCGGGCCACAGCGTCGTCGCCCAGCTGCTCGACGTGTCCCAGATCACCGAGGCCACGGGGCGCGAGCACCCGACGTGGCGATCGTCGGGGTCGATGGCGAGCAGAGCCACGCGCTTGAGCTGATCTCACCGATCGTCAAGCAGGCCACGTGCCAAGTGATTGCAGACATCGACGGCGATCACGACTCGTTCCTAAGGAAGACCGCGCGGCGCGGCATCCTCGCCTACGTCAAGCACGGCGAGCAACCGGGAATGGAACACGCGATCGACATCGTCCTGAGCCGCTACGCCGAGTTCAACCGCCTACACGGCGCGCTGCGCACCGCCGCGATCATCGAACAGGCGAAGGGCATCCTCATGGAACCCCATGGAATCACCGCTGATCAAGCGTTCGCCGAGCTACGCAGCCGCGCCAGGAACACCAACAAGACCGTGGTCGACGTGGCCCAAGCGGTCACGCTGAGCTACCCGCTGTTCAAATTTGATCGGGGGCCGCAAGCAGCCGACCTAGGGAGGGCGGTCGTCCTGGCGGACGATCGCTTCGATCGCGGTGACGGTCCCGAGCCGGCTTGCGCTTGGGCGACATCTCGATCACAGCGGTTGTGGCGTCGTGGCACGGACCGCGTGATTGCTTTCGCGTCGGCCGGGGCGCTGGCCGCGCTATAGCAATGCCACGATCTGGATCGGCCAGGGCAAGCCGGGCCGCGCGATCGCTTTCGCCCAAGAGGAACCGTCACGGCCGCGGCGACCGGACGATTGCTCCGCCACGATCCGAATCGTGAGGGCCATCCCAGCCGCGCGATCGCGTTCGCCGCGATCCGATCTCCGAACTGGCGCCGTGTCAGCCCGCAGACACCGGCAGGGTGCGTAGGCAGCGCGCCCCATCCGGACACCTCCTTGTGAGCCCCGCTATCGGCGACGAGCGGAACTGAGACGGCAGCGCGGCGGAAGTCCTCCTCGTCGCCGACAGGCCCCTCCGACCGCTAGCCGCGATCCGGTTCGGCGGCAAGCGCGAGACGGAAAGCGGTCACCTCGGCTCGGCCGTGGACACTGCTGCAATGCCTATAGGTCATCCTGGTTGTTGCCTCGACCGCCGCCGGGAGAGGGCTTTGCAATGCCTGCCCCCCGTTGTGGAGGGCCTTGCGTGGATCAGCCCCTCTCGGCGGTGGTGAGGTGCCGACTAGCGGCAACAGGACGTAGCCCCGGTTGAGGGCCTGTCTATAGGCATCCGCAACGGTATCTCCTTGGTCGGGGCGTTGTGAAGTCCTGACCAAGATGGAGTTGAAGTTCTGATGGGAGGTACCTATGCGGGCGTTGATTGGGCGTCCGAGAAGCACGACGTGTT
>Ga0335078_10019544_pt1 | contig 10073 bp, 6 predicted proteins | sample Lox_Sample_32_FD_206711 | JGI IMG/M metagenome (GOLD analysis project Ga0335078, IMG submission 206711) | Soil microbial communities from Loxahatchee National Wildlife Refuge, Florida, United States - Lox_Sample_3.2 | ecosystem: Environmental > Terrestrial > Soil > Wetlands | place: USA: Florida...
GCGCTCGAGCATCCCCCTCCTCTGCAGGCGCTTGTAGAGGTGCTGGGCATAGGCGCGGTTGTGCTTCGAGAGCCGCGCGTTGTGCATCTCGAGATCGGCGGGCGCCTGAAGTCCGCTCGTCTTGAGTGTCTCGCGGATGCGGTCCTCGCGGCCGATCAGCACGGGCGTGCCGTAGCCGTTGGCGCGGAAGGCGAGCGCTGCGCGGATCACCGATTCCTCCTCACCTTCCGCGAAGACCACGCGCTTGGGGTGCGCGCGGACCTCGTCGAAGATGCGCTGGAGCGTCGCCGCGGTCGGATCGAGCCGGCCGCGGAGGCTCGAGCGATACCCATCCATATCCTTGATCGGCCGCCGCGCGACGCCGCTCGCCATGGCGGCCTTCGCGACCGCCGAAGGCACCGCCCAGATGAGGCGGGGATCGAAGGGCGTCGGCACGATGTAGTCGGGCCCATATTGGAGGCGCTGTCCCGAATAAGCCGCCGCAACCTCGTCCGGCACGTCCTCACGCGCCAAGGCCGCAAGCGCTTCGGCGGCGGCGATCTTCATGGCGTCGTTGATGGTGGAGGCGCGCACGTCGAGCGCGCCGCGGAAGATGTAGGGGAATCCGAGGACGTTGTTAATCTGGTTTGGGTAGTCCGAGCGCCCGGTGCAAATGATCGCGTCGGAGCGTACGGCCTTCACGTCCTCCGGCATGATCTCGGGATCGGGATTCGCCATCGCCGCGATCATGGGCTTCGCCGCCATCGACTTCACCATGGCCTGCGTCACCGCGCCTTTTGCGGAAAGACCGAAGAAGACGTCCGCGCCCTCCAGCGCGTCCGCGAGCGTGCGGCGCTTGGTCTCGACGGCATGCGCGGACTTCCACTGGTTCATGCCCTCGGTGCGGCCGGCATAGAGCACGCCCTTGGTGTCGCAGAGGATCGCGTGCTCGTGCGGCATTCCCATCGATTTCAGAAGCTCGACGCAGGCGATCGAAGCGGCGCCCGCGCCATTCACCACGAGCTTGATCTCCTTGAGGCTGCGCCCCGTGAGATGAAGCGCGTTGATGAGCGCGGCGGTCGCAATGATCGCCGTGCCGTGCTGGTCGTCGTGGAAGACCGGAATGTCCAGGAGCTCGCGCAGGCGCTGCTCGATGATGAAGCACTCCGGCGCCTTGATGTCCTCGAGATTGATCCCGCCGAAGGCCGGATGGAGGTAGCGCACGCAATTGACGAAGGCGTCGACCTCCTTGGTGTCGATCTCGAGATCGACGGCGTCGATCCCCGCGAAGCGTTTGAAGAGGACGGCCTTGCCCTCCATAACAGGCTTCGCCGCGAGCGCACCGAGATCGCCCAACCCCAACACCGCCGTCCCGTTCGAGATCACCGCCACGAGATTGCCCTTGGCGGTGTAGTCGTAGGCGGAAGACGGATTTTTCTGGATGTGGAGGCAGGGAAACGCCACCCCCGGCGAATAGGCGAGCGAGAGATCGAGCTGCGTGGTGAGCGCCTTCGTGGGTGAGATCGCGAGTTTTCCCGGCTGGCCCTCGGAATGGAAGCGGAGCGCCTCCTCCTCGGTCACGCGGACGGCAGCGGTTTCGGTCGAAGACAAGGCGTTTCCCCGTTTTGATTCAAGGCGCAAACGCCGATTTGGCGCGGCCTCGCATGGTTAAGGGGCCAGTCTAGCGGGCGCGGGGAGCGAGCGTCAAAGGCCGGAGGCGCGCGACGCGCTACCATCACATGCCGGTGAAGGCCTCTGTATGCGCGGTGCGATGGAGTCTAGGGTGTCGGGGCCTGCTGGCGACAGCGATGATGGGGGAAAGCGGGCGATGCGGCGGCGGTGGATGAAACTCGGAGCGTGGCTCGGCGCGATTGCGATCGCGGCGAGTTGCTATCTGCCGTATCACTTCACGACCGACATCCTCCATGCGCTGGGCCATCTGCGCTCAGAGGATGCCTCGCTCGCGGCGCACGAGCACGGGGATGACCCAGGCCACGCGCACCGCCACGGTCATGGCCAGCATCATCATCACGACGGCTGCGCGATCTGCGTCGCCTTCTCGGCGGGGCTCGCGGCGGCGACGCTGCCCTCGCCCATCGATGTCACGCCGCCCTGCGGCGAGGCGGTCACGCACCTCTCGCTCGCGGCCGCAACGACGGCGTCACGATACAACACGCATATGCCCTACGCGCCTCGGGCACCTCCCATCCCGTCCTAGATCCTACCGAACGCGACAGCGGTCCGCTGTCCCCCAGGGGACGCGCGGAGGTTGTCGCCAGCATTTTGATCTCGGAGTCGCACCATGAGACGCACTCATTGGAGCGCCGCTGGCTTTGCCGTGGCTCTCCTCATGCTTCCGGCCGCCGATGCGAGCGCGCACGGATTCGCCGGCAACCGCTTCTTTCCCGCCACCCTGCAGATCGACGACCCCAACGTCGCCGACGAGCTCTCGCTGCCGACCCTCACACTCAATCCACCCAGCAGCGATCAGCCCTCTGTCGAGGAATTCGACATCTCCGCCGAGTTCTCGAAGCGCATCACCGAGAATTTCGGCTTCTCAATCTCGCCGACCTGGAGTCGCTTCAGCGCCAAGGGAAGTCCCACCGTCTCGGGCTGGCAGAACCTGGAGCTCACGCCGAAATACAAGGTCTACGTCAACGAGCCGCACGAATTCATGCTCTCGGTCGGCGTCGAGACCGAGCTCGGCGGCACCGGCTCCAAGAGTATCGGCGCCGATCGCGTCAGCACGGTCACGCCGACGATCTATTTCGGAAAAGGCCTCGGCGATTTGCCGGATAGCTGGGACTGGGCCCGGCCCTTCGCGGTGACGGGCGTCATCGGATATGGCATTCCCTGGGGCGCCACGAACACGACCGACGGCGAGCCCACCACGCGCCCGAACACGCTCGGGTGGGGATTCACGCTCCAATACAGCATCCCCTATCTCCAGGGTTATGTGCGCGACCTCGGGATCGGCGCGCCCTTCAATCGCCTCATTGCCGTGGTCGAGTTCAACATGGAGACCGCGCTCAATCGCGGAGGAAACGGCCAGACCACCGGCACGATCAGCCCTGGCTTGATCTGGGCGGGGCAGTATTATCAAGTGGGCGCGGAGATGATCGTCCCCGTGAACCGGGCGACCGGACACGGCATCGGCGGCATCCTGCAACTTCATTTCTATCTCGACGACATCTTCCCGCAGAGCATCGGGAAGCCGATCTTCGGACCTTAATCATGCGGCGCCCCACACTCATCTTGGCGTTGCCGGCGCTCCTTCTGGGAGCGTCGGTGGCGCTCGCCCACGCCTTCCTCGACCATGCGGTGCCGGCCGTCGGAAGCACGGTCCATCAATCGCCCGCGGAGGTTCGGTTGCGCTTCACCGAGGCGATCGAGGCGGCGCTCAGCACCGCCAGGGTCGAGGACGCCGCGGGTCATACCGTCAGTACGGGCCCGGCGAAGGCAGATGCGGGCGACCGGCAGGTGCTGGTGGTCCCCGTGAGCGCGCTGCCGGCGGGAAGCTACAAGGTCTTCTGGCGCGTGCTCTCCGTCGACACGCACGTGACCACCGGCAATTTCCGCTTCACGGTCGCACCGTGACCGTCGAGCCCGCGGCGATCGCCCGCTTCGGCGAGTACGCGACACTGCTTTTCACTGCGGGCGCTCTTTCCTTCTGGATCGCGGTGGCGCCGGCGAGCCTTCGCCGCAGGAGTCCCTGGCTTTTCGAGCCGACACTCGCGCGTACCCGCACGCTCTCGCGCTGGGCCGCGGCCGTGGCGCTCCTGGCGTCGCTGCTGCGGCTCTTCGCGGAGGCGCAGACGATCGGGGGCTCGACCTGGCCCGAGCCAAGCCTCCTCCTGCAACTCGTGACCGAGACCGGGTTCGGCACCGGCCTGCTCCTGCGGGTGGCGCTCGTTTCGGCACTGCTGCTGGTGCTGAGACTGCCGGCCACGCGAGCGAGCGCGCCAATCTCCGCCGGTCTCGCTCTCGGCGCCGTCGCGAGCCTCGCGCTCGCGGGTCACGCGGCGGCGGCGGATAGGACGACGGCCGCGGGCGACGTCTTACACCTCCTGCTATCTGCTTTGTGGCTCGGAGGCCTGCTGCCCTTGGCGTTGGTGCTGCGCGGACTCGCGCAGGACGCGGCCGCGGCGGCAGATCAAGGCAGGGCCGTTTGTCGGCGCTTTTCCGCGCTCGGCATCCTCTGCGTCGGCGGGCTCGCCCTGACGGGCGTTCTCAACGCATGGTCGCTGGTGGGCTCAATCCCCGGACTTTTGGGCACGAGCTATGGCCGATTGCTCCTCCTCAAGATCGGTCTCTTCCTGCTGATGGTCGCGCTCGCCGTCACCAATCAGCAGCGTCTCGTCCCTGCGCTCGGAGAAACCCGAGCGGCGCGGCATCTTGCACGCAACGCCGCGCTCGAGGCTTTTCTAGGGCTCCTCATTCTCGCGGACGTGGCAGTGCTCGGGATCTCGGTCCCCGCCGCGCATGACGAGCCGCTCTGGCCTTTCGCCGTCACCTGGAGCCGCGCGGCCGCGGGCGCCTCTCTCTGGCGCGAGGTGCTGGCGCTCAGCGCGCTAGCGCTGGGAACGGCGGGGCTCGTGGCGATCGGGCGCGGACTCATCGGCGGCCACAATCGGCTGCGCTGGGCCGGGACGGGAATGCTCGTCGCGGCGCTTATCGGCGGCGGGTTCGCCTGCTCGGCCGCGGCGGTGCCAACGGTCTATGTTCCCTCGCCGCTTCCGTATTCCGTCGAGACGCTCGCCGTCGGGCAACAGGTCTATTTCGACGCTTGCGCCTCCTGTCATGGCGCGCATGGCTATGGCGATGGTCCCGCCGCCGCGGGCCTGGCGAAGCCGCCCGCCGATCTCGCGCGCCAGCACGCCGCGCATCACAGCGACGGCACGCTCTGGTGGTGGGTGACACATGGCCGCGGCGAGGGCGCGATGCCCGCCTTCGCGGACGTGCTCGACGACCAGCAGCGCTGGGCCGCCGTGGGATTCCTCCGCCTCCAATCCGACGCCGAGGCCGCGCGCGCGCTCGGTCCCGCGCCTGATCCCGCGCTCCGCATTGCCGCGCCCGAATTTGCGATGGAACGCGGTGGCGGCGCGCAGGAGACGCTCGCGTCGCTCCGGGGTCGGAAGGCCGTGCTCCTCGTCCTCTATACGCTTCCGGACTCGACCGAGCGTCTCGACGCCTTGGTCTCGGCCGCGAGCGCACTCGACGTCGCGGGCATCGAGGTCGCTGCCGTCCAGCTCGCGGATTCCGGGCGCAACGGCCCGATCTTCGCGCCCGCCGATCCCGATCTCGCCTCGATCTATTCGCTCTTCGCGCGGCCCCAAACCGACGCCGAGCCCGCGCCGCGCCATCTCGAATTCCTGATCGACCGCTGGGGCTTCCTCCGTGCACGCTGGATCGGCACGGGCGCAGCGCCCGGTGAGCTCACGGCGATGCTCCACACCCTCGCCACCGAGCCGGAGCCCCCGCCAGCGGGGAGCATGCGGCATCACTGATGCGGCGGCTGGCCGCTCGTTCGGATTCCCCTTCTGGCGTCATGGCCGGGACGAGCCCGGCCATGACGGTTCCGCGGGTGTGGAAGCGCATGCGAGCGCCAACCCTTCCCCGCCCGCAAACACCGAGATTCCCTTCGGCTCGGTGCCGTTCTACGCTCGGGCATGAACGATGCACCCGCCGCGGAGGCGGCGACGCCGGCGATGGCGCAGTATCTGGAGATCAAGCGGCAATACCCGGATTGCCTGCTGTTCTACCGGATGGGCGATTTCTACGAGATGTTTTTCGAGGATGCGGCGCGCGCGGCCGCCGCGCTCGACATCACTCTCACGAAGCGCGGGAAGCACGAGGGCGAGGAGATCCCGATGTGCGGCGTTCCCGTCCACGCCGCCGAGGCCTATCTCTCGCGTTTGATCCGTCAGGGCATCCGCGTCGCCGTCTGCGAGCAGACGGAGGAAGCCGCCAAGCGCAAGAGCGCCAAGGCGCCGCTGCGGCGCGCGGTCGTGCGTGTGGTGACGCCGGGGACACTCACGGAGGACACGCTCCTCGATGCGCGGCGGCACAATTACCTCGCGGCTTTCGCGGAAGCCGCGGGCGGCTTCGCGCTCGCCTGGCTCGATCTCTCCACGGGAGATTTCGCGGTCGAGCCCGTCGCTCTCGGCGGGCTCGACGCGGCGCTCGCGCGCCTTGCGCCCGGCGAGTTGCTGATTGCGGACCGCCTGCTGCAGCGTCCCGAGCTCTTCGAGCTCCTGGGACAATGGAAGGAGCGGCTGACGCCGCTTCCCACGCAGCGCTTCGACAGCGAGAGCGGGCGGAAACGCCTGGAAACGACCTTTGCGGTGGGAACGCTCGAGGGCTTCGGCGCCTTCGGGCGTGCGGAGCTCGCGGCGGCAGGCGCGCTCGTCGACTACGCGACGTTGACGCAGCAGGGGAAGCTCCCGCGGCTCACGCCGCCGCGGCGCCTCAGCGCGGGCTCGGCGATGGCGATCGATGCGGCAACGCGGCGCAACCTCGAGCTCATGGAGACGCTCGGGGGCGAGCGCAAGGGAAGCCTGCTCGCGACCATCGATCGCACCGTCACCGGGGCGGGCGCACGGATGCTCGCGGAGTGGCTCGCGGCCCCCCTCACCGACCCCGCGGAGATCGCGGCGCGGCATGATGCGGTGGCGGCGCTTCTCGAGGACGAACGGCTCCGCGAGGAGCTGCGCGGCACGCTCAGGCGCGCGGCCGATATCGAGCGCGCGATGGCACGGCTTGCGCTCGGACGCGGTGGGCCCCGGGACTTGGCGGCGCTCCGCGACACGCTCGGCGTCGCGGCTGAGCTCCGCCGGCGCCTCGCCTCCGCGTCCTTGACGCCCACGCTCATCGCAGGAGCCGCGCGCGATCTCGGCGAGCACGGCGTCCTGGTCGAGCGCCTCGCCCGCGCGCTTGCGGCCGACCTGCCGCTCCTCGCGCGCGACGGCGGCTTCATCGCCGCGGGCTACGCGCCCGCCCTCGACGAGCTCAAGAGCCTCCGCGACGAGAGCCGGCGGCTCATCGCGGGCCTCCAGGGCCGCTATGCCGCGGAATCGGGCATCGCGAACCTCAAGATTCGGCACAACAACGTGCTCGGCTACTACATCGAGGTGACGGCCGCGCAGGCGCCGAAGCTCGGGCAGAGCTTCATCCACCGCCAGACCATGGCGAGCGCCATGCGCTTCACTACGACGGAGTTGGGCGAGCTCGAAAGCAAGATCCTGACCGCCGCCGACAAGGCGCTCGCGCTGGAGCTGCAGCTTTTCGACGATCTCGTCGCCGAGGCGCTCGCGCGCGGCGAGGAGATCGCGCGCGCGGCGCTCGCCTTGGCCGTCCTCGACACCTCGGCAGGGCTCGCGGAGCTGGCAGCGGTCGAGCGCTGGTGCAGGCCCCAGGTCGATGCCGGCCGCGGCTTTGCGATCATGGGCGGGCGGCATCCCGTGGTCGAGGCCGCGCTCCGGCAGAGTCAGCAGGCAAGCTTCGTCGGGAACGACTGCGATCTCGGAGCCGATCGGCGACTCTGGCTCGTCACCGGACCCAACATGGCCGGCAAGAGCACCTTCCTCCGCCAGAATGCGCTCATCGCGATCTTGGCGCAGATGGGGTCCTTCGTACCCGCCGAGAGCGCGGCACTCGGCGCGGTCGACCGTCTCTTCAGCCGCGTCGGCGCCGCCGACGATCTCGCGCGCGGCCGCTCCACCTTCATGGTGGAGATGGTGGAGACGGCGGCAATCCTCAATCAGGCGACGGAACACTCGCTCGTCATCCTCGACGAGATCGGCCGCGGCACAGCGACCTTCGACGGACTCTCGATCGCCTGGGCGACGGTCGAGCATCTCCACGATCGGAACAAATGCCGAGCGCTCTTCGCGACGCATTACCACGAGCTGACCGCGCTTGCCGCTCGGCTTCCCGCGCTCTCCTGCCACACCATGCGCGTCAAGGAGTGGCAGGACCAGGTCATCTTCCTGCACGAAGTGGCGCCGGGCGCGGCGGACCGCTCCTACGGCATCCACGTGGCGAAGCTCGCGGGCCTGCCCAGGGAGGTGGTGGAGCGCGCGGAGGAGGTGCTGGCACTCCTCGAGAAGAGCGAGCAGTCCGGCGACCTCGCGCGCCTGGCAGAGGATTTGCCGCTCTTCAACGCGGCGAGACCGAAGGGCGGCTCGGCCACGAAGGAATCGGCGGTGGAGAAGGCGCTCGCGGAGATACAGCCGGACTCTCTCACGCCGAGGGAGGCCCTTGAGCTCCTTTACCGATTGAAGCTCCTGCTCTCGGGCGCGTGAGGAAGGAGAGCCCCTGCGGCGCACCGCCCAGGGGCGCTCACTGCTTTCTTCCCAGGACCGCCAGGGCGGCTTGCTTCAGCAGACCGCGCTGGATCTTGCCGTTGGCATTGCGGGGAATCCGCGCGAGCCCGACGACGTAGAAGTTACGGCCGATGTGATGGTCGCTGAAGGCGCGGGTGATGCGCTCCATCAGCTCGGTTTCGCTGTGACCGGGTCTGGCGACGGCGACGCAAATCTCCTCGATCCCATCGGCATTGCGCAGCGAGCAGACGCCGAGATCGCCGACCGTCGCGTGCTGCATCACCCAGCCCTCGATCGAGCTCGGCGCCATCTTGATGCCGCCGATGTTCATGAGCTCGTCCTCGCGTCCGACGATCTGAACCCGCCGCCGGTCGTGTAAGATCCCGACGTCGCCGGGATAGAACCAGCCGCCGCGGAATTTCCGCGCTGTGGTCTCGGGGTCGTCGAGATAGCCCGTCGCCATCCCCTCCTCGTCACGCATGCGGATTATCCCGGGCGTCCCCGGTGGCAACGGCGTTCCCTGCTCGTCAACCACCTCGATCTCCACCCAGGGATAGATGGTGCTGATCCCCTCGCTGCCGGCCTCGCGGGTCTCCGCGGCGAAGAGCACCTCGTTGGTGCCGTAGGAGACGACGACCTCGCTGGCGAGGCGCGCCAGCGCCCGCTCGCGCAGCGATGCCGCAACCGCCGCGCCGACGGTGCAGACCACCAGGCTCGGCGGTTTCACGAAGTCCGGCGGCAGCGTGTCGAGCACGAATCGGAGCTCCAGGGGCGTCAGACGCAGATGCGTCAACCCGTGCGCCGCCTGCGCAAGCGCCGCCGCCGTCTCGACGCCGATCCAAGCGTTGCTGACCGTGCCACCCGCGCGAAGGACGGCGGTCGAGAGCGTGTAGCCACCCGCGGCCGCGAAGGCCATGTTGAGGGCTGCGCGCGAGGAGCGGGTAAGCCCCAGCGACCAGATCCGCCGCTCGACCCAGGCTTCGAACATCCGCCGTGTCCACAGCAGGCGCTTCGGCTCGGCGGTCGTCCCGGAGGTTCGAACGATCCGCAGGGGATCGTCGGGATGCAAGGCCGCGAGCGGGGGCATGCCGGCATCAGAGCGCGCGAAGACGCCGGCAAGCCAATCCTGCGTCAGCGGGCGGTGCCGCTCGGGCGCGACGCCGCGCGGCCTTGCCTCCGAGAACACGAGGTCGACGGTGTCGAGGAGGCGCGAATCCTCTGTGCCGTCGTTGAAGAGGAAGGTCGCGGTGACGATGCCGAGCTGCTCGCAGGCGAGGAGCAGCAGCCAATGCGAATAGAGCTCGCCCCATGCGATCGCGACGGAGCGGCCGCGCGCGAGGCCGAGGTCGCCCACGGCGCGCACGAATCGGCCGAGGTCGCGGTCGAATTGCGCATAGGTTATCTCGCGTCCGGGATCGGCGATCGCGATCGCGTCGGGCCGCTCCGCCGCGTGAAAGCCGATATAGTCCGCGGTCGCGGCGCCGCCCCGCAAGTACGAGCTCATTGCCCCCTCTCGTCCTCCCTGAGCAGAGAGCCTACGCATCTCGCGCGACGATTGCACGCGCGCCGACGCCGTGTTCTGCAGACATGCCCTGCATAGAAGGACGCACGGCACAATCCACCTCTCATATTGACAGATGTCATATGACCGTATAATTGCCATTTCGGAACAACCACAATCATAAACCAGGGAGGTTTGACGATGAACGAGCGCTGGCTGCTGTCGCGTCGCAGGTTCCTGCGGACGCTCGTCGGGACTGGGGTGATCGC
>Ga0335078_10019545_pt1 | contig 10073 bp, 19 predicted proteins | sample Lox_Sample_32_FD_206711 | JGI IMG/M metagenome (GOLD analysis project Ga0335078, IMG submission 206711) | Soil microbial communities from Loxahatchee National Wildlife Refuge, Florida, United States - Lox_Sample_3.2 | ecosystem: Environmental > Terrestrial > Soil > Wetlands | place: USA...
CCTTAGGGGTCAACTGCAACGACATGTTGTGGCCGACTGGTAGCCAACCTATCCGCTCAACGACTCAATTCTGACGGCTTCCAGTTCCTCTGCGGTCAAAGTACCCGCTGCAAATAGTCCCATGTACTCGTCCGTAACCGTTTTTCCGAAGATGGTCTTGTCGTCTGAGTTGACCGTGACTCGAATGCCGTTTCGCACCAAAGCCCGAATAGGATGATGGCCCAGGTCCGCCACCACCGACAAGGCAACGTTGCTGCTGGGACATACGTTGATCCGAATGCCCTTCTCCCTGATCTGTTTCATCAGGGACTCCGATGTCGCAACCGCCACCCCATGCTGGATCTCATCAAGATCCAGTACCTCAAGCGTCCGTTCCACGAGGGCCGCGTCTCCGAACTCTCCAACGTGTGCCTTCAACTTCAGCCCGCGCTGCCGTGCCTTGCGGAAGAGGTCCACGTAGGCTTCTGGACGCTGCGCGTGCTCGCTTCCGTACAAGTCTATCGACTTGAATACCCCGGTTTCGATGCATGTCTCGGCCATTTCGATCTGAGGCAACGGGTCCCGCTTCTTTGACAGTCCCACCTCAGGACGAAAGTCGATCCGCGGCGCGTACTCAGCCACCAGCCCTCCAACGAAGGCGGCAAGGCCGGAAGCGCCTGATTCGTAGAGCTGCACGAAGTCAGAGTCTATGCTCATTTCCAAGATGATCACGCCGTCCCGAATAGCCTCACAAATGGTTGTTTCGGCAGCAAACTCTGTCCCTGTCCTGTCCCGGATAAAGGCGTAGAGCTCCGTATGGGCATAGCGATGCATCTCGTCCAGGTCTGCCATGCGGGTTGGAGCGCGCTGTAACTGCTTGCCGGCACGTGCCGCGATGCTCTCCAGACTGGCCCCGAAGAGTGAATGGCAGTGTCGGTCGGCCTTGGCGAAAGAAACCACACGCCGACGGTCACCTGTGTGCAGCGCCTCTACGAAGCTATCCTGCGCCTTTGAAGCGATCATGCCGAGCACACCGTCACGATGGAGACCTCACCTCTACATTCTAACATGGAGTTAAACCGCCCTGCCGTTCCGATGCCCGTCAGCGACCCAGCTTACCTTTCCCATCCCCCACTACAAGTCGGCCGTACCAGGGTCGGCTTCAACTACTTGTCATGCGCAATTCCATCTTTGGAGGGAGCCAGCAACGTCTTTCTATTTGTCCCCTTTCCTGCAGACATGAAGTACCCTTTTCTAGCGGTCAAAGCAAATGCAATTAGAAGCCATAGCAGCATGCCAATAATCAGCATTCCAAGAACTCCGTGGCTCAAGTCACCCTTCCCCTGGATGAACTGGACAATCAGAGCCGAATAGTTTCCTATCAACAGGCTTATCACAAAAAGGTTAAGCACAAAACCGGCGTACCTGCGCCTCAAAAGCAGGACCAAATCAAATGAAAGTAGCAATAGCAGGACCATATAAAAGACTGGGCGCAAAAGAAATAGCCAGAACGACGTTTCCCCATGAGCGTGCAGAACGATTGCCTTTGCAATATTTCCCATTTGCATGGATAGGGAATCGCTTGCGTCGACGACGAGGAAGAGCAATAGGAAAATGCTCGCGACAACTGGTCCAGGATGTTTCATATTTTTCGCCCAAACAGCATATGGGCAGAACAACTCCACGGTTGGCCATGCCTTTGTCTCCACACAGTCAATATGCCGCAGCTGGAGATCAGTACTGCACCGCCCTTATGACGTCTAGTTTCATTGAGAAGGGCATGCCCGGCGGCCCGTCCTGACGTCCGAAGAACCATGGCGACTTGAGTTTACCTTTCTCATTCCCCACTACAAGCCGGCCGTCCCAGGGTCGGCTTCAACGACTTGATGTTGTCTGTCTTCACGGATTCGTCGTCAGAACTGGCCAGATTCCATCTATACATTGCAATCGCATTGGAATCTGCACGCTGTGCGCTTTGGGTATCCCCTAAAAAGATTCTTCCCTAACGAATAATAGGAGACAATCCTGAGTACATTCGGACCAGGCCGGCAAAAGTCAGTAGCGGATCTGCCAACTCCTGATGCAGCAAAAGCGTTTCGGCAAGTCTCACGTTTGATGCTGCTGCGCTTGCAAAGGCGCTGAACACTATTGCCTCCTTCCGGCACTCCTCCGAGTGTGCTTAGACAGGACCCTGCAAGATCATGGGCCTCACGGTCAACAAGTACGTAAAGCCCACCTTCGAGGGTCGCCGCATCCGAACCCTGACCGCCGACGAGTTCGAGGACTGGATGGCCGAGATCGTTCGTCAGCGGCCCGCTACTGAGTACGTCTCAAAGCGGAGGAGCCCGCAACTTCATTTGACGACAGAGATGGTCGTTGTCAGGCTCGCCTGATCGTGCGGATCACCCGGTTCGGTCTGATCCGCTTCCGCCACAGCCTTGGTCGTGAAGCTTTTCACCTGCGTGTTCAGGGTGACCCCCACCACGATCTGCCGTGTTTCGCCCGGCGCCAGCGTCTGCCAGTTGCAGCTTATTTCCGTGCTGGTGTGAGTGCACGCAGGATCGGATGGGAAGTCATAGGCCACACCCGATTGGAGGCTGTCGCGCATAACCACGTGGGTCGCAGTCGCACGAGCATCGGTATTGGTGACGCTCACGTAATACCTGAAGGGACGCCCGGCTGCTGCAGGCGGATCAGATTTGATGTTCACCGAAAGCATGATCACTGGTGAGAACACGTAGGCGGTGCCGGCCCCGCCTCGACCAGCGACACCGGTGTTTGCCGCGCCCGCCAAAATCGTCGCGCCGTCCGCGGATAGAGCTACGGCGTCACCGAAAGCGGCGCTATCCGCATGTCCAGGGTCTGCGATCCTGCGAACCTGGGTCCAGTTGCCGTCCGCCTGCTCCAACAGGAACACAGCGCCGCCGCCAGGCGCGTTGACAGCGCCCACCAGGGCCGCGCCAGCGTTGCCGGACAGCGCCAGGCCGGCGCCGAAACTTTCCAGCCGCACCGCGGCCGCATCGCCGAGCCGGACCGGCGCACCCCAAGTTCCGCCGCTTTGCATGAAAACATAGGCTGCACCGACGCCGTCTCCCTCGCCGTTGGTGTCCGGGTTGGCATACGCGCCTGGCGCGCCGATCAACGCCACGCTGGCGTCCTTCGACAAGGCCACGCTGGCGCCGAAGTTCCCGGGCAGATCGGCCGCCGGATTGTCGAACTCGTGGCTCGCGTTCCAGCTGAGCCCTTGGCCCGTGAACAGATAGGCCTTACCGGAGGGGACTCCGTTGCCCCCCACCGGGGCGCCGATCAGGATGGCGTTGCCGAGGGCCGCGAAGGCCGCCGCCGTCCCGAAATGCTCGTTGCCGGCCTCAGCGGCGGGATCGTCCAGTTCCATGCCCGCACCTGTGGGCATGCCGTTGCTCAACTGCAAGACATACGCCTTACCAAGATTGTTGTTGAAGGCCGGCGCCCCGACCACCGCCAGACCGCCGTCGGCCGAGATCGCCACGGCGCTGCCGTAAGCATCTATTGCCGCGGCCCCGGGCTCGGGCATCGGATAAGTCGTCCACGAGCCTCCTCCAGCGATGAAAACGTAGACCTGCCCTGCGGCTCCGTTGCCGTTGTTGGCCGCCGTTGCGGGTGCGCCGATTACGGCGATGCTGCCGTCGCCGGACAAAGCCACCGAGCTGCCGAACTGGTCTCCCCCAGCGCCCGCCGGATCATCGAATTCGTGAGTGCGCTTCCAGACGTGCTGCGAAAGCATGTACAGATAAGCTTTACCAGCAAGCGCCTGCCCGTTCACGGTCGCCCCCGGCGCTCCCACCAGCGCCAAAGTGCCGTCTGCAGAAAGCGCGACCGCGAACCCCTGCTGGTCGCCAGAATTGACCACCGGTTCACGAAGCGGTGCAGCCGCCGAGACCGCCGCCGTGGCGGCAATACCCAAGAGAGTTACAAAGAGTTTCAGGTGCATCGTTCCTTCTTCATGCCACACCTCCCGTGAGCATCTGGGCAAACCTGAGATAATCGCGGGGCGCGCCGGCGAGTCTGCCCCCGCCGGAAACGCACACAGGCCCGTTCTTGAAGCCTTCCGTAGCCCAGTCCCCCGGCCTGCGGCGTCACATCTGGAGGATCTCTACGCGCTGGACGGTGCCGTCCTGGGCGACCCAGACTTTCACCCTCTTGCTGCTCAGAAGGAGTGAAAGGGGTTCTCTCTGCGGCCCCCTTAGTACTACCGTGTAGGCCCCCACGCTCCAATTCCCCGTGGATCCAAGAAAAAGCATACCGTGGCAAGAATCGCCATTCGCGTCCCACGGCTCACAACGACCATTCGAGCCTCCTTTGGGAAATGGTTATTCCCTCCTGCCTGTTGCGGGGCGCAGATGCAGACCGCAACCTTTCGTCGCCTCACGGAGAGTGAAATATACCAATAATGAGCAGCCCAAGAAACTTCCTCCCTTCGTGGGGAATCAGCCGGTAGTACCGATAGACGTACTCGAAGACTGCTTGCCGTGCCTCCTCTCCTTTACGACTCATGCTCTGAAGGAACCCGTGCAACCTGACCAGCTCAAGAAACACACCGCTGCCGTGCTGCACCCCTCGATCAGAATGAAACACCAGACCCCGCGGCGGGTGGTCTGCGTTGAATCACTGCCATCGTCAGAGCGGCCACCACCAACTCGGCACTCAGGCTCGCGCTCAACGACCAGCCCACGACCTTCCGCGAGTACAAATCCAGCACGACGCACAAGAACACCCAGCCTTCTGCGGTGGCCAGATTTTTTATGCTACGATCGCATCCCAAGATGTCCAGGTACCCGCTGCACTAACTCGCGGATGCCTGTCAGTTATCAAGTGTCCGTGTATGTGGCACGATCCGGCGCTGCGCTACAGCGATCGGTATCGCAAGCCGCGGGTGGGAGCGACACTTGGCCTCTCGCGACCGAAGGAGATGACGTGATCAAGGAGCTCCTTCTGGGAGCCCTTACAATACTCATAGTCGTCGTCTCCAGAAGGGCTATATTCCGCCCCAGCACCCACGGCTTCTACAGGTTTTTTGCTTGGGAACTTACCGCCGTTGTGCTTTATCTCAATGTTGATCTCTGGTTCGAGCATCCATTGAGTCCCTAGCATCTGGCCTCCTGGCTGTTTCTTCTTCTGTCGCTCCTTACGCTGATCTGGAGCGTGATGGCCTTGAAGACGATTGGCAAGCCGGATCACTCTACCGACGATCCGACGCGCGTAGGAATCGAACGAACGACAGTCCTTGTGGCCGTGGGAATCTACCGGCAAGTGCGGCATCCCCTTTACGATTCGGTACTCTTTCTGGCATGGGGTGCGGCGCTTAAGAGCTGCTCATGGTTGTCCATCGTGCTATCTGTAGGTGCGAGCGGCCTCATCGTCGCAACGGCAAAGGTTGAGGAAGCAGAGGATGTCAAGCTTTTCGGTCAAAGCTACTTGCAGTACATGAAAAAGACCAAAATGTTTCTACCCTTCACTATATAGAAACAGCTATCGTCCCGCTGTCACTATCGGACGTGAAAGGAAAAGTCGTTGCTTCCAGCCCTGGATCGACCGCGCCGAAGTGCTTCACGTGAGTCGCCGCAGATGATCTGATCTTTCCACCAGTCACTGACAGCAGGCGCTTTGGACAAGTTGAAGACTCTCGGTTGTCTCATCTGGGGATTCTATTTTAGCCGAGCAGATACTTTGGGACAATCCAAGTAAACGAAGTAGCACTACCCTCTTTCTGGAGGCTTTCCCACGTTATAGGCACCTACCGAAGACGCTCCTGGCGAGTCATGGTGACATTTTCTAGAGGCTTGCCGTATCCTAATACCTGATCGCGGAACAGCCAATCGGTGTTTGATTCATGGAGGTGGATAATGAAGGAAAAGAGCGCGGGGGACTACGTCGGGGCCATTGTCGGAAACATCATTGGCATCGTATTCGTGAACACGGTTCTTCTCTGGCGCCAGTACACGCAGGGAGTGATTTTGGCCAGCTGGGCTGACATCCTGTGGGCGGCAAACCTGTCCCTGGGCGTGCAGATCGTCGGCAACTTTCTCCTGTTCTTCTACCGCCCCTCGTGGTTTTCCGCGCTTTTGCGCGCGGTGTTCGCGGCTGCGGGGCTCGTATCAATCATAGTGTTCTTCGTCGTGTTCCCGCTGGACTTCTCCCGCCTGGTCGGCGCGTGGCTGAATGCGCTCCTGAAGGTGCTTCTGATGATCGGCATGGCCGGTACCGGCGTCGGGTTCCTGGTAGAGATCATCCGCTTTGTCCGCGGGGCAGCACGCGCAGCGGCTGGAGAGACATGATCAAAGGAACATGTGGGACCGTCATGGCAGACAGAAGCTCGCGGTCAGAAGGCTCAAGGGATTGAACAAGGCAATCTCTGACTCGGAATGTCTGGATCGATGGGTCAGGGAGGTGCGCGAAATGGCAGGATATTTTGCGGGCCTTCCTTTCGAGCTACGACCCTACTTGCTTGACCAAGTGCCGTTGCCGCCGCTCGAGCCAGGTCCGGTCCAGGTGTCCTCGTTGTCGGTGCCGTAGACGGTCACATCCATGAGGGCAAATGAACCCGATCCGTAGAACGTCGTGATCAGGTAGGTTCCGCTCATCACCCCCGTGACCGTTGCGCTTGTGTTAGCGCTCAGAGTGCCGTTGGAGTTTACGAACTGGTTGTTGAACGTGAGTTGGGTGTAGTTGTAGGGGCCGGGATTCACGATGTTCACCGTGATCCCGTAGGGGTGTTGGCATGCTGCCTCGATCAAAGTCACGAGGAAGACGACCAAACACAAGGGGGCAAACTTGATGACCGAGTGAACTGCCCTCGTGCGGTGTGCGTTCAGCTCTACCATGTGCGAGCAAATCCTCCTGCGAAGCCTACTCTGATGAAGAGAATATCGCTCCGTATCTCCGAATACAAACAGCGCAGACCTCGCGTGGCGGCCCCGTGGTGAGGTTTTCTGAGAGCTTGCCGTCTCCTAATACCTGGTTAACAATAGGCCTGCAATCATTGAAACCGGGAGAGACATGTATGGCTGAGTACTTCCCCTGTCCGTGGTGTGGAGTGGGCGTTACGGCAACGCCACCCAAGAAGATAGCCGCAGCGGTTGGTGGCGTAGCTTTCATGGGGAGCCCCAGCGTTCTCTGGGACAGGAACGGCGGAAGGCACATAGAGAGGATGTGCTCCAGCCGCTACCCCAGGCGACGATTAGGTCTCGACTACGAGAAGGTGAGGTCGTCGTGACAGGCCAGGAGCCCATCCGCGTCGGAGACCTGGTGCGCTTCAAAGGAGGCGGATCCACGATGACCGTTGAGAGTATCGAGGGCGAAGAGGCAACCTGCACTTTCCTACTTGGAGGCCGGCAGCGCCTTCCCCTGGCGGCACTTGAGCGAGTACCCGAGGAGCCGCACTGGTGGGATCCACGACCTTCTCCGCGGTAGAAAGTGGGACAGTGCCTGAGTAGATTGTGAAAGGATGAACTGAATGAAATGGCCAGGGATATTCGGTGGTTCGTCAAACACCCGGAGGCGGGGGCGTCAATCTTAGCTACTCAACCCAGAGATGGTGCCCATGTAACCCCTGTACACGATGAGACGAAACCATGACGCTATTTCAGGTGCCGAGTATGTCATCCCGCCCTTCAACCAGAAGTATGCAACTCCGATGGTAGCGCTGGCGAAAAAGCAGCGGGCTACATCGACGGGAACAACGCTCTGTCGCGTGCGGTAGATCCTCTTGAAGGAATTGATCAAGTTCTGCCTCATCCTGTCCAAGAACCAGGCACTTCCTTTCCCGCTGAGAAGCGATGTGTAGATGCGGGAATTGGAAGCAAAATGTTCAAACAGGCCGATCCACGCGGCTTCGGCTTTCTTGTCGGCTAAAGCCCTTGTCAGGTCAATCGGGTGGTAAAACGCTCGGGGTCCAACTGCTGTATCGACCTTTCGCAACGCAGTCTTGAAGATGTCTTCTGCCAAATAGTACTTGTCGCGGTAGTATCGGTAGAAAGTGGCCAGATTGATCATTGCCTGTTTGGCAATGTCCTGAACCGAGACCCTATTGAATCCCCTTTTCTCCGCCAACTCAATAAAGGCCTGTTGGATGAAAACTCGGGTTCGTTTACTTCGAAGGTCCGTCTGCCTTCGCGTCAACGCATGCGCTCCGTTGTGCAGTGCAACACTTCGGTGCGATTGTTGCTTGTAAATTTCAGTCATTAGGAAACTAGTCAGCAATCCTGAATAGCGCCGCGTCTTCCCCCGTGCATCAGATCCGCTCACGGTGTCAACGGCGGACGAAAACTGCACACTTGGGGGTGCTGACCTTTTCTTGGACCGTGAGGGAGGTGGTCCGTGTATTCGCATGAAGCCAGAATGAGAGCCGTGACGCTCTCGTCAGATACGGTCGGGCATCAGCAGCAACAATTCGTGAACTGGGGTACCCATCCCGCGGCATGCTGCGCGCCTGGTATCGTGAGTTCGTCGAATCCGGTGATCTTCATCGAGACTACGACTTCACGTCTCTGAGCGACCGTACTAGAATCCGGGCCGGACTCCCCAGGCGGCCTTGCTACCCTGCTAGCGGCGCAGCAGCTTGAAGGCGTGCGTCCATTCGTTGCGGAGCATTCCCGGAATGCACCAGAGAATGCAAAGCGGCTCGATGGCCCGGGCGGCCTCTGCCTTTCCCATGTCCGCAATGTCCCAACCGAACTGGTCGAGGATCGCTGTCACCGTCTTCTTCGCAGCTTCGTCGTTTCCGCAGATGAACATCGTCGGCTTTCCCTCCGTGAACGCGGGATTCGCCATGCGTGCGTTTCCGACGGAGTTGAACGCTTTCACGAAGTGAGCATCCGGAAACTCCCGCTGGATTCGTTCCATCAGTGATTCATCAAGCGACGTTACGAACTTCAAGACACCGTTTTCCGGTCGCGCATCCGCAATGGGATTCGTTACGTCAATAACTGGCTTTCCGGCGATATTGGCAGCTCCTGCCGCGCGGAGCGCTTCCGATACGGCCGTGCCTTTGACGGCCAGTACCACCATCTCGCCAAACTTCGCCGCGTCGCCGAAACTGCCCACCCCGGCACGGCGGTTCTGCGTGGCCCATTCCTGGAGCTTCGCTGTATTCCGGGTTCCGACTGTCACCTCGTGCCCGTGGGTAATGAAGCCTGCGGCAAGCACCTTCGCGACGACTCCCGCTCCTACAATTCCAACCTTCACAGGGTTCTCCTTCATTCATCAAAATAACGAAAACCGGACGACGAGCGATGCATCCTTGGATGAGTCTATCCGATCTACGCACCGCGCGCAGACCACTCCCCTCGTGTGGCATCTGTTGCGACATTGTGCATAGTCCGGCCGAAAAGAGCCACCGTTCCGGTTTGAAAGAGCCAGCGTTCCGGGAATAAAAAGCCACCCTTCCGGGCAAAAGGAGCCACTTTATTATAGGTATGGTGGTGGAGTCCTACGGCGCTTCCGCGACGGGATATCAAAGACGGTTCGTGAACATTTTCGACTGTGAGGATTCCTTGAAATCCGAAGTGGATGAAAGACGTTTCGACACCCCAGTCCCGGAACCGGAAGAGCTCAACGAGCCTCTGCATCGCAGAGGCCTCTGAGTCCCGTAGTGAGTGCCCCGATTAGGCTCATCTTCACCCGTTGGTTTAGTTCATGAAAGCGCTTGTTCCCATCCTGAACCATGGGCAGCTGCCATCTGTGCTCTGTAGCATAAGAGCCGAGGGTGTCATGGGAAGCAGACGGTCGTTCAAAGGAACGGAAGTTGGTTTCAAAGGGCAACGTTGCCGTACTAACCGTGGTTCACGGTAGCGTCAATCGAAAAGAGGACTGACGTGGCTTCGCCCGGGCGGGAGCCGTGGCAGTCTCAGAAACTACGCTTGTCCCGCGGGCCGGAGGAGGATCTCGTTGATGGCGAGGTGCTTGGGCTGTTGGACGACGAAGCGGATAACCTCGGCGATGTCTTCTGCTGTGACGGTGACCTGGCTGTTCCTTTGGTTTTCAAGAGTGAAACCGGAGGAGACCGGGCCGTGCCGAGACCGAAGAAGCCCTTCCAACTACTTCGCTGCGGGAAGCTG
>Ga0335078_10019546_pt1 | contig 10073 bp, 7 predicted proteins | sample Lox_Sample_32_FD_206711 | JGI IMG/M metagenome (GOLD analysis project Ga0335078, IMG submission 206711) | Soil microbial communities from Loxahatchee National Wildlife Refuge, Florida, United States - Lox_Sample_3.2 | ecosystem: Environmental > Terrestrial > Soil > Wetlands | place: USA: Florida...
GAGTTTCGCAGTCATGCCGAGCGTGCGCAAGTGCGCGACCCGGCGCACGAAGCCGGTGTCGAGATGCTCGCTGCCGAGGAGACGGAGGAACGTGGTGCGCGGGTCGGCGCTCGAGACCACACAGCGCGCCTCGAGCCGCTCACCCGATTCCAGCACTACGCCCGCCGCGCTGTCCTCCTGGACGATGACCCGCGCGACCGGCGTCCGGTAACGAATGGTCGCGCCCGCGCCGGTCGCTGCCGCCGCAATCGCCTCGGCGAGGGCGCCGAGACCGCCCACCGGCTGGGCGAGCGAGCCGGCGGCATCGCCCGCCGCCGCCAACCGATACAACAGCGTGAACACCGTGCCGGGCGATCGGGGCCCCAAGTTGGTGCCGAGCACCGCATCGAAGGCGAGCGCACCTTTCAAAAGCGGACTCTCGAAATGCTCATCGAGCAGGTCCTGCACGCACATGCCCGCGATCCGCAGCAGCTGCCGCATGTCCGAGCGCCCGAGCAGGCGCACGCTCGCCCCGAGCTTGAGCAGCGTCAGCCGGTCGGCCCAGGAGCGGCTCCCCAATCGAGGCGGCACCGTCTCGAGGAGCGGGCGCAGCGCACCGGCCAGGCGCTTCATCCGCGCCGCATACTGCGGGAAAGCCCTGGCGTCGGCGCCGCTCAGCTCCTGCGCGCCCCAATCCCCGCGCCCCGGAAGGCGCAACGCGCCCGCCGCCGACAGGGCGATGGTCGGCATCCCCTCGGCCGCCATCCGCAAGCCCTGCCGCTCGAGCCTCAGATCCTCGAGCAGCCACGCCGGCATCAGATGCAGCAGATGAGCGCAGCTCGAGACGCGAAAGCCCGGGGCAAACTCGCGGGTGCCCGCCGCCCCGCCCGGCCGCTCGAGCGCCTCCAGAACCAACACCGAGCGCCCGGCGCGCGCGAGATACGCCGCGCAGGTGAGGCCGTTGTGGCCGGCGCCGATGACGATGCAGTCGTAGCGCGAAGCGCTCACCGCCCAAGGTCCCCGAGAATCGCGGCCGCGGCGTTCGCGCCCGGCGCTCCCATCACGCCGCCCCCCGGGTGCGTGCTCGAGCCGCACAGGTAGAGTCCCCGGATGGGAGAGCGGTACTGCGCATAGCCCGGGATCGGACGGTTGAAGAGGAGCTGATCGAAGGTGAGCTCGCCCTGAAAGATGTTGCCCTCCGTGAGACCCACCTCGCGCTCGATGTCCGCGGGGGTGCGGATCTCGGCGTGCAGGATGAGGTCGCGGAAGTTGGGACTGTGCTCGGCAATCGAATCGATGACGGTGCGCCCGAAGCTCGCGCGCCGCTCATCGGTCCACGGGCCCTCGGCCAAGGTGTACGGGCAATACTGCACGAACACCGACATGTAGTGCTTGCCGGCGGGCGCCATGGTGGGATCGATCTGCGTCGGGATGAGCATGTCGAGATAGGGGCGGCGCGACCAGCGGCCCTCCTTCCAGTCATCGTACGCGCGCTCCAGCATGTCGATCGAGTCGGTCACGTGCATATCCCCGCGCACGCAAGGGGCGCCGGCGGGGATCGCCGGGAAGCGCGGCAGACCATCGAGGGCAATGTTGAGCTTGCCGGAGGAGCCGCGGATCTTGAACTGCCGCACGCGCTGCACGAACTCCTCCGGCAGCTCCTTCGGGTCCATGGCCTGAAGGAACGTGCGCCGCACATCGAGATTGGAGACGACGAGCTTCGCCGCGATCTCCTCGCCCCCCTCGAGCACCACGCCCACCGCGCGACCGTGACGGGTGAGGATGCGATCGACCGGCGCCTCGCAGCGGATCACACCGCCGCTCGAGGCGAGCGCGCCGGCGAGCGCCTGCGTGATCGCCCCCATGCCGCCGCGCGCGAATCCCCACGCCCCCACGGTGCCGTCGATGCTGCCCATGTAGTGGTGCAGCAGCACGTAAGCGGTGCCCGGGGACCGCGGACCCAAAGCCGTGCCGATGATGGAGCTGCCGGCGAGGTGCGCTTTCACGATCTCGCTCTCGAAATACTCATCGAGCATGTCCGCGCAGGAGAGCGTCCAGAACCGCAGCGTCTCGTACATCTGCTCCTCCCCGAGTCGGCCGAAATGCCGGCCGAGATAGCGGAGCTCGCGCAGGTCCCGCGGCCGGAACGAGGTCGGGTCGGGCGGCGCGCGCAGCAGCAGCGGCTTGATGAACCGGCAGTGCCGCAGCATGTCGCGCGAGTAGCGCTCGTAGGCTTCCGCATCGCGGCGTGAATGGCGGGCGATCTCGCGGCGCAGCGCATCGTGGTTGTCGTAGAGCGCGAGGTGACCGCCGTTGCGCATCAGGGTGCAACCGCCCTCGTAAGGGATGATCTGCAGGCCGTGCGCGGGCAGATCGAGCGTGCGGATGATCTCGGTCCGCAGGAGACTACAGACGTACGAGCAGTTGGAATACGTGAATCCGTCGTACAGCCGCCGGCTCACGGCCGCGCCACCGACGTAAGGATTGCGCTCGAGCACGAGCACCTTGAGCCCCGCGCGCGCGAGGAAGCAGGCGGCCACCAGGCCATTGTGGCCGGCGCCCACCACGATGGCATCGGGCCGACCGCCGTTCCCCTTCCACGGCGCAGGGCCCATGCTCATCCGCCGGCCTGACGTCGGCCGCCGAGCGCGGTCAGGGTCTTGTCGATCGCGACCTCGAAGGCGGCGAGTGTCTTTTTCAGACAGGTCTCATCGTGCGCCGCGCAGATGAACCACGGCTCGCGCGAGTCCGGCTCGCAGAGCACCCCCTCATCGTGCAGCACCTTGGCGGCGGCATCGTAGAAGGTGTAATCGCTCCCCTTCCAGTCCCGATAGTTGCGCGGCGGCTCGTGCGCGAAGTAGAGGCCGCTCATCGAGGGATGGCCGACGAAGCTGTGCGCGACCCCGCGGGACTTGAGGATGGCGCTCATCCCCTGGCGCAGCGCCGTCCCGTAGCCTGCGATCCGCTCGAGCGCGTCCGTCTCATCGAGGATCTGCAAGGTCCGCTCCGCCGCCGCGAGCGACACCGAGTGGGCGGTGTAGGTGCCGCCGTGGGCGACGCCGCGGCCGATCTTGCGCATGATCGGCTCGCGTCCGGCGAGCACCGAGATCGGATAGCCGTTGCCCATCGCCTTGGCGAAAGTGCACAGATCCGCATCGACTCCGTAAAGCTCCTGTACGCCGCCGCGCGCGACCCGAAATCCCGTCTTCACCTCGTCGATGACGAGCAGCACGCCATAGCGGTCGCAGAGCTCGCGCGCCGCCCGCAGATAGGCCGGATCGGCCGCGATCCCGAGACAGTTGCCCATAATGGGCTCGATGAGCAGGCACGCGACCCGGTCCGCGCGGCGCCTCAACACGTCTTCGAGCTGGTTGGCGTCGTTGGCCTGCACGAAATGCGCGAAGCTTCGCGTGCTGAGCGGAATGCCCTCGCTGTAGGGGTAGACCACCGGATCGCCGACCTGCGTCCATTTGTCCATGGGCGTATACCACATGGCGGCATCGAACAGCCCGTGATAGCTCCCCTCGAGGATGACATAGTCGTCCTTGCCGGTGTAGGCGCGCGCCAGGCGCAGCGCCGCCATCACCGCCTCGGTGCCGGAGTTGGAAAAGCGCACGAGCTCGGCGGCACGCACCATCTTCGAGATCCGCTCGGCGACCACATACTCGCGCTCGGTCGAGAGCGCGAACACCCCGCCGACTTTCATGCCTTCGCAGGCGGCCGCATCCACCCGTGGATCGGCATGCCCGAGGATCGCCGGTCCGTAGCCCAGGCGATAGTCGATGTACTCGTTGTCATCGAGATCGACGATCCGGCCGCCGCGGCCGTATTTGACGTAGATGGTGCGCTCCTCGCCCCAGAAGCGAAAGTTCGAGGCGACCCCGAGGGGTAAGCGGGTGAGCGCCTTGCGGTAATGGGCGCGGCTCTTCTCGAGGACTCGGGACATGCCCCCTCCTGCACTTCATGGTGGAACGCGTTTCGAGCACAACGGTAACACCCCCTCCTTTCCGAGTCTATATGCTTATATAAATTTATTTGGTAAAATTGAATAAGCATATAAATTCCGCCGCGAGAACCCCATGACCCCATCCGCCGCCGTCCGGAACGCCGCAGCCGCGCCGGCCCCGCGCGCCATGCCCGCCTGGGCCTACAACCACCCCGAGATGACCCGCCTCGAGATCGAGCGCATTCTCGAGCCGAGCTGGCAGATCGTCTGTCACGTGAACGCCATCCCGCGGGCCGGGGACTTCGTGACCTTCGACCTGGGCACGAGCGGCGTGGTGGCGGTGCGCGATTCGCAGGGTGAGATCCGCGCCTTTCACAACGTCTGTCGGCACCGCGGTGCGCGGATCCTGGAGGGCTCCGGGCACTGCCCGGGCGCGATCACCTGCCCCTATCACGGCTGGTCCTATCGCCTCGACGGCGCGCTTCGCGGCACGCCCGAGCGCGCCAGCTTCCCCGGGCTCGATCGCTCGCAATGGGGCCTGAAGCCGGTGCGCTCGCACGTGGCTTTCGGGTTCGTGTTCGTGTGCCTGGCGGGCGAGCCGCCGCCGGTCGAGGAGGTTTGGGGCAATCTCGCCCGCGAGCTCGATCCGCATCGAATCGCGGACATGCAGCCGTTGGGGCCGATGTACATCGAGCACTGGGACTGCGATTGGAAGATCGCGATGGACAACTATCTGGAGTCCTACCACGTGCCGATCGGCCATCCCGGGCTCTTTCGCATGTTCACGCCCGATTACGACGATCAGGTGCTGCTGCCGAGCGGGGTGGCGCGCGGCACGAGCTACCTGCGCGAGCGGCCTTCGAGCCGCTGGAGCGAGCGGTTCTATCAGAGCCTGGTCGCGCCGACCGCGGTGGACCTGCCGCCGGAGCAGCGGCGCCGCTGGACCTTCTACAGCATGCTGCCCAACATCGGCATCGACGTGTTCCCGGAGCAGATGGATTTCTTTCAGGTGCTGCCGCGCGGCCCCGGCAAGTGCACCATTCGCGGCGGCTCGTTCGCGCACCCGGACTCGCGACGTGAGATGCGCCTGCTGCGTTATCTCGGCGCGCGCATCAACCGGCAGGTGCAGCACGAGGACGAGTTCCTCTGCGTCAGGGTGCAGCGCGGGCTCGGCTCGCGCTCCTACGAGCCGGGACCCCTCTCGACGCTGGAGAACTGCATGCTGCAGTTCCACGAGCTGCTGCGCCGCCGGATTCCCGAGGCGCGCGAGCCGCACGCACCGCCGCGATTCGCTTGAGTTGCTGCCGTCTTACGGCCGGGCGATCAGCGGCAACAGCGTGGCGATCGAGCGCCTGAATTGCGCCAGCCGTGCGGGCACCGCGGCGCCCTCCTCCGGCTGTAGCGGCAGGGCTTCGAGCCCCCGCTGCGTCGACTCGGCGAGCGCCACCTCCGCGGCGAGCGATCCGCTCCTGCCGCGGCGTGCAGCGCCGGGCCGGCGGGCGCCACGCTGCGCCGGCCGCAGCGAAAATCGCACCAGGCGGCTGCGGCCGGGGGCCTCCGGCAGCGCCTGCAGCACCTGCGGCCGCTCAGCGGCGAGATCGAGCAGCTGGTTCGGCGGCAGAAAATGCTGCCGAGGCGAATCGCTCTCGAGCCATTGCTCGACGATGACCTTCCAGTCCGCCGCGACGGCGATTTCCTCCACCTTTCCCGGCAGCAGGTCAGGCCATTCGGTGGGCCAGTCGCCGGCCGCCGCGGACCTCTCACCACCCGGTTGCGGCGTGCGCGCGAGCAGCAGCGGTCCGACCGCTGTCAGCTCGAGGGGGAAGAGATCGCCCGGCGTGGCGCCCGCGAGCCGGCGTCCGTCGAGTCCGTAGGTGAGATCGTGAGCCGTGCAGCGGATCTCGCCCGCGATGCGGCCCGTGCGCGCCGCGAGCAGCGCATGCGGGTGCCGGCGGCAGGCATTGCGCAGCGCGTGCAGCTGCCCGTCACCGCCGCGCACGATGAGCGCCTGCTCCCACGGCCAGGATGCGCTGAGAAAATCGCCCGCGGCGGCGAGCTCCGCCCTGTGGCCCACGACCTGCCAGGCCGGCCGCAGGAGCCGCTCGCGCTCGAGCGCGAGCAGCGGCGCGCTCGCGTAGGCCCATACGGGCAGGGGCCCGGCGGGCGCTACGGGCGCGGCGGGGGCTGGGGCGGAACCGGACTCCCCGGGAAAGCTGCCCGGAAACACCGACCGCAGATAGGCGCGCGAGCGCTCGCGCGCGGCGGCGCGGTCGATGTTGGCTTCATTCTGAAACGCAAATCCCTGCCACAACACCTCGAGCACGCCGATGAGCCCGAGCGCGACACCGTCGGCATCGAGATGCCGTGCGCCGGTCTGGCCGATCAGCCGCTCGATGAGCTCGCGCACGAGGGCCGCGAAGTCCTCATCCTTGCGGCCGCAGATGTCGAGGTACTCCTGGCGCGAGCTCGCCTCGCCCCAGAAGGAGTACCAGACCGAGATCTTGCGGGTGCTCGCGATCTGCGGATCGAAGTAAAGATCGACCAGGACCTCGAGGGCGCGCACCGGCGAGTCCTTCAGGCGGGCGACCGGCACGAGCACCCGCTCCTCGAACTCCGCCGCCAGATAGCTGAGCGAGGCCACCAGCATGGCGTCCTTGGAATCGAAGTAAAAGCGCACGATGCCGGGCGACAGATCGGCGATGGCGACGACCTTCTCCACGGTGGTGCGCGACGGTCCATAGAGGTGGAGCGCCGCGATGCAGGCATCGATCAGCCGCTGCCGCTGGCGCGAGCGCCGCGCCCGAGCACCACCCGGCGCGGCCGCGGCGAGCGAGGCGGCGGATTCCCGTTGGGTTGACACGAGAGAGAGTTTATCCTGCGGGATGAGGCAAGGGGGCGATCATTAACGCGGCCATTCTCAAGCGGTCGAGCAATCCCTGGCGCTGGCTCATCATCCTGCCGCCGCTCGCTTTCCTGCTGATCTTCTTCCTGGTCCCGTTCTTCTTCACGCTGAAGATCAGCTTCGCGGATTCGGTGATCCGCATCCCGCCGTTCACCGACATCTTCACGCGCACGGCGGATCATCACCTGCATCTCACGCTGAGCTTCGCGAGCTACCGGCGCCTCTTCAACGATGATCTCTTCGGCCTCGCCTATCTGTTCTCGCTCCGTCTCGCGCTCTGCTCCACGCTCATCTGCCTGGTTCTCGGCTATCCGATCGCCTACGCCATCGCGCGCGCCAGGCGCTCGACGCAGAACATCCTGCTGCTCATCATCATCCTGCCGTTCTGGACTTCGTTCCTGCTGCGCGTCTATGCGCTCGAAGCGATCATCGCCAACGGCGGACTGCTCAACACGGTGCTGCTGAAGCTCGGGGTGATCTCCCATCCCCTCGTCATCATGTACACCGATCTCGCCATGTACATCGGGATCGTCTACTCCTACCTGCCCTTCATGGTGCTGCCGCTGTTCGCGACACTCGAGAAGCTCGATCCGGCGCTGCTCGAGGCGGCCGCCGATCTCGGCAGCCCGCCCTGGCGCGTATTCCTCGACGTCACCCTGCCGCTGTCCGTGCCGGGGATCATCGCCGGCTCGATGCTCGTGTTCATTCCCGCCGTCGGGGAGTTCGTCATCCCCTCCCTCCTCGGCGCGCCCGGCAATCTCATGATCGGCCGCGTGCTGTGGGATGAGTTCTTCAGCAATCACGATTGGCCCACCGCTTCCGTGGTGGCCATCGCGTTCCTCGTGCTGCTGGTCGGTCCGATCGCGATCTACCAGCACATGAGCGGACGGCAGGTCGAGGGCTGAGCGTGGCGAGCGGCAAGAGCGCATTTCGGGTGACCGCGCTGTGCATCGGCATCGCGGTGATGTACCTGCCGATCCTGGTGCTCATCGGCTACTCCTTCAACGCCTCGCCGCTCGCGAGCGTGTGGGGCGGATTTTCCACGGTCTGGTACGGCGAGCTCCTGCGCCACCGCAGCCTGCTCGACTCCGCCCTGCTGTCGCTGGAAGTGGCCGTGACCGCCTCCACGGCCGCGGTCGTGCTCGGCACGCTCGCCGCCATCGCGCTCGTGCGCTTCGCCCGCTTCCCCGGCCGATTCCTCCTCACCGGCATGGTGACCGCACCGCTCGTCATGCCGGAGGTCATCACGGGCATCACTCAGCTGCTCCTTTTCGTGTCGCTGCTCGAGACCTTCTCCTGGCCGCATCGGGGCTTCATCACCATCGTCCTCGCGCACGTCACCTTCTGCATCGCCTACGTGACCGTCACCGTCCGCTCGCGTCTTCAGGGCGCGGACCGCTCGCTCGAGGAGGCGGCGATGGACCTGGGCGCCGGCCCCACCCGCGCCTTCATCGAGATCACGCTTCCGCTCATCGCCCCGGCGATCCTCGCGAGCTGGCTGCTCTCCTTCACGCTCTCGCTCGATGATCTCGTGATCTCGAGCTTCGTGGCGGGGCCGGCGACCAACACCCTGCCGATGCTCATCTACTCCAAGGTTCGGCTCGGCATCAGTCCGGTCATCAACGCGCTCGCCAGCATCATCATCGCCATCGTGGGCACCTGCGTCATCGGCGCCGGCTGGCTGATGCGCCGCGCGGAGGAGCGCCGCGTGCTCGAGATGCGCGCGGCGGAGCGTGCAAACGCCGAGCCCGAGCCCGATGCGCCCGAGCGGGCGCCGGTCGCGGTCAGATCCCCGTCTTGATGGTCATCCAGATCCGCGTGCGCAACCGCTCGAGCGGCGCGGAGACTTCCTTCGACTCGTAGAGCCGCGCCTCGATCTGCGGTGTCGGATAGACGATGGGATCGTGCAGAATGGCAGGGTCGACATAAGGATTCGCCGCGAGATTGTCGTTCCCGTAATGGATCTGGTTGGTGATCGCGGCGATGACGCGCGGCTCAAGCAGATAGTTCAGCCACGCGTAGGCGGCCCGCGGGTGCGGCGCGCCGACGGGAATGAGCCAGGCATCGTACGTCAGGTTCGCACCCTCGCGGGGCACGGTGAAGGCGAGATCGAGGTGCAGCCCCGCCGCGCGCGCACGCGCCTGCGCCACCGAATAATCGGCCGACCACGACATGGCGATGCAGAAATCGCCATCGACGAGACCGTTCATGTACTCCGCGGAATCGAACGCGCGGATATAGGGCCGCACGGAAAGCAGCAGCTTCTCGGCCTGGAGATAGTCGCTCTCGCGCGTGGTGTTGGGATCGATGTGCAGATAGTTGAGCGCGAGCTGCAGCACGTCCTCCGGTGAATCGAGGAACGATACGCCGCAGCCGGCGAAGCGCTTGACCACCTCTGGCTTGAAGAGCATGTCGAGGCTGTCGACCGGAGCGTCCGGCATGCGCTTGCGGATCGCCGCGATGTTGTAGGCGAAGCCGTTGATGCTGTGCATGTAGGGCACCGCGTAGCGGTTGCCGGGATCCGCCCGCGACTCGAACGCGAGCGCGTGCGGATCGAGATTCTTCCAGTTCGGCAGCTTCGACCGATCGAGCGGCTCGTAGACCCCGGCCTTGATCTGGCGGGCGAAGTAGTCCGTCGAGGCGGTGACCACGTCGTAACCGGAGTCGCCCGCGAGGAGCTTCCCCTCCGCGGTCTCGTCCGAATCGTAGGTGTCGTAGATGACGCGAATGCCGGTCTTCGCCTCGAAATCGGCCACGGTGTCCTGGCCGATGTAGTCCGCCCAGTTATAGACGTACAGCACCCGCTCGCGCGGCGCATGGCTCGAGCCGCAGGCATTCACCGAAATCATCGCCACGAGGGTCAGCGCGGCTCGCAGGCCCCGCCCAATGCGTTTGCAGGCAAGTCCCCCTCGAGCGGGTACGGACCTCATGATCGGCTTTACAGCTTCACCATGATGTGGCGTGCGACGGTGTAGTCCTCGAGCGCGAGCACGGAGAGATCCTTGCCATATCCGGAGCGTTTGAACCCGCCATGGGGCATCTCGCTGATCGTGGCGAAATGAGTGTTGATCCAGGTGCAGCCGTACTGCAGTCGCGCCGCCACCTGCATCGCGCGCCCGACATCGCGCGTCCACACGGAGGAGGCGAGTCCGTATTCCGAGTCGTTGGCCCAGCCGATCGCCTCCTCGACGTCGGTGAAGCGGGTGATCGAGATCACGGGACCGAAGACCTCCCGCTGCACGATCT
>Ga0335078_10019547_pt1 | contig 10073 bp, 6 predicted proteins | sample Lox_Sample_32_FD_206711 | JGI IMG/M metagenome (GOLD analysis project Ga0335078, IMG submission 206711) | Soil microbial communities from Loxahatchee National Wildlife Refuge, Florida, United States - Lox_Sample_3.2 | ecosystem: Environmental > Terrestrial > Soil > Wetlands | place: USA: Florida...
CTCATGATCCGCTCGATCGCCTCGCGCTCGAGCACCTCGTTCTCGAGCAGCTCCGCGGCCAGCTCGTCGAGCTGCGCGCGGTGGGTGAGCACGAGGCGCTGCGCCGCGCGCCGGGCCTCCTCGATCAGGTCCTGGCGCTCCTCGTCGCGGATGCGCAGCGTGCGCTCGGACAGGCGCACGTCGCCGTCCGGCGAGCGGCCCACGCTGGCGTTGCCCATCGCGTAGTCGTGCACCATCGAGTGCGAGATGTCGGCCACGCGTTTGAGGTCGTCGGAGGCGCCGGTGGTGATGGCGCCGAACACGATCTGCTCGGCGACGCGGCCGCCCATCAGCACGGTCATGTAGTCGAGCAGCTCCTCGCGCGTCTTCAGGTAGCGGTCCTCGGCGGGCAGGTTGAGCGTGAAGCCCAGCGCGCGCCCGCGCGGCACGATCGAGATCTTGTGCACGCGGTCCACCGACGGCAGCAGCTCGCCGCACAGCGCATGGCCGGCCTCGTGAAAGGCGACCACGCGCTTCTCGTGGTCGTTCAGCACGCGCTTCGACTGCACGCCCGCGATCACGCGCTCGAGCGCCGAGTCGAAGTCCGCCATCGTGATCGAGCGCCCGCCCCGCCGCGCCGCGAAGATCGCCGCCTCGTTGCAGATGTTGGCCAGGTCGGCGCCGGTCAGGCCGCTGGTCTGCTGGGCCACCAGCGAGAGGTCCACGCCGGTCATCGGCTTGTTGCGCGTGTGCACTTCCAGCACGCCCACGCGGCCGTTGACGTCGGGCGGCGCGACGAACACCTGCCGGTCGAAGCGGCCGGGGCGCAGCAGCGCGGGGTCGAGCTTCTCGAGCAGGTTCGAGGCGGCGATCACCACCACGCGCCCGCTGGTGGAGAAGCCGTCCATCTCGACCAAGAGCTGGTTGAGCGTCTGGTCCTTCTCGCCGCTTATGTCCGAGCCGCGGTGCCCGCCCACCGCGTCGAGCTCGTCGATGAAGATGATCGCCGGTTCGTGCTTGCGCGCGACCGCGAACAGCCGCCTGATGCGCGCGGCGCCCAGCCCCGCGAACATCTCCACGAACGACGCGGCCGACTGTGCGAAGAACTGCGCGCCGGACTCCTTGGCGACGGCCTTCGCCAGCAGCGTCTTGCCGGTGCCCGGCGGGCCGTGCAGGAGGATGCCCTTCGGCACCTTCGCGCCGAGCGCGTGGAAGGACTTGGGCTCGCGCAGGAACTCGACGATCTCCTGCAGCTCGCCTCTGGCGTCGTCGACGCCGGCGACGTCCTCGAAGGTGACCGACTGGTCGGAGGCGGGCTTGATCTGCTGCGGCTTGGTCCGCGGCATCACCTTCAGCGTGCGCCACAGCACGATGATGATGACCGTGAAGAACACGATCATCAGCACCGGCTCCCAGCTGACGGCGAAGTTCTGGATTTCCTGCGCGAGCGAGGCGTGCGGTTCGCTCGCGTGCACCGCCACCGTGCTCACCGTCGCGGCGTGCCCCGTGGCGGCGTGCGCCGTGGCGGCGTGCGCCCCGGTGGCGGCGTGCGCCCCGCTGTGGGCCGCCGGCGCGTGGCCGCCCGACGCGCGAGCGTGCGTCGCGGCTCGAGCTTCGGCCTTCCTTGGCATCGTCACATTATGCGTGCTTTCCACGCGCTTGTCGAGCGCGACCTAACCGAGCACGCGCACGGCCAGATCCCTGAACATCTCGCTGGCGAAGGCGAGGTCGCGCACGTCGATGCGCTCGTCCGCGCCGTGGATCAGCGGCGCGGACTGCATCAGCGACTGGTGGCGCTGGGGAAAGAAGCCGTAGGCGACGCACTCGGGGAACGCCAGCCGGAAGTGGCGCGAGTCGGTGAAGCCGGGGAGCACCACCGGCACCACCAGCGCGCCGGGGTCGCGCTCGGCGATCCACGCGGAGATGGTGTCCATCAGCGGCGAGCGCAGCGGCGAGCGGTTGCCGACGACGCGCTCGGTGAACTCGATCCGCCACGACGGCGCGCCGTCGGCGCCGGGCTCGCCCAGGACCTCTGCGAGACCCTCGCGCACCTCCTCCTCGCCCAGGCCCGGCGGCACGCGGCAGTCCACCTTCAGCTCGGCGCTGCTGGGTATCACGTTGATCTTCTCAGAGGCGGCGATGCGCGTGGGTGTGAACGTGACGCCGAGCATCGGCTCGAACATGATCGCCAGGCGCGCGTCCTCGGCGCGCAGCCGCGCGATCGCGTCATGCGGCTGCTCGGTGTCCTCGCCCAGCGCGCGCAGGAACGCGAGCGGCTCCTCGGTGGGACGGTATGAGGGCTGGCGCGCGGCGAAGCGATCGAGCACCGGCCCCATCTTCAGCAGCGCGTTCTCGCCCATGCCTGGCATCGACGCGTGGCCCGCGACCCCGCCGGTGAGCACCTTGAAGCGGAACACGCCCTTCTCGGCGCAGCACACGCCGTAGCAGCGTCTGCCGGCGTGCTCGAAGAACGCGCCGCCGCCCTCGTTGACGAGCAGGTCGCAGCGTACCTTCTCGGGGTGGGTCTTGGTGATCCATTCCGCGCCCAGCGAGCCGCCCGTCTCCTCGTCCACCACGGCCACCACCAGCAGCTCGCCGCGCGCCGGGCGCCAGCCCGAGCGCGCCAGCGACGCCGCCGCGGCGATCTCCGCGGCCACCTGCGACTTCATGTCGAGCGCGCCCCTTCCCCACATGAAGCCCTCGGCGACGTCCGCGGACCAGGGATCGTGCGTCCACTCGGCGGGGTTCGCCAGCACCGTGTCCACGTGGCCGAGGTAGCACAGCGTGGGCCCGTCGGGCGCGCCCGCGGCCGCCGGCAGCCGCGCCACAAGGTTGGGGCGATCGGGCTCGGCGCCCAGCAGCTCGCACTGGAAGCCCGCTCCACCGAGGTGCTCGGCCAGGAACTCCTGGGCGGGGCGCTCGTTGCCGGGCGGGTTGACCGTGTTGAAGCGGATCAGGCGCGCGAGCAGCTCCTCGGCCTCCGCTGCGGCGCCGGCGGCGTTCGCGCTCATCGCGCAGATCGTACGCCCATCTGCGCGACCTCCTCGCGCTCGAGCGGGAAGTGGCAGGCGGCGAGCGTGTCCGAGCCCTTGCGCTCGAGCTGGGGCTCCTGCGCGGCGCACAGCGGCTCGGCCTTGGGGCAGCGCGTGTGAAAGCGGCACCCGCTGGGGGGGTTGGCGGGGCTCGGCACGTCGCCGCCCAGCAGCCGCCGCTCGCTGCCGTGCAGCGACGGGTCGGCCACCGGCACGGCCGCAAGCAGCGCGCCGGTGTAGGGGTGGCGCGGGAACTCGTACAGCGGCTCGTTCTCGCCGATCTCCACGATCTTGCCGAGGTACATGACGGCCACGCGGTCGCACATGTGCCGCACGACCGACAGGTCGTGCGCGATGAACACGAGCGTCAGGCCCAGCCGCCGCTGCAGGTCTCGCAGCAGGTTCAGCACCTGCGCCTGGATCGACACGTCCAGCGCCGACACGGGCTCGTCGGCGATCAGCAGCTTGGGGTTCAGCGCGATCGCGCGCGCCACGCCGATGCGCTGGCGCTGGCCGCCGGAGAACTCGTGCGGATAGCGGTTGTAGTGCTCGGGGTTGAGCCCGACCGTCTCCATCAGCCGCTGCACCTCGCGCCGGCGCTCGGCCTTGTCGGGCAGGAGGCCGTGGATGGCGAACGGCTCGCCGATGATCGAGCCGATCGTCTTGCGCGGGTTCAGCGAGGAGTGGGGGTCCTGGAAGATCATCTGCATCTCGCGGCGCATCGCCTTCAGCGGCGCCCCCGTCAGGCGCGTGATGTCGCGCCCTTCGAAGCTGATCTCGCCGGCGCTCGCGTCGAGCAGGCGCATCAGCAGCCGCGCGGTGGTGCTCTTGCCGCAGCCGGTCTCGCCGACGATGCCGAGCGTCTCGCCGCGATGGATCTCGAGGTCGATGCCGTCCACCGCCTTGACGGCGCCGATCGCGCGCCGCACGACGATGCCGCGCGTTATCGGGAAGTGCTTGGTCAGCCCGCGCGCCCGCACGAGCGGCTGTCCCTGCGGGTCCGGGCTCGGCGGATGGTGCGATGCGTCGGCGCTCACACGGGGGCTCCGGGCAGGCCGGCGGCCGACAGCGCCTGCTCGGGCGTGTCGCCCGCCTGCAGCTGCCGCCACAGCCTGCGGCGCACGTCGGCCTGCAGCAGGCAGGCGACGTGCTGGCTCGGCTCGTCCGGCACCGGCTCCAAAGCGGGGTCGATGCGCGCGTGGTCGGGCTGCGCGTAGGGGCAGCGCGGATGGAAGTGGCAGCCGGGCGGGCGCGCGATCAGGCTCGGCGGCGTGCCGGGGATCGGCACCAGGTCCTCGGCGCGCTCGCCGTCGAGCCGCGGGATCGACTTCAGCAGCCCCCACGTGTAGGGGTGTTCGGGCGCGGCGAACAGCCGCGCGGCGGGCGCCGTCTCGACGATCCTGCCGGCGTACATGACGGCGATGTCGTCGGCCATCTCCGCGACCACGCCGAGGTCGTGCGTGATGATCACGATCGCCATCCCCAGCTCGCGCTGGAGGCGTTCCATCAGCGCGAGGATCTGCGCCTGCACGGTCACGTCCAGCGCGGTGGTGGGCTCGTCGGCGATCAGCAGCTTGGGCTCGTTGGCGAGCGCCATCGCGATCATCGCGCGCTGGCGCATGCCGCCGGAGAACTCGTGCGGGTATTCGTCCACCCGCCGCGCCGGGTCGGGGATGCCGACGAGCCCCAGCAGCTCGATCGCGCGCTCGCGCGCCCTCGACTTGGACACGTCGCGGTGGGCGCGCACGGCCTCGATCAGCTGCGCGCCGACCCTGTACAGCGGGTGCAGCGAGGACAGCGGGTCCTGGAAGATCATGGCGATGTCGTTGCCGCGGATCGCGCGCAGCCGGTCTTCGGGCAGCGTCACGAGGTCCTGCCCCTCGAACAGGATGCGCCCCCAGACGCGCGCGCCCTGGCGGCGCGTGAGCCCCAGCGTCGTCAGCGAGGACACGGTCTTGCCCGAGCCCGACTCGCCGACGATGCCGAGCGTGCGGCCCGGAAGCACCTGGTAGGTGATGCCGTCGACGGCGTGCACCACGCCGTCCTCGGTGGGGAACTCCACGCGCAGGTCCTCCACGCGCAGCAGCGGCGGCTCGCCGCCCGCGCTCATGAGTAGCGCACCCGCGGGTCGAGGTACGCGTAGGCGACGTCGACGAGGATGTTGGCGAGGATGATGAACATCGACGCGAGCAGCACGGTGCCCTGGGTGACCGGGAAGTCGGACTGCTGGATGGCTTTGTAGTTGAGCTCGCCGATGCCGGGGATGTCGAACACGTACTCGACGAGGATCGCGCCGCCCAGCAGCGCCCCAGCTTCCAGGCCGAACAGCGTCACGATCGGGTTGATCGCCGAGCGCACGCCCTGGCGCACGACGCTGCGCTCGGGCAGGCCCTTGGCGCGGGCGGTGCGAATGTGGTCCTCCTTCATCGCCTCGCTGAGGCTGCTGCGCATCAGCCGCGCGAACACCGCGGCGGCGCCGGAGGCGAGCACGATCCACGGCATGATCAGCGAGGTGAACCATTTCCAGGGATCGCTCGTCAGCCCGACGTAGCTTCCCGCCCCGGGCAGGATCTTGAGTTTGCCGATGTCGGAGGCGAACAGGAACAGCAGCACCAGGCCCAGCCAGAATTCCGGCGCGGAGATGGCGAGCAGGGCGCCGCCCATGGCGAAGCGGTCGGCCAGCGTGTGTCGCCGCAGCGCCGAGATCACGCCGACGCCGAGGCCGCCGACGATCCACAGCACGGCCGCGCCGAGCGTCAGCGACAGCGTCGCGGGCAGCCGTTCGGCGATCAGGCTGCGCACTTCCTCCTGGCTGTAATAGCTATAGCCGAACTTGAAGTGGAGGAACACTTCCTTCATGTAGTCCCAGAACTGGACGGGCAGCGACTTGTTCAACCCGAGCACCACTTCTATCTCTTTCACCAGCTTGGGCTGCGGATCGCGGCCCGCGCGCAGCAGCGCGGGGTTGCCGGTGGGGAGGATGCGGAAGAACAGGAACATCAGCGCGGCGACGACGATCAGCAGCAGCACCCCCCACAGCAGGCGGCGGATTATGTAGCGGATCATGCTCGTCGCCCCGAGCTACTTCAGCGAGGTGAAGCTGTAGTCCCAGGCGCCTTCGTTCCAGAGCATCCCGACGCCGTGCACGCCCTTGCCCTCCAGCCGCGGCGACTTTTCCCAGTCATACGGGATCGCGGCTGCCTGTTCGATGATTTCGTCGTCGATCTTGCCCCACGCCTTGGCGCGCGCTTCCTTGCCCTGGACGAGTTCGCCGGCGGCCATCGCCTCGTTGATCTTGGGATCGTCGAACTGCCCGTAGTTGACGTTGCCCGTGGACACGATCGATTTGCCGTTGAAGGTGTCGTTGAGCACGGTCTCGGGATCGGCGAAGTCGGCGATCCAGCCGACGGTCGGGCACACGTCGATCTCTTCTTTCGGCACGTCGCAGTACTTCGCGTACATGGTCGAGATTTCCACCAGCGTGAGCTTGGTTTTGAATCCCAGGTTCTTCAGCGCCTGGTTGACCACTTCCGCGTCTTCCTTTTCGGGCGGGCTGCTGGCGCCGACCACCTGCAGCGTTTCCGTGCCCGTGTACTTACCGCTCGGATAGCCAGCCAGCTTCATGTACTTTTCGGCCAGCGCCACGTCGCCGTCGGGGTGTTCGTCGTAGTCGAGCTTCGGCCCCTTCAGGCCGCCGGCCTGTTCGAAGCCGGGGATCGTGGGATAGATGAAGTGGGTCGCCACGTTGGAGACCAGGTCGCCGCCGCGCTCGCGGTCGAGCGCCGCGCGGTCCAGCGCGGCGAACACCGCCTTGCGCAGGTTGATGTTGGTGAACGGGCCGACCTTGTTGTTGAGCGACACGTAGCGGTTGCCGGCGCCGGGGGAGATCTCGAGCTGGCTCCTGTAGTGTTCGGCCGCGAGCTTGACCGCCGACTGCACCACCGGCTCGTTCTGGACGACGTCGGTGCCTTCCAGCACCTGGCGGTCGATGACCGCCTGCGCGCCGCCGATCTTGATGTCGATTTCGTTGAGGTAGGCCGGGCGGAAGTCGGTCTTCGGGTTCCAGTTGGGGTTGCGCACGAGCGTCGCGGACTTGCCCGGCACGTAGCCGATGCCCAGCACCTTGCCCTGGGCGTCGTTCTTGAGCATGTACGGGCCGGTGGCGACCTCGTAGTCGGCGTAGTTCGTCGGCTTGTTCTTGTCGAACTTTTCGGCGTATTCCCTGGGCACCGGCGCGGTCAGCGGCAGGCACAGCGCCTCGGCGACATAGAAGCCCTTCGGTTCGGTCAGGTGAAAGACGATCTCGTGCTTGTTGGGCGTTTCGATGCCCTTGATCGGTCCGCCGTCGGCCTGCTTGATGCCTTCCAGCGAGTTGAAGTAGGTCGTCAGATACGGGTTGGCCACGTTGGGGTTGGCGCCGCGCTCGATCGCGTAGGCGACGTCTTCGGACGTCACTTCGCGGTTGACCGGTGGGCTGAAGTGGACGCCTTCGCGGAGGTGCACGGTGATCGTCTTGTCGTCGGCGGAGATTTCGGGCGGCGCAGAGGCCATGTCGGGAACGGTCTGGTTGGAGTTGGGCTCGTTGGAGTACAGCGGCCGCTGCGTGGCGAACACGACCGTGTAGTCGAGCGCGAAGTAGCTGATACCCGGATCGAGGTGTTCGAAGTCGGCTTCCTGCAGCACAGTCAGCGTCCCGCCGCGCTTGCCCGCGAGCGACTCGTTGGCGGAGCTCTGATAGCCAGGCGACACGAGCACGCTCGCATTGCCGCTGCCCACCGAGCTCGAGCTGCTTTCGCCGGAGCCGCACGCCGCCAGCGCCACCGCCGCCAGCGACGCCGCCAGCAGCGCCTTTGCGATCGCCTGGGTTGACCTCATTGGACGCCTCCTGTTCGTATGCGGGTCGCCCTCACTGGGCTGTCCTCGGGTTCAGGGCGTCCTGCAGCCCGTCGCCCAGCAGATTGAAGGCCAGCACCGTCAACAGCAGCGCCGCCCCGGGAAACACCATCCACCACCAGGCCGTGTTGAACGTCGGCGTCGCCGCCGCGAGCATCTGTCCCCAGCTCGCCGTGGGCGGGCGGATGCCCACGCCCAGGAACGACAGCGCCGCCTCCAGCAGGATGTTGGTGGGCACCAGCAGGCTGGCGTAGACGATGATCGGCGCCGTCAGGTTGGGCAGGATCTCCCTGAACATGATGCGCCCGTCCGAGGCGCCGAGGGCGCGCGAGGCCTCGACGAACTCGCGCTCGCGCATCGCCAGCACCAGGCCGCGCACGATGCGCGCGACGTACGGCCAGTTGGCCAGCGCGATGATGAAGATGATCGTCGCCAGGCCGGGCTGGACCACGCCGTCCACGCAGCCGCGCACGCCGCAGGCGGCGCCGAGGCCGAGGCCGAGCAGCAGGATCGGGATCGACAGCACGACGTCCATCAGACGCGACAGCAGCATGTCGATCCAGCCGGAGTAGAAGCCCGCGAGCGTGCCGATGACGACACCGATGGCGGTCGAGATGGCGGTGCCGACGATGCCGACCTCCAGCGAAACGCGCGTGCCGTAGATGACGCGCGACATCACGTCCTCCCCCAGCGAGTCCACGCCGAACGGGTGCGCGAGGCTGGGGCCGAGCGGCGAGCCGAATTCGTCGGTGAGGTTCAGGTTCTGGACGTTCGGGCCGGGCAGGCCGAGGATCCTCACCACCAGCGGCGCGGCGAGGGCGCCGACGATCAACAGGACTATGAAGCCGAGCGACACCAGCGCCACGCGGTCGCGTCGAAAGCGCCGCCAGAACAGCGCGAGCGGAGACAGCGCGGCGACGCTGCCGCCGGTGTCCAGGTACTCCAACGCTCCCGAACCGGATGGCAGCAGCTCGGCGGATGCGCTCACGGCGCCGATCCGATCCCAACGGGCTTTTCGATCTGGCTGGCTCTGGGCATCGACCTACACTTTCGACAACCCGCTTCGGCTGCCTTCAGAGCGGCGAGTCCGGGCTCTCTCCGGTCTCGTTACAAGTGATACTACCCCCCAGTGGATTCCCTATTCGACGAGCGTCCAGACATCGATCTCGCGGATCGGCCAGGGGACCATCCCCGCGGCGCCGGCGCACGCGCGGGGGACGTGGCCGCTGAGGCGCAACCGCTCGCCGCGCGCGCTCGCCCGCGCAGCCTCGAGGGGTTCGTCGGGCAGTCGCACCTGCTGGCTGAGGGCTCGGCGCTGCGCACCGCGATCGAGCAGGGCCACGCGCACTCGATGATCCTGTACGGGCCGCCGGGCTCGGGCAAGACGACGCTCGCGCGCATCGTCGCGGAAGGATCGGGCGCGGCGTTCGAGGAGCTGTCGGCGGTGGCCGCCGGCCGCGCGGAGGTGCGCGCCGTGATCGAGCGCGCCGCCCACCGCCGCGACAGCCTCAGCGGGCGGACGGTGCTGTTCCTCGACGAGATCCACCGCTTCAACAAGGCCCAGCAGGACGCGCTGCTGCCGGCCGTGGAGGAGGGCCTCGTGACGCTGATCGGCGCCACCACCGAGAACCCCGCGTTCGAGGTCAACGGCGCCCTGCTTTCCCGCGTGCGCGTGTATGCGCTGCAGGCGCTGACGCCGCAGGAGCTGGGCGTGGTGCTGACGCGCGCGGCGGACGGCCTGGCGCGGGAGGGCGGCCCGGGCGCGGGCGAGGAGGGCGCGGCGGACACGGCCGCGCAGGCGGGCGAGACGATCGTGGATGAGGACGCGATCGCGTTCCTGGCGGCGCGCAGCGAAGGCGACGCGCGCACGGCGCTGAACGCGCTGGAGCTGGCGGCGGCCACCGCCGGCGAGCTGGGTGAGCTTCGCGTGACGCTTGCGCGGGTCGAGGACGCGCTGCAGCGGCGGGCGATCCTGTACGACAAGCAGGGCGACCGCCACTACGACTACATCTCGGCGTGGATCAAGGCGACGCGCGGCTCGGACCCCGACGCGTCGCTGTACTACCTCGCGGTGATGCTCGAGGGCGGCGAGGACCCGCGCTTCATCGTGCGGCGCATGGTCATCCTCGCCTCCGAGGACATCGGCAACGCCGACCCGGCGGCGCTGTC
>Ga0335078_10019549_pt1 | contig 10072 bp, 6 predicted proteins | sample Lox_Sample_32_FD_206711 | JGI IMG/M metagenome (GOLD analysis project Ga0335078, IMG submission 206711) | Soil microbial communities from Loxahatchee National Wildlife Refuge, Florida, United States - Lox_Sample_3.2 | ecosystem: Environmental > Terrestrial > Soil > Wetlands | place: USA: Florida...
GATGTATGGGCGCGGCGTCGCGGTATCGAAATCGGATTTCGCCACTTATGCCTTCGCGCTGCGCGCGGCCGAGGCGTGCGGCGCGGGGCTTGGCGGCACGGTCGAGCTCCATTTCACCTATGACGAAGAGGCGGGCGGTCTCTTGGGTCCGCACTGGCTCCTCGCCAACGGGATCAGCCGGCCCGACTACGCCATCGCCGCGGGTTTTTCCTATAGCGTCGTCATTGCGCATAACGGCTGCCTTCATCTCGAGGTGCGGATCGACGGCCGCTCCGCGCACGCGGCGCTGCCCGAACGCGGCAGCGACGCGCTCGAGGCGGCGGCGCATCTGCTGACCGCGCTCTATCGCCTGCGCGAGGGCTATGCGGCGATCCGCTCGCGCGTGCCGGGGATTGCGCATCCGACGCTCGTCGTCGGGCTCATCTCCGGCGGCATCAACACCAATGTCGTGCCCGACCGCGTGACGTTGCGGCTCGACCGCCGCATCATCCCCGAAGAGAATCCGGACGAGGTCGAGCGCATCCTCGTGGCGCAAATCGAACAGGCCGCGGCCGCGCCCGGCATCACGATTGCTGTGCGCCGCATCCTGCTTGCGCATCCGTTCGTGCCGCGGCCGGGGCAGGAGCGGCTCGTGTCGCTGATCCAGCAGCACGGGCGCGCGATCCTCGGCGCCGAGATTCCGGCCGAAGGCGTGCCGCTCTTCACCGATGCGCGCCACTACAGCGCCGCGGGCGTTCCGACGGTGCTTTATGGCGCCGGTCCGCGCACGCTTGCCGAGGCGCATGGGCACGCGGCAGACGAGCGTCTGATGCTCGACGATCTGCGCAAGGCGACAGAGATTGTCGCGCTGACGATCGCCGACCTGCTTGCGCCTTAGGTGAGCTTGCCCTCGACCCCCTGGACGAGCCATTGCAGGCCCGAGAGCGTGCCGTCGTCCATCACCTGCCCGGCCGGGAGCTTGATCGTGCCGTCCTGCGCGGTGAGCGGGCCGACGAAGATCTTGGTCTTGCCGGACGAGATGTCGTCTACCGTCTGCTGCGCCAGCGCCTTCACGTCGTCCGGCATGTTGGCGAAGGGCGACATCTTCAGCATCCCGGCCGAGAACCCGCCCCAGATGTCGCCGCTCGTCCACGTGCCGTCGAGCGCCGCCTGGATGCGTTTGATGTAATAGGGTCCCCACACGTTGACGTTGGCCGAAAGCTCCGAGGTCGGCGCGAATTTCGCCATGTCGGTCGCTTCGCCGAAGGCTTTGACGCCGCGGCTCTGCGCCACCTGCAAGGGCGTCGGCGAATCGGTGTGTTGGGTGATGATGTCGCAGCCCTGGTCGATCAGCGCCTTGGCCGCGTCGCCTTCCTGGCCGGGATCGTACCAGGAATTGATCATGATGAATTTGAGCCGCCCCGCCGGATTGACGCTGCGCATGCCAAGCAGGAAGGCGTTCATGCCTTGCACCACCTCGGGCACCGGCACCGACGCGACATATCCCGCGACGCCGGTCTTGGTGAGCTTGCCGGCGATCACGCCCTGCACATAGCGCCCCTCGTAGAAGCGGATGTTGTAGGTCGCGACGTTCTTCGCCCGCTTGTAGCCGGTGCAATGCTCGAACATGACCTTCGGGAAGCGCTCGGCCACCTTGATCGTGTAGTTCATGTAGCCGAACGAGGTGGCGAAGATGAGATGGTTCCCTTTCGCCGCGAGGTCGTTCAGGACGTGCTCGCAATCCGGCGTCTCCGGCACGTTCTCGACATAGGCGGTCTTGATCTTGCCGCCGAAATGCTCGTCGCACTGCTTGCGCGCGACATCGTGCTGATAGGTCCAGCCGTAATCGCCAACCGGGCCGAGATACATGAACGCGACCTTGAGCGGCTCGTCGGCCGCGCGCGCGGCGTGCAGCGCCCACGGCGTTGCCGCGGCGACAACCCCCGACCCGATGATCTTGGTGAATGCACGACGATCCATGAAAGCCTCCCCTCGGCTCTTACCGCTTGGCACGGTGCAAGGAGCGGGCCAAGGCCCGTGGCCCCATCGCCCGGCCACCGCGGTATACCAGCGTCGAGAAAAAGGGCAATCCTGTACGGAACTGCACAATCATTAGGCAATCACGCGACGGCGTGGAAGGATTTCCCGAGGCACGCCGGCTGGTTGAGGCGGATACGGCGGCGGTCGCGCGAGATGATCGCCAGCACCAGCACGGTCGCGAGATAGGGCAGCGACGACACGAACGGCGACGGGATGGGCACGCCGACGCCCTGAACATAGAGCGAGAGATACATGACCCCGCCGAAGAGATAGGCCCCGCCCAGAAGCCGCGCCGGGCGCCACGCCGCGAACACCACGAGCGCCAGCGCGATCCAGCCGCGGCCCGCGGTCATGTTCTCGGCCCAGAGCGGGCTATAGGCGAGCGACATGTAGCCGCCCGCGAGCCCGGCCATCGCGCCGCCGAACAGCGTCGCGAGCTGGCGGATGCCTTTCACCGAATAGCCCAGGGCGTGCGCCGCGTCATGCGAATCGCCGACCGCGCGCACGACCAGGCCGGCATGGGTGCGATAGAGGAACCAGGCGATCGCGGCCAGGATCGCGAACGAGGCATAGACGAGCGCGTCCTGTCCGAACAGCACCGGGCCGACCAGCGGCACGTGCGACAGGACCGGGATGTTGAGCTTCGGCAGGGCCGGCCCCGCGATGCCGACATAGCCCGCGCCCATGAGCGAACTGAAGCCGCGCCCGAAGATGGTGAGCGCCAGTCCCGCCGCGATCTGGTTGCACAGCAGGTTGAGCGTCAGAAAGCTGAACACCGCGGCAAGACCCATGCCGCCGAGGATCGCGGCGCCGACGCCGAGCGCGGTGCTGCCGGTCCGGTGGCCGACCGCGAACCCGACCACCGCGCCCACGAGCATCATGCCCTCGACGCCGAGATTGAGGATGCCCGAGCGCTCGGCCACGAGCTCGCCCGAGGCGGCGAGGAGGAGCGGCGTCGCCGCCGCCATCACGCTGACGAGGAAGGCGGTGAGGAAGAAGATCATTCGGCGGCCTGCCGGCGGGCGCGCGGCGCCGAAACCACGCGCACGCGGAACAAGATGAGGATGTCGCACGCGAGCAGGAAGAACAGCAGGATGCCCTGGAAGATGCCGGTGACCGCGTTCGGCATGCCGAGATCGATCTGCGCCGCGTCGCCGCCGAGATAGGACAGCGCCAGCACCAGCCCGCCGAAGATCGCGCCGACCGGGTGGAGCCGCCCGAGGAAGGCGACGATCACGGCGGTGAAGCCATAGCCGGGCGAAAGGTTGGTGGTGAGCTGCCCGATCGGGCCCGACGCCTCGAACATGCCGGCGAGCCCGGCCAGCCCGCCGCTCACCATGAGCGCGATCCAGATCAGGCGGCGCTCGGCAAAACCGACGAAGCGCGCGGCGCGCGGCGCCTCGCCGACCACGCGAAGCTGGAACCCCAGCACCGACTTCGATAGCAGGATCCAGACCGCGATGGCGGCCAGGGGCGCCACGACGCAGCCGAGATGGAGGTTCGTGCCCTCCATCAGCATCGGGCTCGTCGCGTTGTCGGAGAACATCGCCGTCTGCGGAAACCCCAATCCGTGCGGATCGCGCCACGGGCCGGTGACGAGATAAAGCAGCAGGAACTGCGCCACGTAAGAGAACATCAGGCTCGACAGGATCTCGTTGACGTTGAGCTCGGTGTTGAGGAAGGCGACGATGCCCGCCGTGATCATCCCGCCGAGCGCGCCCGCGACGATCATCGCCGGATAAAGCAGCCAGAACGGCGCATCGGGATAAGCGAGCGCGAGCCCGCCGGCGCAGATCGCGCCGACGATGAACTGTCCCTCGCAGCCGATATTCCAGACATTGGCGCGATAGCTGAGCGCGAGGCCGGCGCCCATCATGATGAGCGGCGCCGCCTTGACGGCAAGCGCGGCCAGCCCGTTCTCTTCGACCAGCGGCTCGACCAGGAAGGTGTAGGCCGCCGCCATCGGCGGTTGGCCCAGGATGCGGAAGATGACGCCGGTGCCGAGCACCGTCAGCACGATCGCCAGCACCGGCGAGGCATAGATCCAGAACGTCGAGCGTTCGCCGCGCGGCTCGAACCTAATCGGCAAGGGCGCGCTCCGCCTGCTTCATCGCGCCGGCGCCGCCCATCAGGAGCCCGATCTGCTCGATGCTCGCGTCCCGCACCGGCATCGGCTCGGAGAGCTGTCCGCCGGCGATCACCGCGACGCGATCGCACAGCAGGAAGATTTCGTCGAGGTCCTGCGAGATGATGACGACCGCCGTGCCGCGCTCGGCGAGCTCGACGATGGCGCGGTGGATCGCTGCCGCCGCACCCGCATCGACGCCCCAGGTCGGCTGGTTGATGATGAGCACGCCCGGCGTCTGGAGCACCTCGCGGCCGACCAGGAATTTTTGCAGATTGCCGCCTGAAAGCGCGCGCGCCGCCGCCTTGGGCCCGGTGGTGCGGACATCGAAGCGCGCGATGATCTCGCGTGCGAAGTCGAGCGTGCGGTGCTCGCTGATGAGTCCGATGCGCGCGAGCTGACGGCGCACGTAAGCCGTGAGGAACGTGTTCTCCGATAGCGTCATCGACGTCACGGCGCCGTGGCCGTTGCGCTCTTCGGGGACAAAGCAGACGCCGAGCTTGCGCCGCCCGCGCGGACCGAGCTGCCCGACGGGCGCGCCGTCGATGACGATGCGCTCGGCGCCGCCCGCCGGAACCTCGCCCGAAAGCGCCTCCATGAGCTCGGTCTGGCCGTTGCCGGCGATGCCGGCGATGCCGAGGATTTCGCCCGGCGCCACGGCGAAGCTCACGTCCTTCAGATCGGTGCCGAACGCGTGCGGCGAGGCGATGGCGAGGCGATCGACGGTGAGGCGCGGCGCGGCGCCGGCGCTTGCGGACGCGCGCGCCGCGGCGGGCGCGGCCAGCTCCGCGTTGATCATCAGCTCGGCCAGCTCCTTCGCGGTCTTCTCGCGCGGGTTGCACTCGGCCACGACGCGGCCCAGGCGCATGATCGTCGCGGTATCGCAGAGCGCGCGGATCTCCTCGAGCTTGTGGCTGATATAGAGGATCGAGCAGCCCTCGGACGCGAGCCGGCGCAGCGTGTGGAAAAGCTTCTCCACCTCCTGCGGCGTCAGCACCGATGTCGGCTCATCCATGATGAGAAGCTTCGGCTTCTGCAACAGCGCGCGCACGATCTCGATGCGCTGGCGCTCGCCGACCGAAAGATCATGCACCGTCGCGCCGGGATCGAGCGGCAGGCCATAGCTCTGCGAGATCTCGGTGATGCGCTCGCGCAGGCTCATGCGGTCCTGCGGATCGTTGATGCCGAGCGCCACGTTGTCCGTGACGGAGAGGGAGTCGAATAGCGAGAAATGCTGAAACACCATGCCGATGCCGAGCTTGCGCGCATGCGCCGGGTTTTGCACCACGACGCGCTCGCCCTGCCACCGGATTTCGCCGGCGTCGGGCTTCATCACGCCATAGATGATCTTGACGAGCGTGCTCTTGCCGGCGCCGTTCTCGCCCAGAAGCGCGTGGATCTCGTTGCGCTCCACGCGCAGATCGACGTGGTCGTTGGCAAGACAGCCCGGGAACTGCTTGGTGATCCCGGTGAGCACGAGATAAGGCTGGTCCGCGCCGTCGGTCATGGCCCCCACACGCCATTCATCAAGCAATCCCTATGCCAATGCAACCCCGTCGCGGAGCGCATCGAGAACCCGCTCCGGCGTGAAGGGCGGGCGGCGCATTCGCACGCCGGTTGCGTCGCGGATCGCGTTCCCAAGCGCGGCGGCGACCGGATTGTGGGGCGCCTCGCTCATCGACTTGGCGCCGAGCGGACCGATCGCATCGACGGTCGGCGCGAAGAACACCTCGGTCAGCGGCGCGTCGGCGAAGGCCGGGATGCGATAGGTGCGGAACGATGGGTTCGTCATGCGGCCCGCGGCGTCGTAATCCATGTGCTCGCAAAGCGCCCCGCCGAGCGCCTGCAGGACCGCGCCCTCGATCTGCCCGCGCAACTGGAGCGGGTTCAGTACGCGGCCTGCATCGGCGGCGTGCACGCTTTGCAAAATCACGATCGCGCCCGTCTCGGCGTTCACTGCGACGCGAAAGCCCTGCACGTTGAAGACGATCGAGCGCGGCGAGGCGTCGGCCCGGCGCATCGCGCCAAGGACGCGGTCCGCGTCCGCCGCCCGCCCCGCCAGATCGGCGAGCGCCACCAGGCGGTTGCCGCACACGATGCGGTCGGGTTCGAGGCGGCAGTCCGCGACCGGCACCCCCGTCTCGGCCGAGGCCGCGGCGAGAAGCTGGCGTTTCAGCGCTTCGGCCGCGAGCGCGACCGCCTTGCCGGCGACGACGATGCCGGCGCTGCCGAAGGTGCCGGTGTCGTGGCCGGCCTCGTCGGTATCGGCGGCCACGAGCCGGACGCGCGCGGCCAAGGTGTCGAGCAACTCCGCCGCGATCTGGCCCAGCACCGTCGCGGTGCCGTTGCCGAATTCGGTCGTGCCAATGGCAAGCCGGTAGGTTCCGTCGCGCGCGAGCTCGATCCGCGCCTCGGAGCGATGACCGCCGGGCGGCGCGCAGCACAGCATGGCCATCGCCATGCCCTCGCCGACGCGCCAGGGCGCGCCCACCGTGCGCGCCGCCGCGCGGTCGCGGGCGAGCGCCTCGCGTACGAAGTCGAGGCACGGCTCGAGCCCATAGCTCGCGATCTCGACATCGTCGTATCCAACGTGCGAGGCGATCAGCGGATCGCCCGGCCGCACCGCGTTGCCGCGGCGAAACTCGTAGGGATCGAGCTTGAGGCTGCGGCACAGCTCGTCGATCGCGGATTCGACCGCGAACACGGTCTGGCCCAGCCCATAGCCGCGAAACGCGCCGGCCGGCGGCAGGTTGGTGTAGACCGCGTGACCATCGACGCGCTTGTTGGCGCAGCGATAGACCGCGAGCGCCTCATCGCAGGCGTGATAGAGAACCTGCGCGGCGTGATTGCCATAGGCGCCTGTGTTGCTGAGCACCGACAATTCGAGCGCCGAGAGCGTGCCGTCCGATGTCGCCCCGGCGCGTACCGCGATGCGCATCGAATGGCGCGCGGTCGCCGCGGCGAACTCCTCGGCGCGCGAGAATTCGAGCTTCGCGGGCCGCCCGGTCTTGAGCGTCGCGAGCACGCAGACATCTTCGCTCAGCATCTCCTGCTTGGCGCCGAAGCCGCCGCCCATCCGGGGCGCCACCACCCGAACCGCGCGCGGGTCGAGCGCGAAGATGCGGGCGAGCGCATCGCGCGTGAGGAACGGCGTCTGCGAACTGGTGCGCACGTTGAGGCGGCCCGCTTCATCGAGCCATGACACCGTTGTATGCGGCTCAAGTTGCGCGTGTTGTTGCCGGTCGGTCTCGTAGACGCCCTCGTGCACCGCCGCGGCCACGGCGATGCCGGCGTCGGGATCGCCAACGCGGCCATGGATCTCCGCCACCAGGTTCCGCTCGGGCGCGCGGATGCGCGCGCCCGGCCCTTTGTCGTGCAGTTGCGGCGCGCCCGGCGTCAGCGCCGCCGCGGCCTCGAACACGGCCGGAAGATCCTCGTACTCGACCGCGATCAGCCCGCACGCCGCCGCGGCCGCCATCTCGCTCTCCGCCACGACCGCGGCAATACGCTGCCCGGCAAAGCGCACGACGCGGTCGAGCACCATGGTGTCGTCGGGATCGGCGCGAAAATCCTCGTGCCGGGCGCTGCTGAAGCAAGCGGCCGGTGCATCCTCCCAGGTCAGCACCGCGCACACGCCGGGGTAGCTGAGCGCCTTCTCCTTGTGGATCGCGCGGATACGGGCATGCGCGCGGTCCGCGCGGACGAGCTTCACGTGGAGCAGCCCCGGCAGGTTGATGTCGGCGGTGTAGAGCGGCGCGCCGGTTACGATGCCGGGCCCGGCGGGCGCCGGAAGGGCGCGCCCGCACGCGGCGCCGGGCGCGTCGGCCTCGACGAGCCGCACGCCCGCGATCGCGTCCTTGATCGCGCGGTAGCCGGTGCAGCGGCAGAGATTGCCCTTCATCGCCTGCGGCAGATCGGCGCGCTGCGCTGCGTCGAGCGATGCTGCGGTCATGATCATTCCCGCGGCGCAGAAGCCGCACTGAAATCCTTGCGCGTCGAGAAAGGCCTGCTGCGTCGGGTGAAGCGGTCCCGACGCCAGGCCCTCGATCGTGGTCACGGCGCGGCCCTGCGCGCGGAATGCGGGGACGACGCAGCTATGGACCGGCATGCCGTCGATGAGGACCGTACACGCGCCGCAATCGCCGGTGTCGCAGCCGGTCTTGACGCCAAACCAGCCGAGTGCGCGCAGGAAACTGCAAAGGCACTGACCCGGCGCCGGGGCCGCGCCGAAAAACCGGCCGTTCACCGAGAGCGGCATTGGCCCCTCTCTTGCGCGAGCGCAGCCCTGATTTCCTCGGCAAGGCGAAGCGTCGTCCGCCGGCGATGGCGTGCGCTCGCGAACGTGTCGTCGAAATAAAGCGCGTCCGGCACGCTGCGCTCGATCGCGGCGCGGAGCGCGGCGGATTCTGGCACATCCGCGTGCTCGATCCGCACCGGCCGCCGCGTCGCGGCGCTGATCGTGAGCACAAACCCATCGTCGGCCAGCGTTCCGATCAGCAGCGCAATCGTGCGGCCATAGAGGTTCGCCGTCGCGTGGCGGACCGCGGCGCAGCGGGCGAGCGCCGCCGCCGGCAGCGTGACCGCGCGCAGCAACTCGCCCGGCAGCAGCGCATTGCGATTGATGTCGGTCACGAGGTCGATGATCTTGATCCTGCGCTCGCCGCCGTCGGGCCGCCAGACGATGCAGGTTCCGTCGAGCGCCGCCGTCAGCGCGATGAGCGTCCCCGGCGGCGCCGCGAGGCACAGATTTCCCCCGACCGTCGCCGTGTTCCAGATCTTGAACGACGATTGCAGCGCCTCGCAGCACGGACGGAAGAGACCCGCCGCCGGCCAGTCTCCGGGGGGTGCGAAGCGATAGAGTTCGCCGACGCGGCAGGTCGCGGCGATGGTGAGGCCGTGGTCGTCGCGCCGCAGCGGCGCCCAGCCAAACCCGTCGAGATCGATGAGGCGCGTGACGCCAGGCGGCGGGTCGGAGAAGAGCCACGTCCCGCCCGCGAGCCACGCATCGCCCGCACGCCACGGCGGCAGCTCGTCGCGTGCCGTGGGCCGCAGGATTTCGGTGACCGTGGCGAGGTCCATGCTCTCCCCGAAACGGACATGCAAGCTTCGTGCTAGGTCGCGTTGGCGGCCCCGTGTCGCCGCCTGCCGATCATAGGCTCATTGCGCCCGCGCTGCGGAACAGCATGTAGGCGGCGACGGCAAGGATCACGCCGGCAAAGATCCGGGTCAGCATCCCGCGCCGGCGCGCCGCGTGGACCGCGAGCTTCATGCCCCCGATGCCGCCGGCGATCCCGCCGGCGATGAACAGTCCGGAGATCGTCCAATCGACCAGCCCGGACCAGGCGTAATTGAGCGCGGTGGTGATGCCGAAGCTGCCGACCGAGAACAGCGAGGAGCCGATCGCGTTCAGGATCGGCATGCCGGTCGCCAGCATGAGGCCCGGCACGATCAAGAAGCCGCCGCCAATGCCAAAGAAGCCCGACAACGCCCCGGCGCCAAATCCGAGCGCGACCAGCCGCACCGCGATACCGCGATCGAGACGCACCGCGGGATCGCCCTCGAAGGCTTGGCGCCGCAACATGAGGATGCTGATGACGATCATCAGGAGCGCGAACAGGACGAGGAGCTTGTCACCCGCCACCGCCTTGCCGAGGCTCGAGCCGAGCAGCGCGCCCGCGACCCCCGCGCCCGCGAAGACGCTGGCGCATGGCCACTTCACCGTGCGCGCGCGGGCGTGATGAATAAGACTGGCGATGGCGTTGACCGCGACCGAGAGCGCGCTCGTCCCGATCGCGACGTGCGGATCGGGCACGCCCACGACATAAAGCAGGAGCGGGACCGCCAGGATCGAGCCGCCGCCGCCGATCAGGCCCAGCGAGAAGCCGACGGCGGCACCCGAGAGGATCGCAAGAACCGCCTGCACGATCA